>Ga0210025_1001936_pt1 | contig 21256 bp, 17 predicted proteins | sample CryGeyme20150102_FD_183989 | JGI IMG/M metagenome (GOLD analysis project Ga0210025, IMG submission 183989) | Groundwater microbial communities from Crystal Geyser aquifers in Utah, USA - Crystal Geyser metaG 2015-0102 (SPAdes) (version 2) | ecosystem: Environmental > Aquatic > Deep subsurface >...
AGAAGACTATGTACCGCCGCCGCCTTCTTCGAAAGGGAAAAGAGCGCCGCCCAGTGGTGGCAGACGGCCTCCTTCCGGGGACAGAGGACCGCCTCCTCGCAGCAGTAGACAGCGCCCATCTACTAGTAGACGAACGCCACCACGGGATGATTTCGACGATTTTGAAGAAGAAGATAATGGTCGCAGACCATCTCGTTCTTCGGGACGTTCCGGCAGCAGTCGCAGGGAAGCACCTCCCTCTCGCCGAGGTCGCCCCGGAGAGGTTGTGCCGTATGGTCGGGGACGAAGACCCGCACGTCCCAGTGCTGCCGAAACTGCAGCTTCGACTTTAACCAAGGGATGGAAAACCTTTACCAGCGTCATGCCGGATCCGGCGACTATACGTGAAACCGCCACCCAGAGCATTGGTGCCGCTCGCGAGACAGCAACGTCCTTATCCGGTAGTCTCTACAGAGAAGTGAAAGGACTCACTAGTTCCGAGCTCGAACAAGTAATGCTGAAGGCAACTCGTCCCGATGACACTCCTGTGAAGGGAAAGCACGTTGAACGATTGGTAGGCGTCACCTATCAAATAAGTCCTCGATACGATATTTACGACGCTGTATTGCGAAAGCTGTGGAAGAAAATGGCCGAAAAAGATTGGAGGACGACCATCAAAGCTCTTTACATTTTGCATAGATACAGTGCAGATGGAGCTCCCGAACATTCGCAAGCCTTGAAAGCTCGTTTGCGAGAATTGCGCCGCACAAAGGATCCTAAGAGCAAAGAAAAATATTTCAATTCCAAGCAATTGTTGGCAGGCGATACCAGGGTACGTTTTGCTTCGTTTTCTGGGAGAATCTGTGTTGATTGCTACAACGAGCTCTCCTATTTTGCTCACCCCAACGCCACCCTCATCACCTGAACTGCGAATAGCCTGAAAATATCAAGTTTCGTGCTTTTATGGCGAGATATTCTCACTACGTCCTCCTTCGAGTACAATGCTTCGGAGGGGTATTTGACGAAATTTCTCAAAAGCCCACACCACCAAAGCGGGGGGATAAAAAGGGATCCAGCAAGGGAACCGCGATGAAACCCATCACTTCCACGAATCTCCGTGTGGAACATCTGGAGGCTGCAGCTATGTTACTCAAGGCTGGCATTGCATGTCAATTGAAAGAAGGAGAAGACTGTGAAAATACAGCTATTGCTGCCGAAAGGGTTGCTTCTGATATGATTGGATTAAGCACAGCTATTGCGATTGCCCTCAACCGTGCCCTGAAATCCGACGATTTACAAGGAGCTGATCCCGCCTTGATCAAGAGATGGTGCGAGTTTTACAGTGAAGAGTGCCTGCCAAAGACGCGCGCTATGGTGAAAAAGACTTCTGCCAAGTTGGATGCTTACGGTTTGTTCTTGCCGTCAAGAATGGGAGCTACCTTGTCACCAGAGACACTAGAAAAGGGTTTGAAGGCTGATGAATTAGCTCCCGGGACAGTTGCTGAAAGTGCGACAACTCCTGCCGATGAGGATGAAGATGAGAATGAAAAAGCAGTTGCTAAAGAAGATGTAGCCGAAGAACGGGATCAGGCAGACAAGCCAGTGGAAACCGAAGAAGCAGAGGCCGAAGCAGCAGTCGATGTTGCCGCTGACGAAAACGATGAAGGGGACGAATACGATGAATATGAATACGAAGATGAAGAGTATTACGACGATGAGGTCGCATAAAAATGTATGTTTACTGCGTTTGGGTTCAAATAACATTCGCATTCTGAAAACATATTATTATGGTTCGCCCAAGCTGGTTAAATCTAGCTAGCTGGTTAATATTTGTACTGTAATAGATATATATTGCTACTGCTTCACCTTAAGAAACCCAATTTGATTGTGCATGCAAAGCGAAACTTTTGTCAGCATCTTGCCCATTCTACGTCATTCAGCTCTGAAAAAGTGATAAGCTATTTTCTATTGCCTATAAATCCGAGAGCACACAAACTCTCGGTATGTTTCGGTGCAGTTATAGAATAATTCAAACCAAGCTTTGGCAGTTGCGTGTTATTGATGCTGTGGACACTGATACTCGGTTTGCACGTCAACTGACGAACGCCACCAACACAGTCAACCTGAAATAATGTAAACGATTTCTCAGCTCTCTACGCTACATAGGAAGTAGGAAGCCCGCATGCCGAAGCAAAAGTACTAAACTACTGCTGCATTTGCACATACTGACACCAGAAATTTACTCTGGAGTGGCATGCTGCTCCTGTTTCTCACTCTCCGAGATAGTGTCCTCACTACTAGCGCTGTCCTCGTCGGAACAATCCTCCGTCACATCTGTATTGGGTTTCAAAAGTCGTTCTACCATGTGGTCTATTTCATCGAGAAACGATCCAAAGTCTTCCCCAAAAGATTCCTTCTTGGAATATTCGTTGTTCAACATCGCTACTCGGGTATCACTGTTGCTGTTGATTCTATTAGTACTAGAGATGATTCCCAACTTTTGTTCCAGCATTACTATTTCGTCGTCATCTCGTTTCATTGCAGCCTGAATTTCTGGAGGCAAACTGGCGTAGATATTCTTCTCCCGAGAAACAAAAGGAATCGTTCGTTTGGATTTCTTTCCAATTGATCGAACTGATTTCCTGACAGAAGCAGCTTTTGCGTCTTTGATCGGAGGTTCTGCTGCTGGGACTGGAGCGGCACGAACTGTGTCATCTTTGTGTGGTTTGAGGGAGTGCTTGGCGCGCTTGCTCTGCTTCTTATTAGCCCGTTCCTCTTTGCGGCGAGCCTTCCGCGTAGATGCTGTTGAGGTGAATGTCATTCAATTGTTTGCAGGTTGATGATGCTTCTGGGTGGGGCTGTAGACAATATTATGATGTCATCTACTATCTACTACAGTAGTTCTGTAACGAACGGGAGACTTCGAGTGTCGCTCTTCTCGTCATCAAAAACAAGTTGTTTTTTTCATTTTTTTCATCTTTTTTATTGGCTTAGCATTGCTTGGCAGTATGAGTCGAGTCCCTATACTTACGTCATCGAGTATCCTTGCAAAAAATAGCAGGAAAGATATCATCGTCACATACAAAAGTAGGTCTACTACAGTAGTAGTAGGAGCAAGAGTCTACAAAAAAAAAATTAAATAATAAGAGACTTCTCCGGAGGAGGAGACTATTGTGTACTACTCTATTCTACAAGAATTCTATAACAGCACCTGCCTGGTTTCATTCCGTACAAAGACAAATCAACAAGCGTCCGCTCTTATTATAGTGCTTCTACACTTTAAGCAAAGGCCCAGAGCAAATCTCTAGTAGGTTGTTAACATGTCAGATAGCAACAAGAAGCAAAGGCTCGAGCAGCCGAAAAAAACGCCAGAGGAAGTTCAAGCTCATTTCAAAGCACACGGCCAGGAGCATGTCTTTCAGCATGTTTCCACTCTTAGCGAAGATGAAAAAGCCGCATTTTATGAACAACTATCTACAATGGAGTTGGATAAAATTCCTCCCATTCCAGAATTGATAAAGACACTTAAAAAGTGGGAAGAAGAAAGTGCCAGTCAGACCATTGCTCCCTTGACTGAGAGAGTGGCGTACTCCACAGATGCCTCCACGGTGGACAAGGTCCGACCCTTGGGCATGCAAGCCATCCAGGAGGGAAAAATTGGTGCTTTAGTATTGGCCGGTGGACAGGGTACCCGCCTTGGATTCGAACATCCCAAAGGAATGTACAATATTGGTTTACCGAGTGGAAAGACCTTGTTTCAAATGATCGTCGAACGACTACTACGGCTCAAGGTATTGGCAAAAACGAACAAGAACATTCCTCTTTACGTCATGACCTCACCTATCAATCACAAAGAGACTGTGTCCTTTTTTGAGGAGAATCAATGCTTTGGTATGGACCGATCCGATCTTGTCTTTTTTCAACAAGGTGTCCTTCCTTGCTTTGACAACAACCACAAGATCATCCTAGAGGCCCCTGGAAAAGTGGCGGTCGCCCCTGACGGAAATGGAGGAATCTATCCTTCTCTGCAAAAGTCAGGTTCCTTGGCAGACATGGAAGCACGTGGAATCGAATACCTACACGTCTTTGCCATTGACAACTCCCTAGTCAAGCCTGCCGATCCACTCTTTGTCGGATACTGCTTGTCCCAAAATGCTGATTGCGGAAATAAGGTCTGCTGGAAGACCAGTGCGGACGAAAAGGTTGGAGTCGTTGCAGCTCGGGATGGAAAACCATGCGTCATTGAATATTCGGAAATCACTAAGGAAATGAGCGAACAAACCGATGAATCCGGTCGGCTGGTCTTTGGGGCCGGGAACATTGCCAATCATTTCTACACAATTGACTTCATTAAGAATACAATCTTGCCGAATTTTGGAAATCTTTACCATTTGGCTCACAAAAAGATTCCGTACTACGATGCGGACAAGAAGGAGGTTGTGAAACCAACTGTCAATAATGGTATCAAATTAGAGACCTTCATCTTTGATGTCTTTCCTTTGTCCAAACGCATGGCCATTTGGGACGTCAACAGAACCGATGAATTTGCTCCTGTGAAGAATGCTCCTGGTTCCTCATCGGATAGTCCCGACACTGCGCGAATCCTCATTTCCAATCTTGCCAAGTCATGGGTCGAAAAGGCAGGCGGAAAACTTATCGGTGACATTGAGAGCGACAAGTGTGAAATTTCTCCTCTAACTTCCTTTTCAGGAGAAGGGCTAGAAGAGCTCGTTAAAGACAAAAAAATCAATTGTCCCTTTTCCTTGTAGGCTCAACTCGTCAGTGACTGTGTTTTTTGTTGTTGGGAGAACCATGAAATTCCCGGTCTACCATTGTGCATTTTCTTATCTGTAATCTGTACTACCAGCGCACCTGGCCTTGGCATTTCGGCGGCTTGCTTGCTTGTGAAAATGGGCGCGTTGAGGATGAAAAGGAAATACGAGTACCGTATGGTACAACAAACGGTCTGTCCTTCGTCAGCAAAACTTGATTTTGTTTTTTGTGGTGGCAGGTGCTACTACTAAAATAACTTTTACTATTATTTCCACAAAATAATTACTCGAGTACTCTCTGTGAAGCGTGAAGACCACCTTGTTGTCTGTATAAGTTAACATCGCAATTCACGCCACCTCAAACTCGTCTTCGCATCCTTCGCACTGGAGGTAACATAGTGGATTTTAGCACTTTACCGCCAGCAAGTTTTTTCACTGACCAGCTAGTACACTTTACACTTACTTTCAAGCTCCAAACGTGTAGTAGTTGGTTGCTTGTTGCTTGCAACATCCGCCGACGTTGAAGATCTAGAAACGAAAGGCATCAACCGATCCTTCCTTTACAAACAGAAACAACCTGCGGCTCAAAGTAGTATAAGATAATAGCAACTATTATGGCGAGTGCTTCCAACGACAACAATCCACAAGCAGGTGCTGGCCGCCCTTTGCCAAAAAAGGAAGCCGATCTCTTCAAAAATGTAGTCAAACACTACGAAATGAAGCAGTACAAGAAGGCCATCAAACAGGCTGATACTATCCTGAAAAAGTTTCCGAATCATGGTGAAACGTTAGCCATGAAGGGATTAACCTTGAACTATATGTCCAAGCGCGACGAGGCTCACGCCTTGGTGAAGCAAGGCTTAATGATGGATATGAGGTGAGTGTGTGTCTGCCAACATTTAGAGTAGTCTCCGCAGCCACTTGTTTAGTGTATGAAGTGTGTGCGACTTAGCGCTTTGTCTCTCATCATGATATATCTCCCTCCATGCTGCGATGCGTAGATCACATGTTTGTTGGCATGTTTATGGACTGCTGTACCGATCAGATCGCGATTACAACGAAGCCATCAAGGCGTACAAGCAGGCACTGCGAATCGATTCGGAAAATCTTCAAATTTTGCGTGATTTAAGCATGCTTCAGATTCAGATGCGCGATCTGAATGGCTTCATGGAGACACGCCAAACACTGCTGACCCTGAAGCCGAACGCCAAACCGAACTGGCTCGCTTTTGCTCTGGCCCGACACATGACGGGGGATCTACGTGGTGCTATATCTGTGATCGACATTTACTTGGGTACGCTGACAGAGGGATCGCCCGAGCTTGATCGAGGATTTGAGTCTGGTGAACTTGCATTGTACCGAAATTCGCTGCTAGCTGAAATACCTAACAACTACGAAGAAGCACTGAAGGATCTTGAAGCATGCGAAAAAGTTGTAGTTGACAAAGGATCATGGTTGACCTCCAAAGCAAAGTATCAACTGATGATGGGTGATTTTGACGCAGCCCACTCCTCCGCTCTGGCGTTATACGAGCGAGGTATGGTGGACGACTTTTCGATTCACTCTATTTATATGCTCAGCATTTTGAAACTGAACGACGACAAATTAGTGAAAGACACGTTACGACTAAAAGGCACGCGAACTCTATCATCTTTCTACCCTTTGACAAAGGACCAAAAGCAGCTGCTCAGGGTAGCTTACAAAGAAGAGTTGACTCCTCTTTATCCCAAATCTTACGCAGTTCAGAGAATACCTCTTACGCTCATGGAAAATGATGAGCTTTCCGCCGCATTGGACCCTTTATGTAGAAAAGATTTGACAAAGGGAGTGCCCTCTCTTTGCTCGGAACTCTGTTGTTTCTTTCTTGTAGAAAAAGATGGAGTCCTTGTGAAAGTGGAAGATCCGGTTGACATCAAAGTACACCCAAACTTTCAACGCATCGTGAAAATGGTGGATGTTTACATTGAAAATCTGCGGTCCTGCCAGAAATTTTCACCATCGGATGAGACTGAGGAAGCACCTTCCACTTTGCTCTGGGCAATGTATTTGCGAGGAGGTCTTTACGAGGTGGAAGGAGAATATGAAAAGGGAATTGCCACAATGGATAAATGCTTGGAACATACACCAACTGCAGTTGATGTCTACGAACTCAAAGCTCGTATGCTCAAATCTGCTGGAGATATAAAGGCGGCTGCCGAAGCTCTTGATCTAGGCCGTGATTTGGATAGGCAAGATCGATACATCAACAATCAGACGACACGTTACATGCTCATGGCCGGAATGGAGGATGAAGCACTCAAGAGAATAGCAATGTTTACACGCCACGAAGGAAATCCAGAACGGAATTTATTTGATATGCAATGCTCGTGGTACGAGCTAGAGCTTGCAGCGTGTCTGAGACGTCAGGATCAGTGGGGACGGAGTCTCAAGAAATATTGTAAGTTTAGTCTAAGGGTTGTCATATTTTACGATGGAAATGCATGATTTTATTACAATGATTCTAACCTATTATCCGTGTTCATTTGAAATTGTTCTTTCGCAGTTGCGGTAGTGAAACATTTTGCGGATTACAGCGAAGATCAGTTCGATTTTCATGCCTATTGTTTAAGGAAAGTCACATTGCGTGCGTACGTCGACGTTTTGAGATTCGAGGACAAACTTTATGGAGAAGATTACTACTTCACGGCCGTCCAAGGTATCGTTGGTATTTACTTGCATTTATACGACAACCCAGATATCTTGAAAGAAGACGAAGAGCCCGACTACTCCACAATGACAGCGGCAGAGCGCAAGAAAGCCAAGAGTATTGCCCGAAAAAAGAAGAAAGCCGCAGAGAAAAAGGAAGCGGAAAAGCGGGAGAAAGAGACTGCAGCCCAGAATGGCAGTGATAGCAAAAAAGGCGGTAATGCGAAGCAGGAAACAGACATTCCAGAGGACGATCCAAACGGCGAGGAGCTTTTAAAAAAAGACCCTCTTGAAGAGTCCCAAAAATACACTAGTATTGTCGCCAAATTTGCACCGGATCGCTTCGAAACCTGGATGCTGCAGTACGACGTTTCCATCCGACGAAAGAAGTACCTGCTAGCTCTTCAAGCACTCTTTAAGGCTCGCAACCTTGATGCTGAGAACAGCGAATACGTTTTTCGTCTGGTCGACTTTGCTACCAAAATGAGGGATTTCAGAGAGTTATCTGAAACCGTGAGTACAATTGCAAAGGAAGAGACTCCCAGGCTGCTTGACAACAAGTCTGTGGATCAATTTCTTACGTCTTTAGCAGAAAAGGTTCGCCAAGGCGACACACACGTCTCTTTAAGCACTCGCACTGCTGTCGCCAAAGCTCTAGTCGAAACAAAGGCGAGCTCAGCTACTACTTCTGCTGCTTTGATTGTTGATGGAGGGATTTCTGCGAGAGGCGCATCAGTGCCAGCCTGCCTGTATGCTGCAAAAACATTGAAAGCTTTCGGTGCTAACGCTACTTCGGCTACAGAAAAATGGATCTCGCATGTCAAAGAGCGATATCCACTTGTTCATGATATTTAAACTATCTGGAATGGCGCTGTATTTTAAAAATCTCTTTTTGTGGCTTGTGGTCAATATATGCGGTCTCTTTCAGTGTAAAAAGTAAACAAAAAAACTAATCTTTTCGATCGGAGGAGCCATCCACCTTGTCGCTATTTCTCTTGAGTGAGTTATATTTAATTACTCGAGTACATCAAGCTAACATCGATGCAACATACGAGCGCATTCAGGTTTGCGAGTGAGCAGCACAGCGTATTGTCTGTTGCCGCTCCAATTGGATTTTCTTTACGGGTCTTTGACTAATTGCCCCTTACCCACTTGCGCGGTCAGATATCCATTGATCACACCACTGGCAGACTCGTCGAACGTTCGATTCAAGGTCGGCGATTTCATTGGATGGAACCTCGTGGACAATTTCATTTGCATAAGCTCCGCGAGCTTCGTCAAGAATCACCTGCATGATTTCTGATTCCATATTTTCATCCCGCTTTCGATCGGGATAACCTCTTGCTGCGAGGCGATCAAAGAGAACCTCGGTTTTCGCCCTCAATACAAGGACTAAGTCAAACCAACGTTCAGGGAAAATTTCACAAACATGAAAGTCTGCAACAATTCCTTTGCCTGCCTCTGCTGCTTGTTGAAAAAATACTTCCAGCAAATCCAACAACTTGTCTTCGTCCAAAACATTCGTATCTAATTCTTCATCTCGTCCTTCGTAACAGTTGTTCTCCTCGGCAAACTTGCCAACATTCATATGAATCATATCTTCCCCTAGTGTTCTCTGCGATGCCATGAAAAAGAAAAGAAGAATTGTGAGCTCATTTTCTATCAGACAGATTAATCCCGCAAAGTATACTTACTGCCACAGAAGCAGCCGTGCTCGTCTTCCCGGTCCCAGGAGTGCCTGTTATCAGAATATTCGGTCGACGCCGACTCACCAACGGCTGATCTTCCTGCATTTGATCATCCATGGTGTACTTTGTTGAGATCAGGCTCTAGTGAACTACCAGGTACCAATAAGCAAACCTGACTATGAGTGTTGAGTACCTTCGTACCTCGTACTCCGAGTACCTTCCAAGCATCCAGCACAGCCAGAGAAAACATTATTATTTAAAAATATTGCATGAGTTCGAGTCGTGTATTATTTTCGTGGTCCTGGTTTTATTTGGTGACGGACAGGCAGTGTATCAAAGTACTTTCATTACCAGGTACAGTATTCTTTTTGCTCACATTCTAGTAGTGTACTACTACTTCTGGTACTAACAAAATACTGTTCTGTAATAAAATCTATCAATGCTATGATCAACAATTGTTGATCTTCAAGAACTAAGTTAGTATAGCCTCTTTACTCTAGACAATACCCATGCCAGTGTGCGAGGGAAGCACCAGTGGAGTAGCATTTTTCACAGCAACGTAATAATACCAGAAAAAGTCCACCATGAGCACGAGCTGTACAAATTGTGCAAACAACGCCAGGTAACCAGGGAGTTTGGAGCCAGCGCTGTTGGCAAGCTCATGGTAGCTGTAAATCCAAAAGAAGAACTCCATACAGCGCCCGAATCCCAGAGCAGCTACGAAATGAGCTGTTAGCAACTCGACAACGCCAGAGGCTTGTTTCTGGAACATGTACAACTGAGGAATCAGAGCAGCAGATTCAAGGTAAATGGCGAACGTCCAGGCCGTGTCGCTCAAAAAGTCCGAGTTCAAGTTGGGATGAATGAAGATTGCAATGAGTCCAATGGGGCCGATTAAGTAAAGAGCTCCCAAGCCAGGTGGCACGTTCATTTCTCCAAAAGTATCCAGGTCCGATTGGTAGGTTGATCTGAAAGGAACTAGGCAGCCGTAGAGAGCGGAGGCTGTAAATATCAAAGAGGTTATCTCAATCAAATGGTACAACCAATCACCTGATTTGTCGTATGGCAAATATCCCTCGTGTCGAATGATGGACGTTAACCGAAAGAAAAAGACAAGACAGTAACATTGCAGAGTTTTAGCGGAGACTCCCGAAGCACGCTTGCTCTTGAATGTTTTCACATTGAGAATACCAAATCCAAACATTCGGGCCAGAGCTCCGTAGGTCATGAGAAAGGAGAAATCACCACCAGAAAGCATAAAGTACACGAACAAGGATGCGGTGAAAAATCCAGCCCACATCAAAACATTTTGGTTCAGAGATTCCAGCGCCAAACTTTTCTTGCCAGACTTGGCTTTCGATTCATCTGATTTATCCGCTCCTCCCAATCCGCCCTGTGCAAAGGAACGTGAATAGTATTGAAGATAATAATATGATAATATTATTGTAGGGCGAAAGGCGAAAGACAGGAAAAGTTAGAGTTCCCAAAGTCATTTTATTTAGTACTCAACAATACAACATTATCTCTTGGCCAAAAATCTGCTCCGGTGACGACTGAGATTCCTGATTCTTCCGAAAATTTCACACAAGCAAGGATAAAGCACGTAAAAATGACACTGTCGAAGGCCAGACAGGGAATTTGCGTGTGGTAGTCTGACGCATCTCAGGGATTTCAAGTATCTTACAACTGAGGAACAGCAGTGACAATGACGCTGCACTCCAACGGTAACGTTTCTTGCTTCAAGGCAGGACGATTAATCTCACTCAACAGCAAAAAATATAGCTTACCATATCATAGGCAGGTGCTCCATAAGATCCTCCTGATGCGGGCGCCGGAGCCGAGTAAGATCCACCGTAACCGTCGCCACCGACAGCGCCACCGTAGCTAGGTGCAGCATATCCGCCCTGTGGAGGATTCGAGTAGCTTCCATAGCCACTGGGGTTGGCATTAAAGCCTTGGCGTCCATAGGGACCATCAGATGACATAGTTTTATATTAGTTGCGCTTTCGTTAGAATTAAAATGAAATTAGTTTATGGACATGCCAATCCACGAACTGGCTAATTTTTTGTATTGATTTTTTTAATGTTGTGTCATGTTATGAAGGAAGTACCTGGTAGTCTCCACCAGTGTACACCTTTGTGATGATGATGACCAGGGATGATGCAGCTATGGGAGCCATATTTTCAAACCACCCGGGCATATATAGAGTTTGCTTTTCGCTTGTTTCCCCTACAACATAAGATGACTGTTTCGTCCTCATCAATATACTCTAAATAAAATATACTCAAGCTACTAGCTAGGCTACTCGACACTGGCAAGTTAGTAGATGCAATAGCCGAAGCAGACGACAGAGATATTTCAGTGGTAGCGTTTCTATAGAATAGTGGGGACGCCAGAGTGACAGAGGGTCCCGAACAAATTATATGAGGTCTAGCAAAATCATTTCCACATCCAAGCGAGTAGAGTGCTCAGTCTCACGGAGTTTATCCAAATCCTCATACGAGGCGTGCTCCGGAAAAATGACGGTCTCCACATACTTTAATTTTCTGAGCAGTGAAAGGGTCTGCTCCAGAGGTTTCGTACCCAGCGATTCCAGTTTGGCCTGTGGTTCGAGACAATACCGTAGAAGAAAAAAAAGTTCAATGAATTGAGCAACAATAACGTGAAAAGCAACTGCAAATACGGCAGCAACGATACCAGAGGACTTACTCGGATGCGAGGATAATAGGCGATTCTGGGCTTCAAGTTCTTGGTGCGTTTAGCTGAATGGTCATTTGTCTCGCTGGAATGATTCATGCCATCTTCTTCTATCGATTCACCGTGACCTCTTCGCTTGTGACTTCCGTTCATCAAGCCGGCAGCTCGTACCGCACTATTCAATGCTTGAAAAGAAATAGCCCGTCCCATATGAGTCGAAGGTGGCTTTGGTGAACTGGCGGACGAAGGCATGAGAGGTGGCGCAACACATTTCTTCTTGGTCAGAGATGGATCACTACTTTCAGAAGAGAGATGTTTCTGGGCATCGTCTTCTTCCACAGGAGAATGCGGTTCGTTTTCAATACCGTCGCCATAATAAGGCGGAGAAAAGTAGTACTGGTGCAGTTGCCACATATCTGCGTTGTTGAATGGAAGCTTGCCAACATCAATGAGAGGACGGAAATGAGTTCGAAGCCACCGTAGATTGCGATTGCGTTGTTCTGGGTTGTACAAAGGAATTTCATGGTATCCAGACTCCATACTCGGCTCTGATGCATGATACGTAATTGTTGCCGGCCTGCCGAAGGCTGAAGATTCATTCCAAGCTTCCAAGAACCCATTCTGAGACACTCTCTCATCATCAGACGTTTTCGGCAATTGCCATCTGCCCGAGAACGTCCTCTCAATCAAGGCTGCATTATCCGGTATCAGTGAGGAAAGGGGATCGATGTTGGCAGCGTCATTGTACGTTTCATGCTTCAGCGGTTCCACATAAAGCTCAGCGGTAGGGTTGGCTCCAAGGGAGGCCAAGGCTATTTTGGCTGCAGCTGCAACCGCAGCAGGCGGAGCGGGTCCTTTCGCTTCCTCTTCTCCGTCGTCGCATGGGCCCCTCTTTTTGCCCCAATTTCTCCACATTAAGCGAACAAATGCAAGCACCTTTTCGTTGGACCATTCTTCCGGTAATGCAGGCATACCTAGTGTTACAGCAATGGCTGGGGAGCCAAAAAAAGGAGTGGCAACGTTAAGATATTGTTGTGACAGGAATTGAATTCAAAACGCCCCGAAACGAGCAAATGATGAATACTCACGACTCATGGGAAAACCAGTCAGCATCTTCAGCGGAGCCTTTTGGTTGGAAACTATGCCAGCAGTGATGTGTCGCTGCGCCGAATATCCCACCTGACAGTTATCCAAATATATGGTCTCCAAAGATGTATTGTACGCCAGAGCAAATGATACCGCCTTTGCCGCATTCAAGTCAATACCGATTCCTGACATTCCTAGCCTTCGCATATTGGTGTCCTCTGACAAGTTCTTCATTATGGCACGAATACCAACTGTTGTGACCGCATTGAAACTGATATCCAACTTTACCAGAGTGATAGACGTGCTCACTACAGCACAAAGCTGCGCTCCACGATCCGTCATTCTGTTGTTGTCGAGCTTAATCTCTTTCAATGTGGGCGATCCCCAAATGGCATTCATAAGAGCTTCGACGCCAACATCAGTAATCTGATTAAAGGATAGCATGATTGATTCCAAAGGTACCTTTTTGTTCTGCGTGAAAGCCTGAGCTAAGACACCCATATCATTGTCATCTATATTGTTGTCCGTCAGACAAAGAACCTGCAAAGATGCATTGGAAAGTAGCATACTCGGTATTGTATAGAATCCAACTGATTGCATTCCTGTAGATCCCAGGAAAAGATGCTCCATTCGTTGCGGGGTAGCAGAGGGGCCTCTTGCTACAGCTGCGATTCTTCCCGCCGCCTCTTGAATTTGCAGACGGGCATCAATTTCTGCTACGGCAGTGGCCAAAGCCTTGGTCCCCTCGGGGCCGATTTTGTTGGCTGTAAGATGAAGCCTACAAAGATAACAACCATGAACCAAAGCCCCCGCAATTGACAGCGCACCTCTTTCCCCGATGTTATTTCCAGTCAGAAATAACGTCCGCAGATAATAGTTACCAGCAATGGCTTTTATAGCTAATTCTCCGCAACCTTCATCGCTAATATGATTGAAGGATAAATCCAGCACCCCAAGCGCTCTGTGTTCTAACGTTCCATTTGTTTCTATACAAAGTGCGTTTGCGATACTGTGTGCCCCAACATCACCAAGATCGTTATACCCAAGCTTAAGCACGGAAAGATTTGGGTTGACGAGGATTGCTTGTTCTATCAGGGCCACATCATTCACCCCTAATCCTCTTCGAGCTAAATCAATCTGAATTATTTCAGGATAAGCATAGAAACAAGTGAGTAAGTAAAGGCAACAAGAAGAATGTCTGTCATCATATCCAGCTTCGCGCGGAAATAAGTCCCGATCTCCTCTACTCACCACTGCCAAAGTTCCCCGTGCTGATACCTCCGAAAGGCGTGACAGTAACAGTGCTTTCTTTCGGTGCGCAACTACCGCACACTCGAGATCTGGACAGACTGTTTCTGACTCCATCTGCTCGTGCAGAGGTCCACTGGTTGTTGAGCTCTGGGAAGAATCAGAATCATCTAAATCAGAGGTTGCTCCAGAATCAAAACTGCTGCTTGTGGAGAGTGAATTATCGTCGGACAGGGAACCCGACGAGGCAGAGTCGCTGGCATCGTCGTCTTTGTCAGTTTCTTCCATTTTGCTGTCGCTGAGCGGTTTCTCCTTCTTCTTATTATAATTGTCGTTCTTGATATTGCTTGTATTATCTTCCTTTTCCTTCCTTAATCTAGCATTCTCAATGTCTTCCGCTGTTCTCGGTGCGGCCTTGACGGCAGTGGTAGAGGCAACATCAGCTGTTCTGTTTGGGACACCTGTTGCTGGCTCTTTGGCATCAGCGGAAGCTTTAACATTGTGCCTAATTCCAGTTCCAGGGGGAGGTAAAGGGAGATTTATCTTGCCGTGGGTAGCATTCTTGTCACAATTGTCTTCAGAATTTCTAGAGGATTTGCTATTGTCACTACGGTTGTACACGACAGAGTTGAATCTGCTGGCAGGCGTGGAAGTTGCTACAGCAGTTGGAGAAGATGCCATATTGGATGTTGCATTTCCAGAGATAGAGCTATTGTTGCTCGTACTTGTTCTTAATGCTGCTGGTGACGAGTTGATAGCATCGGCCTTCCCCCTTGTGGTTCTTAGATCCTTCGATGGTGGTTTCATATCATTCGCCACAGAAGCTGAGTGCATTGTCAGTGCACAACTCTTGCCACTCATGGAACGTTGAGGCTACGAGTTAAAATGCTAGCTTCTTCCTCCAATAGAGCAACCCCCAAACTTAAGTATTTATCCCTTTTCTTACTTGAAACTGTCAAAATGCCCACCACAGTTGCTGGGAACAAGTGCGAGCAATTGGAAATTCTGTTCTGGCCTGCAGAGAGACCCCTGGACTTCCTCTCCGCTTTAACTATCGTCGCTGATAGATATAGCTAGCTAGTTTGTGCATGAATCAGGACAATGGAGCTTCGTTATGATCTCTATCAACAATTGGTCTAAAATGAATGGTTACATCGACTGGTAGTAACGCAAATCGCTGTATCGTACGAATTCCGGAGACTAGAGTACGAGCACAATACCGGGTACGAGTACTAGTAGTAGTAGTCTACTCGAGCGAGTACCTGGGGGTACTCGAATATTCCACGGATAGAGTCCATAATAATATTGATGACAAGCAACGATCAAGGACAGTTGCTGAAGTAGTAGACTACTGGTAGTAGTAGCTAGTAGTAGTTTGGTACCGTAGTAGTCTAGCTAGAGTGAGTAGCTACAGTACCCGGCGTACTGATAGTAGCTAGTCTAAGTTGCCAGCACAAGCGTGCCTGCACCTTGGAACCCGAGTGGTGTTTTGTAAAAGCAATTAAGTACGCATGTCATGACAGAGTCGCCTGATATGTAATGTTATCCAATCAAAAATCTATCAATCCTTCTTACGCACTAAAACTCTAATGGCTCAGCATAAGGTTAGTGCATCGGTCACAACATTAGTAGGGAGTACAAGGAGAGTAGACTACTAGTAGTAGCTACTATTGTACACCTACTACTACTACCTAGTAGTAGTATCTTATTCCTGCTACCAGTAGTAGCTTGTAATAGTACTAGTGAGCAGCTCCTCCTTACTACGATAGCTACTACGTACTCCGAGTATTCTACTACTCGAGTAGAGTGGAGCAACGTGTAGCTAGCTAGCTACTAGAAGTAGCTACTACTAGCTACAGTAGTAGCAGCCATGTAGCGAAAAATTATGTCAGGCATTGCACCAGGCTTGTGATAGCTTCGTAATGGTGTCACACTCTACCTCATTGTTAGATGAAAACTGCAGGCCATGATGAAAAAGGTCGCTCCGGAACTAGCTACTCGTAGCAGTAGTAGTCTCCTTTGCTCGTCGGCATCATCGTCGACTCCACTTCTCTCTGCAGCAGCCAGCACGACCCATTTGTCCTTTTAAATAGGAAATCAGGCTGCAGCTTCTGCCTCGCTACTACTTAGTGTTTCCACACTGGGCTGACTGAAAGAGAAAATTATATTTGTCTGCCGCTTCCCCGCCAATATTCGCAGTCTTGAGAGAAGCCCAGCAGCACAGTTTGCTCGACTCCGTTCAAAAGTTCTTGCCGATTATGACCCAGCGATATTTTAAAACTTTACCAGACAAGAACGCATGATTTCTTTTTGTCAACAGTCACTTGGGCTCCGATGAAGCTGTACCTGCGAGCTGATCGCTGCTACAACTCTGCCTATGCAGGATCCTCGTTCACTCGCGCTGCCAGCAATACCATCGTCGAGAGCATGTTGCACAAATTGTTGCACAAATTTAATTACGAGTAGTCTACTCGGAGTAGTTCGCATGCCGGATGACCAAAAGCTACCAATACCAATACAGTAGCCATCGTCTGTCATGCGTGCCTGTCGCAGCCACCGTTTAGTGGTACTTACTACTAGCTAGTAGTAGTAGTTGGTAGACCTACAGCGGTTCACGGCCAGAGAGACTAATCGGGGTCGCCCTCTAATTGCCAAAGGTCATTCTACTTGGGCTCGTGACTGATAGAAAGACCCTCCCTGTCATGCTAGGTACCACTACTAGCTATTACCTGGTAGGTAATCTACTGTTCGTCCTAGTGGTTATTTTTTTAGCGCAGCAGAAAGGCAAGAAACGCCCTACAAATTCCCGCAGAGACGAGACTAGACAGGTACTACTACTATCAGACCTCTACTAGTAGTAGTCTAGTAAAATTTATACTGCCTTCATTTGCTAATTTTGGAGTATAACATAGAGCCAAGTTCGTAAGAATAACGTCCAATAACAAGAGACAAGATAAATTTCAACATCAGATCCAGAGCCCGGAAAAGGAAGAGGAGGACCAGGTGAACGCTAGTACACGTATTCAGTAGGACTGTAGAAGAAGATTCTGTATTCGGCATATTCATTCCGCGACGAATCGAATCGAATCCGTCGTAGAGTACAACAACATATTCGAGTACAAGTAGTATCATAGTCACCAAAAGATTTTGATTACTCACAATGAGTGAAGCCGACCAAAAGACTTTTGAAAAGGACGACAGCATGAAGGTCGATGACATGGCTGCTGCCGTCAAAGAGATAGATGGCGACGACAACGACAACGACAGCGAGGAAGCCAAGTTGGGAGGCAGTGGTAACTCCCTGGACAAGTATGTTGGCAAGGGGCGAAATTCCAAATACATGACGCTTCTGCCAGAAGACTTTGAACCAGGGGACATGGATGTGCTTTGCGGTCGAGGAAAGCGCTGTTTCAACAGTCCAGTAAGTATCGTGATCCAATACAGCAGCAAAACGAGGCTAGTGTTCAAACTCTGTGCCGAGAGATAAACAAAAGCTTACTCATCTATATTTGCCACCCCTGGGTGATCATCATTTCTTCAAATCTTTGAATCATGATAGGGAAATCAACGTTTTCGCAAGTTGGTGTCAGCTCGCGCAGAGGATTATTCGGCAGCCTCGACACGAACGGACAAAACATTTATTGTCTGCTCCATTGTCTCGGAAGTTCGGAAATGTTCCCCCAAAGGAGGCTTTGTCAAGAAAGATTCCACAACTAGTCGTTGGTACGAAGTGGGAGACTTTAATGCTCACGAGAAAACGTCCCAAATGTTTCGGGACGTGCTCCACGAGAGCTACCTGTCGTCTAACAAGTCCAAAAAGAAGCGCCGCGACTTGTTCCGGACCAATTCCAAGAGGCGGGCTATCATGCAGGGTCAGGGTGATGTCAAATCCATCAATGCTTCTGCAGCAAGATTTTTGCGTGGGCCTGTAGCAAGGCATCACTCCTATGGCTCCGTGAAACGTGCGGTCGGTAAGTCTATTGTAAAAGCTAACTGCATTTTATATTTTATTGTTTGGCGAGAATTTTTGGTTTGGCTTACCTCTTGCTACGCACCATACTCCGTGTTATCTATAAAAGCCGGACATAATATCAACCTCTTCAACATGAGAACCAGTAGCCAGTCGGCTCGTACAAATTCCTTTCGCATGAACAGCAATCAAAGTGTTCAAAGTGGACATGACTCCTGGCATAATTCCTTTCAATCGGGGGATGGGATCAAGTCGGAACCAGGTATTCTCCTACAAAATAATCCTAGGTTTCATCGTTCCAACGGGTCACTGGGAGGCGACTTCAACAATTCCTTTGGGGAACTTCAAGCTCAAGATCAGTTTCAGAATTCGTTTGGAGAATTAGGTATGGGCGGCACCTCTGCCGAGTTCCACAATTCCTGCGTAGAATTCCAAAGCTCGTCGCTTGCAGATGCAAACTATACGAGTAACCCCAATGCGCAACAGTTCCACAATTCTTTTGCAGGTTTCAACAATAACAATGATTTCAATGTCAACGCGGATGATTTTCACAATTCCTTTGGCGAGCTTCCCTCCTACAATCCCCTCGGTCGGGATAGTCCAATGCCAATGCATGCTCGGTCTAACCCGAACAATTCTGGACGCTTTGGTAATGATCGAAACTTTATGAATCAACTACAAGTACAGCAGCAGCATTTGCAGCAAATGCTCCGGCAGCCTGATTACGAACTCGAGACGGATTCAGTACCCTTGTCGATTTCGGTCAGATCTGGCGTGGACGATGCCTATGACGTTCGAGAAGGACAGTTCCAATTGGAATTCGAGGCGGATGAAAATTCAGCGAGTGTAAACCGGGCCAGACAACCAATAGGATCTTATAGCGATGGCATGCAACAAGGCACCGAAACGAACAAAAATAATGATGTGAGCATAGTGGACGCTCTTGAGAATGCTGGGTTTGCGAATCCGTCTGGAACTGATGAGAACCCATTCGAGCCGGCGCCGCTACCTGACATGGAACCGGAGCCCATCTTCTAAACGTTGTGTGAACATTAACATATTCCGATTTTGGTTTCGTCGGACTGCACATGGGCGAAGCATTTGGTATCCAAAAATTATGTGTTTGTATGTGAGGGGATATTTTGGGAGTCCAGGGGTGTAAGGAACTTGCCGATATCCTGCTGTTGAATTTAAGTTGTAGTACAAGACAGCTAGAATGCATACTTATTACTGATTACACATGGTAGCCATTTTACTAGTTCCTTCGTCTAACAATACTGCGCTAGCTAGCTCGAGTGACAATGACTAAAGTCTCTCCAAAGTGATAGATTGCTTGCTTGCTCACACATAATATTCTGTTCTTCTGTTTTATAACGAATCCGTTCCACCCTTTTCCTCGTCAGTGGGAGCTTTTCTGTTGCTGAGACCATAACTTGCTTTGACTGATTCATCCACTTGTGCGTCATGGCTCCCACGACCCCTTTCAACCAATTTTGAAGCCGAGTACAAGGAATGTTCTTTCGTGAGAAAGATCCAAACTTCTCGCATCGAACGATATTTTTTTGACAGTATCGTTTCCACGGTCCGCTGACTTTTTGCTTCTCGTTCCTTGCGTGCCTGCACAGCGGTGTCCGATAAACCTGTATTGGGAGGCGATAAATACATCAAGTGATAGGTGCCATCATTATTATCATTATCGCGAAGTGCAGCAGCGTCCAAACCGAAAATCCAATCAAAAATGACCTGGGTTCGGTTCATGTGGAATTCATTTGTGACGATCAACAGATTCCGCCACCCGCCAATGTCGGTAAAGGAAGTTCGCGCAAAAAAAGCATTCCCAATGGTATCGTAAGAGGTTGTTTCGACGTAGACTTGCGACTTGTCAATGACATTGGAATGATGTTTCAGGAGATAGGCAGCGGACGATGTGGCCTCAAAAATGGGTAATCCGTCGGCACTGAGCAACTGTGGCAAATGTGCTGTTCCCGCCGACAAACACAAGACAGGCAATCGTTTTCTTTCCTTGGCTAACGATTGGTATCTCTGAACGACTTGAGCTGCATCGTTGCACCGCCTCTGAACAAAAAGAGGTGGTTCATCAATATTGGTTGGTAGTCCACCACCGAGTACCAAAACGGCGTCCAGATTTATTATAATAGAATCAGGAATTTCGCCTGAAGTATCAAATCGATTTGACAATGACATGCTGCTGTTCTTGTTCCTGTTGCTATTAGTAGCAGACCAGGCAATTAAAAGGCCAATAAAGGATACAAATCCCATGGTAGCGAAAACGATAGTGCGAAAGGAAACCGACGGTGCAAGAACAGGAGGACGACCTTTATGCAATTGTCGACGGGTGCGAGCCATTGCTGTTGTCGGAAGGCAATACTACTGTTGAATGTTGTTTTTCGCGTTTTGTAGTAGATATGATATCTTCTGTTTCGCTATGTTCTGTGCTGTGAAAAATATTGAAGTGAAAGTAAACACTCAATGGAATGCTTCCTCTCTGGTTTTTCCTCCGACTCTTTTCCCCCCTAATACAGCGCCAGTGCCGTACTAAATGATCACAATAATTGACACCAATTTATCGCAGCCACCTCTGTCGAGACTGTTGATAAAGATGAAAGGATAATATTGAGTCTTGAGGTGTGCACCTGGTTGTTTTCAGGTTTCAGGTTTCAGGTTCTTGGGTTGGACCTGGGGGGAGGGGGGGTCTGCACCGAGCTCACACTTTGACTGGACCAAGAATGGTTCGGGTCGAGTTACCAGACTTTCAATCTGCAAAACCTCAAAATCCTTATTCTGAAGATGAAGGATTTGGCAGACCGTACGCTAAAAAATGTTTTTTGTTTTTTCCATAATAATGTTTATTATGATACCATTATTTTCTTGGAAATATACTCGTATTAGGGTTTCAGTTCAAACACCTTAGCAAGTATGCGTCCTCATTCTTTACTCGTTCGCTTTTTTCTTTGGTGGTGTTCGTGCTCTCTTCTACTACTACTACTAGTAGTAGTAGCTACAGTAGTAGTACCTAGAGACCTAGTAGCTACTCGGAGTAGTAAGTACAGTAGTAGACTAGTACAGCACTTTGCAAAAAACCTGGCAACAGGAAATCTCGCGCACAAAA
>Ga0210025_1001938_pt1 | contig 21232 bp, 21 predicted proteins | sample CryGeyme20150102_FD_183989 | JGI IMG/M metagenome (GOLD analysis project Ga0210025, IMG submission 183989) | Groundwater microbial communities from Crystal Geyser aquifers in Utah, USA - Crystal Geyser metaG 2015-0102 (SPAdes) (version 2) | ecosystem: Environmental > Aquatic > Deep subsurface >...
GCCAGGCGTAGTAAAAAATCTGGATCACAAAAATGTACATGGAACCCTGGTGTGCAAACCAGAAACCCAAGGGGTAACCACCGAGGTGGAATTGGTTGAAAAAGTCAACAAACAAAATGCCTGCCCCGAAAGACACCAAGAACCAGAGGATCAGAACGTTCCTCAAAAGCTTCAGGGTTTCTTTCCAGTAGGCATTACTGTCATAGTCATGCTTCATGAAGTCTCCTAGTTTGAATTGGACACAGAGCCTCAATTTCTTGCGGCTCCTTTTACGCACTTAGCGGTGCCCGCTTAGATGCGGTACGGACTATTACGAGGCAGGCTTACAGTTTTCTGATAAAACCTTCGCTCAAGTAGGAACCAAGGGTAAACACTTACAAACTATATTTTTGCTGCGCGCTGTTTGACGAACATCAAACTGTCGCCAGATTGATGTAAGAAGTTCTGCCCCTCAGGTCATCTCCATGAAACCTTGCAGCAGATTCACCGCGTTGATGCCCACCTCGGCCACCGCATAGCCGCCTTCAAACACCAACACCGTGGGCAAGCCTGCCGCGGCCAGGTCTTGCCCCACTTGCAGGTAGTCGGCGCTCTGGAGCTTGAAGCCCGCGATTGGGTCACCCTCAAAGGTATCCAGCCCTAGTGACACCACCAACGCTTGCGCGCCATAGCTTTGGATGCCTTGCAAAGCAGTGGTCAATGCCGCGCGCCACAGGGCAAAGTCTGAGCCACGCCAAGGGCAGGTTGCGATTAAAACCCAGCCCGGCATCTTTACCCTGCTCATCGGCATAGCCCAGGTAAAACGGGTATTCAGTAGACGGGTCGCCATGAATGCTGGTAAAAAAAACACCTCAGTGCGCTCATAAAAGATGGCCTGCGTGCCGTTGCCGTGGTGGTAGTCCAGGTCCAGCACCGCCACCCGCTCGAAACCTTGGTCACGCAGTTGCTGCGCCGCCAGCGCGGCGTTGTTCAAGAAGCAGTAGCCACCAAAGAAATCAGCACCGGCATGGTGACCGGGTGGGCGTGTCAGAGCAAAGGCGGCGCGCTCACCCGCCGCCACGGCGGCTGCCGCGCTCAGGGCGCAATCCGCACCGGCACGCGCTGCCACCCAGGTGCCCACGGTGAGCGGCGTGCCTGCATCCATTGAACACAGCCCCATGCGCGCCGCAAAGTTGGCTGGCAACACATCGCTGCGTAAGCTACGCCCGGCCAGACCGACGGCAGAGCATCACACGCCGCGTTGGCCGGGCAGCACGCCCCAGCCGTCAATGCCAGGCAGCTTTCAAAAAATCAAGGTGACGTGAACTGTGAATGCGCGCCAGCACCGCGTCGTCAAAAGCTTGCGGAATCTGCAGCGTGCCAAAACCACGCAGCTGCAATTGAGCCAGCACATGAATCCTGGATTCCTCAGTTGACCGCTTGTTTTCTTCAATAAGGGATGCGGAAATTGATTATTTCAGTCTCAGTCAGTTTCACCTTTTGGGTGGTAGCGCGTTCTACTGAGGAATCTAGGATGATCTATTCGAGCCGGGACTTCAAAACACGACACCAGCTCACCCCGAAACATCTCGACCTTACCCTGGTGCAGGGCATGTTGGTGGTTAAAAATTTTTCATTAATTTATCCTCTAGGAGGCTGTCGGACTTTCGGCATCGAAGCGTTCTCGAAGAGCGGCGTAGCCAAATTCGACCCCAGCAAGGGCAGTTTTTGCCAGCTTTTTGGCTCATAGCCGCAGCCATGAGCCAAAAAGCCGGTGAAAAATAGACTGCTGTGGTCGGATTGCAGCCGATGTACCGAAAGTCCAAAAGCCTCCCGGCCCTTTAAAATCAGGTTTAATTAGCTATTTAAACCATAGTGAAATGATGCCCATGAACAGTTTTCCAGACGGTTTTCGTGCGTTGATCCTAGGTGCATCGGGCGGCATAGGCCAGGCTTTTGTGCAAGCGCTGCAAGCCAACCCACGTTGCACCCAGGTGGTTGGGCTGCATCGTCACTCTGAACCATGTTTGGACTTTGATATTGAGGCCAGCATCGGTGCGGCGGCCGCACAGCTGCACAACAGCGGTAAATTTCACCTGATCATCAACGCCGCTGGCTTGCTGCACACGGCGGACTTTAGTCCTGAGAAAAAGCTGGGTGATTTGAACTACGCGCAGCTTGAAGCCACGTTTCGCGTCAACACCCTGGGGCCTGCGCTGGTGCTGCGCCACTTCTGCCCGTTGCTGGATACGCAGCGCAGCGTGCTGGCGGTGATTTCAGCCAAAGTGGGCAGCATCGAGGACAACCGCCTGGGCGGCTGGTACAGCTACCGCGCCTCCAAGGCGGCGCTCAACATGCTGCTGAAAACCGCCGCCATTGAGGTCAAACGCAGCAACCCGCAGGCGGTGCTGGTCAGCCTGCATCCGGGCACCGTCAACACCGGGCTGTCCAAACCCTTCAAGGGGGAGCAAATTGGCCGCCAGCCCTTATTGGCTGTGGGTGAGATGCTACAAACATTAAACCAGCTCAAGCCCGCAGACAGTGGCACGTTCGTCGCTTACAACGGTGAAAAACTGCCCTGGTGATGGTGGCAACCCCTACCTGTTAATGCTGGCGTTTTTGCTCGCGCAGCATAAACAGGTAAAGCCCTTCCACCTTGTCGCGCGCCCAGGGTGTTTTGCGTAAAAACTTCAGGCTGGAGGCGATGCTGGGGTCTTGCGTGAAACAGCGCACCGCAATGCGTTCGCCCAGGCCGGGCCAGCCGTAGTAGTCCACCAGCGCGGTCAAAATGGCTTGCAACGTCATGCCATGCAAAGGGTTACGGGGCTGGGTCGCAAGCGCAGGCGCATCAGGAGTTGCATGGGTGGGCTTGGTCATGACTGGTATTTTGACTAGATTGGCATCCCGTTCTGCAAAAATTAAGTTGCATGCGGCTTGCGGTGCTACCATTTTGATATTCAAAAAAATAAGGAGCTCTGCCTTGCCTACCCCATGCACCAGCTGCACCAGCTACCCCACTGCCCAAACATGCCATGGCGTTGCCTGAAGACGACCTGTCTGGCCTGCAGGCGTTGGTGATTGATGCCAATCCCACCTCGCGCTCGATTCTGGTGTCGCAGCTGCGCGACTTTGGCATGGGCAATGTAATACAGTGTACACGCTTGGTGGATGCGCGCCGCCAGCTTGAATACCGCAAGTTTGACGTGGTGCTGTGTGAGTTGCACTTTCCCGCCGAGTCCATGACCGGCCAGGATTTGCTGGACGATTTGCGGCGTAACCAGTTGTTGCCGTTTTCCACCGTGTTCATCATGGTCACCGGCGAGGCCACCTACGCCAAGGTCGCCGAAGCGGCCGAGTCGGCGCTGGACGGCTACCTACTCAAGCCGCACAAAGCCACCCAGCTGGGCGAGCGGTTGCGCCAGGCTCGCATCCGCAAGCTGTCCTTGCTGGAAATTTTTACAGCCATTGAAGCCGAAGACTTTGAAGCCGCGGCCAAACTCTGCCAGCAACGTTTTGAAACCAAGGGGCTGTTCTGGCTCTACGCTGCACGCGTGGGGGCTGAACTGATGCTGCGCACCGGCCAGTATGACCAGGCGCAAAAGCTCTACCAGTCGGTGGTGGAGGCCAAGACACTGCCCTGGGCCAAGCTGGGCGTGGCGCGCTCGTTACTGGACGAAGGCCAGACCGCCAAAGCGGTCAGCACGCTGGAAAACCTGATCAGCGAAGACCCCAACTACGCCGATGCCTATGACGTGATGGGACGTGCCCAGTTTGAGCAGGGCAAATTTGATGCCGCGCTGGCCACCTACAAAATGGCCAGCACACTCACACCAGCCTCGATTTCACGCATGCAAAACCTGGGGCTGATGTGCTACTACTCGGGGGATCGCAAAGAAGCCGAGCTGATTCTGGACCGCACCACCCGGATGGGGCTGGACTCCAAAATGTTTGACTGCCAGACCCTGGTGCTGCTGGCCTTTATGCGGCTTGAAACCGGTGACCGCAAGGGTCTGCAACGCTGCAAGGACGACTTTGTGCGCCTGATTGAGCGCCAACCGGACAGCCAGCGCCACCAGCGGTTGGCGATCATGGTAGACGCGTTGCAGCTCATTGAACAACGCCAATACGCCCAAGTGATCAATGTGGTACGTGACCTGTGCGGACGCATTAAAGAGCCCGAGTTTGACTTTGAATCGGCCTCCAACCTGATTGCCCTGCTGGCTCAGCTGGCCGACAAAGCCATCCATCTTGACGAGGTGGACACGGTGGTGGATGCCCTGGGCCTGCGCTTTGCCGGCACCCGTTCCTTGTCTGAATTGATGGCTGGCGCGGCTGCGGTGTACCCGGCCTATGCCGAGCGTGTGCGCGCCGGCCATGCCCAGGTGCTCAAGCTGGCTGAAAACGCCATGTCCCTGTGCATGAAGGGCGACCCCAAAGCGGCGGTGAAAGACCTGATTGCACAAGGAACCAAAACCCTCAGCGGCAAGTTGATTGAGACCGCTTATTTGGTGCTGAACCGTTATGCCGACAAAATAGATGCAGCAATGGAACTGACCGAACAGGTGCATGAGCTGCGCAACCGCTACAGCACTCAGATCACCCGCCCCGCGCTGGGCGAGCAAAAGCGCCAGGCCGGGGGCTTGACGCTGCGCACCGGCAGCAAACCGGCCACTGCGCCGAGCCCGGCTGGGGCTTAAAAATATCCTGGTTTCGGGGGAAAACACCAGCACCCAAAGTGCTGGGTGTGGCCAATAATTCATTTTTTAACCCACAGGAGTCTTCCTATGCACCTCATCAGAAAAATCGGCCTGGGTCTAACGTCCATGTTCAACAAGGACACCCCAAAGCACGAAACACGCGTGTCCTGCGTAGGGCGGGTTTCAACCCGCCATGGCCGACTGAAGTCGGCCCTACGACACGCCATTTTTGTCGGCTGTGGGCGTTGTTTCACGTTAACGTCCATGTTCAACAAGGACACCCCAAAGCATGAAACACGCGTGCCCTGCGTAGGGCGGGTTTCAACCCGCCATGGCCGACTGAAGTCGGCCCTACGACACGCCATTCTTGTCGGCTGTGGGCGTTGTTTCACGTTAAGCTTGAGCGCGGCCCTGATCAGCAGCGCGGCGCTTGCCCAGTCGCAGCAGTTTGTCAACATCCTCACCGGCGGCCAAAGCGGCGTCTACTACCCGCTGGGCGTGGCGCTGAGCCAGATTTACGCCAAAGCCATCCCCAACACCCGCTCTACCGCCCAGGTCACCAAGGCATCGGCTGAAAACCTCAACCTGCTGCAAGCCGGCCGCGGTGAGCTGGCGCTGGCGCTGGGCGACTCGGTGTCCAACGCCTGGAAGGGCGACGCTGAGTCGGGCTTCAAAACCAAGCTTGACAAACTGCGCGGCCTCTCTGCCACTTACAACAACTACATCCAGATCGTGGCCAACGCCGACAGCGGCATCAAGACGCTGGCCGACCTGAAAGGCAAGCGCATCAGCGTCGGTGCCGCCAAATCGGGCACCGAGCTCAATGCCCGCGCCATCCTGAAGGCCGCTGGGCTGACCTATGCTGACCTCGGCAAGGTGGAATATTTGCCCTTTGGCGAGTCGGTTGAGCTGATGAAAAACCGCCAGCTGGATGCCACCTTGCAGTCCGCTGGCCTGGGTGTCGCCTCGATTCGTGACCTGGCTACCGCCATCAAGATTGTGGTGGTGGCCGTGCCCGCTGACGTGGTGGCCAAGGTGGGCGATGCTGCCTACCAGCCCACCATCATTCCGGCCAACACCTACACCGGCCAGACCGCAGACGTGGCCACTGCCGCCATCCCCAACTTTTTGGTGACCCACGCCGGCGTGTCGGACGACCTGGCCTACCAGATGGCCAAGAGCATGTACGAAAACATCGATACGCTCTACGCTGCGCACAATGCCGCAAAAGCCATCAAGCGTGACAACGCCATCAAAGGCATGCCGATTCCGTTGCACCCGGGTGCGGCCAAGTACTACAAGGAAGTGGGTTTGCTCAAGTAACAGCCCATCCATGCACGCGCAGTTGGGTTTAACCCAAACAATCCATTAGGGCATGAATGCATGGCGAGGCGAGTTGCGATTCAGTTTGGCTGGCCGAGAGGCGTTCATAGCCGTAGCTATGGACGACGAACGGACGGGCAAAATGAACGCAAATCGCCCGCCAGGCATCATGCAGGTACAAAGTGCCGCCTGATGGATTATTTGGGTTTACCCCGCGGCGCGCGCTGGGTGTCCAACTCCGCGGATGTCCCCCGGCTTGGCGCAAAGCGCCAAGCCTCCTCCTTTATTCCGCTACGTCAGACACCCAACGCACACCACTCGTTGCTGTTGTTGTAAACGGGTCAAACCACATATGAAAAATACTGCTCTAGCCCAATCAAAACAAGCGCGAACAGCTATTTTTTGGATAGCACTCGCGTTCTCCAGCTTTCAACTCATCACCGCCGCCTTCAGCCCTTTGTCGAGCCAGGTGGTGCGCACGGTGCACGTGGGCTTTGTGCTGTGGCTGATTTTTTTGCTGTACCCGCCGTTTGGGAACAGCGCACGCTGGAGCGGCATCGGCCGTGCGCTGGGTTGGGCGCTGGGGCTGACCGGTTTTGTCTTTGGCCTGTACCACTGGCAGTTTGAGGCCGACCTGACCCAGCGCGCCGGTGATTTAACCAGCGCCGACTGGGTGGTCGGCGTGGTCACTGTGGTGCTGGTGTTTGAAGCCGCGCGGCGCGCCATGGGCTGGGGGCTGCCGGTGGTGTGCGGCGTGTTTTTGCTCTATGGCATCTTTGGCCAATACCTGCCAGGCAATTTGGCGCACCGGGGCTTTGGGCTGGACCAGATTGTGGGCACGCTGGGCTTTGGCACCGAGGGCATTTACGGCACGCCGACCTATGTGTCGTCGTCTTATATTTTCTTGTTCATCTTGTTTGGTGCGTTTCTGGAGCAGGCCGGCATGATCGCGCTGTTCACTGACTTTGCCATGGGCACGGTGGGCCACACGCGCGGCGGGCCGGCCAAGGTGTCGGTCATCTCATCGGGCTTGATGGGCACCATCAACGGCTCGGGCGTGGCCAATGTGGTCACTACGGGTCAGTTCACCATTCCGCTGATGAAGCGCTTTGGCTACAGCCCGGCGTTTGCCGGCGGGGTGGAGGCCACCAGCAGCATGGGCGGGCAGATCATGCCGCCGGTGATGGGCGCGGTGGCGTTCATCATGGCCGAGACCATCAACGTACCGTATGTGACCATCGTCAAGGCAGCGCTGATTCCGGCCATCCTGTATTTTTTGACCGCGTTCTGGATGGTGCATCTGGAAGCCGGACGCAAGGGTTTGAACGGCCTGGCCAAAAACGAATGCCCTGACCCTTGGGCGGCAGTCAAACTGCGCTGGCATTTGCTGCTGCCGCTGATCGGCCTGGTGGTGCTGCTGTTTTCGGGCTACACGCCGCTGTTTTCAGGCACCGTTGGGCTGGCGCTGACCGTCATTTTGATTTTTGGCGCGGCGGTCATGACCGGTGTGGGCAGCACGCCCTTGCGCGCGCTGTTCTGGGCGCTGCTGGGCTTGGCCTGCGCGGGGTTTTTCAAGTTTGGTGTGGGTACGTTTTTTGTGCTGGTGGCGCTGCTGGTGGCACTGACCTACGCACGCCGCGTCGGGGCTGACGCGCGCCAGCTGGCGGTGCAAGCCATGGTGGACGGCGCGCGCCATGCGCTGCCGGTAGCCATTGCCTGCGCGCTGGTGGGCGTGATCATTGGCATGATCAACCTGACCGGCGTGGCGGCCGAACTGGGCGGGCGCATCATTGCCGTGGGCGAGAGCAGCCTGTTTCTGGCGCTGCTGCTGACCATGCTGATTTGCCTGGTGCTGGGCATGGGCATACCGACCATTCCCAACTACATCATCACCAGTTCACTGGCCGCGCCGGTGCTCTTGAAGCTGGGCGTGCCGCTGATCGTGTCGCACATGTTCGTGTTTTACTTTGGCATCATGGCCGACCTGACGCCGCCGGTGGCGCTGGCCGCCTTTGCCGCCGCGCCGATTGCCGGTGCCAGCGGTCTGGCGATCAGCTTTCAGGCGATCCGGGTGGCCATTGCCGGGTTCATCGTGCCATTCATGGCGGTGTACAGCCCGGCGCTGATGCTGCAAGGCGACGACCTGGGTGCCACTGCCTATGTGGTGCTCAAGGCGCTGGTGGCGGTGGGCATGTGGGGGGCCGGCGCGATTGGTTTCTTGCTGACGCCCTTGAATGCAGCCGAGCGGGTAACGGCGATTGTGGCGGCGAGCTTTCTGGTGGTGGCGCTGCCCATGACCGACGAGATTGGTTTTGCTGCGGTGGCGGCGTTTGTCGCCTGGCATGTGTGGCGCAGCCGCAGCGCATGAGCGTACTGGTTTTGGTAGAACGGTCTGACACCCGTAGCTTGGTTCGTGGGACGGACTTCAGTCCGCCGGGGTCGACTGAAGTCGACCCTACAAGCATCCACAGCATCACCACCCTAGCGCCTTTGCGGTGTCTATGAGCACACTGGGTGTTTGTCTGAGCTTGGCTGCGGCACTGCAAGGCACACCGGCCGTGTTTGTGCCGGTTACCGAATTCACCCTGGCCTGGACGCATTCGATCGAAAAGGTGCGCTGGGAAGAAGACTACGCGGTGCGCCTTGACCCAGCCACGGGTCAGCCGGTGTTACTGGCGGTGCAAGCACGCATCAAAGGCTCTGCCGCTGGCATGGAGCCGCCGCCCGATGCGGTACTGCAGCACGGCTGGTATGTGTACACGCCTGCTATCCGCACCCCGGTGGAACTGCGCCTGACGCGCTCAGAGTTCACCCCCGACTACGACTGGTGCGCCCAGGGTAGCTGCCAGAAAATGTCAGATTTAATAGCTAGTGACACAGGTATTACAAGGGCTACAGCTTGTTTTAATCCATAAATATTGAAAGCTATTCATAGCCGAACATCAACAGATGTCTTGAATGAGCGGACCCGGCTTGTAGTAAAGTGCCCGTACCATGAAGCACTTTCTTTCTACCCCTATTGCCTCTGTTGCCACTGCGGTTCTGATCAGTGCCGCGCTGTTAACAGGCTGCGCCAGCAGTGGACCGTCAAGCCCCTCAGCCCGGCCCGTGCTTTACCCCAATGCCACACTGAACCGGGTGGGTGAGGCCCAGGCTCAGCGCGAAACCGACCAGTGCATCGGCAACGCCCAACGCGCTGGGTTGAGCCCGGATGAAAAGTCCAACGCAGTGGGTCGCGGTGCAGCCAAGGGCGCAGCGGTCGGCGGGGTGGCCTCTGCCGTGGGGGCGTTGATACGCGGGCGCGGTGTGGAAGGCGTGCTGGGGTCGGGCGCTGCCGGGGCTGCGGTGGGCGGCTCGGCCGGAGCTGTAGCGGGTTCCTTTAACGACAAACCCAGCAACCTGTACCGCAACTATGTGCAGCGCTGCCTGCGCGACAAGGGGTTTGATGTCATTGGCTGGAACTGAAGGCGCGCCACGCGCTGAGCTCAACCCCACAAATCCAGCGGCGGGTCGGCCACCACGGCACGCAAAATGTCTGAGCGCGACACAAAGCCGCTGACCTGGCCCTGCTCATCGACCACCGGCAGGCCGGGCAGGCCGGTGTCTAGCAGCACCCGCGCCACATGGCGAATGTCGCTGTCCGGCGCGGCGCTGGGCACTGGGGTCCACATGATGTCCTTAACGCTTTGCAGCTGCAGCGCGCGCCACACCAGCGCATGGGCATCTGGGTCGGGCAGGCGCTCGGGTTTGAGCAAATCAGCCCGTGTCAACAAGCCCACCAGATGCCCGGCGGCATCCACCACCGGCGCTTGCCCAATGCCTTTGTTGGCCAACAGTTGCCAAGCCTGCAACACGGTGGCTGTGTCGGGCAGGGTGACGGGCTGGGTGTTCATCAGGTCGGCCACGCGGGTGAGCGGGCGGCGCTGTTGCAGGCCTTGCTGGGTCTGGGCATAGGCGTCTAACACGGCCGGATGCTTGACCCCGGTGGGCAACGCGCCAGGCCCGGCTTCGCCAGGGTCGCGCCCATCGCGTGCCACCGGCAAAATGGCCCGGGTTCGGGCCAGCGCCCCGACACCACCGACTTGGCGCAACTGCTCCAGGTTGCCGCGAAACAGCTGGCCAGACGTGCCGTAAATGGAAAACATGAGGCGTGCTCCTTGACAAGTGACACGGGGTGCACCACACGGGTGTCTTGGCTAATTCTATTTCCAGATCATTTGTGTCTAGGAGGCTGTCGGACTTTCGGCATCGAAGCGTTCTCGAAGAGCGGCGTAGCCAAATTCGACCCCAGCGAGGGCAGTTTTTGCCGGATTTGCTGGCTCATAGCCGTAGCTATGGGCCAAAAAGACGGTAAAAAATGAACCGCTGCGGTCGGATTACAGCCGATGTACCGAAAGTCCGACAGCCTCCTAGGAGTCTGTAGCAGACAGTGCTAATGTCCATGTTTAACAAGGACACCCCAAAGCATGAAACACGCGTGCCCTGCGTAGGGCGGGTTTCAACCCGCCATGGCCGACTGAAGTCGACCCTACGACACGCCATTCTTGTCGACTGTGGGCGTTGTTTCACGTTAAAGCACGGCAAGGCAAAGCAACAACGACACGGATGATCTGAAAATGTAATGACTATAGCGCCGCCGGGCAGCACACCCAAAGCCGGGCCGGTGGCCGCCACCGCCTCAAAGCTGCTGCGGCAAAAACAATGCTTGCAGATCGTTCAAAAAGTCAAAGCCGCGTGCGCTGGGCTGCACATGCTCGCCGGTACGCTCTAGCAGGCCTTGCTGCTGGGCCTGATCCAACCCCGCTTGCACGGCCGACAGCGGCATGCCGGTGCGCTCGGCAAACAGGGGCAAGTCAAAGCCATCGGCCAGGCGCAATGCGTTGAGCATGAATTCAAACGGCAAGTCAGCACGGTTGACCTCGTTTTCCTGTGCCAGCGCGTTGCCAGTCAGCGCCTGCGTCATGTAGCGTGCCGGGTCGCGCAGGCGCACCTGGCGCAGCACCCGGTGGGCAAAGCTGAGCTTGCTGTGTGCGCCTGCGCCAATGCCAAGGTAGTCGCCAAACTGCCAGTAGTTCTGGTTGTGTTGGCAGGCATGGCCTGGCCTGGCGTAGGCCGATACTTCATAGCGCCCCATGCCCGCCTGGCCGGTCAAGTTGGTGATCAGGTCGAGCATGTCGGCGGCCAGGTCGTCGTCAACTGCGGCGGGTGGGTGTTTGGCAAAGAAAGTGTTGGGCTCGATGGTGAGGTGGTAGATTGACAGGTGCAACGGTTTGAACGACAAGGCGGTTGCCACATCTGCCTGCAGCTGCGCCAAGGTCTGGCCTGGCAGGGCATACATCAAGTCGAGATTAAACGTATCAAAAACAGTAGCTGCTTCCCCAAGCGCATCAAGGGCTTGAGCCCGATCATGCACACGACCCAAGGCGTGCAAGAAAGCATTGTTAAAGCTTTGCACGCCGACCGACAGGCGCGTCACCCCAGCCGCGCGGTAAGCCTTGAAGCGGTCTTTCTCGAAGGTGCCGGGGTTGGCCTCTAAGGTGATCTCGGCGTTGGCCGCCAGTTTGACGCGGGCGCGTATGCCGCTAATGAGCTGGTCAATGGCTTGCGGCGAAAACAGGCTGGGCGTGCCGCCACCAATGAACACGGTTTGCACGCTACGCCCCCAGATGAGGGGCAAGGCGGCTTCCAGGTCGGCCAGCAGCGCGGCCAGATAAGCCTGCTCAGGCAGTTCGGCCGCGCGCATCTCGTGCGAGTTGAAGTCGCAGTACGGGCACTTCTTTAAACACCAGGGCAGGTGAATGTAGAGCGACAGCGGCGGCAGCGTCTGGAACTGCAGCACCCCCGGGCGCATGTAGTGCTGGATGTCGTGCGGTTGCACCGGCGTGTCGGTTGTGTCTGACTCTGAGCGGATAGGAATCATGGGTTGACAAAATCGTTTAGGGCTTTTTCATGAATAAGCTGTACATTTGGCCGCCGGATTTGGGATGCAATGCGAGGCGCAAAGCGTGCCGTGCAGCTCTGCTGCACAAGCGATTTGCAACGACGCAGTGCGCCCAAAGTTGGCGAGTCAAATGTGCATGTTATTTGTGAACAAGCCCTTAGAACGCGCCAGCAGGAAGCACCGGATATATCTTGGGTACGCCACGCGCGGTAGCCGGTGGTGATGCCCGCCTCATGCTGGGGTACCAGTAATCGGCGGTCACTTCCACCGGCTACCACGCGAGTCCGTTGGTTCGCCAGCATCAAAATACCCAATACCAAAGGTGTCGCTTGCTGGCCTCGAGCTGACCGCACTGCAGCGTCTAGCGAGGCAAGTCCTTTGGGCGGTTGACGATTTCTGGTACTCCAGCATGATGCGACCGCCCAAAGGGCTTGCCTCGCGGGTTGTATCAACACCACCTTGCGGAGCCTCATTCCACTTCCAAATCATTTGTGTCTAGGCGTGAAGCCGCAGACAGTGCCAATGCACGGCAAGGCCAAGCAACAACGACACGGATGATTTGGAAGTGGAATCACAACCAGCGCTCACGCATCAGCGCCACCATGGCGGCCGTGGCGCGACCACGGTGGCTGTGGGCGTTTTTGACTTCAATGGGCAATTGCGCAAAGGTCTGGCCGAATTCGGGGATGAACATCACCGGGTCAAAGCCAAAGCCGTTGCTGCCCACGGGCTCGCGGGCGATCTGCCCCACCACGCGGCCCACGGCCACCAGCGGCTCAGGGTCTTGCGCGCTGCGCAGTGCCACCAGGGTGCACACCATGGCAGCGCGGCGGTTGTCGATACCGGCCATTTGCTCAAGTAGCGCACGCACGTTGTTGGCATCGCCCTTCTCGTAGCCAAATTGAGTCGCGTAATAGGCTGTATCTACCCCAGGCAAACCGCCAAACGCATCCACGCACAGCCCAGCATCGTCGGCCACCGCCGGCAAGTCGCTTTGCTGCGCGGCGTGGCGCGCTTTGGTCAGGGCGTTTTCAAGGAAGGTGTGGTACGGCTCGGGCGCTTCAGAAATGCCCAGACTGCCTTGCGTCACCAGGTCAAACCCCAGCGGGGCGAACATGGCATGCAGTTCGACGAGCTTGCCGGGGTTGTTGGATGCCAACACAATTTTCATATAAGAAATAGAGCTCTAGCCCTTGTTAAATAAGCGCAAGCAGCTATGCTTACGATAGTGACTGGCGTTGCAACTGGATCAGTTCACCAATGCCCTTGTCGGCCAGTGCCAGCAGGGCGTCCATCTCGGCGCGGGTAAAGGCAGCACCTTCGGCCGTGCCTTGCACTTCCACAAAGTGGCCGCTGGCGGTCATGACCACGTTCATGTCGGTGTCGCAGGCCGAGTCTTCCACGTATTCCAGGTCAAGCAGCGGCGTGCCTTGCACGATGCCCACCGAAATGGCGGCCACCGCCTCACGAATGGGCGACTGCGTCAGCTTGCCCGCAGCCAGCAAGCCGTTGACCGCATCTTGCGCAGCCACAAAGGCACCGGTGATGGCCGCAGTGCGCGTGCCGCCGTCGGCCTGCAACACGTCGCAGTCCAGGTGCAGGGTGCGCTCACCGAGTAGGCTCAGGTCAAAGACGGAGCGCAGGGCGCGGCCGATCAGGCGCTGAATCTCTTGCGTGCGACCGGTTTGTTTGCCGCGTGCGGCTTCACGGTCGCTGCGGCGGTGGGTGGCGCGCGGCAGCATGCCGTATTCGGCCGTAACCCAGCCCTGGCCGCTGCCTTTTTGGTGCGGCGGCACTTTGTCCAGCACCGAGGCGTTGCACAAGACCTTGGTGTTGCCGAATTCGATGAGTACCGAGCCTTCGGCGTGCACGGTGTAATGGCGGGTGATGCGCACCGGGCGCATGGCATTCACGGCGCGGCCTTGGGCGCGAATAAATTCAGTCATAAATCAACCTTGAAAAATCAGCTTTTTTTGACCGCCGAGCGCCGAATGGCTTCGTTGATTTCGGCAATGGAGCGCTCAATGGCGGCTTCGTCCATGTCGTCAATGGACTCGTCCAGCACACCGGCTTGCAGGGTGGAGGCAAACACACCTTCACTGATGGTGTCGGTGCTGACACGGCTGTGGATTGAATCGACCTGGTCAGGGGTTTCCCACTCGAGGGCAATGCAGGTCACGTTGTCGCTGTTTTCACCCCCGGCCTTGAGGGCTTTTTCAACCAGGTCTGGTACGGCCAAGTCCACCGGCTTTTGTGACAACTCAAACACAATTTCGTCGTCTGAAAGCGTCGACCACAAGCCGTCAGAACACAGCATGACGCGGTCACTTTGCATCAAGGACACCGGCCCGACCACACTGAACACCGGCTTGGTAGGTGAGCCCAGGCAAGAAAACAGCACATTACGGTTGGTGGTAGGCAGGCCGCTTGCTTCTGCAGGATGCCGCATGCTGTGTTCGATCAGGGAGTGGTCTTTGGTACGCACCAGCAAGTTTGAGGCACGCACCAGATACAGCCGCGAATCACCACAGTGAGCCCAGCTGACCTGACCGTCTTGCAACACCGCCATCACAATCGTGGTTCGGGGTGAGTCGGTGACCCCCCGATCCATGGCGTAACGCAAAATCTGGCGGTGCGCCGACAGCAGCGCCGCCGACAAAAACCCGCTCACGTCGGACAACACGGGTTGCGCCTCTTTTTGAAACTGCGCCGCCACGGTCTGCAAGGCAAGCTGGGCGGCTACCTCACCCTCCGGATGCCCCCCCATACCGTCGGCAAGCAAAAAGAGGGCTGTTTCACGGGTGTAGCAATACCCCATGCGGTCTTCGTTGAGTTTGCGACCGCCTTTGCGACTGACCTGGAATACAGAGAACTTCATTTCAGCTTGGTCCCGGGGTTGGAGGTTTTGAGCACCGTCTTTTTGGTGTCTGACACGATGGTGTCAAGCTGCATGCGTACTTTGTCGCCCACACTGAGCCGGGTGTAGCGGCGCTCACCGTGACGGTTGAGCTGCTTTTGCAAGGCAAAAACAGATTGCGGCCGCTCCAGGGGGTTGAGTGACATGCACCACTCCACCACCTCAATCAGGTTGTCAGAGTACACCCCTTGCACACGCTTGAGCGCCACCGGCACCCGGTCAGTGGTCACGCGCTGCGGGGCATCACTGGGGGGAAAGCCCAGCATGCAGGCGTAGATGCAGGCTCCAATGGCATAGATGTCAGTCCACGGCCCCATGGAGCTGTCGCGTTTGTACATTTCTGGTGCGGCAAAACCAGGCGTGTACATCGGGCGGATGAAATTGCCCTCTTTGCTCAGCACCTCTCGGGCAGCGCCAAAGTCAATCAGCACGGCCTTGTCGTCGTCCGAGATAAAAATATTGGCGGGCTTGATGTCCAGGTGCAGCATTTTGTGCTGATGAACAATACGCAGGCCACGCAAAATCTCATCGAACAACGAGCGAATGGTGGACTCACGGAATACTTTGGAATTTTTCAGGTCGCGCGCGATGACAATAAATTCTTGCAGGCTAGCACCCTCAAGATAGTTCATCACCATGTAGACGGTTTCATTTTCACGAAAGAAGTTCATCACACTCACCACCGAGGGGTGGGAGATTTGCGCCAGTGAACGGCCTTCTTCAAAAAAACTTTTTAAACCCAGACGGTAAAGCGACAATTTCTCTGGCGCAACCTGCGGCTGCAATGAGCCCGGGGAGCGGGTCACCAACGATGCCGGCAAGTACTCTTTGATGGCCACTTGCATGCCATCTGACCCAATCGCCAGGTAGACCACGCCAAAGCCACCTGCAGCGACCCTGCGCACCACCCGGTAGCCACCTATCAAGGTGTCAGGCGGGAGAGGGGATGGTTTGACTTTTGACATATTTTTAAGACGCGGCGTTGCTCAGGGGGTTAGATACGGGTTATTCTTGAACTCATTTCATTGAACAAGCATCTAAATGTCAGTTTACAGCATGACCGGCTACGCCTGTGTTCAACACAGCAGCGCCGACACTCCCCCAGAAAACGAACAAAAATCCACCCCTGCAATGCGTTTGGGGCTTGAGATTAGAGCGGTTAACAGCCGTTTTCTCGACCTGTCGTTTCGCCTGCCCGACGAACTGCGCGCATGTGAACCCGCCCTGCGCGAGCGGCTGACAGCCAAGCTCAAACGCGGCAAGGTGGAGCTGCGTGCGGCGCTGGAAAACACCGGCACTAACAATCTGGCAGAGCCATCGGTGCGCCTGTTGCAGCGGCTCAATGCGATTCAGGACAATGTCAAGGCCTGGCTACCCAACGCGCCCGCACTGAGCGTGGCCGATGCCATCCGGCTAGCCGACATCGATACGCCCATCAGCCAGGACTGGCAGGCCGAGTTGCTGGCCGTGGCCGACACCGCGCTGCAGGCGCTGATGTCAGCCCGCGCGCGTGAAGGTGAGCGCCTGGCTGCCATGTTGCAAGACAGAATCCGTCAGCTGCGGGCGCTGGCTGCACAGGCCCAGCCTTTGATTCCCCAACTGGTAGCCCAGCAGCGCCAGCGCTTCATGGATCGCTGGCAAGAAGCCATGGGGCTAGCCGATGGTGGCCAGGTGCCAGAAGCTGCGCAAGACCGGGCGCTGACCGAAGCCACGGCGTTTGCCATTCGTATCGACGTGGCCGAAGAGCTGACGCGCCTGGCTTCCCACCTGGATGAACTGGACCGCCTCATCACCCAAGGCGGTGAAGTCGGCAAGCGGCTTGACTTCTTGATTCAGGAGCTGCACCGCGAAGCCAATACCCTGGGTTCCAAATCTGCAGCGCTGGAATTGACGCACATTTCAGTCGACATGAAGGTGCTGATCGAGCAGATGCGCGAACAGGTGCAAAACATAGAATAGTGCCCTTTTACCCAACCCGAGGGTCAATTCAAATGCAGTCCATGGAATATCCCGGCAACCTGTTTGTGGTGGCAGCCCCCAGCGGTGCGGGCAAATCAAGCTTGGTCAAAGCCCTGATGGAACTCGACTCGCATGTGCAACCGTCGGTGTCACACACCACCCGGGCACCACGGGGCCAGGAGAAACATGGGCGCGAGTATTTTTTTGTGTCGGATGCCGAGTTTGATGCCATGGTGCAGGCTCATTCGTTTGTGGAATGGGCTCACGTGCACAACCACCGCTACGGCACTTCCAAAAAAGCGATTGAAGAGCGCATGACCCAGGGCGCGGACGTGATCCTTGAAATTGACTACCAGGGCGCATTGCAGATCAAAACCATATTTGCCAATGCGGTGACCATCTTCATTCTGCCGCCGAGTTGGGATGAGTTGCGCTCGCGGCTGGAACGCCGGGGCGAAGACAGCGCCGAGGTGATCGAAGGACGCCTGCGCAATGCCGCCGTTGAGATGGCGCAAGCGCATCAATTTGACTTCGTTATAATCAATGAGTCTTTTGACCGCGCGGTTTTCGATCTCAAGTCGATTGTTCACGCGCAAAGACTCAAGTATTTGGCGCAGCGCCGCGCCAGAGCTGAAACATTCAAAGTACTGCACATCTAGCAGTGCCCCACCTGGTTTTGGAGTATTCATGGCCCGTATCACCGTCGAAGACTGCTTGCTGCAGATTCCTAATCGTTTTCAACTGGTGTTGGCTGCGTCTTATCGCGCCCGCATGCTCAGTCATGGCCATACCCCCAAGGTAGAAAGCAAAAACAAACCGGGCGTGACCGCCTTGCGTGAAATTGCCGCAGGCAAGGTTGGCATCGAAATGCTGAAAAAAGTGCCGTTGTAATCATCCCGGCATGGCACACATGAAGCACCGCTTGCGGTGCTTTTTTATTGCCCCACCAAATTTACCAGCCAGCGCGCTATATTCTAGGCATGATCATCCGCAAAGTCCGTTCGCATCAAGCCACTAAAAGCGCTGCAGAAGTCAATGCGGCGGCGGCCAGTTTTGCGCACCTGACCAGCAAGCTCGACTATTTGAGCGAAAGTGATTTAGCCCATGTACGGCTGGCCTACCGGTTTGCCGACGAATCGCATTTAGGCCAACTGCGCAACAGCGGCGAACCCTACATCACCCACCCGATTGCAGTGGCGGCACAGTGTGCCGAATGGAAGCTTGATGCCCAGGCCCTGATGGCCGCACTGCTGCACGATGCCATGGAAGACTGCGGCATCACCAAGCCTGAGTTGATTGAGCGTTTTGGTTCCCCCGTGGCAGAGTTGGTTGACGGTTTGACCAAGCTGGAAAAGCTGCAATTCAACACCCGCGAAGAGAACCAGGCCGAGTCGTTTCGCAAGATGCTCCTGGCCATGGCGCGCGATGTGCGTGTGATCCTGATCAAGCTGGCAGACCGGACGCACAACATGCGCACGCTGGCCGACGCACCCCGAGAAAAGTGGCATCGGATTGCCTCAGAAACGCTGGATGTGTACGCCCCCATCGCGCACCGGCTGGGCCTGAACCAGACTTACCGCGAATTGCAAGACCTGTCGTTCCGATTTTTGCGTCCCTGGCGTTACGCCATCCTTGCCAAAGCCGTGGCCAAGGCGCGCAGCCGCCGCCGGGATCTGATCGGCAAAGTTCAGGCCGACCTGGAAGCCACCTTCTCTCATTACGGCATGTCGGTGCGCATCGCCGGTCGCGAGAAAACGCTTTTCTCGATCTACGCCAAGATGGAAGAAAAAAACCTGAGCTTTGCCCAGGTTACCGATATTTACGGCTTTCGCGTCATCGTGCCGCACCTGATTGATTGCTACACCGGAATGGGGCTGTTGCACCAGCTCTACAAACCGGTGCCGGGTAAGTTCAAAGATCACATCGCCATCAGCAAAATCAATGGCTACCAGTCTTTGCACACCACGCTGGTGGGTCCATCCGGGGTGAATGTCGAGTTTCAGTTACGCACTGAAGCCATGCATTTGATCGCCGAAACCGGCGTGGCCGCGCACTGGTTATACAAAAACGAAACCCCCGATGCAGTCTCGCAAAGTGATCGCATGGGCTCCAAGTGGTTACAGTCGCTGCTGGACATCCAGGATGAAACCCGTGATGCAGCCGAGTTTTGGGACCACGTCAAGGTCGACCTTTTTCCCGATGCGGTCTATGTGTTTACCCCCAAAAGCCGCATCATGGCCATGCCACGTGGAGCCACCGTGGTGGACTTCGCCTATGCCATCCACAGCAATGTGGGCGACCACGCCGTGTCCGCAAACATCAACAACGAGCAGGTGGCGCTGCGCACCGAAGTCAAAAATGGGGATGTCATTGAAGTCATCACCGACCCAGCTTCCAGCCCCAATCCAGCCTGGCTTGGTTTTGTGAGAACTGCGCGGGCTCGCTCCAAAATTCGTCAGAACCTCAGAACCATGACACAGGCTGATTCACAGCATTTGGGTGAAAAAATGCTGTTGCAAGCCTTGCGCGCTGAAGGCATTGAAAATCTTCCCGACAACGACAAGCCGCACGATGCCATTTGGGACAAGCTGATGCGCTTTAGTGGCAACCGCTCACGCGCTGAATTGCTCACCGATATTGGCTTGGGCAAACGCATTGCCAGCATAGTGGCCAAACGCCTGACCAACCTGCTGGCTGAGCAGGGGGAAAAACCGGATGCGCTGCTGATCACCCGCGAACGGTTTGGTGCCAGCAACGCGGTGGCACAAGCCAGCGTTCAAATTGATGGCAGTGAAAACACGTCGGTGCGATTTGCCCCCTGTTGCCGCCCCATACCAGGCGACCACATCGTGGGCTACCTCGGCCGGGGTGAAGGCCTCACCGTGCACACGCTCGGATGCCAGGTAGCGCAAAAACTTCAATACAAAGACAGCGAACGTTTCCTGCGGGTGGAATGGGCCGATGAACCAGTTCGCACCTTTGAGACTGGCATTGTGGTCACCGTCACCAACGGCAAAGGGGTGCTTGCCAAGGTGGCCAGTGCTCTGGCCGTATCAGAAGCCGACATCACCCATGTGGACATGACTGACGACGCGGGTGATGGAGCCATGGACTTGCGTTTTGTGATTGCCGTGCGGGATATCAACCAACTCGATTCAGTATTGCGTAATCTGCGCAGAACCCCGGTGGTGATACGGGCCGAACGCATCACCAACGCAGTCCAGTTCACCCCTTGAACCGAGCCTGCTTCGGCATCTCTGGCTCTTGAAGTTCGTCAAATGATCCGAGATTGTTCATTAGGGTTCGAGATGATGGCGAGCAGATTTGCGAGGCAGTATGCAAGGCTGTGAGGCGTTCATAGCTTGGCTATGGACACCGAACAGACGCACAAAATGACCGCAAAGCTGCCGCCAGCGCTCAAACAGATGCCGAGCACTGCCTAATGGATCAATTTCGGAGATCACTTACGTTTTCTGAGGGCACATCAGAAAGCGACGAATTTTGGGCTTTGGTTATACACAAAGCGGGCGGTTTAGCTCTGCCAAACAAACGACTTACAACCACGCAATGCGCCCAAAGATGGCCCGGTAACACAAGCCATTGATTTGTTTTTAGTCACCCATTGCCTCAATCGCTTGGTTGATGCGCCGTATCATGGGTTCCCCCACTAATTTGCTGCACAAAATATATCGTTTTAAACCGGTGGGCATGTCCTGAAATTGACGCTTGGGTGGGGATGAATTTGTAGTTATTCTGGAAAATCTTGATGAAGGCGAATTGGCAGCGGTACAAGCCACTAACGTGGCTCAAAAAATGCTGCTAGAGCTCAGCCATCCTTTCTTGCTTGATTTGCCCCTTGGCAACGACACACTCAGACAACGCAGCCATGCTTGCAGCGCCAGTTTGGGTATTTCCCTGTTTTTGGATCAAGCCATGAGCGTTGAAGAGTTGATGAAACGTGCCGACACCGCGATGTACCAGGCCAAGGCTGCGGGGCGCAACACCTTGCGATTTTTTGATCCACAAACACAGTCCACCATTGCGGCTCGTGCGGCTATGGAGATCGATTTGCGCCAGGCTATTGCCGAGCAGCAATTTGTGCTCTATTACCAGGCTCAAATGGATGCAGCCGACCACCTGCTTGGGGCTGAGGTGTTGCTGCGGTGGATACATCCTAAAAAAGGAATGATCTCGCCAGTCGAATTTATTCCGTTGGCTGAAGAATCAGGTCTGATTTTGCCGTTAGTCTCTAACAAGTGAATTCTTTGCATTTTCTGCGAAGACTTCATGCGGTTTGTGCCATGGCTGGAATGATGTTGAAACGTGTGATGGAACAAGCTGCGGCAATAGCGCTGCGGCCCAAACGGGTAAGGTAATAGCGGTAAGTTTTGGTCACTTTTTTGATCAAGCCAATCG
>Ga0210025_1001951_pt1 | contig 21143 bp, 10 predicted proteins | sample CryGeyme20150102_FD_183989 | JGI IMG/M metagenome (GOLD analysis project Ga0210025, IMG submission 183989) | Groundwater microbial communities from Crystal Geyser aquifers in Utah, USA - Crystal Geyser metaG 2015-0102 (SPAdes) (version 2) | ecosystem: Environmental > Aquatic > Deep subsurface >...
CCATACCGTCTCCCTTCACTTAGTCGTATAGAATATGTATAGCACGAAACGCGCGCCCAACGAGGAGGATGAAAGGAAGAAAAAAGCAACGAGCAACCAACAATGGTCAAGTTATCTGGCTCCTAAGAAACCATCCGCAACCACACCCACACCCACACCCACAATCAGAGCCACTAGATCCACGGCAAGTCACAATAATACCAACAACCACAAAAAAAAGAAAAAGCGATCGACGAACACATCTGTCGTTCTACCCACCAAGAGACGCCAGGAGACAAAAATTACGGAGATTTATTTCCAAATCACGCGTATCCGTTGGCCGCGTCCCGTGCCTCCTGAGGAATGGCCAGAAAACGAACGACCCTCTGACCAACACACTGGTGGCATCATTGCAGACGTGCAGTTCCGCTCAACGACGCAACGCGCCGTCGGCATGGCCAAGGGCAGCATCAAGAGCCGCCACCTGCCGCATCACCAACCCTACTATCTCTATCAATGCAAGTGCGAGGAGCGGCAGGACCCCAAGTACGGGCCCTACTTTCAGATACTTCACGTCATTGCATGCAAGAGACAGCCTTTTAATTACGACTCGTTGCGCTGGCTGCTGCGATACGAGGTGGGCTACAGCGAGGCTCATACAGAGCAGGCCACAAAGACGTTTGTGGATCGTGGCGGTGCTGCCATTGAACTCAAGGAGCTGCATAAAACGGTGCGACGCGACATTAAGCGGTGCAGTATCTATATTCAACAGTCCACACTCGAACAGCGTCTCAGTCGATGGAGCCCTAATAACGCCGCTCTAGTCGCTCACACCCTGGCCGGAGATAGGCAGGACGTCCGTGAGAGACGACAGGCCCTCGAGAAGCGCCTTGCGCATCAGCCTTGGACACTCGCCTTTAAACCAATTGCCAAGCAGCATGGATTGCCTGAGCCCATCAACGAGCTTACATTGCGCACGACGCTCACTGAGAAGGACCTCGACCCCGTCGCGCTGCGCTACTGTCGGGAGTTCCGGAAGCGTCGTCAACGCGAACCCGAGCAAGAACACCGGACATACCGTATCAAAAACGGGCGCATGCATGCGCCTGCATCGCCTACGGGTCAGCTAGATAAGAGGAGGAGCAAGATGACGGCGTGGAGCCAAGCGAATAAGAAGAAGGAGAAGAAGAGGAAGAGGAAGAACAAGGGTGGATGGGACGAAAAAACAGCAGCACGAGGAGGAGCAGGCGGAGGACATGGGGTGGTGGCAAGAGAACAACACAACAAAGATGAAAAGGATGCGAAAGAAGAAGAAAACGAGAAGGAAAAGGAGGAGATTGCGCCGCTGGCACTCATCTTCGAGGCTATTGCTTGCTACGCTTCTATGCACCGCATCTCCAAGGGCAAGTCGCGTGGTCACACCGTGCTCTATGCGCATAATATAAGACCACAGTGGCGATTTGGTGGACCTTTCTCACCCCTGCGCTTCCTCATTGACGTTGTTGGACCCGAGCTTCTCGTCGAGCAAGAGGTGGCCGGACGATGTGTCTTCCTGCTGGCATCACACCACCGCGACAACGAAGCCATCCTCCGGGCCTTGCAAGACATATGGCGACGCCACGTCCCAGTGGCCAATGCTGCCTCCTTCCAGGGCCTGACTCTCGATCCCGAGCAACGACGGGCCATCCAGACTGCTGAAAAGGAACCGTTTCTCTTGCTCTCTGGCATGCCAGGCACCGGGAAGACCTACGTGATTGAGCAGCTCGTGGCACGACAAGAGAAGAGGGAACCAAAAAGTTGTCTCCTCTGCACGTTAACCGGCACCATGGTCTCTGGCCATCACGAACGAGGATTGCGCTTGGCCACTACTATCCATCGTCCGCTTGCCGACCTGGCATCTGCAGAGGCCTGGGTGGAACGTGAGCGTGCCAAGATGGCACGTGGGGTGGACAATCATCAGTACGAGAAGGCTCTCTGCAGACTTGAGACTCTCCGGTCCCGTATTGCTGCCAAAAAGTGGCTGCTCATTGATGAATTTAGCAATGTGGATCTGAAGCTCTTCCGTCGCATCCTCACCTTTTGTCCTGCCCTAACGACACTTGTTCTCATCTACGATCGCTGGCAGACACCACCCATCAAACCCGGTTCGCCGTGTCTCGAGATGGAACGTGCTTTTGCCGGCTCGCAGTACCATGTTCAGCTCAACCAAAATCACCGCACCGAGGGCACGGCGGCCCACACGCTAGTGGAGAACGATCGCCGCCTGCTTCGCCTCGCATTTGATGCGCTTGCTTTTGAAAACGTGGTGGCATGCACCCCAAACGACCAATTGCCAGCAGACTGGCCACCGTTGGATGATGAATGTCAAGGCGTGCGTCCCGGATGCTACCTGGTAGCGCCCAGCGGACGCGGTCTGGCTCCCGATATTGGCTGGATCAACGCCACCTTTTGTCCGAATCAGGACCGCAGACAGATCCTGACCCTCGTGCATACGTTACGCAACGAGATAAATGTCATTGTGGACCGCCAGCAGATGAGAAAACGCGAACAAGAACAGGAGAAGCAGCAAGGCGAAAATGAAAAAGAACATAAAGAAGAGGCGAGAACAGCAACATGGTGGGTGGAAAATAGGGAAGCTCATCGTGACAACGGCAACGAGTGGATGCTCTACGGTGGGCAGCGCATCTCTGTGCGAGACGTCAACTTTGAGGCGGTGAAACGTGTTGATCTGGAAAGGGCCGCGGGCTTATCCGAGGAGCACGAAAATGAACAAAACAGCAAAAGAGGAGAAGGAGGAGGGGGAGGGAGCAGAAGGGGAGCAAGAGAAGGAGGAGGAGGAGGAGGAGGAAAGAAGCAGCAAGGTAAGAAGGATGGTAGTGGTAGTGAATTTCGCAGCGACGCCTTCCGCAATCACGAAGTTTTCCTCTTTGATCACTGCCAAGACTACAATGTGAAGATGAAACGCTGGTCGACACACCGGCTGCGTAGCATTTCCCACAGTCAACTTGCCCGCGTACCCTCCGAGCACGTCCGCTTTCTGCGCACCCAATGCGGACGCCAGTTCTGCCTGCACGATAAGTATGTGCGGCCCGAGAAGATGGAGGTGGCATGGGGCCAGACGGTCAACTCATTCCAAGGTCGCGAAGAGGTTGCCGTGACTTTTCTCCTGCCCGAGGATCCGCAGGGCTTTACGATACATCATCTGCACGTCGCTTTTTCACGCGCCAAGCAATGTCTCGTGCTCTACGGTACCATGGCCCAACTCAAGGCATTGTCGTGCAATCAGGTTGCACCACGTCAGTCCATACTAGGTTACCTGCTGAAACAGTCGGTCGATCGCTGGAAGAGTACCGCTAAGATCCCACAAGGCTTTCTAGACGTTCTTCGGTAAATCCAGAGAGAGATAGGCTCAGAAGGCAACCGGGGAGGGATGCTATAGAGGTCCGAGCAGGGGGGGGGAGCGGAAGGATGGGTGGAAAAGCGATGGGGGGCGGGCTGGGTGAAGGATGTAGATGCTGATAGTAGTGACAGATCAAATTCGTTTAGCTATAAACATATCGATTCTTATTTTCTTTGACATTGGTTGTGGGCGCGGGGACCTGACGGGACGACCATCACCTCCAATGACGACCCTCCAAAAGGACGACAACCCATTTGCCGACATAACTGACAATCACGAAGAACATGGCGTTGGCAACCCATTTGGCAGCGATGATGATGGCAATCCATTTGACAGTGACGACGATAGAGGAGAAGAGGATGCCAGTACACAGTCAGCACCTGCAGACGCGCGCTCGAAAACACAAACATCGACACCAACCTCACCGCGCGCTTTTTCGCCCGGCCGCAGTCCCCGGGCATTGTCGCCACGCTATCACTCACAACACCAGCGAACACGGAGTGCGAGTCTGATTGGTTCGGCACGCATGGGACCAGTAGCAACAGAAACAGGAGGAGGAGGTACAACAAAAACAACACGACCACGATCCACACAGAGCTGGTCTACGACCCACGTCAAACAACAAGGCCATCAGCAACAACAGCATCAAAAGCAAGAACGGCAAATAAAGCAAATGCCTCTGACCGATCGGAGGCAGCATACGCGAGTGCCCTCCATGCTCATTGGCTCACGTTCCGCTTCTAGTGTGCCCACAACAATTACTACAAAAGTCCCATCGCCTGCAGCTCGCCGCCATACGGAAGATGAGGACGAGAAGCAGGAGGATATTTCGAATGCGACCAGGATATCGCCATCGTCATCATCCATGGTACAGGTACGATCCGACCCAAATCTATACGGCGACGTTGGTCGATCCCGAGAACGTGCTAGCACCATGACGGATCTGCCTCTGAATGACGCCCATTCTCTTGTAAAGTACAAACGCGAAGATGATGGTGGTAGCCACAGTAGCCCTCGGAGCGGCGGAGCAACAGACCGCAGACGCAGCAACTCGCTTTGGAAGCGTTTTGGCGTAAAGAGCAAGAAAGAATCACAAGATGAAGAAACACAGGCAGAGAAAGAAAAGGATGAGAAGAAGGAAAAAGAAAAGGAGAAGGAGAAGGAAAAGGATAAGAAAAAGAAGAAGCAGGCAGAAAAGGAAGAGGAAGAAAAAGCCCGCAAGAAACAGGAGAAAGAAGAGAAAAAGCTGCTCAAAAAAGCACGTCGCAAAGAAAAGAACGGCAAGAAACGTAAACGTGCCACCACCATCATGACTGCGGCGGACCTACAGCAGCGGCGTGGTGCAGGAGTTGGTGATGTTGCTACGGAAGACAGCACCTCCTCCTTTACTTCCCTTTCCAACACCAGTGATTCGAGCGAGAACAGTACGAGCAGCACCAGTACCAGTGCGGGTGCCAGTAGCAGCAGTCTCTCACAGCGCTCGCCCGTATTGCGGCTTGCGAACACACGTGGTCGCCGTGCAACATCGCCATCCTCGTCCTCTTCCTCCTCCTCATCTTCATCATCATCGCTGACAGCACCCACATTATCGGCCTCGCCATCTTCATCCTTGCCATTACGGCTTGTGCAACAGAAATCCTTACCAAGCCTCGTTAAACGACCCATCTTGGGCATCCAACGACGTGAAAACCAGCAAGAATTGGAAGAACGGAAGAACGATCCTACCGGTGACGTTAGTACTGCTGCTGATGCAGATACTGCTACTGCTACCGCTACCTCGATAGGCACGGCGGCCAATTCGCGGTTCGTGGAGTTTGGTGTCGGGGAGATCGAAAAGAGTGCCAATATGACACGCCGTATCTCGCGCCAGTACGATGCCTGGAATGGTCAGCTAAGGCAGGCCTCGCACCACATGGATGCCACTGCCCGCTTCTTCCGAGAAGTCGTCCAGCAAAAGGGATATGACGGCCATGATGCTCGCAGCGATGGGGATTGTCTCTCTATCCCCGTTCCACCTCCCCCGATTGCACAACAAAAGGAGCAACAACAACATTGGCAAAAAAAGAAACATCAAGAAACCGAGACGGGAAAGGGAGAGGAAGAAGATGAAGAAAATAATGAACCGTGGTCAGATGATCGTCGCCAACATCGGAAAGAAATTGTCCAACAAAAGGTGAAACGCTACATGCTCGGTGATCATCTCGAATCGTTGAATTCGCCGACAAGGAGAGAGAATTCCTCACTGCCACCATCGAACGCACGTCTCACCATTATGCCTGTGCATGGGCAGGTCATGCCACGCATCACATTGGAGACAGGGGATAATATTCAAAGTTGCAATAACAACAGCAATAGCAGTATTGGATTTGAATCATCATCCAATGGACCCCATCCGCCGCCTCCGACTGAAGCAGAGCTCGACGATGCCTTGCGTCGCATTGCTGATGAAAAGACGACGGTTCAGAAGCAGCGCGCACACACGAGCACAGAAGTGAAGCGTCTTGTTGACCGAGGCCTCACCATGCTGCTCAGTACCGTGCGCGAGGAGGAAGAGGAAGAGGAAGAGCAGGAAGAGCAGGATGAGCATCAGGAGGAGAAGCAGTGCGAGGAGGAGGAGGAGGAAGGAGAGAAAGGAAAGAAAGAAAAAGAAGATGAGAACAAGAAGAGGAAGAAAGAGGAATCAAACGCATCTTCAACCGTTGGCAACCATGCAAACAATGACAAGCATGACGACCCAGATGAACTAGAGCCAGATATGCCACTTTTCTTTGAACCGCTCGAAGACTACGACTTTAACAACACCAGCTTCCTAGAGGAGCTTCTTGGTGATGATTATGGAGGAAATACTGACCTCGCTAGTGCAAGTAATAACAACAGCAGCAGCAGTGATGACGACTTTGCCTTCTTCCTCGATAGTGCCGGTGAGACCGATGACGACGAAGAAGAGTATGGAAACAACGATGACGAGGAGGAGGAGGAGAAGGAAGGAGAGGACAATCGGAAAAGGCATCATGGTAGCGCCTCATCTGTCCTGCACAGCCTCGACAAGGCGCTTGGACGTGACCGATTACCCTCGCAAAGCGAAGCGGCCCATAGTATACGATTGCATCAAACCACGCAGCGTCTTTCCCAGCGTATGCGCCAGCTGGAAACGCATCTCTTCGAGCAGCAAAAGCAGGATGATCAAAAAAAGGAGAAGGATGAAGTGAGTGCCGAAAGCAATGTTTTGGAAGAGCACAAAGACCCCAAAGAACATAACAATCACAATTCCTCACAACATGCCTCCATTGAGGTCCTCCAGGAACTAACAGGTCTTTACGACATACTCGATGAACTCATCAAAGCCATTGACTACGATGCTGTGGACCGGAAGACCCATGCCGAGCAGAGCAGCGGTCTCATGTATGCCATGTTGAAGCGTATGAGCCGTGCATTTGCGCGTGAGAAGAAGAAAGCCCGTCGGTATCGCAAAAATCCAGCCATTCGCCGCATCTACGAGGCCCTCCGTACGATTGACGAAAAACATCGCACCCTTGCACAGCGTCTTGCCGAGCGTCTCAGTGCTCAGAACTCGCACATCTACCGCTACAACAAGGAACAGACCAAAGCGCTTCGTCGTGATCTGGCCGACCAGGCAGCACAGCTCGAGCAGCTGACGGGCCAGGTTGCCACCATGCAACGCCGCGCTGAGCAGCGGGAGAAGCGGTTCACGGGCTGTCTGACCACACTTTTCGACGTGGTCGGCGTGCTCGCCACTTCTCTTGATGAGACACGTGCAGAAATGGGCCTCTTCCGAGATGCCTACCTCCAGCAACAGCAATTCTACCGACAGCAGATTGAGTTTCAAAAGAAGGCCCACGACGAGAGTATGCGTGCCTTCACCAGCGTGCACCAGCTTGTTGATGGAGAAGTGGCAGAACTCAAGGCCCAGAACGAACGCGAGCGGATCAAGTTCGATCTGTTCCGCAAGAGCGTGCTGGACCAGGAAGAAAAGCGCTTACGTCTCATGCAAGCAAAGCAACGCCAGCATGAACGGCAACGTGAGCTGCGGCAACGCCAGCCATTCCGTAGTAGCATGCCGGCACCAATCGTACACTATCCCGCCCGTATTCGTGGTGTGTGGGTCGATGAGATCGGTGCACTGGCAGACGAGGCCTCCAATGCATACAGTGACGAGGAGTACGATTAGTAAAATCATGCTCTGTTTAGATTTTTTTTGGGGGGGGGGCAGGATCCAGGAGAGCTAGTGAAAGCGTATATTATCAATTGATTAAGAGTTTGAATTTTTTTTAGTTAATGCACGTAATGAACCGACACCTTGTTTTGATTTAAATCACCCAAATCGACGACAATTTTTTCACTGTGATTTCTTGGAACTGAAACCAAGAAAACGCAGATTGCCCCGTTCAATCTTGCCCATTTTACCAGGTCAGCGTGTTCCTTTATCTCCTCTGCACACTGTACCGAAAACGCCACGATGGATCCAAACATGGCGGTTCTAGGAACAGGAAGTTCGTTCGACAGTAGCGTTCCCTCATTAAGGTGCACTGCGTCATAGGCAACGGAGGTCCATCCGTAAGGTAGTCCGTTTTCATGAGTGAAAATGGTCACTGGATTGCTGGTGACGCTGGTCTGTAAAGGTTTGGTTTCGGAGAATTTCACGAGCAATTCGAGAAAAAATTTGGCTGCCCGTCTGGATTTATGAAAGTGCAAAATGGCGACCTTCTTCTTTGAGAATAATTTTGCCGGAAGCGTGAAAATTCCACTCCCTCCCAAAGCCTCTCGAAAACAAGCAATTCCGACGTCGCCGGGTTCGAGGGATTCGAACCAATCATCCAGTGCTTTGCTAATGGGAGACTCTTTTAATTCCATAAGACAAGAATGAATTCCCATTGCCGAAATTTGTGTATCGGAGCTAGCGACGAGAAGCAAGGGTTAAAGTAAAGTCATGCTCAGTTGGTGGGCGCGAACGCACAAAATTACAAAATGAAAGCTTCCGGCATGCACTCCGCCACGCCCCATATCATAATGTTGAAAAACCAAGAAAAAACACTGATTTTATGATAATGGATTAGTTTTTATTCTAAAAATGAGCATTGCTTTGTTCGTTCCTGTGCCTTGGTACTTGTCCATCACCACCATCACCACTACCACCACCACCAAAGGTAAATGTCAAGCCTGTACTTTCTTTGGTGTCCCCCTCCTCTCGTTTTCGGGGCGAAAGAAAAGGTACCGGCAAAGGAAACGGTCTCGGTTCTTTTGTTGCTAACGACATGGGCGACTCCTCGATTCGCTGGCGTTTCTTGGGTCGCTGCTCTGATTCTTTATCACCAGCACTGTCCCTTTTCTCCTGCTCTTTCTTCCTCGTTCCTTTACTTTTGGCCTCATTCACGGCCTCCATGGCGTGTGCCTGTGCGACCACTTCCTGGTCCATGAGCTCGACCACGTTCAGGACATCGCTTAATAACAGGTCATGGCGACCGCCATGGTGTGGCATCAGAACCGGTAGTGCAAAGAAACGGTCAAGATTCTTCGTCTCCTCCTGCCGCTCTTCCTGCAGCGCCAGCTGCTTTGGATTGCGTTCGTCGCCACGACAAAAGATGAGGCACATGCGTGTGGACAGCGAGATTTCGGTCTGCCGCCGACACAACAAGTCACGCTGCCACTGCTCGACGGTGCGCAGGAAGAGGCGTGCAATATCACTGTAGTGGAAAAAGGAGGTGTTTGCTGCAATCTCTCGAATCACCGTGTCGTCCAGGAGACTGTGACTCCCATCGGGCAGCAAGTAGGCCAGATGGCCACCCGGACGAGCCAGCTGGGTATTGAGGTGTCGCAGGAAACGCAAACGGTCGGGACGCGGTGGGACGCGCACGTAAAAGGAGGCACAGCGGCGCCGCAGAGCATTAACCAGATCGCGTAGTGGGGCATGGTAGCTGCAATCCTCGGGACGCACGTGAATTAGAAGAATTTCATCGACCGAAAAATATTGGGGTACCACATTGGGTTTGCGCTGGCCAGTGCCATAATAATACGTATCAAACAACTCGAGAGACCAGACGTTGACACAACTGAGGATTCCCTCTTTTTCCTCTTGCATGGCTTCGATGGCCGCGTCTGCCCACAACTGGAGGACAGCGAGGCTTTCCGAAGAAAAGACCAAGAAGACCTGCGATTCCATGGTGGCATCATCCAAGTGCTCCGTCAAGGGCACAGCTGGCCATACGAGGCCATGATGGGGCGTATCGCGTTTCAGTGCTTCGTCGTTGAGTCCATGCTCATAGTCGTGATCGAGTGTATGATCACGTTCACGATTGTTGCTGGTGCCTGTAGAATAGACAGGAACACGCTTCTCCAGGGATCTGGGTAGTACCACATGCTCGTAGAGACAACGGTCAAGATGTGGCATATGGATGCCGTGCTCGGCCAGTCCAATAGATGGCCGTGCTGGCTCCTCCTTGGCCCAGTCCTCCGCCCACATGCGGAATGTTTCGCGCGGCGTCAATTCAAGCATGCGTGGTTCCTTGCTGCCATAAGGCACCATCTCGTCCGTGTCGTTGTTTCGCCATTGCCAGCCTGGCCCCATCGCTTTTTTGATCCAGTCCGCCATCCGGCGGGGGGGGGCTAGCGTTCGTTTGTCGGATAGCCGTACGGTAGACCAGTGTTCACTCCGGCAAGTGAAGGAATGACCTGGTGGCAAGAATCCTGGACAGAACACCAGGCCACTATGGGTATTTTATCTTTTTTTGTTTCTTTTGTTCACTTAAAAAAAGTTATTGATTCCATTCCACATTGAACAACAACGATGAAACTACAGGACAGCAAAGACAAAATAGACCATCGCCGAGAAAAGACACGCAAGAGGCCACGAAAAGCGGATCCATCGGTGGAGGCAGAGCACGCGTCCAAACGTCTCAAATCTGATATTGTGGCTGGTGCCACCACCACCACCGCTGCTACCACCACCGCTACCAGCACCACTAGTACTACCACCACTAGCACCCCTACCGCCATTGTGTACCCTCCCCTTCAATGGAAGAGCAAGGCGGAGCTCAATAATGAAACCTTGTTGGAGGCACCCTTCCTCCTCAACATTGTGGTCGAGGATAAGGACCGTCGTCTGCATATGTCCTATGAACCAGAGGATAATTATTTGAAGACAAAGGTGGGCTTGTCCGCTACGAAAGGCAAGATCAAGGCCCCCTTCTTTTTCTATCGCGGTCATGCCTACAAGATTGACACGACTCGCGATGAACCTGTTGTCGTCAGATGCTCGATTCCTGGATACGAGGACATAGAGCGCATCGAAAACGCCATTATTCGCCTCAATCAGTACTGGGATTACGACACCGCAACTAAGACCGCTACACTCTTGTGGGTACTGCAAAATAATCTGAGTTCGGCCAAGCAATTCTTGTGTCACTGGACGAAGATCCACAGACTATTCTTCACCCCATGCGACCCGTCGCAGTTCCCTACAATGAGAAGTAAGTCCAACTGGCTCCCCCAGATCGTGTCGCCCGATTGGATTCGCAGACGATGCTGTCGCCGCCCTTCCGTCAAGCACCACCGTTGGCCAGACGGGCACCAGCACGTGGCTGGCGAGGCCGCCAACGAGATTGAAGATGCTCTCAAACAGATGCAACAGAAGCAGAAGGGCTTTTGGGAGCAGTTTTTGCAAATAAATTAGGAAATAATTCATCTCATTCGTGTCTAGGAGTGCCGACAAGCTGATGACCAATAGCGGAGAAGTCGGAATTGCCCTTGGGTCGTGGGGGGTGGAAAAGTGATAAATGAATTGAAAAATAAATCACGTCTCTCCCTACTTAGTCATGCCTGCTGAGTGTATCCAACTATTCACACCCAGCGTGTCTATTCTTTTTTTCCAATTGGCTCTACACAAAGCACAAATAATGGAGTATCATCCCCATTTGCACCATGTTCACCGTCAAATGCAGCGCCGCCACGGTAAGACGCGCGCTGGCACGATTGCCCAGTTTGCCAGCCACTATGGCGATCGTCTTGTGCCCGAGGCGGCCCGCGAGCACTTTATGACCATCAGCGTACACCTCAACCCACGCTCCTCGGTGGGTACGCGCATCGCCTTCAACCAAAAAGATGCCTCCTGGTACGACGAGCTGTGTGACACGCTAGGGGTAGACGACTTGGAATGGCGCGGGCAGCCCATCCGCAACATCCAACCCGTGACACGTCTCGCCACCATGCAACCGATCCGACCCCGTCCGGTGTACCGGCCGGAAGAGGAGGAGATTGCAAACCACAAGACAATAGGCCAACGCCAACTGCTTCAGCAACAAGCAGACACCCATGCTCTGCCGTACCGTGCCCCTGCCTCTTGCCAACCAGGCACCTTCCGCCGCCGCCAGGAGCGCTATCGAAAGCTTGCGCTCGGCATGGGGAACCACCTCACAGCACTTCTCGTTGCTGACGATGAGAAGCATACCGAGTGGCAGCATGTCAAAAGCACACTCCGAAACAGCACCCACATGCACGAACTGGTCCGCGCTGTGGCCGAAACGCCGTCCCTGCATGATCATCTCACGGAACGTACCATCTCAGCATGCAAGCGTGCTATTGGCAAGGAACGTGGACGCATTCAGCGTCTGCTTAGTCTCCGCCAAAAGGCCCGTCGCCTCACCGACCTCCAGCATGTGGGTGCTCGGTGTTCTCAGTCGGATCGCAGTGATGGAACACGTTCCTACCAGCAAGCGAACGAAGACGATGATTTGAGTGATACGGAGGAGGATACTTTTTCATCTTCTTCGTCTTCTTCGGCCTACACGATGGATGAGAGCACGCGTCTTGAGCTTGACAGTTTGCCTGCCCAGATTGAGCGTGCTCTTGCGGATCACATGCTCTATCACGAGCCCGAATTGAGACAAAGCTACTCCTTCCTTCCCTTTGCTGCGGAGACGGGCCGAAAACGCGAGTCGCAAGCCGACATTGCACATGCTATGACCATGCCTCAGTTTGCACCCACTAACCTCGCCGCCACCATCAACATCAGCACCAGCAGCGGTAGTACTAGTAGTACTAAATCCAGCACCAATGCAAGATCCCACAGTAATATTGATGGGGACGATAGCAGCGATGACGAATTGCCAAACCTCGTGTTCATCGAGAGTGGTTATGAAGATGAGCAAGAGCCATCGGAGGAAGATTACGAATATGAAGCTGCCTACGATCAGGAAGATGAGGATGAGGATGAGGAGGATGATGTCATGCCACCAGTAGGCGCTCTTTCAACCACTTACGGCACCGTAACATACGGTCGCCCTAATCGTTCATTTCCAGGCACAGTGTCCATTGATGAGCTCTACAATGTGGCTCCCATGGCATCCTCCAATGGTGCTCCCTCCGTCTCGAGTCGTGCTCCCGTAGTACCCAAGCCTGTAACACAAAGTCAGCCAAAGAAAACGGCCGCTGTGCGTGCTTCCGCAGTGCCCAAGTCAATGCTCGACGAAAGAGAGAAGGCAGTCAAGGCCCCTGCCGTTGCCACCAAAGCAGTCAAGGCCCCTGCCGTTGCCACCAAAGCAGTCAAGGCCCCTGCTGTTGCCACCAAGGCAGTCAAGGCCCCTGCCGTTGCCACCAAGGCAGTCAAGGCCCCTGCCGTTGCCACCAAGGCAGTCAAGGCCCCTGCCGTTGTTCGTTTTGCTAATGACCTGACACCCATTCAGGTGCCTGTGCCGGTCGTCTCCTCCGCAGCTCCACTTTTGTCGGCAATGAAAAAGGAGCGACGTTCACAAAAGCAGCAGCAAAAGCAAAAGAATCAGGACACGCATGGCGATGCCAGTGTCTTCTTTGAGGAGCATCTCTACAGCAAGGAGTTATTCGATTATGCTCGCGAAAAACATGCAGAGAACTACCGCAAGATTCTCTCTGCCTATAACAGCGAGCCCGTCCACGTGGCCCTCGAGCACCACACCAAAATGACCCGCCGCAAGAAGGCTACTCTCACCCGCAACGCTTCCATTGACGGCGGTGAGGAGCTGCTTGCTCACGTCGCTACCATGCATGTCCCTGCCGAGCACTGTCATGACGTGTCGACCTTTACGCTTCCCGCCTATCCAGGCTACTTCTTCCATGATACCAATGAGGTGAGCATTGCTTTCAACAATTTGCAGTAGAAGCGTTTAAATAATACAGTGAGCTACTTGAAGGAGTGTCTGCATGCAGGGAGAAACTAGCGTGTCGTATTTATTTTTCCGTCCTGTTTGATTGCCATTCTCCCGCCCGAGAACAACGGAAAAACTTGATAGATAATACCAATATATCAGAGCAGGCAAAGTAAAGAAGAGCAGACAGAGGAAAGAATATTTCAATGGCATCATCCAAACCCGTTATTCCACCTTATACCTCATACTTCATGGAGGACAACAGTCCTCGGAATAATCCCAATGTAAGACCCGCTTCATCGGCCACGCGGAACACTATGGATGTAGATCCATGGATATGGAGCGGCGTTCAGCCATTTACTCTCTCACCTGCTCCGATAGTCTCGCAACCATCATCTTCTCCGCTTTCCTATCCCTCTCCCTCTTCCTATCCCTCTCCCTCTCCTTCCCTTTCCTCTTCTCCTTCTCTTTCTCCTTCTCCTTCTCCTTCTCCCTCCATATTGCCTTCTGGGCGTGGTGCGACACGACTTCCTCCTCCACAACAATCGCGCGCCAATAAAATCGCATCCACAGCAACCGACACAACAACAAGAACAACGCCAACTAGGACATCAAGAGAGACGCCAACAACAACACAGGAGAAAAAGCCATTGCTAACAAAAGCAATGGTGGCAGCCCAGCGAAGCTTGTCCCTTGTCATGCAGCAGCTGAGACTCGAGGCACAGCCCATCTACAATTTTCTTGAGATGCTGTTGACCGCTCTGGGTGGTGCTACCACGATGGCTGATTTGGCCATCCTCGTGCCTGGTGCACCCGAATGGGCCGGTCAGCTGCGTGACTACGAACGACAGGTGTGGCATGCACGCCCCACGATGACGGAGAGTATTCCAAAACAACTTGATGCTGCCCTCGAGAGTCTGGCCCAACGGCTCGATGGCGGCACGTTGAGCAGTCTTGCAGCGCGATTGCTACGCGAGGGTCGCATGCCCGGCTTTGACCCCGACCTCCTGCCGCGCTTGCGCGATGAACAGGCGCGTGATGCAGTCTCCAAAAACGAGGTTATCCTCGGACGCCTCGAGGCCCTCGAGGATCGTATTGCCGGTCTGCCGCTTGGCACTGGTACTCCGGAGCAGCGCAGTGCGCTTAGGGCAGAGATGACCGAGGTAAAAAGGGAGCTGACCAAGACCCAGCAGCGCCTGGAGACGGCCGAAAGCAACATCAGCCAGAATACGACTGGCCGAAACAGTATGAATCGAGGTCGTGTAAAACTCGAGCAGTCCGTTAGCGAGGCCAAGAAAACAGCCAGAGAGGCCAAGAGCAAGGTCGACACGATGAGCGGTCAGCTACAGGCGCTAGACAAGATTGTCAACGAGGATCTGCGCGCCGAGATTACACGTCTTAGTACAGTGATTGCCGAGCAGAACGGACGGCTCAGCGAACGTCTTGCGGGCTTTATCGTTGACCAGACCAGGAAATGGAACGAGCATACCGAGGGCAATAAGCAGGTATTGCAACGTCTAGGTGCGCTGGAGGCCGACATGAACGAGATGAAGCAAGATCGTCAAGCCCTCTTGAGAACCATTGCCAATGATCGTACTGGTGCCAAAGAGATGCATGAAGCGCTCCAGGAGCAGATTGATTTCTTGCTCTTGGAACAAGATACGCCTCCTCTAACACCACCAGGAAACGGAGGAGGAGGAGAAAGAGAAGCAACACGTGACATGAGGGTCCTGCGAGCCCAGTTTGAGGCTATGAACGCCAAACAGGAGCGCCTCGAGACCGAGATGCGACAAATGACGGAGCAACGAAAAGAGACGGCGAGTAAGATAAGCAATCTCAATGCGACCATCGTTGACATTCAAACCCGTCTCGGAGAGATCGATAATGAAACAACAAGAGTTTCCGGTTTGGTGCAAGCACTGGACGAGCAGATCACTATGCTCGATACATTAAACAGGGTCATGATCCAGGAATCCAACATGCTGCGCAACACGCTGATGTTTTGGGTGACGCAGACGATGCAGGCCATGCAAGAACAGTATAAGAACACAAACGAAAGGCTTACGACGGTCTCAAAGCGCATGTCGATACCCTCTGCACGGCTCGTGGAATTGAGTGATCGCATCGCTAGAGAACAGGGCACCTTTAATCGTTACCGTGATAGCCTGGACGTATACTTGAAAAATCCGAACCGCTTTTCCGATAACGCAATGGAAATCGTGTCTCGAATCCGAGAGTTCCAGGACGCACTCAATGCGATTGCTCTTGAGGTCAGGGCACTACAGCAGCAGCAACAACAAGAAAAGCCGGGACAGGACAATGATCAAACCGAGACCGAAGATAACGAAGACGATGCTGATGGCGAGGAAGAGGAGCGTTTACTACAGGCACGTATTGGTAATCGCCATACACCGCACCGTGTCCTACATCACTGGCTGCATGAGCATGCAGCCCCACCTTCTCCGCCAGCCATTGGCGCCACCATCAACACTCTCACCAGTCGTGCCAGCAACACCGACAACGAGCAACTGCCCGAATCACTCGGTTATCTATTGTTGCAACCCCATGTCCGCGGAGCAATGCGTGCTGCCGTCAACGAAATCAATAACGCTCGGCAGAGCAGCGGTGTTTCGGGGGCTATCAAACGACCGCTGCGTCTCATGTCCCTGGTCATGTCGTCCGAGGTTAATGCCAGTTTTGCCCAGTACGTGGCCATGGTGATGACGCGCGGACAGATTGGCTCACCCTTTGTGGGCGCAGGCAACATGGGCTGGCAGGGGACTGGTCGCTTTTCGTCTACCAGTGGACGTCCTATTCTCGTGCAGTCAAGTGGGCCCACACGCTATCAGATTGCTGCACGTCGCAATGCATTTGCTGCTGCGCTCCACTACTTTATGCACGTTCGTGTTGCACCAGGTGGCCGTCTCGTCTACCGGCCATCATATGGTCTTTCTAACGACATGGATGGTAATGATGGTAGTGGTATCACCCGCATCAATGTTAGTGATCATGGCTCTGCATCTGGTCCTTTTTACAGGCAGTATGGCGCCAAGCGCCAACGCATGTCTGCTATCGGTGCTTATCCTGGCTTCGAAGTGCGACGCTGAGAGTGATTTTTTGCAAAAAATGACTTTAAATGGGGGCGGTGGGGGGGCAAGGCGGTCTTTCACATCATCCAGCCACTCACCCGCCCATCCACACACCAAACAAAAAACGGTCTGGGCAACATACAAAGAAACCGAAAAAAGACAAGTCAAGCCAATTCAAGAAGAAAAGCAAGAGCACGCACAAGAGAAAGCGAACACAATCGACAGAGAGAAGTAGAGAATCCGAAAAATGTACAGACGTCAAAAAATAAAAGCCCATCTATCCTATTAAGTGTGTCGTGTTCTGGGTCCCATGTATTCCTTCTGCGTCTTGTTGCCCTACTTTTTTTACGTTCGCGTGTACTCACATAGATCAAAAAAAAGATGGCACAATCATACAACCCCTATGGTGGCGCATATGCGTCCCAATCCCAGCAAGGAACTCAAAACAATCATCACTCCGCCCTTGTCGCATCGTCCGCAACCGCAGGAGCGATGCAGCTGCAAACACCACAACAGCAACAGCCCCATCCCATGTTGGCACTCGCCGATGCATGGCGCCAGCTCGATGCCCAAAGCGACCAAGCAGACTCCTCTCACGACACCACCATCAACGCGAGCATCGCCAAGCCGGTTCGTCTCGACGGCACCAACTCCATCACCATCACACGCGAGCTGCACTGGAAGCACTCGCCTGAAGAACTTGCCTCCATGCCCGAGTTGGCGACACAGACCTTTGAGTCGAGCGCCGACTTCAAGGAGATGCGTGCCAACGGGGTCAAGCTCGTCCCGCAGAGCATTCGCGTCATTGAGAAACAGAACGGCCTGCCCTTTGCGATTGGCATCAATTTCGATAAACCCGGCAGCAAACGCAAGACCCTCAAGATCAACGCCAACTGCATGACCTCGGATAACCACGATAACGTCGATGTTGTTGTGCGCGAGGGCGCCCATGCCCCGACGGTTTGCAGCACCTCTCTGTTTGTCAGCAATAAGTACTCCACTCTTGATCTGACACCCTTCCAGGGCATGCATCAGGTGACCAAGGAGGAGCTTCGTGCCGGCGTGATCCACGAGGACCCAAGCCCACACGGCAACCCTGCTCTCGCCTATGCCGAAGTGGTGGCAAACAGCACGGTTCACCAGATTGCACACCACCATGCCGCCGAGTATCAGCTCGATGGGCAGAATGTGCGTTCCAAGGGCTTCCGTTTCGACAACCAGGGCAACGCTTTTGAAATCCTCCAGATGCCACTTCATGTGGTGAACTCTGCCATTGACTGGGGCAATCGCATGATCGACGAGCTTCCTTTCCAAGATCCCGAAGACCTGGTGGCCACCGTCGTTCGTCTCGATGGCAAGCCCTTTGACGAAATGGACAACGAGCAGGACACCGCCATGGACGCACAGACCCTCAGAGTACCGTTTGGTATCACGATCGAGGAGATCTACGCACCCTTCCGCTGCACGGACGACGGCAGTCTCGCCGTTTTCTCTCACCAGTAGGCGAGTGAACGGGTGAGTGAGTACGAGGAGAGAAGATCACTCTGCTTGCTTTATTCCCTCTCTTCTCCTCGCTTTCCCTCCCCCCCTTCACCCCCCTCACCCGCTCACGGTGACAGCAGGACCGATCGTTGTTACATCCATGGATGATAGTGATGGTCATTTAGGAGAGAAGGGTGCGGGGTGGGGCGAGACGATGGTGGTTCTGTTTAATTGTGGCAGGTGGTTTTTCTGAAAATATAATAAATAAACTCATTAAAAAAATGCTACTTCCTCTCCGTTTTGAGTGTCTGTTTTTTAATTGTTTTTTATTGTTGTTCCAAAAACGAGCGGTGACGGGTGGGGGGGAGGAGCGAGGAAAAGGATCAGAAACAGAAGGAAATCAACAACCATTTATAATACAACATTCTCTCTCATTCGAGAAACTCTCGCATTTCTGCCCAACAAGAGACGACGCTAACCTCGGGCACGACGTTGGCATGTTCCTGTCGGATATTCTCAGCGAGAGCATACACAAAGCTGTCACGACTGGCCAGAATAATGTGTTGGATGCATGGTGTGTAACGCAAGACTTTGCGTTCAGAGTCTTGATTGTGGAGTGTATCTGTCTTTAGAATGCGATTGGCCACGTCCATCACCATTTTTACGTCGGCGGCATGTTTGCTTGCATCGCTCGCACGCCAGATGTAATTAGCGTGCGTTTGACACTCTGAGCCGTTGTATGCACGATCCGCATAGGCTTGGACGCGAATGTGTGACATATTATGACCGTACGTCTTCGCATATACAACGGCCAGCTCGGTGGCAGGCACCAGGCAGTCGTGCACGTTGCCGAGATCTATGAAGACAAGGATCTCTGGTTTGTGTGCCGGTGACCTAAAGCTTGCAAGAGGCCTGTTGTTCTTGTTGTTGGGGTCTTCGCTCGTTTTCTTGGACGGCTTGAGTGGAACATTCCAGAGCGGTGGGATCAGTTGGACACGCACGACTTTTCCATCCTTGAGATGTTGATAAAGAGCGTTGTTGACAATCTTCTTGGTGAGACCTGTCATTTTCGCCAAATCGATGGGCCTGCATCCTTCATTGGGATTCTCCCATGACCACTTTTCGAGTGTGGCACGAACGTGCTCAGCGTCTTCTTTCGTAGCAGACATGGGATTGCACGTCACGCAAAACGCAAGCGAAGAATGATTTGAGAAGGAGGGGGGGGGTGGTGGTGGTGGAATTGAGGGTGAATTTGAGTAGATAAGAAGACCCACATGTGTGTTTCGACATGAAAAACAAACAACTTGTTCGTTCGACTTGAAAAGATGATCGACCATGGATGACGAGCTTCACCTTCCTAATTTGGTAGTTTTCACTGAACGAAATTTTTTTTCGTAACTCTCAGAAAAAATATCGCTCCGGTAGTTTGCTCATATACTTCTCGTGGTCGTAAGGTGGCTTAGTTACCATATATGGTAAGTCGGACTATGACCATGTATAGAAACCATGACCATGTATAGAAAGTCAAAATTTTGAACATGTCCATGTATAGAAACTGTCTGACTTGCCTAGTATAGAAACCATGTCCATAATAGGGAACTTCCATCTATAGAAACTATGACCATCTATAGAAACTATGACCATCTATAGAAACTATGACCATCTATAGAAACTATGACCATCTATAGAAACTATGACCATTTATAGAAAATATGACCATCTATAGAAAATATGTCCATTTATAGAAAATATGTTCATCTATGAAAATAATTTTCATTTTTGATAACTTTCCTCACTCCTTTTTCCACGCACATAGACACCTCGCTACACGCCGATCGGTGATCATCCAACCACCGCCTCGCACCCCCCGCCGCGGTATCCGAGATAGCATGGAGGAATGAATAAAGAATTGAAGAGAAATGAAAAATAGAAATCTCTATGACCTCTGGCCATTGTCATTGTTTCTTTATACCCAAGGCGTAGTATCTCCATTGAATTTATTTCATTTCTTGTGCCTCCTCTCTCCCTCCTGACCCTGCCTTTTTAGACAATCATTGCACAGGCTGCACACTACAGCAAATCTCTCGGCCCTTCGCCCACAACTAACACCGCCTGCACTTGCCTTCCTTTCTAATGATACATCACAAGCAAGCCGATAAGGACCATAACGACAATGATAGCGACGGTATTCGCTACGAGGAATCCTCTTCGTGCTGCCATCCATGTAACTCTCGTCGCTATGATAACACGAGAAGCGTCTGGGATTGCATTAAGAACAGAACGTATACGTGGTTTCTGATTGCCATCCTCGTCATGACGACGAGTGTCGACTACGTCTTGTACACACGCTTCAGTAAGGAACTCTTGCTGTACGCACTGCCTGCCATGCAGATCTTGTATGCGCTTGCTTTTACCCTGGTGGTATGGCCGATGCTTGGCTTGCGTTGGCTCTGGCAATATTGGCGTGACCGCGTCGCCCAACACAAGCGCGAGGCGGGACGCATGCGTGGTGGTACATCTGCCCTCGTCAAACAACACGGTCTCTGTTGTGGACGCCTCACAGGCATCCGCAGCCTCTGGCGCTCCTATCTTCTCATCGCTTTCCTGGATGCCACAGGTAACATGCTTGAATTTCTGCCGCTCGTCTATTTGAACAGCGAACTGCTGGTTATTGTCGGACAGGTGCACCTTCCTGTTCTGCTCGTCTTCTCGGCCATCTATCTGGGACGGCGCTACCGAGGCAGCCACTATTTTGCCATCGTCCTCGTCGCTCTTGGTATTGCAGTCGCCCTCGTGCCCAGCATCGATGAGGTGTTCGTCGAACGACATCAAGGCCAGCACGCCATACATCCTACCAATAGTACCAATATCACGCATATCAACAATATGACGAATGCAACCACTACGAACAATGTCGTACCATCATCATCATCCTCATCATTGCCGACACTCACTGACGACGCCACGGGGTGGAATGCCTTGTTGTGGGTGGGCCTCTTTGTGCTCGGTACCCTGCCGCACGGCTTTAGCAAGGTCTACCAGGAGCGGCTAATGAAACGC
>Ga0210025_1001953_pt1 | contig 21140 bp, 21 predicted proteins | sample CryGeyme20150102_FD_183989 | JGI IMG/M metagenome (GOLD analysis project Ga0210025, IMG submission 183989) | Groundwater microbial communities from Crystal Geyser aquifers in Utah, USA - Crystal Geyser metaG 2015-0102 (SPAdes) (version 2) | ecosystem: Environmental > Aquatic > Deep subsurface >...
ACTCGGTTCGTACCAATAAAGATGGCTGTTCAATTGCAGGAAGCAAATTGAGCGGAAGTTTGAGCAAAGAAATAATGCCCAAACTAAGTAAAGCAAGTATGACGACTAAGAGACGAGTGTGCAAATTGGTTTATTTTTTAATTTTTAACCCAGCCATTTAAATCGTTTTAATTTAAGTGGATTCCACCTAAACCGAAATAAGACTTTTCCAATAATAAGATTTATTGCTTACTTAATAAACTCCAATAGTGAGTTTATTCTATTATGGATTTATTTTTTGCTAAGGTTGCTTTTTTTAACATTTTTTTAATAGATAAGCGAATATACTATACAATTATTTTTTACTTTTTTTTATAAAAATTATGATATTTTTCGACAATTAATTTATTTATAATTTAATGCTTATTAGATTTTCTATTTTTAATTTTATTAATGAATTTCCATCCATATAAAAAATATTTCCATTATTAATTGAATATTTTAAATTATAGCTTGCATAATTTACCAGCAAATCAAACGAATCTATTTTTATTTCATTTTTATAAATATTAATATTATATTTATTTTCTGAATTAGCAGTTCCCAATCCTGAAGCTATAAATAAATAATTTTTCCATTTTTTCATTGTTTGATTTATTGAGCCAGTTCGCTGTCCTTTTCCGTAAATTGGTGAATTAATAATCTCAAATGGCAAATCTACATTAAAACCTGTTTGTATTTTTTTATGTTTTTTTGAATTAGATAATGATGTAGAAATTAAAAAATCAAACCCCTGAATACTTGTAACTATATCATTTTCCAATAAAATCGAATTAGAAAATATTTGAATTGGAGAATATTTTTCAATTCCATTTATTTTATCTAACTCTAACATATTAGTTGGTATTATTAGAGTATCAATACAATTGCTATCTTGATATAAATATGCAAGTGTAATTGTTTTTATTGATTCCAAATAAGCCCCATCAATTAGTGGATTTACACTAATTAATAATAAATCATCTTTAATTGAAATAGAAGGAATTATTATATGATCTGTTAATCTTTCAATCATTACATCATCAGTATAATTATGAGCTATAATTTTTCCATTATACCTATTAACAAACCATACATAATTTTTATCTGAATCGTATTCTATATCTGATATTTCTAACATTTCACCTGGTCCGAAACCACCTTTAATTAGAGGTTTAAAAGAATAACTTGTATCATTTTTTAACTCTAAACTAAATGCTGAATTAACTTCTGAATTAGAAGTCAATATTAAATGTTGTTCTGAAATTGCAAAAATGTCAGAAACAGGAATAAAATCAATTTCCCATTTCTGAGCATTTACAATTCCACTAAACCCTAAAACATTAATGAATAATATTATAAGTAAATGAAATTTCATGTCTTTATTTATATTTAAATTTAATTTGTTTGAGGTGGTATCTCCATTGGACATTTACCAAGATCCTGACCTAAATCAGAACAACAGGAAAACCAGTGAGTCTCACTACCACATCGAATAGTGAATTTACAATTTCCGTTTATTGTAATTGTCATAAGACTTGTAGTGCAATCAGCAGTACTTTTTTGAAGTGGGAATAAAATCAATGACAGTAAGGCTGAAATTTTTAATATTTTTTTCATATTAATTTATTTTTTGTTACTAGTTTAGTTCTAAAAATGTTTAATGTTTGAAGCTCTCTGCAAAATATCTTTTCAGGGTTCGACCTATCATATTTCCGTAAACGGCTAGCACGAAAAACAGGAAATACAATCCGGTCATGACCCACAATGCAGGTCTTTCAATAGGTTTTAACCAAACAGCTACTGCTACTACGATTTCAACCCAAGGAAGCATCTCCAACATAAACAAGGTTATAGAATTGGGAAGCCAATCCAATACATACACATACGCTTCTGTACTTTCTGGATTCCAAAGCTTTGCTAGACCTGCATACAATAAAACAAAACTTAGAAAACCTTTTATCAGAACTAAGATTAGGTCTTTCCATTTGGTTTCAAACCATTTCGTTTTTATTGCAGCATCCATAGAGCTTTATCTATTTCTTGTTTTTTCTATATAGTTCATTTTAAAACAAAAGATTAAATACTTTATGCATTCAAAATGATATCTGTACCCGATCATAAACCTGGTTAAACCCGATTAGACCTCTAAAACATCTTGTTTCTACAATTAATAACCGATAAGAGTAAAACCTTAAAAACAGAAATAATCATAGACAAGAGTAACATGAACCTAAAGTTAATTTTGAACGTCTTCCTAAATTACCTTAAATTACCCGTTTCCTAATTTGTAAGTTTGCAACCATACATCATTAAACAACGACAGGGAAAGTTTAAACATTAATTCTTTTTAATACAATACCCCCCCCCACAAATATTTTCATATTTAACTTATTTTTACAATTAACCTGCAATTCGAGTATCAGGTCATACTTCTATTTTTTCTCACAAATGACATAAATCAATCAAAAAATATTTTTAGCTATTTGAGTAGATTCTTAACTATAGTGCTAAAAAGTTATTTTGAATATTCATTTCTGTATATCCACTAAATTTATATCATTATTTTTAAATTACTTATAAGTTAATCTACTCAACTAAAGTTTTTTTTAATTCTTTTAAGTATTGCCTAACGAGACTTCATGTATTATTATGCTCATTTAACATTTCTACAAAAATCGTGGCAAAACAGTACTATACCATATTTTACATATATTTCTTATTTAAAAGAATTTACCATAATCTCACCTAACGATTTTTTAATTTTCCATTCTTTTTTTTAATATTTCATAACGTTATACTTTACTGCTAAATAACTCAATATTAAAGGATTCCTAAAAATAGCAGTCTAATTATTTCCTCATTTCAGGAAAGCAATTTGTCAAACAAGCTATAAGCTATTTTTTTAATCATATTTGCATATCGCTTCCATTTAATTACTATAATCTTCCAAAAAGAGCAACATCTCAAGATAACAAAATCTCAATTAAAGCTAATTCCTGACGAGTAAACGAATGAATGGAAGCTAATCCTGTAACAGTAGCCAAAAGTCCTTAAAAGCTTCCGATATCGCTCGTTCCATTTCGCTTCGCGGTTCTTCGTTGCACTTCGAATCCTGCGCACTCGCTCCAGGCCACTCGGTTCGTACCAATAAAGATGGCTGTTCAATTGCAGGAAGCAAATTGAGCGGAAGTTTGAGCAAAGAAATAATGCCCAAACTAAGTAAAGCAAGTATGACGACTAATAGACGAGTGTGCAAATTGGTTTATTTTTTTAATTTTTAACCCAGCCATTTAAATCGATTTAATTTAAGTGGATTCCACCGAAACCGAAATAAGACTTTTCCAATAATAAGTTTTTCTGGAACACTTTGCCATTTTCTACTGTCTGATGCAAAATTCATATTATCTCCAATGAAAAAGTAAAAATCTTGTGTGTGAAGCTGTTGTTTCGGCTTATGATACAATAATGTATGGCTTGCTCGTTTGAGTATTTAGGGTCATATTCAATTCTATCTTGCCTAATTAGTTCAACCCATTTGAATTATTTTTCTTTAGTAATTCAATATTTAAACTATAATTAGGAATCAATAGTTAGTTCAACTTTATAAGGTAATATGCTGAAAAATTAAGCTCTTTATTCAGTGTTTCACTATTTATTATGATGAGTCGTGTAAAATTTCAATGTTTCGCTATTTGAATAGATAGTTTAATCAGTTGCTTTAATCATATTTTAAAATTATTTCTAGAGGTATTCTCGCTATTTTTCCATAAACTGTAATTAAAAATAAATATTTTTTCTTTTTATCAATAAAAATATTTACATATTTTTTATTTATTTTTACTCTTTCGGTTAATTCAGATATTAAATTTTGTACAATTATCTCATCATTCATAAACTCAATATTATCACTACTTCCTCTATAGTTCAATAGTGCAAAATGTTTAAAATAATCTGCATTTAATTGATAAAATTCAGAAGCGCTAACCTTATTCTTCAAATGTTTTTTATTAGTTATTTTAGGTATATAACCTGCGATTCCCATTTCCTTAAATACAATATTGTCAAACACAAAATATTGTGGATACGATGTGGAAAATATATAATATTTCTTATTATAATAATATTTTGTCCCTTTTGCTTTAAAGAAATCATTTAAAATGTAATTAGTATAATTAACATTGTAATCTATATTCATATCAAGATCACCATCTAAACTATAAAAACTACAAATTGGATTTATACTACTGAATAATATAAGCCTATTTTCAACATCACTATAGATTAGTGTCTCTCCAACACTATCTAAAGCAAACTCATTCATTTTAAAATTATCTAAAAGATCAATATATAAAATTTTAGCGTGTTTTACATCAAGTAAAAATATTTTATCTTTAACCAATACTAAACTTGAAATCATTCCTATTTCAAATTCGCCATTCCCTTGTTTAAGTATAATTTCATGGCTAATATTTTTTTCCAAATTATAATAAACTAATCGATTTAATGACATATCATACAGAACTATATTATCATCATCTGCTTTAGTAATTAGAGTCAATAAATTAGATGATTCGTAATTTAATTCAGTAAGATATTCGTCTATATTTAACTGTTTACTATATACTTGAGAATATATATCTTTCTGATTATATAATAATATAATTATTAAAATTAATATACTTTTCATTATTTATACTTTATTTTTTCACATTATAAATGGGGTAATATAAATTTATTACCCCATTTATTAATTATCAATTAATAATAATACAACCAGTCTCCACCGAACCAATAATATCGTGTTCCGTTAAAGTATTCATAATCACACCAATCATTAACAGGTGTACATAAACCATAATAAACCTCAACATTATCTCTAACTCCGATAGTATTAAACTTCGTTGACATTTGCTCAATATTTACATTTTGACTTAAATTCGATGATGAATCAAAATTAAGCAAGGTAAATACTCCAATTAAAAAAATTAAATATTTATATTTATTCATAATAAGTGACTTTAAATATTAAAAATTGCTTACCTCGCAAATAACTCAACCGATTTTAAACAATGCAATCTCTATATAATTATATTTAAACAGCAAACGCAACTTTGATTTCAAAATGGCAGTATTTCCAAGAAAGCAAATATTAGTGAAATGGGAAGCCAATCCAATACATAAACATACGCCTGGGTACTTTCTGGATTCCAAAGCTTTGCTAGACCAGCATAAAGTAAAACAAAACTTAAAAAACCTTTTATCAGAACTAGAATTAGGTCTTTCCATTTGGTTTCAAGCCATTTCGTTTTTAGTGCAGCATCCATAGAGCTTTAACTATTTCTTGTTTTTTCTATATAGTTCATCTCAAAGCAAAAGATTTAAAACTTTTATGCATTCAAAATGAACTCTGTTCACGATCATAAACCCGGCTAAACCCGATTAGACCTCTAAAGCATCTTGTTTCTACAATAGATAAAGGTTTAGAATAAATCCTAACATTCAGAACTAATCATAGACAAGAGTAACATGAACCTAAAGTTAATTTTGAACGTCTTCCTAAATTACCTTAAAGTACCCGTTTCCTAATTTGTAAGTTTGCAACCAATACATCATTATTCAACGACAGGGACAGTATAAATAGTATTTCTTTTTAATACAATACCCCCCTCCCCCACAAATATTTTTATATTTTACATATTATTACATTATTTTCGTGATTCGATTAACAAATCATACCTCCTTATTTCTCACAAATGACATAAATCAATCAAAAAAATATTTTTAGCTATTTGAGTAGATTCTTAACTATAGTGCTAAAAAGTTATTATATATATTCTTTACTGTAAATTCGCTAACTTTATATCATTATTTTTTAATTACTTATAAGTTTTACTACTAGACTGAAGTTTTTTTTATTCTTTTAAGGTTTGCCTAGCGAGACTGCATGTATTATTATGCACATTAAACATTTCTGCAAAAATCGTTGCAGAACAGCACTATACCATTTTTTACATATATTTCTTATTTAAAAGAATTTACCATATTCTCACCTAACGTTTTTTTTTAATTTCCCATTCTTTTTTATTTAATAATTCATAACGTTATACTTTACTACTAAATAACTCAATATTAAAGGATTCCTAAAAATAGCAGTCTAATTATTTCCTCATTTTAGGAAAGCAATTTGTCAAACAAACTATAAGCTATTTTTTAATCACATTTGTCTATAGATTTCATTTAATTAACAATAACTTCCCCAAAAAATCAGCTTTCAATCTCATTTAAAAAACAAAATTCAGGCACAAGAAAAAATGAATTAGAGCTAAAAGCCCAAATTAACATCTTAATTTAGTTGACCATATTACATTGGCTTTCTAAACTCATTTATTCAATATCATACTTTACTTTCATTACCGAATGATCAAATAGTGATCTAGCTATAAATCTGTCATTGTTATTATAAAAAAAGAAAATTGTAACTCTTTTATTCAGCTCCGGTGATATTTTAAATGAATACCTATATTTTAATGAATTCCATTCGTAAACATCCATTACTCTTTCGGCACCCTTCTTTTTTTCAATATTTTGAACAATCAGTTTATCTTTAACTATTTGATATGTATAAAGATACTCTGAAGTTGGAGGAGAATAAACTTTGGCACCACTACTCTTATTTTCACTAATCTGTGGCATTTTGCTAGCTGTGTAATCATTAAAATTGATCAATTTTTTTGAAAATGAATACTCCTTATCCTTTCTTTTAAAACTGATTGTTTCAAGATTATTCGATTTAAACAGATAAAACATGTTTTTATCATAAAACAAATCACCTGATAAATCAAAAATATTATTCATATCATCTTCCTTTAAAGCAGGATAAGTTGATGTTATAGTACCATTATCATCATATTCGGCTAATAAATATTCTTTTAATGAATGCTGCACAATTAAAGTATCATTTATCATGAAAAGTCTTTTCCCATTATCACGAATTGGGATTTCTTTTATAAGGGATGGCTCTTTCTCAAAAGTTAAAAATGTGACTTTGCTATTAGCATTATCAAGTACAACTAATTGTTTTTTATAAATTAATGCGCCCAATATGTACATAAATTCTCCAGGGCCTTTTCCTTTACTACCATATTCCAATAATAAGTTATAAGCACTGTCATACACCTCAATTCTTGAAAGATCTCTGCAAATGAGCAAAGTATCATTCTGCAATAACGAAATACCACGAGGTTCACCTAAATCTTCTAATTGATTTTTCTCAATGTTTTTTAGTTCCTTAAATACTCTTTGCGCAGTTAAATTTTGAACCGTAAATAGTACTATTAAAAACAGGAAAAGTAGAGTTTTCATAAATATTTATTTCTTTTGTGTTAAATAAGTAGGGCTAAAGTTTAATTTGATTTACCATAACGAAACCATTTTGCAATTCTAATTATTAGAAGAATATTCGGTACTAAAATAGTTACCATTGTCACTTGTTATAATTCTGTTACCATTAATTGAATATATATATTCTGACTTTTCTATTAATTGAATTGTAGTGAATTGATTTTCTTTTATGGCAATCATTTTATCTACTTTTTTTTGTTCATTATATACTTCTAGTCCTTTAATAGATAATTTGATAATTTCAAACTTACTATATATTTTTTCAGAATAAAGAGCATAAATTATATTTTCCTTTACTTGTAAATCTAATACACCTAGAGGGTTTAGCCCAGAATATGGTAACTCATAGTTACTTTTATTAATTAAGTGTTGATTATAATTTGATTTTTCACCAAGTTCTATTTCTTTTACGTAATTTTTATGTATTTCATGAATAATATTTAGATATTTATATGCTACATAAAGTTTATTTTCACTATAGTAAACTATTGGATTTTGACGAAGTGCATAATTCATAAAATACTGCAACTCGATTTTACTCGTGTCAATTAACGTTGTTTTTGATAATTGATTTTCGAAACTATATAAGTATTCTGCATTATTATTAATGTAGACTATTTGTTTTTTATACTCTAACCACATCGCAAGATTCTTATAAGTGCCACTTGGTGAAAATGAATCGATATGTTCTAACTTAAAATTATAGGTATTTAATACTTGTTTAGCTTGATCCCAAATATGAATTAGCTTATTTGCAGTATCAGAAACAATTGTTTTATACATAGTATTACTTAGCTCTCCAGGTCCATTTCCTGCTTTTATTACATTAACTAAAACTTTAGTATTGTTGAACTTTTTAATTGGATGTTTTGAATCAGTATTATCACTAATAATAAACGATTCCTTATCTAAATAATACATTTTGTTATAGAGATATGAATCATCAATTGACGCAAAGTCGTTCTCCCATTTTTGAGCATTTACATTTTTTATTAGCCCTAAGAGTAGACCTAATAAAATTATTTTATTTTTCATTAAAGACCCGAATTTTAATTTAACCGCTAAATTTTCGATAGAATACTTAATTATCATCAAAAATCAAACGTCCTAAATTTAATTCTCATTCTATAACACAAAAACATTTCTCTCTTTTTCATTCAATTCACAAAAATTTAATTTGAATGCCAATGGTTCTTATGCTAAGTTTCCGCGAATTAAATTTGTTGTTGTTATTTCGAGGCAGTTTATGATTAAGATTGTATTTCTTTTTTTTGTTATCACTAGTAGTCTAGTGTTCAATTCCTTTGCGCAGCAGTCATTTACGATTGCGACAGAAACTCAAATACCATTTCAGTTTCTATCCGACGATAAACCAGTCGGTTATTGCGTAGAATTGGTTGATGCTATTTTCAAGAAAATGGAAGTTCCCTACGCTATTCAATTTGGTTCTAAAGGCAACCGAGCGTATAAAATGATTACAGATAGTAAAGCTGATGCAATTTTATCTATTTCTTATGCTAAAAAAAGAGAAACAGATTTAGATTACCCTGAAAATTTTAACCGTGAATCTGATTTCCAAAACTTCATGTGGGTCTCAGAATATGTATTATTCTATAATAAAAATCGTGAAAATGAACTTAAATCCTTAAGTAATTATCTAGATATGAAGGATAAAAATATCCGAGTTGGAGTTATTGCAGGCTTCTCTTACGAACCTGAATTCTTTGCTGCGAACTTAACAATTGTTGAAGGAAAAGACTATAATGACAATTTTAATAAGTTACTAAACAATGAAATTGATGTTTTCTTCATGGATAAAATGATTGGTAAATACACTTTAAATAACTCTGATCTTGACAGTAAAATTAGTTACATCCCCAAGAAATTCATCGTTAAGCCTTACACTCTAGCTTTTTCTAAAAAAAGTTCCTTTCCTAATAAAGCAGAAATCATGAAACGATTTTATGAAGAACTTGAATTAACAAAAAAGAATGGCTTGGCTAAAAAAATCTTGTTTAAATATATTTCGAATTATCAGTAAACTTATTTCAACTTGTTGATTTACTTTTTGAATAAAAAAACCATCGCATATTTCAAGCTTTAATAATATTTGAAATAAGCTGAATAAAATTTATTTCAAACGTACTTTAAATGAGTTTTTTCTTGCAGAAAATGTATATTAATTATTCAGTGACCGATTTACTCTTAATTCATTCAACTTTCGGACTTGGACCCTTTATAAAGTTTATTAATTTTTCAAAATGATTAATTTTGCAAATCAAATAAAAACAATAACCTAATTATAACAAATTGTTCTTTTTTTTATATAAGTTATTTCGTCATTTTGTTCTGAAAATTTTCGGTACCAGCATCTCAGCCATAGAACTATGGCTATACAAAAGAAGTGCTCATGGCGTAAAAAGATATTAGACCGAGATCCCGTGTCGGGGCACGGGATGACCTTTTTTTTGCAAAAACCAGCGAAGTTTGTTTAGAAACGAAGTCCGAAAGTTGAGTAATTCATTCACAAATTTACTTTAAGGTTTTAGAACTTTTTTTTAAGCTACTCAAAAAGTTGATTTTGTCAGGTTTTACCCATTCAAATCGTATGAAATCGCCAGTTTTTTACTCAATACTACTTTTCAGAGTACGCTCATTTTTTATTTCTTTTTCCTCTTTGAAAATCCCCGAACAATAGTATAAAGCGCATCCAAACTTGCGTTCAATTCAATCATTTCGTGTTTAATATTCTCTGTGCCTTTAAGAGAATCGCCCGCCATTTCTGCCCCTTTTTGAATAAGAGGATAAATCGTTTCTAAACCAGTATGCCCCGATTTTATTAATGTTGTTTGTTCATTTGAAATAGCTGCAACTTGCTCTGCTAATTCTTGTGATTTGTCTAATTCAACACTTAGTTCATGAACTAAAGTGTTCATTTTCCCAGTTGATTGCATTCCATTGTGAATATCAACCAAGTTTCTATCGATGATTGTCTGGGTAAGTCCAGCCGCTTCTGAAGCTTTTATGGCTAAATTCCGCACTTCTTCAGCTACAACAGCAAAACCCAAACCTGCATTTCCTGCTCTTGCCGCTTCAACCGCAGCATTTAATGCTAAAAGATTCGTCTGAAAAGCAATTTCTTGGATTGACTTCACGATTTTAGAAATTTCATTTGTACTCAGCTCAAGATTAGTAATCGATTGGTTCACCGTATTTGACGAATCTTCTACTTCTTTAGCCATTTTAGAAATCGAAGTCGTTACTACTGAATTCTTTTGTACTAAAGAGATATTTTTCTGAGATGCTTCATTCAATTGGTCTAACATGGTTTTAACATGTTCAATCTCACTTACTTGATGTACATAAGATTCACTTAGCTCTGATGAATTTTGGGCATTTTTCGCACTATTTCCTTCAAGAACAGAACTAGTATCTGTAATAACTTTTAACTGACTAACAATTTTCCTAAGTAATAATCTTCCTAAACCTTCAAGGCTTAAAATTGCAAATGCCGAAAATAGTGAATAACCTATTAAAGTCACGATTAATTCACCCTTAAAAATTGAGTGAACAGCATAAACAATAATCATTGCTAAATACACTAAGGGAATGGCAAAAACCACAAATCGAGAAACGATATTTTTTCCATTCACTTTATAAATGACTAAAGAGCCAATTAAAAATGCGACAAACATCTTCCCAGCATATAGAAGAATTTCGATCATAGACACGTTTCCACTAGATTTTAATTGAGTAGAATTTTAAGCTCTACCTGAAAATGATTATAAAAAATAGACAATGATGAATTTTACTAATTTGAATTCAGAATCCAAATTTTTTTTTGTTAAAATATATGTTCGTTATAAATCAAGAGAGGTTCCAATTTCTCGTGTTCAGAATAAAAAAACTTACGATCTTACTTAAGTATTATTCAATTTAAAAACCTCAAAGCACATTAAAATTTGATTTTTGAATTTCACATCTAAGTCATAAAAAAGTCAATAGTTTCCCTAAATCTTTACGTATCGATAAGTAATTCTTTTATCTCCAAAAACAGCCTAGAACCCAACTAGCTAAATTAATCTAATTTATTAGCTTTTATTTGATATGATACTTCAAAATTGGAGCCCGAATTCTTAGTACTGAACTCGGACTCAGTTTATTAATTAATTTTGTTCAACTTTAAGCACTTCGCTAATAATTTGTTTAAACGAAGCTTTAGGTAAAGCACCCGCAGCCATTTGTGGCTGTCCTTCAGCTGGAACGAATAAAATGGATGGAATACTACGAATGCCGAACATTGAAGCTAATTCAACTTGGTCTTCGGTGTCGATTTTATAAAAATCTACTTTATTGTCGTATTCTGTTGAGAGTTGTTCCATAATTGGAGCAATCATTTTACATGGTCCGCACCAATCAGCATAAAAATCAATTACGCAAGGATTTTGACCGTTAAAATTCCATTCTTTTGATTCTTCGAAGTTAAAAACTTTTTCTTTAAAGGTTTCAAGTGTTAAATGTTCAACTGACATATAGCGCCTTTTGGTAAGGTGTTTGTGTTTTTTGTTATGTCAAAAGATAGTAAAAACTAATTAATTTAATCCTTATATGTCTTATTTATACTATTTATATAAAATCAGCAGATTTATGTTTATGAATTAGTCTACATGAGAAATTATTACTCAAGTTCTTGCAAAAAACGAAAACTCCCCCTTTCACCAAAGTCCTAAATGCAAAAAAATAAGTGAGAAATTTAAAGGCAGACGGTGGGCTGAATGCGGGCGAGCATTCGGTACTAATAAAACTTTAGACATTTATTTTTTGAAGAAATAGTTTTGAAAAATTGATATTTAATGAATTATGTACAATTCTATTTACATTACCTTCTAATAAAAACCATTTAATATCAATTACTTATCATATTCAAAAGTGAACTAAAGCTTAAAATAAATTACATCGTTAGCTCACTATTTGAAATAGATCAATCCGACAAGATCGATTTTATAAATTGGCCTCAAATTTAAATTATTCACTTTTTAGAAGAATAACTTTTAACAGCATCAACAAAAGCTTGAGCATGATGCACGGGAATTCCAGGAATTATTCCATGACCCAAATTGGCAACATATCTATTTACACCAAAGCGATTTATCATAGAATGAACTTCTTTTGTGATTTCTTCAGGTGATTTCAATAAATGAGTTGGGTCAAAATTCCCTTGTAAAGTAATCTTTCCGCCTGTAAGCTTTCGTGCTAATTCTGGTTCTAAACACCAATCTAAACCTAAGGCAGCCGCACCAGATTTTGCCATTTCTTCCATCGCGTACCAAGCTCCTTTTGCAAATAAAATGACAGGAGCACCTGAAATTTGTGAAACTATTCGTTTCAAATACGGATAACTCAAAATATTAAAATCTTCTGGTGATAATAATCCACCCCAAGAATCAAAAACTTGAACAGCTTGCGCACCGGCTTCGATTTGAGCATTTAAATATTCTGCTGTTGCATCAGCTATAATTCCTAAAACATGAGCTGCAGCTTTGGGATAGGAGAAACAAAACGCTTTGGCTTTTGCAAAATCTTTGGAACCTTCGCCTTCAACTAAATAACAGAAAATAGTCCATGGTGAACCTGCAAAACCTATCAAAGGAACTCTTCCGTTAAGCTCTTTGCGAATCATGGTAACAGCTGACATCACATAATGTAATCGATCTAAAACATCGGGCATTTTTACTGCATAGGCATCTGCTTCTGTTTTAATTGGATTATGAATTCGTGGTCCTTCGCCTTTTTCTATGGTTACATGAAAATCTAATGCTTGAGCCATAACAAGAATATCAGAAAATAGAATAGCGGCGTCAACGCCAAGGCGATCAATAGGTTGAAGAGTTATTTCTGTGGCTAATTCTGGAGTTTCACAACGCTGAAAAAACGAATATTTTGCTTGAAGTTCTCGATATTCGGGTAAATAACGACCTGCTTGTCGCATCATCCAAACTGGTGGACGTTCAACAGTTTCACCTTTGAGTGCTTTTAGGAATAGATCGTTTTTTAATTCTGGGAAGTTCATAGTGCTGTTTTACTTATTTATTTTTGAAAATTCTTTTTTGTGTTTTGCTTTGCCTAACGTCATTCCGCTGAAAAGTGGGATCTCGAATTAGGAAATTATTATGCGCTTGAGTTCTAGTTTGTTCGTGAAATCCCCCCAACCCCCTTTGTTGTTCGGCTTTTCTTGATTGTTCTTTTTTTGGCAAAAGGGGGAGTTTTTCCGGTTTGATTTGTATACAAGATGAGACTTGAACTTGGTAATTGGTTTTTGCTTGGGTTCTAGTTTGTTCGTGAAATCCCCCCAACCCCCTTTGATGTTCGGGTTTTCTTGATTGTTCTTTTTTTGGCAAAAGAGGGAGTTTTTCCGGTTTGATTTGTATACAAGATGAGACTTGAACTTGGTAATTGGTTTTTGCTTGGGTTCTAGTTTGTTCGTGAAATCCCCCTAGCCCCCTTTGATGTTCGGCTTTTCTTGATTGTTCTTTTATTGGCAAAAGGGGGAGTTTTTTCGGTTTGATTTGTTTACAAGATGAGTCTTGAACTTGGTAATTGGTTTTTGCTTGGGTTCTAGTTTGTTCGTGAAATCCCCCCAACCCCCTTTGATGTTCGGCTTTTCTTGATTGTTCTTTTTTTGGCAAAAAGGGGAGTTTTTGGGAATTGTTTTGCAGCGATTTGTTCTTAATGCTTTGATTGTAAGTTCTCATAATTCACTTTTAAAGCTTTTACTTACAAAGCTAATTAGAGCCTTAAATGTTGCTTTTGGTGGAATTGTAGCTTCAATTCTATGTTTTACTAAAGCAGTTGCTGTCGTTTTTCCTATTGCAAATACATTTGTAGTTTTCAAAAGATTCATTGCATTCTTTGCTTGTATAAATCCATCTACAGCACTTGGACTTAGAAATACTATTCCATTTGGAATTTCTTCTGGAAGTGATTCGGGTTTAAGTACTTGCGTTTCGTAAACTTCAAGAGAATGATAATTTATCCCTAGTATCAAACACGCTTGCTTTAATTCAGGTCGAGCCAAATTTCCTGTAAAATGCAAAACGGTTCTTACTTTATGAATATCAAGTAAAGTTGCTAAATTACTTCCATAGGACGAATCTGGAATGGTCGGTTCAAAATGTAGATTTCGAATGGCCTCAGCGGTTTTTGTGCCAATTGCAAACCATTGATCAGGTAATAAATCAGGATGAAGATTTCCACTTTTGATTACTTCTGCAATCCACTCAACCGCATGTTGCGAAGTAAAAGCCCAAGCAGAAGAATATGGAATCTGAACACCTTCATATGGATTCAGCTGAATTGAAATTGTCGGAACTTCGATTGGATTCAAACCAAGTTCCCGACAAAACTGGTTTTCATCGTTCGATAATTCTCTGGTAATCCAAATCGTGTTCATTATATAATTCGTTTTAATAAATTGGTTTTAATATCAGAAATTCTGCTTATAAATTGAAAGACGTATATTCTTCAAAAAATCTATACACACTTTTCGCTGTCAAACTTTTCATTTTTTAGAGTTCAAAAAATTAAAAATTTGAATGAGTTTTGACCTATAGAATCTATTTCAATGTTTAAATAAGATTTAGCCTTCAAACAAAAACTAAACTAGCAAATCTGAAGCGCCCATTTTAATTGCTAAATCAGCAGCAATTTTTCCAAAATGTTCCGCTTCTTCAAGCAAAATATCTTGGTTAATTTCAACAGATTCGGTTCCATCAACACTAAGAACAATTCCAGAAAAACTTATTTCTGTTTCTGAAATGAATTCAGCTAAAGCGCCAACTGGAGCCGAACAACCAGCTTCAAGGACATTTAAAAACTGCCGCTCAATCTTCGTACAAATTTCTGTTTTCTCATGATTTATGATAGACAGTATTTTTAAAATTTCGGCATCAGATTCTAAAGTAGTTACGGCAACCGCACCTTGCGCTGGAGCAGGAATCATCCAATCTAATTTTTGAGCAATTATCTCGTTTAGTCCTAAACGTTCCAAACCTGCGCTTGCAAAAATCGCTGCATCCCAATTACTTTCATTCAATTTCCGTAATCGAGTTTGAACATTTCCTCGAATATCAGAAATCTCAAAATTGGGATATTTTTTTAACCATTGAGCTTTTCTACGGTTTGAACTTGTCGCTATAATTCCTTTATAATCAGCATCTTCTAGAAATGTTGAATCGGTACGAACAACAAGTGCATCACGAACATCATGACGTTCACAAACAGCTGCAATTATCATTCCCATTGGTAAAACCGTTGGAATATCTTTGAACGAGTGAACTGCAATATCAATCTTTTCATCAAAAAGAGCATCATCTAATGCTTTTGTGAACACTCCTTTTCCACCCATTAAAGGCAGCGGCGTGTCTAAAACCAAATCACCTTCTGTTTTTATAAAGATTAATTCAGTTTCAACTTGATGTTTAAGTAATTGCGCAGCAACCCATTCAGCTTGCCAAACTGCTAGTTTACTATCGCGGGTTCCTATTCGTATTTTTCGTTTAATCATTGGAAAAAAATAGCCGTTTTTTATGAACTATTTGTGAATTGAGGTTTAAATTAATTTCTATTCGACTGTTAATAATTGTTCGAAAAAGCCGCCAATTTCTAAGTTTTCATCAATAAAATGCACCTCTAAAATCCAATCTCGACTTAATCCATTTTTATCAGGATCAGACATTTTTAATGGATTATCAGGATGAATGTAATTCAGCACTTCTTCTCCCTGAATTTTTTCATGTGGAAAATTCCCGATGAGATGACCGCAATGTTCTTGTCCAAATTTCCAGCCAAAATCTGCGGCTAAACCAGAAACGTACGTGAACAATTCTTTTCCCGTACAATTTGGATGAACATCGAACCACATCTTGCCCAAATACCAAGCTGATTCAATATCACTTTTGATTTTCAGTTTTTTTTCATCATGTCCTAAAACAAACGTTCTTCCAAAATCAGCTTCCCAATCTTCAAAAACAGGCCCAAAATCAAAAAACAAGATATCATTTTCTTGAATTACCAAATTTGGCGGATTTTCACGATAAGGCAACAAGGTGTTTTTCCCAGCACGAACAATTCGTTTATGCCAATATTTTTTGATTCCATACAACTCAAAAGCCGTTTCGTAAACTAATGTATTTAAGTCAGTTTCGGTTTTTCCTGCAGTTATATATCCACGATCTTCAACCGTTTTGAATAAATGTGTCGCTTTAGTTTCTGCCTCACGAAGTGCGAGATGTTTTTCACTTTTCATATTCTTTTTGACTTTCTAAATTCTCTGTCTGACTAAAAATTAGGCAAAAAAAGCGATACATAAGCGCTAAAAACAAAGCTTTTAGTAAGTCGAGCCATTCTTTCTTACAGAAATGACATTTTGATTTTTCCCAAATGAATTACTTAATTCGATTTCCCTTTTTATCAATAAAATACCATTCATCGGCTTTCGTGATTGGATACTCATCATATTCATCTTTTTTTACGGTTCTGCAATTTACACCCACTTTTGTTTTACCTTCGTAGAAATGCGTCACGCAATCAAATTGTGGCGAAATTACAACCTTGCCTGTCGTATCTGCAAAACCAATTTTTCCATCTCTTAAAATTCGGAAATACCCTTCTTCAACATAGTCAGGACCGTTATCAAACCAAAAGACTTCAAATAATCGATTTCCTTTTGAATCAATTCCAATAATATTTTTTCCATCGTGAACAAAACCATAATTCACAATTTTTTCGCTAAATGTCATTAAGTACGTTCCAATTGCTATAACCGTATCCCCTTTTTGATTAATAAAACCTGCTTTATCGCCTAATTGTTGCTCTTTTGCTTCTGAGTTTGCATAGACAATAAACAAGGTATCCTTCGACGCGTTTTCTTGAATATCATGATACCTCTGCTGAGATTTCACTTCGTCCTTCTTTTGTCCAAAAACGCTTGTATTGAACACAAATGTATAAATACATGTTAAAAAAATGGTAATTATTCTCATACTCTATTTTTATTTATTCTTTTGTTTCTTCTATTATGATAATAAAATGCACTTTGAATACAAAAAGAGAATTGAATCTATCCTTAAAATGTAAATCAAAACTTTAGGAAATCCGGATAAATTACATTTTTAACAGAATGGCGGAGTGCAAATAGTGATTTATAATCAGACTCTCCAAAATTTCGATTCAATATTAATACAATCATTTAATTTTATGAAATTGAAGTATTTCACTTTGTTAAACCCAAACTACTAATTCAGTATTGTTTGCCAAACACTTTTCTTCTCTTTTCTGTACTTTTCGCTTAATAACCAGAATCAACCATGAAACAACCCTCTGTAATAAAAATCGGCTCAAATGTACTTCGCGCCGATAATGGAACCTTAGACATTCCAAGACTTTCAAAATTGGTCGAAGAAATTTCTCTTTTACACAAAAATGGAGAATCCATTGTTTTAGTTTCATCAGGAGCAGTCGCAGCGGGCAAGAGTATTCTAAGTATTGCGCAGAATCTAGACAGCATTTCACAACGTCAATTATGGGCATCTATCGGACAAGTAAAACTCATTCAGACCTATTCAGAACAGTTTTCTAAACAGGAATTTGTAACCGCGCAAGTTCTTGTTACTAAAGAAGATTTCCGAGATCGTACTCATTATCTCAATATGAAAAACTGCTTCACGACTTTACTTGAAAACGGCGTGATTCCCATTGTAAATGAGAACGATGTAATTTCAGTAACAGAACTTATGTTTACTGATAATGACGAACTAGCCGGACTCGTAGCAAGTATGTTAGACGCCTCAAAACTCATTATTTTATCCAATATTGATGGCGTTTATTCTGGAAATCCATCAGACCCAGAATCTCAACTTATTCCCAAAATCGCTTATTCTGACTCCATTTTACCAAATATTATCTCTCCTGTAAAATCGAGTTTTGGTCGCGGAGGAATGCTTACGAAATTCAACATGGCTCGAAAAACTGCTGGACTTGGAATTCCAGTGCATATTGCGAATGGGAAAACGGATTTCATTTTAAATTCCATCTTTTCTGAAGAAGCAATTGGAACACAATTTTTGGCCAGAAAAAAAGCTTCAAATACAAAAAAATGGCTTGCTCATGCTCACTCAGCGTTTTCTGGTTCCTTAACTATTGATAATGGCGCAAAAAATGCTCTTCAATCAGAAAATCCAACTAGTTTATTGCCAGTTGGGATTCTAAAAATAGAAGGCGATTTCAAAAAAGGTGACATTATTCGAATTGATGACACAAAAGGAATTGTAATTGGCTTAGGAAAAGCAGCTTATGATTCATCGACTGCACGTGAATTAATGGGCAAGAAAAATCAAAAAGAGTGCATTCATTACGATTATTTATATCTAAATCCTGCATAAAGTGTAGAATTAAAATTGTTTATCGTTTGATTATCAAACCTCAACACGTACATTTATTCTTAGTTTTCATTAACCAACTTTGATTTCATGAATCCCCAATTTGATCTTGTTAAACGAGCAAGTCGTAGTTTAAATCTGCTATCAGCAAAAGCTATAAATGCTATGCTAATCGATTTAGCGGATAAATTAAACGAATCCATTCCTGATTTACTTACTGAAAACCAAAAAGATTTAGATCGAATGGATGAAAATGACCCAAAGTTTGATCGACTAAAACTTACAAAAGAAAGAATTCAGGGAATCGCTTCAGATATTAAATCTGTTTCCGAATTACCAAGTCCTTTAGGATTAGAATTAGATGAACGTGAATTGCCTAACGGATTGGAACTTAAGCGTGTTAGCGTTCCGCTTGGAGTTATTGGAATCATTTATGAAGCTCGACCTAACGTGACTTACGATGTTTTTTCTTTGTGTATGAAATCGGGAAATGCGTGTTTATTAAAAGGCGGAAGTGATGCAGAATTTTCGAATATCGCAGCTGTTAAATTAATAAAATCCGTTCTTGCTGATCATAAAATGAATGAAAGCATGGTTGAATTATTACCAAGCGACCGCTCTGCAACCGAAGAATTATTACAAGCCGTAAATCATGTTGATGTGATTATTCCAAGAGGATCTCAAAGTCTAATCAATTTTGTACGTAATCATTCAAAAGTTCCTGTAATTGAAACTGGCGCAGGAATTGTTCATACGTTTGTTGATGAAACAGCTGAATTACAAACGGCTGCTAAAATAATTACAAATGCTAAAACTAGGCGCGTGAGTGTTTGCAATGCCCTAGATTGTTTGATTGTACATTCATCGCGACTAATCGATTTATATGAATTAATCAGTGAACTCTCTTCGTATGATGTAACACTTTATGCTGACGAAGCTTCGTATTCACATTTAGAAGGTGTTTATCCTGATGAATTATTACATAAAGCAACAGAAGAACATTTTGGAACTGAATTTCTTTCCTATAAAATGGCGATTAAAACAGTAGATTCACTTCAAGAAGCCATAGATCATATTTCAAAATATTCATCAAAACATAGTGAAGCCATTATTACTGAAGACAAAAACAATGCAACTTATTTTCAAAAAGCAGTTGATGCAGCTGTTGTTTATGTGAATACTTCAACAGCATTTACCGATGGTGCTCAATTTGGACTTGGCGCTGAAATTGGAATTAGTACACAAAAATTGCATGCGCGCGGTCCAATGGCATTGGCTGAACTGACTAGTTACAAATGGCTAGTTACAAGTGATGGTGAAACAAGAAATTAACTAGTTTCTGTTCACAAATTTAATTCTCTGAACAACTTATTTTAGCAAAATAATTGTTTTATACGCGTGAATATAAAGTATTTAACCCGAAAAATGTGACCGTTTTATTGTATTCACCACATTATTAAATTTCCTTTCTAATTAATTAGTTTTTACTAGTCTATTTGTAATGAATTCTTACTAAATTATTGATAATCAATTATTTATATAATTTTATTAACAAATCAAATTGTATTAAGAAATTAGTTCAACCAATTTAGTTTTGAAAATCTCGAATCAACCTAAATACATCAACAGATATCTGTTAATTGTTTAATTTCATCTTAAAATTCGCTTAATTCGAACTATGGAAATTACTGTTACCACACCCGCTCTTCTATTCCCCGCAATTTCACTTCTACTTTTGGCTTATACCAATCGATTTTTAACTATTTCTGGCTTGATTCGTTCACTTTACTCTAAGTACAAAGAGAATCCAGAATCAGTATTACTTGATCAAATCCAAAACTTACGAAACCGTGTTTATTTAATAAAAAACATGCAATTATATGGTATTTTCAGCCTTTTGCTTAGTGTAGTCTGTATGTTTTTATTATTCAGTGGTCAACTTTTTTGGGGAAAAGTGACTCTAGGAATTGCACTTATTCTACTAATGATTTCTTTGTTATACACCATTCGAGAAATTCAAATATCTGTTGATGCTTTAGAAATTCAGATAAGCGATATGGAACATAAGTTCAAGAAATAGTTTTTACTTTTGTTTATTCAACGGTTCTGACAAACATGGCGCTAGTGTCCTCGCTAGTGACTATAAAAAAAGAATATGCGTCACGCATATAACATGTTAATTCTTCAAATTACCTAACAACCGAGCTTTGAATCAAACCTCCCCTGGCGCTAGCGTCCGCTAGTGACTTTAAAAAAGAATAAGCGTCACGCTTATAACATTTA
>Ga0210025_1001978_pt1 | contig 20985 bp, 24 predicted proteins | sample CryGeyme20150102_FD_183989 | JGI IMG/M metagenome (GOLD analysis project Ga0210025, IMG submission 183989) | Groundwater microbial communities from Crystal Geyser aquifers in Utah, USA - Crystal Geyser metaG 2015-0102 (SPAdes) (version 2) | ecosystem: Environmental > Aquatic > Deep subsurface >...
ATGAGGCCCCCCTTCAATCAAGGCCCTCAAGGCTTTGGATTGCCACCTTCAAATATGCCTCCTATGCCCAACACTGGCTTCAAGAGTGGATATCCCACCGGAAACCTTCCTCCCAGAGGAATGCCGCCTCCTCCTCAAGGAATGGGAACTGTTCCTCCTCCTCAAGGAATGGGAAATATTCCTCCTCAAGGAATGGGCAGCCTACCTCCTCAGTCAAGACCTCCTGGACCATACCCTTCGAACTTCCCCGGAAGCCAGCCTCAGCCTCCCAAATGATCAGCGATAAACCAAATATATCCTTATAAGCCATATTAATCATCATATCAGAAATATTTCCATCTGAGTGGCTCATGTCTGACCGGACCTTTCATTCCTTTGAAAATATCATGATGCATTTAGAAGGAGTCTTTTTAGTATGAGCCTTATTCAGTCATCGCTATCATTTTCGGAATAGATGTTCTGTTTCTGATATTTATATTCTATTTTTCCTATCTTCTGTCTTGCCTGATGTAAGATGATTTGAGGCTATTTGGTCTATGCTCACTAAAAGATTGTCTAGACTGCTCGAATGCTTTCTTTTAGTTCAGCTCCATATCTTTCTGATATAGTTGCTTTTGTAGCTATCGGGAGTCAGTCTCCAGCTTCTAAAATTTAGCTTTCCATTTTGCATCGAATTCAGCCACACTTTATAAAGCAAGATCTCTTTCCTCTTCAATTTATCTAACCTTTTTTTGGTACAGTCTTATCTGTCTGCTCAGCGATCTAACATCTTGACAAACCTTTTCATGCTCTTATTCTAAAGAAGTATACTTGGCTGTCGCTTCATCTGCCTTCTGAGATAACTATCTCTTCTCCACAAGACAACCTTTGTGGTGTTATTATGCCTAATTGAGAATTTTATTGTAGTGAGTGAGCAGCTATCCATCTCCACAGAGGGAACATCGTTACTGGCAGTTCTTAGAAGTGAGCTTTACTTTTTTCAACTAATCGTTCAGCAGCAAGTTTTGGTTTGTCAGATTATCGATTTATTCTTTAAGTTTCCATTATCTCAGACCATAATATTCCTCCTGCTTATTGATTCTCAACTAATACTGCTTGATCAAAGACTCAATCCTCATGTCATACTCTTCCTGAGCTAATCTGCGATAATGCTGATCATTCTAAATATTTGACTATTGCGTTTTCATGTACTTTTTATTTTATCTAGTCGGCTCCATGCTGGCACGACCATCTAGAGATTAATTTGTTTTTAGTCTTAAACAGTTACTGATCGACCTCCTAGGCAGTTCATAAGGTTTTGGATAGTCGAAGCTGAAGGATGTTTGTTCTGGGATGACGTTGTTGGTGGATGGGATACTATTGAGGGGTTCCATATTGTCCTTAACGTATATAATAAATAACAGAGTAAATAGTGAATAGATCAACAACTATAATATATACCTCCTTTTATTAACTCCACAAAATGCATAACAACTACAGCAGATGGCCCTACCTCTAGGCAAGTAATTACAGTGACTGGGAGTCCATTCTCCAGGTGCTTCCTCAGCTTAAAAGTATCAACCCTGCAGAACATGTCCCTGATGCCAACATCAACGGCATCGTCATCAGAAGTGCTAATGATGATAATGTTCACAAAGTAATGCTACTCTTAGTCAGGCCATTAAATATGGAATATGGACCACCACCCCCAAGAATAAGAATAAAATAGAGCAGCTCTGGCAGAGAAAGTTGATCAATGGAACCACTACTTACCTCTTCTTTAGTGCAGTCAAAAGCGGCATGTTCGAAGGCGTCGCTCGCCTGGTTTCAGGATATCATGAGTAGACTTTTCCCTTCTGGTGGGAAAATCATACACTCAAGTTCAAGGGTTATTTCGAGATTGAATGGGTATACATAAAGGACGTCAATAATAAGCATTTTGCTGGTCTTTACAACTATGAGGGTGAATAGGTGGTGAAAAGCAAAGATTGCGATACTTTGGATAGTGAAACCGCCAACAAAATGCTGGAAGTGTTTGCAAATAAGAAGAGCAAAAGGAACATCTTCATGGATTTTGCCTATATGGACGAAAGATAATCGCAGTATATCAGAAAAATGTACGAAACTACGAACTACTATCAACAACAGTACAATATGGGCTACGATAACAGGTTCAACCTGAGCCAACTCAATCTTACAGGTATGAGCCCATTGAACCAACCCATGAATGGAAACGTACCCGTCAATGGCATGGGAATGAATGGAAGCAATATGAACGGACATAACTTTGTGCCCATGAACGGACAGGTGAATATGAATGGAGGCATGAATCAAATGATGGGTATTCCTTCCACAATGATGAAACCAAACGGAAACGAAATAGCTGGAACAAATCTTGGATTTCAGATGAATCCAGTAAGCAAAAATTCCAAAAAAAAATGATCAGTCGGGTTTATTTATATCAAGCATCAATAATAAGGCATGTTATCATATGTCAATTCTGTCTCTAATCGAATGCGATGATCTTCCAGGAAGTTGTTTTCCAGATGGGATCATATGCATCGACTTCTTCTTGAAGTCTTCGATAGCCTTATTTTTTTCCAAAAACGGAGTGATTTCCTTCTTAGATTTAGTGCTCGATCTCAGAACATTACTTGATAAAATCTCTTCCTTGCCATTTTCGTCAGTGAGCAAGCCTGTTCTGAGGATATCCTGATACCACTAACCCTTGATACTTCTTATTTTTTCAGAATTGTCCGAATACCTTTTGACAACAATGTAAATTCCAGGTCCATGTTTCCTGTAATGCTTCATAGGCCCACGATAGATGTGTTCCTCCTCAGCCAGCTGAGCACTACCGTTGCTGCTTTGATTTTTGGGGCATTTTCTAGTCCAACGGTATATCACTTTTGCTGGTTACTGCTTGAACCATTCCTAAACCACATAGGAAAATAGAGTTTTTTCATCATTCTAGCCATCTTTTATTAATAATTGACTCTTGACTTGTTCACTTTCCTGAAATTGCTTCCAATCAATGATCACTCCTGAGCTTATTTGTCTGTTTCTCATTCCAAGCATGGAACTGGCCTTTCCTTCTCCATAGCTATCAATCGCCATCTCAATATCAGAAATCTGCCTCTTTGATTCTAGGATGCTGACAGTCTTAGCACTACGCTGAGAAATAGCTGTCAGGTGTCTTCCTCCAAGCTCTTACATATTTTTTCCAATTAGCAGAGCTACTATTCGATTTCTATGGCTTATACACCTGCAATATTCAATGACAATCAAACAAAATCATTTCTATTCCATCATTTTTGCAGCAGTTTTTGTGAATGTCGTATGCAGTGATTTCTTAGCAGCCTACTGGAACCTGCGCTGCTCTAACTGCACTTTCTTGGCTAATCGACTTCTTTGGACATTGGGAAGCAAGAAGGATTGCACGAGGTCTTTGATCAAAGTTTAGTTGTTGTTGTATCTTCTTTCGAATGTTTCAAGATGATCATTCATTTCCTGTTTTCGAAGGTTGGCCATGATGCTTGCCTGTCTGTCTGAAGCTCTTTCCACTGTATTGCTGATGATCCAGTTCAAGTAGCTGTCGACAGTTCCCTGATTCATCTTCACTATTTCTTCGTAAAGACATTGTTCTCTGGCTCTAATGATTTATTCGGCATTTCTTCTACCAGCTTCTTAAATTTATCTGCTTCTTCTCTCGTTTTCAGCTTCTTCAACCTTCTATTTGATTTTCTTTTCTTCAGTCATTCTTACTAGCTTCTTGCTGAGTGCATCCAAAGTTTCAGCAATTATTTCGCCCTGAAGTCCTTCATACATTGCATTTCTGAATCTTTCCTCATGTTCCTTGAGAAGCATCTCTTCTGCTTCCTTCTCATCAAGGTCAGGAATTTTAGCCACAATCAGCAGCTACTCAATCAGAGCTAATCTCTTTTATTTGCCCTCATACATAATGTTCTGTTGGGCTCTACCTCTCAATATTCTCTGCAAAAACATCACAGCAACATCTCTTTTGATTGATTCTTTAGTTGATCCTGATTCTTTTTGCAGCTCTCCTTTAGTTAAACTACCTTTGACTTATTGGAAGTTCATATTGTGATCCGTTCGATAATTGGGAGTTGGTGGGCGGGCAATGACATTTCTTAGAGCTTCAATGTCGTTGCTTACAACCTCATCTTCAGTCTTTTCAGGTTTCAATTTTTTATCGATATTGTTCTGTGCCACTTCCAAAGCTTTCTTATGAGCAATAGCAGTTCTGGCTTCCTTCTATTCCTATTTTAGTGGTTTTTCGTAAGGAACTTAGATTTAAGTCAATCCATTATAGCTGTTCAGAGCAACAGGTTGGACTTCATACTTGTTAGCCAGTTTATCGAGAGTCATTCCCTCTCGACTGATGCCAGCATAAACATTAGAACCATAGTCGGCATAATCCTCGATGATGTCTCTGAGCATTCCATCATCATCTTATTCCTTCCTTGATTTCAATAATTTTCTGAGCAATTTGATTTTTTTCCTCTGTACCTTAGCAATCAATCTGTTCTTTTGTTCAGTTTTTCGGATCTTGATATCTTCAATTCTTTGAGCATTCTTATCAGTGATATCCTTTTCTCTCTCCACAATGGCTTATTTTACTAACTCCAATCCTTCTCGATGAACCTTCTTTATCTCATTCTATTTCTTGGACCACTATCTCACCTATTGATCCTCCATTAGTTTTCTTCTCAAATTAAAGCTAGCCTCATCTGAAATAGGAGGCAAGGCATTATCGAACCAAGTCCTTTCACGGTTAAGTTCAATATTATCCAATACGTCAACAGTTGCAGGCAAACCATTCCCATAGGTCAGATGCTTCAGAGATAGAACTTAAGGTTTCTAGCCTTCCCGATAAATTTATTCAGGAGAGTATGGATCTGTCTGGCACTCTGACTCGCGATAATCGGTTTGAATGTCGACTTATTTAGTTGCACTCTGAATGGAAAAATTAATACTTCGATAACCTCTTCCTAGACGCTAGGCTTGAAGTTTTCTTGTGATATTTATTGAACTGGAGGAGCGAGATGAAGAGGTACTTCACTCATGGTGGCCACCAGTGGTTTTTTGACGAAATCGAGCCTGCTTCAGTTGATATATACCGATGAGTTCCCGAGACATAGGCTACGCTGCTGCCTCGCATTTGTGACGATAGAACCTGTGCGTTCATTCAAAAATTAATAATAATATAACTTACCATAATTTTCTTCGATCAGCCTTAGAAAAGTTGCAGAACTATCACATAAACTCTCAGCTTTAGTATGCTCATACTATTTTTGATTTGTATTTTTCAAAGTATATGAACATCATTTTTTACTAACTTTAGTACTATTAACTTTTTTTCCTTTTTCTTTCGGCCTCTATTTTTGGGAATGACCTTTGGTTGTCATTATTATTTATCCTTTTGAGTTTTATACAATCGATTTTGGCTTGTAGTCAGATTGATTGAGACTTTTATCCATAATGGATGACTAATTTCTGTTGATAGCACTGTTGCTGAAGTTACTTTTCTTGAGGTAGTACATTTCCTTCTTTAATTCATTGTTCTCGTCAATCAAAAATTGATACATCTTCAGAAGCTATTTGTAGCTGCTGTCCATCACCTCTGATCCTTTTTATCCCTTGACTTAAACTCCTTGACTAATCTACACCAGTACTTTGGTGTTGTTCTCAATCAATTATCTTTTTTCGTGCTCTAGCATTCTCAGTAGTTGTCTCATCTAATCAATGACTCTGTCCTTATGCCCTAGAACTCCTTTCAACTTCTAAATATCTACTTGATGTTGTTACTCAAGCTATTAAAGACGTTGGTTGTTGATATTCTTATCTTCTTTCAGTCTGGCATCAATCCTTTTGTCCATCTTGTTCATAAATTTTTCAAGAGTTTGTTTGGATTTCTCAATTTCTTTCTTCATTTGCTCTTTCTCGACCAGAACTTTTTCACGATAGGAAGTGAATTATTTTATGAGTGTCCGACATTGTTTGCAATTTTACTATTACATTTTTGTTTTGAATTTACAATTATAAACGAACAGGATCAACTCATTTTTTCTGGAGGATGTTGAAGAAATATTCAACTTCAAGGGTTCCATCTTCGGGAAGGTCGGTACAGTGTACACCATTCTTGGCCTTTGACTTGCCGAATACTGATCTAAGTGATTTTGGTCGAACAGTGCGAGCGAGCTCAGGATCATGAGGTCCACATAGTTAACGAAGAGAAGGAACCACGTTCTATTGTCTGACTTCAAAAGCAATACAGGGTCCATTGGTAAATTCCTCAACAAGCTGGTTATATTCTGGCACAACTCCTTTGTAAACTTCCAAAAATTCCTACATTAATAATTATGTACCTCAGCTGAAGGTCTATCAAGCCAGAACATTTATCCAGCGCTGATCTCAAAGCCCGAATTTAATACTCCATCCATGACCTGCCCAACATAGTTTTAGGTAATGAGGTGAGGTTTGACAACAAGACAGGAACAGTTGTTGAAGTAAGCAGAACTTTGAAGAGGAGAACTAGCTGAGAAAAAGAGGTCGATTTCTTTGGCAGCTGCTGAGGATGATTCACTGCAAAGAACTGCTTGCTTGAGTTGATCTGTTGCGAATTTCGATCTGATTGAATTTGCTAACTCCTTTACTTTATTGATGCTATTCTCAGACAATATTTCGATAGCCAGAACCAGATCAGAAGAAATGAAGCTTGTAAGCTCGTTGAATTGTGGCTTTCCTCTTAAGCCTTCGCAAAATTTTTCAGCATCCTGTTTTGATAATTTGGCCATTTTGAAGTTAGAGATGGTGAGACCTGACTATTCGACGATGTTAACTATTTTTCCGAATTGCATATAGGCATCAGGGGTAACTAGAAGCAGAGATTTTCCCCTTTCTGCTTAAAACTTCGATCTGGTATACTAATCTGCGAAGTCTATGACTTTCAGCTGCCTGGAGTAGATGTTCAGAATAGCCCCGACAAAGATGTCTTTGAGCTGAATGCCAGCGTACTCACATCTTTTGAGGAAGATTCGTTTGTTTTTAAGGTCAAACTGCATAGAGTATTGTATACCATTTCGATGGTTTTGTCCTTAATGAAGTATGTAAGGTGATAGTTGCGAACCAGGGAGGCAGCAGAATCGAACCACTCCACTACGAACACGTACCTATCCTCTGACATCAGTTACAATATATTATAGAACCAAATGGTACATTTAAAAGAAAAGGAACAGATAGAATCAAATAAGAAGTTAGTCTGTCTACCAAGGAGCTATTTCCTCCAATATTATTGTCTTCTTCTTTGGTGATATGTCCACATCATAAGTTTCGGATTTTTGTCGTTTTGAAATTAAAAGCCTAAATGCTTTGTTCGATGTTTTGTTAGAAGGACTTGGTTTCCACCCTGTTGGTTTCAGGGCTTCATTATCTTTGCTTTTTTGGGGAGAAATAATCGGCTTTGGTTCAGTGTGGCTTCTGCTGTTCAGTTTTAGAATAGAAATAGTTGGACTTCCTTTTTTATCGGGACGATCACTTTTTCCATAGATTTTGTATCTTTGTAAAATTGAATTTATCAGTTCACACTTCTTTTCCTCTTCTGGGCATATATATTTCTCGCAGGAGAATGATTTTTTTGGAAGAGTATTGACCTGAAAGGCTTGTACGATTGTACTTTTCTTCTCCGAACTGAAGCCTTTTATTTTATTTTATCCTCCCAGAATTTGACTTTTGGCCATCACCATACTTGTGCTTTCTTTGTACAGTTGTTTGTCTTACTAGCAATCAATTATCAACTTCTTACGCTTGCATCTTAGTTGCTGCTTTAGTTTTCTGACAGCCATGGGCTCCACAGGCAATAGAGTCATTTTCTTAAGGTGTTTAGCTGGAGATTAAGATTGACTAGATATGAGCTCAGACTAAAGATATTCATGTGGTAAAGGTTTCTACATTTTGATCAGCTAGGACTAGATGTGAATGGGTCTTATCACTTTTTTGAGTTCGGAGGGGAACAGATAAGTTTTTCGTCCATCAGCCAAGTAGGTTCCAACTTAGTCAACATTTTTATTCATTGCAAAAAAATATAGCAGACAATACATGATTTTTACAATAATATTCTGCCAACATCAAAGCTAGTCAATACCGTTTTTGTCTCTCAGCTGGAGAGAACCCTGGACTAGGTCGATAATATCTTCAACTGAATAATTTTGTCTGCTCCATTTTTGACTGATACCTGCAGGTTGTGTGTTCTTGTCAATAAGGCAGTATTTGTTGCCGTCGATCTATACTCTGATTGGTTGTTTGTGATTCTTGTCAAGAGCATAGGCATATCTGATTCCTCTATCTTCACTGCTGTAGCCTCCATCGATGCTCTCTAAAATGTTCCATTTGTGGTCATCAGCACTGAAGGCTACAATACTAGCATCTTATCCCTTCCATTATATGGATACCAGAACATTTTCGCAGCGGTAAAGACTGTCAGTTCTCAAAGCTGGCAATTCATGACTGAAGAGAGGCAACAAAAATCTGTATGTATTGGATTCAATGTCTGCTTCGACGTAGTTGAAGTGTCTGTCTTCAGAAATGTCGTTATCTCCATGGAAGGCAAGCAAGTACTTACCCTAATGACGTTAATTAAAAAGGATGGTGCTTTGAGGAGGTGAAGGATCTAGGCTTAATTTATCACCATAAGATGATACGGTTGTCCAATGTGCACCCTGACGAATCATGATCCCTGATTTTAGTTTGAACTATGTTTCAGGTCTGACCTCCATCTTCAATAGGAGTGACTTGGGGTGTTGAGCTGACATGAAGCTAACTGGTAGTTCTACAGCAACAGCAGAGCCAACAAGTAAGATTGCTGTGAGTAGTAATTGGATGTTTGTCTTTGCTATGACCATTCTTCCTTCGTATGTAATATTTATGATCTTTCGAGAAAGTATAACACGTTGATCAGCGGCTTAAAGTTCAAAAAAGTATAGCTGTGATGAAATAACCTCATATTTCCACTTGTTAGAGTAACTTCATTGACCAGTAGATTTGAAAACGATAATAATAACAATATGCTGAAATCCATACTGGCAGTCCTTCTGCTCACCATCTCGATCGCTCAATGCAATTTGATAAGAAATCACGAATATTGGTATACGGCTCTGAAAGAAGGGGTCAAAAGTGGCACTCCCTATGCAGATTACTCTTGGAATTACTGCGATTTAAAATGCCTGTACTTTGAGCATTACTATCCTGGTTTTGATTTTGTCTACATCAACTTCAATCCAGGATTCTTCAAGCCTAACTATGCAGCCTGTTTCATTCGCAGATTAACAGGTAATGGTGCGGCTTCTTACGAGTTATGGAACACTGTGGTCACAAACAATACTTGGTACAATACCTACTGTGGAGGTGATACAGCCAACTATTACGCGCAAAGTCAAGGCTCTAACCCGAAGTACACGGTGTCGTCTATTCGGGGAATCGGGATAGGGAACTATCCGATGTATTGATAGTTGGTGATATAATCGGGGGAAGAATAATATTAAGAAAGATGGGCATTTGCTACTCATAGTAATAATAATGGGAGGCCTACAAGCAGACCAGAAAAGCCCGGTACAAACGACACCGACATCACAAAACAGCATCCGTCATCTACGAGGAAAAAAGCATCTATGAGTCATCTTTCGCCTCCAATGCATATGCATCATTCCGTGATGACCTCCACCACACTATTTCTTCTCTTGCCAACGAAGGAGGAGGATAGGTCATGATCGGTTCTTTGGTAGAGTTGAAAGAAGAATAGATGTAGCATCTGTGCAAATCTCTTCATAAAATTAACAGTGATGGCGAACCGCATCTTCTCAGCTAGCCAGTCATTCTTTGCAACCTCAAAACAAAGAACTATCTTCATACTCACAAGATCAAACATCCAGACTGCAAAATCTACAATGAAATATCATGTTGTCCATACACATCCAACCATATTCCTGAGTATGATATCTGGAAATTCATCAAGGTGGAAGAATAAGAAGAGGGTGATCGTTTGCTCGCGCATTAAGAGAACCCTGAAAATGGAAATGAATCAATCAATGTCTACATTTACCATCCTTTTACACAAAGGTTCCTTTCCTTCGAAAAAGGGATTATTGTAGGTAGTGAAAATAAAATGGCATGGAGGGTGTTCTCATTCGGCCCCCGACGCAACGGAGGGTTTATCAAGATCAGTGCGCTTGATGGGGAGCTATGTATGAGTGAGCAAAAAGGTTTACTTGAGAAACATAGGAAAACCTAGATGTGCAAGGAAAAGCATATTAGTCATATATGGTAGCTCAACTTCATCGACCCCGATGAAATCTGAGCCTGATTATATGTATTTCTTTACCTCAGTCATTTTATCGCATGTTCAAATATTATTACAAGCATTATCAAAGGGGAATCTCATTCACAACGAGACAGTCGAGTCCAAGCCTACCATATATCCTTTGGTATCATTCTGCCAGCTTAATTTTAATAGCGACGCATCCATTCATGATTTTATACTTCCTAAAGACCCATTCTCTTTGTGGGGTCACGATTCAGGATTTTTCCAATAAAGTCAGCTACCTGAGCACTTAAATAGATAGGGAACTCAATGTCAACCTTGAGTATTTTATCGTATGTTTCATTTTCATCTTTTTTGCTCTCAAAAGGTGCCTTCCCTGTGCACAGCTAGTAACAAAGAACTCCCAAGCACCACACGTCAGCTCTCTCGTCATAAAATTACCCTGTAACGATTTCAGGAGGCACATAGTCTAAAGTGCCACAAAATGTCTGACGTTGACTGAATAAATAGATAGTTACTAGAGAGGTGAGTAAGCTGCCCAGCCAAAATCACAAACCTTCAGCACACTGAAGCAGTTCAAAATATTTTCAGGCTTAATATCCCGATGAATCACATAGAGGCTATGGAGATAGCGAATAGCTCCAGCCACTTGTCTAAAGTAAAAAGAAGCTAAGCTTTCCTCACAATAATTTTTGTTCCTGATTTATTTGAAGAGACATCCGTGGGTGGCAAGCTCAAGCAAAAGATATATTTTGTTGTTATCTGAGAAAAATCCATAGAGTTTGAGAACATTGGGATGATTTGTAAAGAGTTGAACCTTTATTTCCTGACTGACCTGGGCTTACATGCCCGCCTCCTTGACATCTTTCTTGTTTATCATCTTGATTGCCAAGACAAAGCCTGTCCGGAGATCACGAGCCATATACACGTCTCCGAATCTTCCTTTTCCGAGCTTTCTTCCGACTTCAAATTGTGAAAGAGATAGCTCTTCTCCTTCCCTTGGGGCAAGCATGGAGCTGAAGTTTAAAAGAGACTGATTGGTGCTTTATCTAAGGTTTTTTCTACTCTGATGCTGGGGAGCAAACATTTTTTTGCCAGCATTATTTCTTTGAGCGTTTTTCATGTACTAATCCTGATTTTCTTTCTACTCTGTCTGCCTGGTCTTGGTCTTGTATGAATAGATCATTGTCGGATTGCTGCTACCTATAGCTTTTTGCTTCATATTTTTCACATTGACTGTGGTTTTTTTATCGTTCTGGCTCACCACTGCCTCGATCCTCCTGCCTCCTACTTTCTTGGTATTGTCCAGCCTGATTTGTGATTGAGTCTAGTTCAAAGTTTTGAGGCTTTTATTCGAGTTCTGACTGGATAGCATGGTTTTTTTATTGGATTTAGAATTATTGGTGCGTTGCTTAATGGAGGAGTCCATGCAGGAGGTGATATTACTGATGGAGCTTTTCATCTTGTTGGCAAAGTTCGAAGAGGATGATTTTTTAAGTCGATTCGATTCTGTTGAGTTGGATGTCGATCGAAAGCCCATAGTCGATGGTTTCATCATCTTAACGTATATTTTTTGCTATTATAACACAGCCTATTTTCCAAACATAAAATAAGATCAACTTCTCAAATAAATATAAGAATGCCAGTCTATCAAGTTAACAATAATTGGTGCTTTAGACCATGATGTTAACTTAAATTAGGAAGTAGTTGGCAAAGCTTCAAAAAAAAATAAATCTATTGTTTAAGCTGATAATTAAATTTGGTCTAACGTGAACCAATTGATATTAACATATCAATTGCCTTCGTTCCTTGAATGAGGGAACATCCATGGGAAGTGCATGAGTGGTGGGGGACCCATCCAAAATGGAATTCTTTCGTACGGAATATGCTCTGAAGAAGGGATTCTCACCTCGCTCTATAAATTTGCTGTACTCTTCTCTTTTTTTGCTCTCTCCTCCTTCTCCGAGCATACCTGCTCAACAATGATAGAAGCTAGTGGATTGTTGGCTTCCTCCTATGCAGTGTTGGAGATCGATGCAAGCTGAATCTATGAATAAAAACCTGAAGATTGAGTATTTCGAGCTGGTAGTTTTTCTAAGCTATTTTTGAGGCAATTTATGCACAAAGTAGGTTGAATGTGTTACTATCGCACTTAAGTTTTCTCCTGAAATATCTAGGTCAATGAAATGGGTACCTGCTAAATTTATTATGCTGGCAGTGCGAAACAGAAGGATGGCTGGTGTAGTGTTTGCCCAACATGAGAGTAAGAAGTCTACTAAATCCATCAGGAGCTTATTTTGTATCATCAGCTTCCTGATAATTGGGCACATACTCTTGGCTTTGTCTGAGGAGATGTTTTCTGAGACGGGCCAACAGAATCCGAATTTCAGGTTTTTCGGACACGCATATTGTACACTACTCTGCCTTCATGAGGAACACCTGACAATTACTATAAAATAAATCAATTTCTCAATAAAATTAAACATTCGTCCATCATCCCTCATACCCTCTCAATGTTTCCTATCTTGCTGCTCTGGCCTTCGCAACCCCTTTCAGACTTGAAATCGAAGATCGATAATAATATTTCTTCTTTTTGCATACTAATTATTTTGTTTTATTTGGTTTCTATTATAGTTCAGCTATTTATAGCATCATACAAGTGACAAATCAAAAGAGTAGACTCTTAACTGCTGAGTCAATCAGCGATACGTTACGTTCTTTGGTGTAGTAGGCTACTTTCTTCATTGTGGCTCTTTCCTTCTACCTCACATCAGACACCTTGGAAGCAGGAGACTCCCTCACCTCTAGATATTCCTCAATATCTGCTTTCTAGTCTGTTACCTCTTCTTTCAGGTATTCACTTTGCTTGAAGAATGAAGAAGAAGCTAGCTCAGTTGCCCATTCCATTTTTTCTACCTGTTTGAGTGTATCCATTCCATGTTAATTGGTAACAATCTCTATGGGAAGTTGATAATATCTTTGGTAGTGGTAACCAAAATCTACAGCCTTTCTTCTGGGAACATCCTTGACGTTGACCAAGGTCTAGTCTCTGTAGTTGTTCGGATGAACTCTAAAGGCGGCAATATCTAGTTGCTCTGAATAGCTAATATAGTACGCAAGTTGGCTGACTTGATGGGATCGACTACAATGGCCAGGAAAGGATCGGTGCTCATCTGAAAAAGCTCCTGAGTCTTGACATCGATGCCTGACAACCAGCAACCATAGCTAGGATGTGAGTGATACCATCCGACAATTTGATGGGTGCCGATCTTGTTGATCCATTATGAATATGCTTCATCATCAGATAAGTACTTGCAATGAGGATATGAGTTTCCTCGTCAGCTGTGACTCTTGTCTCTGAGGACTCTACAGGCAAATATATCACATCGCTGATCACAAAGACACCATGATCTTTCTCTTCGTGATAGGAGCCTATCTTAGCGGTGAAATACCTTGAAGAAGTCCCATGACTTATCTGGGGATTCCGAAATGAGCGTGACTAACCATCTTTGCAGCTGCTGTGACCTGGAGATACACCTTGTTGAAATATTTGATCTGCTTCCTACCTTTGACCCTGATTCTGTCAGATTCTTCCTGTGAGATGTTTTTTTCGTAGAATTTTCTTTGCATGATACGTCACTCTTACTTATAATATAATCACTTCTTTCTCCAGATGGGAAAGGCAAAAGGTCAAATAATATTCCAAACAAAATAAAATTGCAGCCTCGAGTCTACTTTGATACTTACTTGCAGTCAATTAATTTTTGTCTAATATCTAAAAATGGCACTCATCATATTGTCTTATTCTTGAGCTGGCTTGTTCACTATCAGTTGATTCAGGATAGTGGCATTCTACCTGATCTGAAGTTTCGACTAATATTTTAGTTAAGCTATGGCTAGTAGTTTAGAAGTTAGACGCTGAACGGATTTCAAATCGTGATCGAGAGCGTTTTAGGAGCAAGGAAGCTCCAATCTTACCAAAGAAACTTGTCCTTGACTCTTGATCCACTTCTATTTATTTAGTGAGGATAACTGATCTGTTGGGAGAGGAAATTTAAAAGTTGAAGACCAACAGGATCAGTTCCATCGTTTTTAGGAAGAGAAAAGTAGGCGATAATATAAAACTATATATATCAGTCATTGAGTAAGTTCTTGGAGAGCTGGGCGAATAACCTGAGCTCCATCATCAAGTGTCGTCATGGTAGCTGGAACCAGCTACCCAGTCCGTACCTGTCGGGCTAGCATCATGAGTTGCTGAGGACTCAGAGATTTGACCTGAGTAACTCTGACGGTATTTTCGCTGTTCCTGATAGTCTGAGGCATTATCTTTTAAATTTATAGAACTTGGCAATTGATATGGGAATTAAAGATAGCGGTCTCCAGTAAAATGTGATGACGCTGCCGGAGCACACTGGCTTTCGATTCAGGATGCTCTTCAACCATTTTCGAATGAAAAAGCTCCATTCATTCTTTATTATTCGAAAAAAGCAATCAAAATGTTACCGGTTTGCCCGTCTTTTGCTAATCAGATTTATTAACGAACAGTAGGACCGCTGAGGAAAATAAGCTCTAGTCCATAAAATATTCCTTCTACTCACACTACCATCTCTTACTCTTTTCTGCTTTCCATTTTTCCTGCCAACTTCCCATATACCTATATCGCTTTTTGTTCACAACCTGAAACTGTCATCCCGGCCATATCTCAAAATTTGAGTTATGACTCATTCTACCTGAAATATGGCCGAGAGAGTTGAAATAATGCTTGACATAAGCCCTTTATTGATAATTGGAATTTAATGGATGATTTACACATCATTCGATGGGAACCCATGCCTTGGCAGACAAGTCAAATTCCTCGTTAATTTTATCGATAGGTCGGCGGGATTGCTCAATTCTTCCTTCTCTGTAGTTAAGTTGAATTTCAATGTGCTCAGAGACAACCTCAGCGTTGGCGTTGAAAAGGACAATAGAGTCACCTTCTCTCACGTCAATTTTATCGGGCAAAAAGGCTTTAGCACAACCGGTGGAGTCAGCAATGACACATCTGTACTTGGTTGAACGTCCTCCGATTTTGGTGACTGAAAGAACCTATGTAACAAAATATATACTTTGACCTGAAGATTGAGGCCATCATCAGCAGGGCTGATGTCAGCAAGCTTGGTCCAGCGGATGGGTTTTCTCTCTCCTCTGTTGTCACCTTCTCTCTTTTCAGCATATTGACGAGTTCTGTCTTCTCTGGGTCTTCTGTCCTCTCTGTATCTTCTTTCTTCTCTTTCTCCTCCTCTGTCATCTCTATCTCCTCTGCGGTCATAGTCTCTGTCATATCTTCTTCTGGGAACTTCTTCTCTTCTGTTGTCGAATCTATCCTGATTTTATCTATCTCTTCTGGGTCTATCTTCATTTCTTTTGGGCCTGTCATCATTTCTTTTGGGCCTGTCATCATTTCTTCTCGGCCTGTCATCATTTCTTCTAGGTCTGTCATCTTCTCTTCTGGGTCTGTCGTCTTCTCTTCTGGGCCTATCGTTGTCTCTTCTGGGTCCTCCTCTTCCACCTTGAGGTTTTCTGCCTCCTTGTCTTCTGTCTCTGCGTTCGAGCTTGTGCTCCACATTTGAAATGTTAGCTGTCTACTCTTCGTTGGCATTAACAGTAACGTCTTTTTCAAGAGTAACTCTTCCGAAGAGGTCGACTTCAAGAGAAATTTTATCCTTAATGAAACGTTTGAGTCCATTGCGAATAGCGATGACATTACCCTTTTGGATGAGTTTGGCGTTGTCACCCTTGAAGAAAGCCTTAGCTGATCCTGTCTCGTCAGCCACGACACACTCGACCATGGGGATCTTGAGGCCCTCCTTGGTGTCGATGGTCTTGGGTTCAGCTGAAACGACCTTAGCGTATACGTTGAATCCGGATCTATGAGTTTACAGGTCTTTTATTTTGACAAACTTGGGTTTGCTGAGCTGTTTGTTCTAAGCCATATGTTGAGATTAAAAATAAATCAAGTAATTAAATAATCAAAGATTTTCCCAGCTCAGAAACCCACCAATATCGATCATAAAAATATTTAAGTATCCATCGTTGTCCTCCTCACTTGTTGAAGTTTATAAATCTAATAGAGCTGTATTAATTTCAATTCCATTAACTTGGCTGTCTGGACAGAGGGAAATTGATGAACTGTTTTCGTTGAATTTCAGCTTTCAGGAAGTATTGGCAGTAAGAAAAAACCATACAGTCGATTATATTGACTATAAGAATAGAAATATCATTTATCTTTCCTTATATTCTATTCGAAAAAAAAGAATGAGAAGCATTCTGGTCACTCTACTTCTCTCTGTGGCCCTGGCTACTTCTTGCCAGCAAGGAGGTATCCTCACTACCTCTAGTAGCTGCCTTTACCCCTCATACATAGAGGGTTGCTATACCTACGCCTCCTAAAATACATGCAAGCAATGCGAATACAGTAACTTGTGATTTATTCAGACTACAAACTTACCAATGGTCGATGCTACTACTACCCAATTAATGGTTCTGATTGCTGCCTAGGATTTGACAGCAACAGTGGATGTACCCAATGTGCAAATGGATTACTTTCCAATACCGCGTCTGCTACTTGTCATGATGTTAAGATCTACGGATGCATCAAGAAGGGCAAAACTGGATGTTAAATGTGTACACAAGCTTATGAGTTGATTGGAGGAAAGTGTGTAAAAGATGTTGATCAGTGCACACAGTACAACCAGCAGGGCTCATGTCAGGCTTGTCAAAGCGGATATCTTCTCAATAGTGGAAGCTGTGTTCCTCAAATTCAAATTCAACCCATTCCTAACTGCAAACAAGTAACTGAGTATGGTTGCGGACAATGTGACTCTGGCTATAGAATTGATGCTCAAGGCAAATGCCAATCAAGTATGCCTGGATGTTTGATTCATAATCCTGACGGTAGCTGTAAACAATGCCTTGCTCCTCACTATGAACTAGTTCAAGGAAAATGCCAAATAGTCGGTTGCACTAGTTACCAAGGCAGCGCTTGTACATGTTGTGATACCTCTCTTGGCTTCAGACTTACAAATGGAGTATGCGAAATCGATAATTGCATCTACTTCACCAATAAAGGCTGCTCTTTATGCAAAAACAACTGGAGTGCTGGCAGTTGGGGGTGTAGACAGCCTGAGGGCAAGGTATGCCTAATTTGCAAATCTGATTAATATTTGGGAGCAGACAACAAATGTCACAAGAAAGATATGTACTGCACAAAGTATCAACAAGGAGTTTGTGTTTCTTGCTGTGAAAACTACTACCTCGACTCTGATCGTGCCTGCAAGCCAGTCCTTCCTGGCTGTGTCTACCAGAATTATCAATGTGTGAGTTGCACTGCTCCTTTCCAGTATTATCAGGGACAATGCCTTATTGACGGATGTCTGAAGTACAACAAAAATGGATGTGTGGCTTGTGATTCCAGGCTAAAACCCTTCAACTGTGTCTGTGGATTACCCAACTGTAAAACTATTGCAAACTATCTATGCAAAGAATGTGTTTCTGGTTATCAGCTCGATCAAAAAGGAGAGTGTATCATTGTGGACCCTTACTGTACAGTCAGAAACAGCGCAAATCAATGTCTTCAATGCAAAGATGGCTATAGACTCAACAAAAACGGCATTTGCTCAACTCTGAAATTCGGCTGCAACTATGTTGATGGACGTTGTACCTCATGCCGGGCTCCCTTCACCTATGTTCCTTCAGCTGAGTCCTGTGAGATTGACGGATGTTTAGAATATTTCTTGGGAGGATGTTCCAAATGTGCCTCAGACTACTCCTTGCTCTACAACACCTGCAAATTACCCAACTGCCTCATATCCAAAAACGGTAAATGTCTTGAATGCGATCCCGACTACATTTTTAGATCGGATGGTAAATGTGTTTCCAAGGATGAGTTTTGTTAAAAAATGGACGAGTACGGGACTTGCATCAAATGCATGGATACATACTTATACTCCGCTAAATAACAAAAATGTATTAAAAAAGCGCCAGGATGTCAATACGACAGCCAAGACAACTGCATCTCTTGCATCAAACCATTCACTTACGAACCTGGAAGATGTATAATCAAGGGCTGCCTGAGATTCGACAGCAAGGGGTGTTATGAGTGCAACTATCCTTACAGTTTGACCCAAAACAACACATGTACTATTGCTCACTGCAACGGGTTCTCTAATGATGGGCGTTGTATGTCCTGTGAAACTGGTTATACCCTTTCAGCTGATAAGTTATGTGAGTTGCAGGATGAATATTGTGCTGATTACAATCCTACTAGATCAGCCTGTCAGAAATGTATCAAAGGGTACTACGTTGATCACAACGGTCGATGCCAATATTCTGACTCCCACTGCGACATGTTCGATGATACTGGTATATGCATCAACTGTGACAGACTTTACTTCCTCAACTACTACGGTAAGTGTCAATTGAGAGATCCACAGTGTCTGATCTATACGAATGGTCTCTGCTCCCATTGTCGACCTTATTTCTTCCCAAGAAATGGATATTGCATGGCTAACTTGGCAGGCTGCAAGCAGCAAAAATCCTATGATCAATGTCTGGTATGTGAGGACGGATATCAGCTCAGCAATGGGCAATGCAAAGCTGCCATCAAAAAGTTGACTTGGAACGATATCGATATGGATTTCTGGGGAGATGATAATGAATGCGACAAGTAAGCATCGAAGGCCGTTTTTACAGTGGGTGTTGACTCAAAGCTTAACTTGGTGCCAGTTATGAGTACCAACAAGAGTGAAGTATACTACAGCAGTTCAGCACTCAATGGAGCTAGCTTCTTGTTATCTGGAACAGGCAATAATGGATGGTCACCTTCCGGCAGTTGTCAAGGCCAGTGGGTAGGTGTCAAAACTACTTCTTTGGAAACCTTTTATGCAATAGACATTAAACATCTCAGCGGCAGTGCTCTGAAATCATTTTACCTCTAGTACTCAGCAGATGGTTTCTTCTACGACAAAATTACTGATTTCACAGTCGGTAGCATCACAGTTGGTGCTATCTCGACATATTACTTCAAGGCAGTCTACGCTAAGTTCATCAGATTGGTTGTTAAGGAGGGTACTCCAAACATCAGGTTCGAGTTTTATGTTAGCTCGAACAACATCACCAGTCATGCTGCCAGCACCGATAGCTATATTGGAAAGACAGTGACTGCTGTTATTGATGGGGCAGAAGAGGGAGGCATTTCGGCCTGCAAGGATGATGGATTATGCTGGGCGGGTGTAGAGTCATGTGAACCAAGGAAAATCAAAGGATTTTCGCTAATCTACAACCAAGGTTGCAATGATCGAGTGAGTGAGGTAAAGATAGAGTATTCAACTGATGGACTGAACTTCCAATGCTACAAGAACTGCTCATCTATTGCCCTATCAGGTAACTCTTTGACCTTCCCAGAGGCATTATTAGCTTAGAAACTGCACGTTCACTTCAGTAAATACTTAGGTGCTCCCAAGTTTGGTGTAAAGTTTGATTTTCTTTGATATGCATTATGATACTACAGTCATCATTACAATCATCATTATTTCTAAGTCATCGACGGTCTTCATTTTTATCTACTTGATAATAAATAATCATCACTGGATGTCGATGTCAGGTCTCTTTCGGCAAAATAACAGCAACAACCACGATTTTTCCAACGACATGGACGATCTTCGTCAGCAGAACCGCTTCCTCTATGAGTAAAACGCCAACCTCAAAAAATCACTAGAATAACTCATCAATATCAACACTGAACTTACAGAGTCCATAGAGTAGTTCAACAACTCTCACGTCGAAAACTTCCCCCATATCAACCAGCAATAAATAGAACAGCTAGCGCTCAGAGTGATCGAACTAGAGCAAGAACTATAAAAGTAGAAATCCTAACGTGAGAGGTAACGTAGTCAAGGTCATGGTCAGCAGAGCTAGAACGTCAATACAGTAGAATAGACCCTCAAAGTAATTTAGTAGCTGGTCAACTCATTCAGAATGATGCAGGAAGAGTACCAGCAATAGTTGGAAAGAATGGAAGGTGAGCTAATCAACCAGAAGAATCAATGGGTGCAACTTTCTGAATCTTTAGAGTAGAAACTTAATCACTTTGAAGAGGAGTACAGCAAGTTACTGGTTGAAATGAGACAATCAGAAGGCATAATAAAATCAATGGAGGTTGAGCTGCAGTAAAAGAATAAGAATATCATGGCGGGTCGCAAGGAAATGAAGATATCGACCACCATCGAAGACCTTAGGGTGACTCTTGAGCGACAAATTTAAGAAAAAAACAAGATCATAAAGCACTACGAAAATATTATCGACGGAATCAAGATAAAACTCAACGAGAAGATGTCATGGTGATTATTTTATAATTCAAGCATCAAATATGGATAGATTATGGTTGATCATCTGAAGCCACCGCCACCCATGTTAATTTGGCCAGGGTGACCACCCATGTTCATTTGGCCTCCCATGTGACCGCCACCCATGTTCATTTGACCTCCCATATGGCCACCCATGTTCATTTGACCTCCCATATGGCCACCCATGTTCATTTGACCAGGATGACCGCCCATGTTCATTTGTCCATGACCTCCACCCATGTTCATTTGTCCATGACCTCCACCCATATTCATGTGCATCTGATT
>Ga0210025_1001979_pt1 | contig 20977 bp, 16 predicted proteins | sample CryGeyme20150102_FD_183989 | JGI IMG/M metagenome (GOLD analysis project Ga0210025, IMG submission 183989) | Groundwater microbial communities from Crystal Geyser aquifers in Utah, USA - Crystal Geyser metaG 2015-0102 (SPAdes) (version 2) | ecosystem: Environmental > Aquatic > Deep subsurface >...
CAAAACATCAAGGCCCAATGAATTATCTTTTTAGACACTGGATTGACTCTTACCTACTAGTAGTAATCTTTCCTACTCCAATATCTTTTTTATTGGAATTAAGTCTAGTCTAGACTAGACTAGTGGATTCAAAGAACTTGAACGAAGGAGTCACTACTTCCTTATTACGGTACAGGGTAAGGTAATAACACGACTAGCGTTGGGGATTTTGGTTCTTTAGATATTTGATTTTTTGGGTTTGGCAAATTTTTATCAGAATTTTTTGCGATTGCGATGGCTAGACCAAACGACACGTGTAGCAGTCTTCACCATACACTGCACAGCTACATAACAAACTCCGAAGGCGCTACAACCATTCAGACACTTTACCATTGAAATCATGTCAGGAAGTTGGAGAGACACCCTATTTGTATGGGAAGGAAGTCTGGCATCCTTTAACGATTTAGAGAATGTAGACGACACTCAACCACAACCAGCCGATGCGAAAGATAAAATTCCAGCCATTCTTTGGAAGGGTTCCTGGGTCGGATGCGAAGACTGTCCCGATGCTCGTGATGCCACGAAGCCCAGTATTTTGGAATTTTCGCATTCTGAGATGCTTTTCGAGGTATCAACCTCGAAAAACAGCGCTCCACTTGAAACAAAAGATCCTTCGATGCCAGCTTACAAATACAACATGACGGGAGGGTCAGGATGGGATTTGGGCGAGGGCGACGAAAAGTCAAGACACCGAGATCACACGCATACTATTCTATGTCGGCAACCGTTATTACCTGAAACAAAGGATGGTTTTATTTCCAAATCAGAGGACAAATCAGGTACCAGACAAACAGATGACTCAAAACAACATTCATTGGTCGTTGCTCAAGGCGAGAACGAGTTTGGAGCTTTTGTATCAGTTGGGTATCTCTATGGCCAAGACAACGCAATAAATCGACGACTGGTATTGGCGAGGCGTTATTTAGAGCATGGTGATGATCGAGCCAAATGGACCATCGAAGAATTGTATGCAAAAGTTTCACATACTGATTCTGGTCAAGTAGAGACGAGCAGCAACAGATCATTGGTTCCCTGGCAAACAGAAATTTTGCACGCGAACAAGCTAACCTCGCGTGCTAAGCGTAAGCGTGACAAAAACACAACGGCAAAAGCAACCAAACCAGGTGAGATACCTTGTTTGAATACTGCCATTGAACAAAATAGTTCCTTCCGCCCGGATCATGATACAACTCAAACTGGATTCATCGTTAAATCCAATCTGCAGCGGCTTGAAAAAATCTGTTTGTTCCTTCTACTTGCATCGCAGCAGGTTCTTGCCTTCACCCCAAATCCTACACTTCGACCGATCACAAGCAATAAACAGTCCAGCAGCACATCAGCTCTTCGACTGATCCCTCTTACAACATTTCGAAATGAATTGACTTTCTTTTCTTCGTCCACAAGTGATAAAAGTCGCTGCTGCATCGATGAGAATGGCCGATATACACCCACCAAACATTCCGAGCTCCAAGATGATGGAGGATCATTCCAATTGTACATTGTAGAGGAGGAAGACTTGGCTGAAGTTTCGCTTTTTATTATCAAGGCATTCGGTGCCGATGCCATTTCTTTCAGCAGCAATGAATTCAGTGCCTTTGAAAAAGGATTTATGGAACCAGCTTTGGATTTCTTCAATGGTTATGCTGCCGTAACAGCCTTTGCGGAAGTTCTTTGGGGACTTCGTACTCGACAAGCCGATCGCGTTCCGATGGGAAATCCCTTGAAAACAGATGAAAATGGCAACGAAATTATTCCAAAAACCAATGTGATCAATGATATTTCACCTCCTCAATTGGACGGCTTAAAATCGGCCAAAGAAAAGATTGAAGCGGCCAACCGCAAGTCTCTGGTGCTTGTCTTGGCCCGTCCAAGTTTTAAAAACGAGACAAACGAGGGGGAGAAATCCAGCAAGTGGGAATCGATTGATTCGAACATTGATGTGATTGCCTCGGTGGAATTACGCTTACAGGTATGAATTAGTATCCATCTTACTTGATCAGCGTGTACATGCGTCGCGCCTCCTTTTTTGTTGTTGTGTCCTACATTTTGAATTGTTATATTCATACTTGGCTCACACATTGAAATCAACCAAATCACAGCCATGCGATGCCAAGATACCCTTTAGTTTGCCATGGTGGGATGCATTCGAGCGCAAAGTTGCTAGCTTTCTGGGCTTTCCTAAAGACTTACAGAGTGCCAAACACCTTCAGCCTTATCTGAGTACCCTTTGCGTCGACGAAAAATACCGGGGTCAAAAGATTGGACGAGCCATGGTCCGGTGCTTAGAAGACATTGCCGTCACCAGGTGGGGCCTTTCCAAAATGTATCTGCACGTGGACGCCGAAAACGAAGCTGCGATGCAGCTCTACAAGAGCGAAGGATACAAGGATGTCGGTCGACGATGGAACCCATTCTGGGCTGGCAAGGCTGCTGATATTGGCTACTTTTTCAAAAAACTGAGATAGACGAACGTTATTTGTTGAGCTCGTGGAATCTTGATCGCTTCTGTTGTTGTGCCCCCGCATGACGCAGCCAACTACTGTAGTAGTAGCTACTTGTACTGTCGATGTCGTCGTTGTAGAATCTGGCCGACGTAGGGTCACGAACACATGAAAATAGAAGGCAGCATATGAAGCAGTGGTCCAATTTTGTACTACTGCTGGTACTGTAGGTATACTAGTAAAAGTTTGAAAAATTCAGATCAATTTCTTGCGTACGTTTTGGTACAAAATCTACTGATTTTGCTCTCGGTTTTGTTCCGGGAACTTCATACTTAATAGACATGCTCAAATATGACTCACTGGTCATTCTATATCGATTTCAAAACTCTGGCTGGTACGTTCACTAGACCCCCCTACTAGACTACTACTAGTAGTACTAGCCTAGTAGACTACTTCTTTCGAGCGAATTTTCAGTTCAAGGTAAGAATGCTGGCTGGTAAAGGTGTACCAGTACATAAAGTAAAAAAAAGGCTTCCTCTACTACTACGTACTACTACTACTATTAAAAATCGTTTTCTCCTTATTCTTTTACATGCCCCATACTGTATCATTTTAATCCAAACAAAACGATACCCAAAGATACCTCTACCAATCGCCACTGCATGCACCACCATGAATCAGCAACATGTTTCTGGCGCATCTGTTAATCGAGCTGCTTCGGCTGATCCTCAAGACAACGAGCAGATGAATTTGAGCATGGCTGAACTCTATGACATCGAAGAACAATTGGCCGATACAACTCAATTTAGATTGCTGGCGTCGTCGGCGATCACAAGCACCACAGAACTACCCAGTTCCTCGCTTGAATTTATGGTATCCAGGAAGGACGGAGAAGATAGTGACGAGAAAAGCGCTGCCATCGCGTGTCAGCTTTTGGCCGCGGGCTCGCCAATGTCGGTCAGCCACGACAAGGGAAAAGTTGAGATGAATGGAAGAGATGGCAAGCTGAGACTACCCTCTTCTCTTGCCCCTGTCCCAACCGGGACGAATACTAGCCGAAGACGAACGGAGAAACCAGCTGAGGGCCATATCTTTGGCGATAGACAGGATGATGGATTGGACCTAGTAGTCGCCACTATGGTGATCGAAGAAGACGAGGATGATAGAGAAGATGCAGTTCACGATGGTCTTCCCAGGGCCGAACCGATGCAGAAACTGAAAGGATACTCGACGTGCTGTCTTGTTAGTTTACTGACCGTGGTTTTTGTTAGCATTGCTTTTTTTGTGGTTTGCTTCGTTGTTATCCCATACACACACAATGGCAACGAAAGCTTCTTCATGGAAGACGACCCTCAAGATGAACCCGTGGCATCGACTGCTAGTTCTACTACTCACCGTGAATCCTTGGGTATTCAAGAACAATTGGCCAAGGTGGTCGGTATTTCTCAGCTTACCAATGCCACGTCACCGCATTACAAGGCCCTCCAATGGATTCTCCATGAGGATCCAGTTGTGCTTCCCGAGTCGGCTCCTAACTTGGTCCAGCGGTACACATTGGCGCTATTTTACTTTGCAACTACTGCGAACGGTCCCTGGCGAAGCTGCAACCCCCCTATCATCGGTTCAGGCGAGACCCACGTCTGCCAATTTCAGCAGTTGATGTGGGTAACGCACGAGCTTGAATTCGAAGTGGTTACCAGAAACCGTTGGCTCGGACACACACACGAGTGTGATTGGGTAGGCATCACGTGCGAGGGAGAGCAGGTTATTCGTCTCATTCTTGGTACGCATTATTTCATAAATGATTATGTTTTAGTTTTTGTTTGACAAAAGTCTTCTCTCATTGAATGCCGCTCCTTTTGTAAATTGCCTCACATCAGACGCCCACAAGATCTCTGGAAATCTCCCACAAGAACTTGGCCTCTTGAAAAACCTTGAGTCTTTGAGTCTTGTCCATAACGAGATGACCGGGCCACTACCAGTCTCATTGGCAGGGGACTGGCATGATTCTCTCACTCAAGTGGAGCTACAGGGCAATAGCTTCTCGGGGACAATCCCCAGGGAATGGTTTGAATTTAAGTTCATGATTCGAATGAATCTGGGTGAGAATTTGTTCACGGGATCCCTACCAACGGAGTTAGGATTACTTGGCATCGGACATTCGGGGATGGAAGATTCTACACTGGGTGTCTTTCTTGAATACAATTATGGTCTCACGGGCACAATCCCCAGCGAGATTGGCCTGCTCGAAGAGCTGGCCTTTCTTCGCCTCCACAGGACGGGATTGCAAGGATTTATTCCGACGGAAGTTGGACTCCTGACCAATCTCCAAGAGTTTTGGGTGTACAAGAGCAATCTCTCCGGGACGATTCCAACTGAGATAGCGTTGCTGACCTCCATGAGACAAATTCGTTTGCACGAGACTCAAATCAGCGGAGTGATTCCTGATGTACTCTTTGACCTTCCATTGGAAAGTTTCGACGCGTGGCAGACCAAACTTGGAGGGACCATTAGTCCCAAGATTGGCCAATGGGGAGATTCTCTCACGACGCTGCGTCTTCAAAACAACTCTTTTACCGGGGAGATTCCGTCAGAGATGGGCTTGCTCGCCAATATCGAGGAACTATATCTCCAGCACAACGAAATAACAGGGTTCATTCCAAAGTCCATCTGCGACAAAATTATTGGCGCCATGGACGAAATCATACGAGTCATTAAAGCGGATTGTATTGTGCCCTCGAATCAGACAAATTTGTTGCCTGCGTCCTTCGTTAGCTGTGAGCTTGGTTGTTGCAACGTGTGCTGTGATAGGGATACTCAAATATGTAGTGAAATGGCCTTGTGAGAGCAAAGCACGTCGGCGAAATGCATCACAAAGGATGGTTGCCCTCTGAGGCGTCAACAGTTAACAGTACAGCATCAATATACATGTTTTTTAAATGCATATATTACATATATCACGGAAAATCTTGCTACAGTACAAAAGATAGAAGATTAATTAAAATCACCAATATTTCCATATTTCCCATCCAAACTGCGTAGTTTCGACCTTTTGAAATTACAATTGGATGAAGACATCTTTGACGGTCTCGTGGTTATTGCAGACAGTTGATTTTTGTAAACTTTCATTTTGTCTTATGCCAATATCAATGCCAACACCAAAAACACTACCAGAGGATTAACAACGAAGGGTCCATCTCCATAATCTATAATCAAGGGATGTCCTTCGACTAAATTCTTGACATAAATCATACCCGCCGCAATCACTGGCAATCGTACGAAAAAAATATTATACACGGCGCCCATGGGATTTTCGTCTCCCAAATAGGGATCTCGCCACGGCCAGGCACCCGTAATCAGAGGTGGGACTTTGGATTTTATAACTCTCCAAGCTTTCAAAACATCATTGTTGCGTTGCGTAACGGGCTGTTCACTAAAGAGAACAGAATTCCGAGAAAACGAAACAGCAGGAGGCAAGATATCACTCAAGCGTCTATCGGCTTCAGATAACTTTCCTTCTTCTTCATCGATGGCGTTTCCTGTTATTACTTCAATGTTGAGAGATACTGGTGGTTGATCATTGTCATTCTTTTGAGCCGCGAACAGGCATCTCGAACAGGGCTGTTGCTGCTGTGGGCGGAGAAAGCTGTCGTGGGATAACCGTCGAACTGCCAAGGAGTCGATGCTCTTGGGCGAGAGAGCCAACAACGATAAGAGAAGTGGTTTCATTGTTCTCTTTTTTTTTAAATAATACTCATCATTTTTTGAATGTGTTGTATCATGACTGTTGTGTACTCGTACGAGTACTACTAACAATGAAGAGAACTCTAGCTAGAGTAGCTAGACTAGTAGTAGTAGCTACCACTCTACTCTCTAGTAGTAGTAGTAGCTAGCTGCTACTAGGCTACTACTAGTAGACTACTACTCTACTAGCTAGCTACTACTAGTAGTAGCAGAGTAGGTACTACTAGTACTAGTGGTAGTACTCTACTAGTAGAGTAGCTACTACTACAGTCTACAGAGTACCACATACTGTCCTAATCCGGAATAGGAGTTGTAGAGTAGACCCTACTCGCAGACTGAAAAGTGAGTATTGGTTGTCGGTTTGTTGTCAAGTGTTGTCGAATGGGGGAACGTTGTGCACAGCAGACGTTGTTGACAGGTTTCGTGCGAAGACACAGCAACAGAGTTAACGTTAATGTTGCAACTTCACCCTTTGTTATCTGGGAGGCATGCATCAACATACGCTACTACTGTACCTAATGCTAGCTAGCTACTCGTAGTAGCTACTAGAGTCTCTACCTTAGTACTACTATGACTACTAGCTACTAGTAGACTCCTACTCTACGGTAGTAGTAGAGAGTAGTACTAGTACTAGTAAAAAAAAAAGAGTATCTAATTAACGGGGATCACAATTATGGCGCCCGCAGGGCGCCAAGGTTACCCGAAGGTAGTGTAGCTAGTAGTACTAGTACTAGTAGCTACACTACAAGGCTAAAACTTAACGTTAGCTGACTTTTGCCATATATAGAACAATTCTTGACATTTAACTAGTACACATGCAGTGAAACATAATCATTTATTTTATCATATTAACTAGTGTTAATAGCTGTTAAACCCTATGTGACACCTGGTTAAATCCATCATTCAAGGTTTCCAGTAATATGACTGCATAAACGTTATGTCAGCTGGAAGCTTTCTGGCCCTAGGAAATTTGATTTCGATTCTGTCCTCTAGCTCATGGAGTGCTTTTCCAAATTGTATAAATAAATAATGAATGGAAAGCTCTCAATGAGATCTGTCATTTGCACTACTTTTTGTACTGATTGCATGTTTCATTCCTTCACTATATTTTTTTCAGTACAACCCAACCAATAGTAGTGTCATCCTGACTCTACTCGAGTACCAGGTATCCCAGAGTAGTTAGCCAGCCATAAACAAATAATTAGACACTTCCAGTCTTCCATCCTCCCACCTGGACCTAATTTGCGGCTTTGACTCAAAGGATCAGATCCATAGCCTGCCATGATCCAAGTAGAAAAGAAAAAAATTCACTGGTAGCTGTCATCATGTATTTTCTTTAGAGCGTTTGTTTTTACACAGCGAAGGGGCGGCATGACTGTTCAACCTTTCCAGCATTCATCAAATCAACAACAATCCTGATTAACATCATTCCTTTCGTTAAAAACATGTCTTTCGTAATATTATAAATAGTAACCTAAAGGCCGCGCTTCGCTGAAACATTCGCAACTAATATTTTGCCCTCACAAACTGCCAAAAAAGTTGCGCAGAATGTTGACGCCGCGCTTGAACATCCACAACTTATGTCTTTCCTTACACTGACACATGCAAAGTATACAACCAACCAGACGCAATTTACTGCAAGCCAAAGAGATTCTTGTACATGCAGGCGTGCATATGCATTTGGTCAATCTTTTCAGGGATACCCTCAACATCGCGGCCGACAACACGGTAGCCAGCTCCCATGAGAGCATCGATACATCCATCATCGCCTTGATGCCAGAGTCCGACGGGACGAGTAGAGTGGGATCCCCAAGCGTTTCCGCCTGAATCACGGACTCCCCAGAAGTGGCCAACGTTTGCAACGTCATCGGCTGACCAAGTCGTGAAGTCTTCGATATGTTCAGCTTGTGTCTTGCTTTCGTCTTCGTGGCGTCCAGCATCAATTGCAACATTCCAGGGGTTGACGTTAGAGTTACTTTCTGGAGTAATGTTATGACTCTCTCCATTGATGATGAGTTTTGCGAGAAGCTCAGGGAAGTTAGAAAGAAGTGTCAAATAGTGATCGTGGTCAGCTGTTACATAAAGAGCGTTCTTCTCCCAGCCTCCATTGGCTTCAATAAAGTTCATGATTTCGCGAACACCTTCGTCAATGTCCAACATCGCTCCTAGCATATCGTCTACAATAAAGAGATCAAAAGGTGGGCAGTGGTGAGCAACTATTTCCTACAAGAGCGAATACTGTCACGATATTTTCTTACCCATATGGTTTGCATGGGCAGCCCAATCAATGTCTCCTTGCTCATACATTAGGAAGAATCCATCATCATCCTTGCTTAAAAAGTCGAGAGCAGCTTTAACCTGATCCTTCATCACTGGGATCTCTTCAATTTCCTCAGGTTCATAGTGGTTGCACGTGGTTGAGTTCGGGGTCACTCCCACAGGAATCTCTTCGGCTTCTTCACCATCACTAATATCGGTCTCGATGACTCCGACGCTGCACCAACGGTTGGAATAGGTGGAGTCAACCCCACGGAACGGCATGTTGCCCTCTCCAGATGGTGAGAAATCTCCGCCAGCACAAACGATAACGTGGTCACCATCATCAGGATCGAGATTTTCAAGACCATCATAGAATGCCTGTGTTGATAAGAAAACTGGTGAGAAGAACGATCTCATCATAATAATATGACCAACATTTTCTGACAAAACATACCTCTCTGGAAACATTTCGCTTCTGTTCAAACACAGTCCATTGAGAACTCATCGATCCATTGCGCATACTGTCAAAGTCCTGTTCAGGCCAGTATCCACTGCTGCAAACACCAGATGCAAACGAAGGATTAACTCTTCGGAAAGTGCGTTGAAGCTGATCTTTGTTAGTGCGACTATTGGAATGGGTTACGAAGGCTCCTGGGGTGGCGTGAAGCATTTGAACAGAGGTAACAACACCACCAGCTTTGCCACATTCCATAGCATCCTCGACGAGGGTAGACACATGTTCTTCGTAAAGGTCGACCGAAAGCATATTCACAGCGGCCTTATGACCCGTAGCAAGAGTTCCCGCAGTATTAGCGGAGTCAGTTGCGTGCTGCATGATAAAAGTGGGGTCGAAGCCATCGCTCTGGCGTGCCACGGAAACCTCAGTGTCTTCATCAAAGTAACGAGGGTCCCAAGGATACTTTCCACCTGAAAAAATACCGCAACAAATAAAATAGGTTGAGCTTGTGTTGATGATAGGACTCGAGTCACAGAATGTGTACATTTTACGCACCTTTTTCATCGCTCCACATGACCATGTTTCCACCCTCCGTGTAATCTGTAGGATTGAAATCAATTGGAAATCCACATTCGTTCAGGGCCAAGGGGGCCATACCATTATCGTGATCACCGACAGTGCCATTGAGCAGGGAGTTGGCTGGGCCGTAATGGTTGCCGTCGTTGGGTGATTGTAACAAAACAGTGGAAGTGGTGACGAGAGCAAATCCCTCGAGCTCTTGGAAGGACAAGCCACTTCCTTTTCCTTCAGTATAGTAGTCGTCTAAAGTGCGGCCAGCGAATGCCTCCATGGCTGCTGTGTTGTCAGGGCAACCTGTCTTGGTATCACAACCGAGTTCTTCGAGCTCATCTACTACTCGTTTGGCGATAGCGCCGGCACGTGTCATTTCCCAGCCCATGCCGTCACCAATAACAAGGATCACGTTCTTGGACGCGTTGTGTCCGCAGCGAGTGCCTGGGATCTCCTCGATCAAGCCTTCTCGCAACAACAGACGCTCAGAGTTATCCTTTCCTTGGTAGGGAAACGCGGACATACCACTTTCATCGCACACACCACCCTGACGGACATCGGCGGAATCGGCGTTTTCGGGAACAGGGGCCATATCGGAAACTTCAGAATCCTCAAGCTTACGGCGAAGACCTTGGGACATACTTGCGCCAATTGGGGCGACCAAAAGGGCTGCAATGGGCAGAAAGAAAGCAAACTTCATCTGAATTCATGCAGATACAAGAGAGCATGTGAGAAAGGTCCAGAGGCAGCAGATAAAACAAAGCAAAGCAAAGCAAAGCAAACACTCTTTCCGCAGGAAGCATCATGGCGTCATTGTTGTATCTTACCTTGCTCGACTATTTTTCAAGTTGGTTCACAAAGTTTGCTACTGAGGAAAGTAGTTATTTGTTGCGAATTTTTGTCGAAATTAATTTATGCGAGATATTCTGGAGGTGCCACTGCTAGTAGTTTTCAGTGTTGTGCTTGACATGGATCTTTTATTATTATTTGTTGAGTCACAACGTACACCTCTAAAAAGAAAGGTTAAGAAAAGCCTAAACAAAAATGAATGAGACCGTGAATTTCTCGCTGAAGATTCAATTTGGATTCAAAAGGTTTACTGTAAATGTAGCTCGAACAAGATGTATGAACGACATACTAAGCATAGGAATAAGAAGGCGAGCTCTTCTTCTCTCTATATATATTCAGATCTGCCGGGATCTGTCACAAAAGATTCGGGTTGTATTACCGGTACCAGTAGTACCGTGGTACTAGTACCTGTACAAGGTACGTCGTACTAGGTACAAGGTACCGGTACGTCGTACCAGGTACTAGTATCTTTTGGATGGAGGCCAAAGCAAAGAACTAGTACTGTACCAGGTACCTGGTAGCGGTGCGTGGCGGAGTGCTTGAACAGCTTAAGTAATGTACACTACTCATCCAGGACTTGATTTACCTGTTTTGTTTGTGTCAGAGTACTATCAGGTACTAGTATCAGGTACATTGGTAATAGTAAGGTAGTACCGAGCTAGTACCAGGTACCATTAGGTTTTTACCAGTACCAGGTAGGAAATGAAGATTCGTTTTCAGAAAAAAGATTCGTCGAGCCTTCAAATGTTTGTACAGTAAATAATCTAATTTTGGATCACTAATTATTTCGTTTCGCTTGTTGCTTGTGATAAATAATTATTACTATGTACTCAGTAGTACTCTACACTGGTACTGGTATCATCACAAATTTGATATCCGGGTATCCTTCCATGATCTTGCTGCCGTCCAAATCTCGATAAGTTCCATGAACCAAGGGAAATCCAACAATCTCCCATCATCGATCAATCATTCATCGATCATCAATCCTCTCCTTGCTTGTGAGGAGAGACTTATTAGTACAGCAGTTAACAAGGCAGGACTCGAGGATTTATCAATCATCTAGTTCAAATACATTATTTTTTATAGAGAATGGCTACCAGTAAATTCCAAAAAGGCCCAGATCTTAAACGATTTATGGTGAGCTATGATAGTGTGTGCTGGAGGCAGGCCGGGGATTGATTCAACAGCGAACGAGACGAGGTGTTGCCGCGGCCGCTGCTGCTGCTGTTGCCGCTGCTGCCGCTGCCGCGGCCTGTTGTGACAGCATTATTTCGTAACTATAGCATGGATGCATCTGTCTAACCTTCTTGCCAATCTTTCTCGTTTGCTATCTGTCTCGAACTATTCCTTATCAACTCTTCATATCCCTCCCAACAATGAATAAACATAACAATACAGGATAAGAGACTTAAGATATCACTGAATGGTAATCGACGAGTGATTGGTGTTCTCCGTGGATACGATGCCTTTCTGAATGTTGTACTGGAAGAATGTGAAAATGAATCACAGGAATATTTGGGACAATTGGTTGTACGAGGGAATTCTATTATTCAATTTGAAGCCTTGGAACGCGTTCAGGCTTAAAAAATTACAGCATGATGATGATGATGATGATGATGGCTAAGAATAATTATATTTACCAAAGACTTTGCGAAAAAACAATCCACTTTTTTCATGACAAATGCGGCAGCTTGTTCTTATCAGTGCGCTGCAAAGATTTTCCCTTTTGGTGCGCAGTTTCAAGTCATGTGCAACGCCAGCAACTATTACTGTAGAACCAACGGACCGTGTAAGGAACGTATAAACATGTTTCACAATTGGGAGAGGAGGAAATTTTCTTTTTTGCATTTTGAATAGAAAAACGAAGTTTCCAAGTACAATACTTAATTACAATAGTAGGTAGATATGCAAAATCATTCCGTCAGTAGTGGCAATAAAAGCCAACAGCGGAGGTCCTTGATTTCGGAAAAAAAAGCCAACATGCATGAATGAAATATATCAAACAATCAATCATTTTCCATGTATTTTAAATTTCTTCCAATGACTCTGCTGAAACAAAGTTAATCTTTTTTCTGTTGCCAAAAGTGGGTTGTTCAGGAAGACGTTGATGCATTTGGGCCGGCACCTTGTCCAAAAAGTTGGAGAGGACTGCCAGGGTATTCGGACGTTCGATGGGATCCGCACCGGCTGCAATCTGCTTGCGAATCGATCGCACGTACGCTTTACAAGTATTCGACCAAATCTGGAGTGCCATACCACACGATCCGACACGAAAGGCTGACATAGCATTCTTTTGACGCCAATCAAAGAGAGATTTTGCTAGAGACCTGTCGTTGCCGTGTGATGAGGTGAGACAATTATCATGGCAAAAGAGAATAAAAGAACGTTAGGCAAAATGGTTTTGCATACACAAATGAAGGTGCTGCTTTTGGACGTGGACTTACCGAGCACTTCTATGATATGCCTTGACCAACTGGTCACCTTTCACAATGCCAAAATTCTTCAAGAACTTTGTTTGCCAAGGACGCAAAATGTTCTCCAGTGAGTCTGGCTCTTCGTAGTTGACAAGCTGCTTCGACTTTCGGCATGCACAAGTGACGGTCATTAGTGGGAGGAAGAATTCGACCATTTCATCCTCACCTGAAAACATGGCAAGCGAATAGTCACAGTCGCATGCAAACTTTGTGCTACTGGCTTTGTCCATGGCCGTCGTGACATTCTGGACAAGAAGATCTTTATTCCAAGGGCGGTCGGAATAGCTCGGTGGTGCTCCCGTTTGGTCATTACTTGTTTCTGCAATGGCACTGACTTTACTGTCCAACTGTCGAAAAGTATCAATCCGAAAGGTGAGTTGAGTGGCATAGCTTTGAGAATCAAAGCTCATGCTATCAGCTCTTGTTTCTGCGATACCAGGCAGACCACCAGCAGAGAGGCAGTGGCTATCCATGGCGATGCTTGCATGGTCATCATAATCATTATTGTTTTTGATGATGAAAATTTCTTTACAGGGTACCATCGTTGAAACTTTACTAGTCAAGTTTCGGGACAATGTATTGTGATGCTCGCTGCTTTCTTGACAGTGTCGCATCACTTCGCGAGGGTCCAATAGAGAATCGTCTGCTGGAGACAAAAATGGGATGGTGGACGTCTCGTCGGACCTGGTACGTTTGGTCAGAGGAGAAAGCTCCACAATGGGACAGGCAAGATCTGAGGTTGTCTGTGGAACGTTTGTATCTCCACTAATTTTATGTGCGCTATTACCATGCTGCTTTGGAATATAAGCCGGAATGGCAGTGTTAAGAGTGGACTTTTGAAGGTAGCGAGACAACACGTTTTTGTTCTTAGTAGGAGTGGGCCAGGCTTGGTCTTGCTTGGACGCCTTTGGCATGGATTGTTGTTTGCTAGTAGATAAAGTAGTGTCGACAGACTCCATTTTAATCGAAGTTGGGTTGATATAAGATGTTTTCATATACTCTTGGCAAACATCTTTTTGGAGAGTGCTCGAGGCCGAGGTGGAAAAATGAGGATCCACGGGCTCTTGAGCCACAGCCATCGTAGAAACGCCATCTAGAGCGGCAACATCGCCCCCTGTTTCCGTGGACCGAACCAATGGTGCACCTCGAATATTTCTTGGGGACAAAAAGTGAGCATTTGGGTTTTCGTCACTCTTGCTCTTCCATTTGCTCATCAGTTGTGAAAACCCAGCGCCATTTCCATTTGAAGTCTTTGCTTTTTGCCGCATGGGGGCACCCATTTTGGCCGGCAGACTCAGTCGGTCCTTGGGCAGTCGTCGTGTTGCTACTGGCTGGACAAACACGGTAGTGATATTGCTGACTTCCCTTTTCTGATTGGCAGTTTTCTGATTGGCACGTGGGACAGGTAGATATTCTGTTCTTTTTATATCTGTTGGAATTCCTCTCATCATGCCTTTGCGACGCCAGACGTTGTAAGCCCATTCGTAGGGATCAGCTCCTTCAATTGCTTTAGTTTCTGGTGATACAGTACTAATGTCTCTGGTCTTGCCCGTTCTATCGTTTTTCGAGCTCGGCGAAGAAGTGCCTTCCTGTTCCGATGATTTGATTGCGCCCTTCGTGCTTGTGTCCGACAATATTTTAGAATCTGAAGTTTTCATCTCTTTTTCAATTGTAGGATCTGCTGTTGACTTTTCATGAGATTCGAAAGGTCTAATTTGCAGGTCTAGATTCAAAATCAACGATTCGGTTGATGCAGAAGGCTGTAGGTTAATATCAACTTCTTTCGTTTCGCAGGCTGGAGCTGCTGGGCTTGCATCTTTCCGTTCCATGGTAGCAATGTAATTGAGAGATTTAATGAAGTCGAGAGAAGGGTTCTTTGAGCTTTCAGGGATACAGCCCGTAGACAAGCGACGATTTTTCTCGGTCACTGAAGCCTCTGGACTTATGTTGACAGAGTTTAGCATGGCCAATGGAGAACGAGGTATCTGTGCTGGATCGATACTAGTATTGTCGTTGCTCTTTCGTTGAATACTGGATCTATTTGTCATCGTGATTCTACTCGGAGAACCAAGAACCTTTTCTTCAAACATATTGACGTCACTTTTACCAATTCCTTGCACTTCTGGTAGCATAGTATGGTTTTCATTGTTATCCATGTCTTTACCAAGCTTCGATACAACTTCCACCGTATCGATGAGTTTGGACAAATTTGCAATGTCATTCTCATCGGCAAATTGTGTGCTGCCTAACTCGTCTACTTCCTCATCGTCATCTCCCGAATTCCAAAAGCCCTCAAAGGTAGGAGATGGAAACATGTCGAAACCAGCTAAATCACTCTTTTGAGATGCCATATCCGACAAGAGTTCATCAAGTATTTCATCATATTTTTCATCATCAATTACTTTTTCCATATCAATTTGGAGCTTCAATTGTTCAGCAGCAGCTTTATTTGTAACATGAGATGCATTCGCCGCCTCCATCGTAGGGCTGGTAAAACCAGGCATGACTTGTCTGAGGGTATCAAGGTGCCGCCTCTGTTCTTCAAATTCTTCGGGTGTCAAGGGCTTCATGGTTCAAAGTTCAAATGAATGTTGGGGTGAGGTAATGATGTCAATGCAGGTCTTTTTAGTGAGCAACACTGAAGTCAACAAATGATGAAAACAGTGCGTTCAAAGCTGGCTGGGATAAACGCAATGAATGAATGATCGATGAAGGGGACAGCCGATATCTCGCAGTGGTATGATGATTGGCAATGTCGACTGTCGACTCCCTCTTCGTAGAAACTTCACTTTCATGCACCTCTACGATAATAAACTGGTACTCATAATTCAGGACTGTAAGATACGCTAGCGAACTTACCCGGAACAACTTACTTCACCTGTTTGTTGAAAAGAGCTTCAAGAACCAGGCCTGGTATGTATGAATTATGTTCTTGAATTTGAACTTAGATTTTCATGTAAAACTGTTGTGAACGAAGTACTAGTATTTGATGTTGTAGCTACTCCAGTAGCTAATAATATCGTCATGATCGCTGGGCAGCTTTAACGGTTAGAATTTTGCGGAATTTTACTTAAACTAAATAAATTGACCGCAAACGACGTCCGGCGCACACAAGATAACTTTAATGCACCGACCGGGTGAAAGAGGATCAAGTAGTAAGTAAAAAATGAAATAATAATGGTATGCTTTGTTGTTGAAAAAAAAAAATCGCTGCTGCGTTCTTCAATACAGTGCAACGAGCTTTATCAAAATGATTGACTGGAACTATTCGAGCAACAACAAATCATGGCGGGGAGAGAAGTAGATTGTTGCATGAACTTGCTCGGTCATTTTGTTTTGCTATTTTACATTGCTCAATTGATAGAAGAAAACTTACTATAGTATATGTCGCCGTCTCTCGCCATTTCTTCCCTATTGTTTGGAATGAAGGGGCGGAAGCAGGCGAGCAAAATTCTTGTTGAGAGTACCAACAAGATACTATACATCATCAGGTGCTTTCTATTTTAAGGAAAAATGAGATTCCGATTGTAGCTGCAACAGACTATCCAAGAAGCCTCTAACACAGCGTCCACAATTCAGTTGCATACAAAGGGTCCATGAACTCAACCAATCATTTGGAAAAGTTCTAGACTACCAGTAGTAGACCGAGCAGACCTAGACTAGTAGTAGGGTCTAGTAGTAGCTAGCTAGAACTGCTGGTGGTAGCTGGAATAAAAAGCTGCTACAGGTAGTTTTAGCCTGGGTGGACGACTTGTCAGAAGATCCGTCTGCACGCTCACCCGTTTTGTGACTCAGCAAGAGCTCGTGTCAGGATCTTTGAATGTGATCACGTTGTTGTTACGATTTACGATGGCATGTTGGAATGCCGTAGGGTAGATTGCTGCGTTGCTGCCACCATGATGCCAACTGCCAACACAGAACTCTACCATCAATTAAGACTTTTATAAGCAAGTTCTTTGTATTCCTTTGGGTGACATTTCTAGCCAGTTAAGATACTGTAATTATTAATCCAAATCCTCGAAAATGCGTCGAACTGCACTCAGTCTCCTCCTTTTGACTGCCGCTGCTAGTGCTTTGGTACTCCCTTACTCTCCCACGAAAACCAACAATCACAATCTGCAAGATGTCCCGTCGTCTCGCCGACAAGTCTTTTCCAATGCTGTAAAGGCAGCAGGAGCTGTAGCCCTCACCATTGGAACTGTAACATCGTCTCCTCAGCTTGCTTCCGCAGGCCTTCCCGAGACGGGTATCAAGGCACCCAATTTCGAGCTTCCCAATTCACGTGGAGAAGGAGCTACCAAATTGACTGATTTGACAAAGACCGGCAAGTGGACCGTCCTGTACTTTTATCCTGGCGCTTTTACTTCTGGTTGTACGCTTGAAGCCAGGTATTTCCAGCGTGATATTGATCAATATCGCAAATTAAATGCGCAAATTGTTGGTGTGTCGGTAGATCCGGTCGAAAAGAATGCTCAATTTTGCAATGCCGAGAATTTGGACTTCTTCATGCTATCAGATCAGGGCGGAAACATTTCCAAGCAATATGGAAGTGCTCTCTCTATTCCTGGCTTTGGAACCTTCAGCAATCGTCAGACCTACCTGATTGATCCCAAAGGAAACTTGCGATGGATCTTTCCCGACGTGGAATCTCACATTCCACGACATTCGGAAGAAGTCTTGGCCAAGCTATCCGAATTGGAACAGGTCAACATCAATGCGTAACAACAACAACAAAATGTATTCTATTATTATTTGAGAAACCGTTGATGGAAATGCAGAATGAATTAAAGCTTGGTTTGAAAATGATGCGCCCGGCAGATTAGAAAGAAACTACGATGATTTTTTTATAGTGTCAGTCAAAACCCATTGTTGGATTATATTTTTCATAGTACTGTAGTATTATGTTTGCGTATACCGAGATGCCCAAGTATGTTTTCTTTTACGATACTCTACAGGCAAAAAGGGGTCAAAGTATGTTGCGAATGACGACTGTAATGCAATTGATATAAAGCTAGGCTTGTTATTCATATCATAGCCAGCTACTAAGAAGTACTAGTACTACCGATATGCGCGTACAAACGTTTTCCAAAGCTACTCGTCGCCTTCTTTCTTTTGCGTCGCCGTCCGCTCTGCGAAGAAATCATCAAACGAATCCTTATTGTCCACATCTGTATTATGTGATCCTTCCTCTGTTGTTGCTGCTGCTGCTGTTGCTGCAGGTTTGATGTCATCGGCCGGCATTTTAGAATCTGCCAAAAAGTCGTCCAAGTCATCATCTTCTCCCGTGGACTTGGCTCCTGCTAGTGGAGTACCTGATGCTTTTACTGCTGCTGGTTTCGCAGTGGCGTCGTTGGCATTATCATCATCGTCAAAATCGTCCAAGGTAAAGGCTGCCATATCATCCTCCGGAGGTGGAGCCGACGCCACGGCTTCTCCTTCCGTCAACGTGATTCTATCAATCTGTTGCAATTGCTTCAAAAGTCGGTCATTGACACTCAAACATTGTTCCAAAACAGTTCCCGACAAGGCACCCGCAGCTGCGGCTTCTACCAATTCAATCATGCGAGAGGCACACGCTTCTAAAAATCCAATCACCGTCAAAAGAGCATCGGTCTTTTGAACGGAGGATGCAGTACCGATCATGCTATCTAGAAGATCCATCTTTTCTACGACCGTGTTCAAGTCGGCTGAGATTTTATTATCAACCGTACTTAGCGAGGGAGCAGCATTAGTAGAAGATGATCCGCCACTTGGTTGAGCAGAGTCCATTCTTGATAGGTGTCCTTCGTTTTGATTCGTTAGAAGCTTGGAGTTTTTGTGTGCGTGTAGATAGTACAGTGTGTTGTTATCCCGCTATAAGCAAAGAATGTATTATAATGTTTGCAGTTTGCACAGAAAGAATACACTTGAGAATCTGTTCGTGGTGTGAACGTGTGTGTGTAAACAACCAACAACAACAAGTAAGTAGTACTACCTGTCTACTAGCTAGTACGTAATAAATAAATAGACTACCAGGTACCACTACTAACTAGCTACTGTAGCTACCACTATTGCTAGCATCAGCACTACTAGACTACTGTTAGTGCTAGTCAACTCAGTGGAAGGGTGCGAAAGAAGGGTGTGGCAATGCTAACCTTGACTCTAATGCAGACCTATTTCAGAATCCTTACTTCATCTTTTTTCTCGCACCAACAGCCAAGGAGCAACATTGCACATCGCACCTCTTTCTTATATCACCACCACCTAATCGAATACACTGTGATTGAATCCAGCTCCAACATTATAGAGCTAGTATACATCCGTATCTACATTTGCTGGGCAGGAGGCAGATGCTGTAGGCAACAATTACAAAACTCAGAAAAGTTCTTGCAAGGCCGGATAGCTGCTAGCTGCTTGCTCACACATACTTCTGAGCAGTCGGGACATATTTTTTTTCGTCTACTTGTGCACGAAAAGAACGATGAAATTGCGGTTCCTTCTTATTTTGCTGCTAACTACTTTCGGCCCAGTTGATTCGGCTTGGTCTTCGCAGTTCCCTCGATCATTCTTGGCATTTCGGTCATCATCAGCAGCAGCAGCAGCAACAGCGACAAAAATGACACTTACACGGCTACAGGGCTGGAGTCTTCAAGCCGATGCCCTAACCAACACCGATCGTAACAAAATGACAAATGATCCACCGCCAACAACAATAACAACAACAACGAATATTATTTCTATTCAAGAGTGTCACACGGAGATTGTATCGGGACACAGTCGATCCTTGGATCTCGCCTCCCCGAGGGAGTGGTTAGAATATTGGGAAGACCATTATCATTGTTCGGGATGTTACACAGTTTTACGATGCGATTATAATCTATTAGCAGGCAGGAAGTTCCCAAAAACAATAGCAGCAGCGGCGGCGGCAGGGTCAGCAGCAGCAACCAATTGGCGGATTTGGGGACGAAACTTTCATCTACAACGCTTACGAGAATCCTACTTGTGTTTATTACAAGAAGATATTCATATTGTCAATCAGGAACATTCGTTGGAAGAATGGAAACAATCAGCCAACAAGCTAATTGATACGTTACTGTCCCAGGCAGAAGCAGAATTATCTAATCGCTATTTAGAGAGTGAACACCAGGATTTACCGCCAGATTCAATCATTGTGTTCATGGTAACACTCTTATGGCAACCCGCGCAACAAATCAAGATGGGAGATGTTGGCAGCATCAAACAGCAGCAGCAGCAGCAGCAGCAGCAGCAGTCTCCCGTAGAAACACTTGCAAAGGGACACATATGCTCGTCACTTTCCGTTCAGTCTACCAACCAATATCCAAAGCCAATGCGCGCCGCATTGGCGTTGCCTTCCGGAAAGAGCTCCAAACTCGGGGGGTGGCCGAATCGTATTGATTTCCACCCAACCGCCAAGCTCTCTAGCTGGTGTCGACAGCGACGACCACTGGAAGAAGCACTCAAGCTACCGAATATTGACGAGGTGATATTGCTGAAAGAATCTCAAGGTGAAAGTTCGGAAAAGGTGGAGACCTTTGAAATGCTGGAAGGACTCACTACCAATTTATTTTTCGTATTCCCGGGGAGAATCCTTCGAACCGCTCCAGGAAAGACTGTACTGCAAGGGTATGCGCGGCATTTGGTCTTAAAGCACGCCGAAAAATGTGGACTCATCGTCGATGCGAGCAAGGCGGTAACACTAGAAGATTTGAAGGAATGTCAAGAGGTGTTCGCGACATCCTCCATCCGGATCATTGTTCCTGTTAAGGAATTGCTCTTTCCTGTGTACCAAAAAGACCAGGATGATACACCGGTAGAGCTGCAGTCCCTCTGGTCATCTTCCTCTTGCTCGGAACCGGAAAGCCGACCATATTGGCAAAGACTGCTCGATAGCATCATGGTGTCATAAAGCGGGCGATCAGGTCTCGTGCGCCTAAAAACAAAGCTTGGCTGAGTCACGGAGAGTGTTCAGTCATGATGTGAGTCAGTTTTCAGGTTTCGCTCACATTTTGAACATCATCTTCTTCCAGATTCCAGATAACAACAAATTAAGCCCAGGTGGACTACGGCAGTTTACCTTGTCTCCTATGATAGGACTCAGGAGTTAGGTCTCTCTCTATTAGGTCGTGTGCCTATGCTTACTCTGT
>Ga0210025_1001983_pt1 | contig 20970 bp, 19 predicted proteins | sample CryGeyme20150102_FD_183989 | JGI IMG/M metagenome (GOLD analysis project Ga0210025, IMG submission 183989) | Groundwater microbial communities from Crystal Geyser aquifers in Utah, USA - Crystal Geyser metaG 2015-0102 (SPAdes) (version 2) | ecosystem: Environmental > Aquatic > Deep subsurface >...
ATAGACCAAAAAAATCAACAAAACCCGGTTTCTAACGAATTACAAAAAGACCAGGAATGGATAAACAAGCGCAAGGAGCAAGCCTTTGATCCACTAGCTCCTGTGAGTAACCGAGCAAGAAAACAAAAAAAGGAACACCTTCTGTCCCAAGCCGTACGTGACGGTCATGTGCGGGATCTGGAAAGTGCTCCTTTACTAGTTGAAACATAGAAAAATGTTTCAAAAAAAACTTGACTATTAACGGTATAACTTCGATTCGTTTGCATTTCTTGCTTTTGTATCTAAGATTTGGGCTTATCTTCGGTCGATATAACATTTTAACATTCAAAATTACTCCATCATTTCTTTTTACATCACAAAAAAAAGGCTGAAAAGTTTTCTTTTCAGCCAAAATCTGATTAATAATTAACCAGTCAAGACAACTATGCTGATTGTTATCAACACTACAATCTTGATGAGGGTTGCTTTATGTTTTAGCATATCAGCCTACCTAACCTAACATCCAAAAGTTAATGGATAATTTATGTGAACTAAGCCATTTTTAATGACTTATGATTGCCTATTCAAATATTATGCCGTCTGAAGCAACTATTGAATTTGACTCTATGAATGCACTTTTATTAAATTATTTTAATTATCGGAATTTTTTACATGTAATACAAGGAATTTTTTGTACTTGTGGATAAACAGTTATTTTTCATAGATAAGTGAATCAAAGTAATGTACAGTAACACCTTTTTTGCATAATAACAAGTAAGCTTTAGGGGATTTTTATATTGCTAGTGTACTCTCAACAAATTAATTAAATCTTTAATTGTACAAAGAGAGTTCAACATGATTCCATTTCGTTTTATTCAGATAGTATCCCTTATCAGTTTAATAATATTCATGACTTCATGTGATAATCATGAGCAGTCAGTAGATCAAGAACCCATGGTTTCTACTAATTTAAATTATAACCCTGTTCTTCCATCTTACTTTCTAACTAATGACGGAGGTCCGCTACCAACTAGAATAACTGATCACGATAATACACCTGTATCTAATCCTGTAACCAATGCAGGGGCGGCTTTAGGAAGAGTTTTATTTTATGACAAAAATTTAAGTCGAAATAGAACAGTAGCTTGTGGTAATTGTCATAAAGCAGAAAATGGGTTTTCAGATTCACGAGTATTAAGTAAAGGTTTTGAACACGGAAATACTCGCAGACATTCAATGAGCTTAATATTTGCCCGCTATTATAATCGTGGACGTTTTTTTTGGGATGAACGAGCAGCTACACTTGAAGAACAAGTTTTAAAACCTATTCAGGATGAAACAGAAATGGGATTAACAGCTGCTGAAATTTCTTCACGAGTGCAAGCAGAAACCTATTATGAAGTTTTATTTAAACAAGCTTTTGGTGATTCCGAAGTAAGCAATGAACGAATTGCAAATGCATTAGCCCAATTTGTACGCAGTATGGTCAGTTTCAATTCCAAATACGATGTAGGACGTGCCCAAGTAACAAGCATGGGAGCTGATTTTCCAAACTTTACAGCCCAAGAAAATTTAGGGAAACAACTATTCATAAGATCAGTAACGAATGGCGGTGGTGGATGTTTTGGCTGCCATACTACAGAAGCATTTATTAATCCAGCTCCAGGGGCTACCAATAATGGGCTAGATGCTTTATCAACGTCAGATTTGGGAGTGTATGAGGCTATACCCAACAACAAATTTTTAGGAGCATTTAAAGTTCCCTCTTTACGAAATATTGCAGATCGAGCTACATTTATGCATGATGGCCGTTTTAGTACCTTAACAGAAGTTGTGGAACATTATAACTCTGGTGTTAAAAATCACCCAAATCTAGCTCCCGCCTTAAGAAGTGGCAATGGAACTCCTATTCGTTTAAACTTTTCCTCTGATCAGATTCAGGCAATTGTAGCGTTTCTGAAAACTTTGAGTGATGAAAGTATAGCAACGGATGAACGTTGGTCAGATCCGTTTAAGTGAGAATTTTCTAAGAACCAGAGTTCGGATAAAAGTTTAATAGAATTATCAAAACCCTAAATAAACACTGTAGAATGTGATTTGGTTTCGCCATGATACCAAAGGCAATGTGAAACGATTTGGAAAATCATGATATGCTATCTCGAATTTAATATAATTATATGCAGAGATTCTGGGTCAGAGCCCAGCATGACATAATTTATTTTTACCTGTTTTTATTTTAATTTCTTATCCCGATCTCGGGTTATCTGCGTTTCCAAAGATAATTTCTTGATAATTCAATTTAGAAAATGCAAGCAGCCATTGCTACAAATTTAAATCAGCATCAGATTAATAGACGACCTACTTTTTAATCTACTAAATAGCGTTTTGTTAAATCAGAAAAAGCATCAATTCTTCTATCTCTAAAAAAAGGCCACATTCTGCGTTGATTATCCATTTTTGCTAAATCAATTTCCGAAATTAAAATCTCTTCACTTTCTCCTGCTTGAGCAATAATTTCACCAAAAGGAGCCGAAACGAATGAATGCCCCCAAAACTTTGTGCCATTTTCAACACCTACTCTGTTTACGCTTGCAACATAACAACCATTTGCAACACTATGAGAGCGTTGAATTGTTTGCCAAGCATCTCTAAATGTTTGTTTTTCTTTTTCCGATTCGTGTTCAAGAGTGCCAATAGCAGTTGGATAAAAAAGGATTTCAGCACCTTTCATTGCTGTTAACCTCGCGGCTTCTGGAAACCATTGATCCCAACAAATTAAAACCCCGATTATCGCATATTTTGTTTTAAAAACTTTGAAACCATTATCTCCAGGAGTAAAATAGAATTTTTCATAAAACCCGGGATCATCGGGAATGTGCATTTTTCGGTATTTCCCCAAATACGATCCATCAGCATCGATTACAGCTGCGGTATTATGATAAATGCCAGGTACTCTTTTTTCAAAATAGGGCACAATAAGAACAACACCAAGTTCTTTCGCAATTTCTTGCATTTTCTCACTAGTTGATCCTGGAATGGACTCGGCAAAAGTAAAATAGTCTTCATTCTCTTCATGGCAAAAATAAATAGTTGTAAACATTTCTTGAAGACAAATAATCTGTGCGCCTTTTGCGGCAGCTTCTCGAATAAGTTTAAGATGATTTTCTACATTTTTTTGAGGTTCAACAAAACCAGAAGTTTGAATTAAACCGAGTTGTACTGTTGCCATGTTTGAACGCCTAAAATTTAATGTTAAGTCTATTCTATTTACTTTTCGAGTCAAAAATAATGATAATTAAAGCAGAAAAGGAAAATTTGAGAAAACGGATACTCGATTTTTTCACAACATTCCGAACTAACATCACACTCAAAAATGAATTTAATCTTGAAATTGAACTAGAATTGAAGGGAGACCTCGAGGGTGGTCTATTGACAATCAACTTAAGTATTTATTATTTAATGATGTATTTCCTCATTGATGGCATCTATTATAGAATTAGTATCTCAACTTTCGGACTTAGACCTTTTGTAAAGTTTATTAAATTTTAATAAGGTTGAATTTTGCAAGAAAAATAAATAAAAACAATAACCTATTCGCAAAAAAATGTTATTATTTCATATACGTCATTTCGTAAGGCTAAGCCCCGACCCAGCATCTCAGCCTTAGAACTTAACCTATATAAAAGAAGTGCTTATGGCGTAAAAAGATAATAAAGCGAGTAAGTACTACGAGGTTCTTCGAATTGTTATGGGGAACAAATGATTTTTTTTGCAAAAACCAGTGAAGTTTGTTTCGAAACGAAGTCCAAAAGTAGAATCTGTATCTTGTAATACTCCTTAATCTGTGAAATGCATTACTTTAAAACCTAGACTAATTAAAAAATCATTTCATTTTGAGTCATATTCTTCTTTTCCTTATAGAGAATCCCCATCAACTTCTATAATTAGCTTTGCACTTCTATGTACAAAATCAACACTATGATTCCCTATTGGTTTCTGCCTTTTATAAGAATAAACTCATTGATTATTGTGCTTTTGACTCCAAAGTGCTAGTACAGTCAGAGCCATATTCTTCCAATTGTATCAGGCTATTTGAAGTAAATCTCTACAAAACTGAATCGTGATGGGAATTTATGAAAAAAAATACCTCTTTGTTTCCACCCTCTATATCGCTCTCTGAAAGAACACGTGAACTTTGAATAAGATTTATCTCGAAGTTATACCACAAACTCAACCTAATTGCGGAACAAACTTCGAGGCAGAATCGAATTCCAAGGGAAAACATGTTCTCACAAAGAAAGGTGAATACCTTGACTATTAAATTCTATTTTTAATCTAAAAGGGAGCATTTTACAGTTATGTGGCAGTTCAGAATACGAACAAATCTCAAAAACTCTCAGAAATACTTTTTTAAACAGATTATTTTATAAGAATATCTTTTTTAAGTTTATTTGCATTGAATTATCCCTTAAATTTGACTGGAAAAACGCTTTCAGAGAAAGCAAGTACATTTAAATAGTTTTTGTAACATTCTTCTCATTTTTAAAGGTTAATAAATGGATTAACAAATTAAAGCAAAGTATTGTAAGATATTAGCATTAACATCTCTTAAAAAAAACGCCTATTCTTAGTAATAAGCCTTTTTATAATTTTTCTGGAAACGCTTACAACGATTTTAGCCTTATTTTTATATAATACACTATAATTAAGAGTACGATGTCTTAAATTAGCGATGTAAGAAAAATTAATCCAACCTAACCCTTAATACATTTTAGAATTATGTTAAAATCAAAAAAAATACCTGAAGTTACCATGATTAAAGAAATCAATAAACCTGCCCATTTAAACAATGAAGATCTTGAAAATTGGGTTCTAGAAGTCGCTGAAAAAACTACACCTGAAGCAATTTACTGGTGTGATGGTTCAGATGAAGAATATGCACAACTTTGCCAAAAATTAGTTGACAAAGGCACTTTCATAAAATTAAACGAAGAAAAACGTCCAAACAGTTTTGCTTGTTTTTCAGATCCATCAGACGTAGCTCGTGTTGAAGACAAAACCTATATTTGTTCACTTCGCAAAACCGATGCAGGCCCTACCAATAACTGGATGGATCCTAAAGAAATGAAAGAGATTCTAGATGGTCTTTTAGCAGGTTGTATGAAAGGACGAACTTTGTATGTTATTCCATACAGCATGGGTCCGGTTGGTTCTGATATTGCACAAATCGGGGTTGAAATTACCGACTCTGAATATGTAGTTACCAATATGAAAATTATGACCCGTATGGGTGTGAAAGTGCTTGAAGTGCTTGGCGATGGCGAATATGTAAAATGTTTACATACCGTTGGTGCGCCTGTAGTTCCTGGAGTTGAAGACGCAAAATGGCCCTGTAATGCAAAAACAAAATACATTACCCACTTCCCTGAAGAAAAATTGATTATATCTTATGGTTCTGGTTACGGTGGTAATGCTCTTTTAGGAAAAAAATGTTTCGCCCTTCGTATTGCTTCCACAATGGCTCGCGACGAAGGATGGTTAGCAGAACACATGCTCATTCTAGGTGCAGAAAGTCCAGAAGGCGAAAAAACGTATGTAGCTGCTGCGTTCCCATCTGCTTGTGGTAAAACTAATTTTTCCATGTTAATTCCACCAGATTCATTTGATGGATGGAAAATAACTACAGTTGGAGATGATATTGCATGGATTAAACCTAAAAAAGATGGTGTGTATGCAATTAATCCTGAGGCTGGTTATTTTGGTGTTGCTCCAGGAACGAATTATAAATCCAATCCCAATGCAATGGAATCGTGTAAAAAAGATACCATTTTTACCAACTGTGGAGTTACTCCAGATGGTGATGTTTGGTGGGAAGGCATGACAAAAACTGCTCCTGAAGGCGTAACAAACTGGAAAGGTCAAGTTCATGATCCTGCAAGTGGTCAACCTGTTGCTCACCCAAATGGTCGTTTTACAGCTCCTTCAATAAATAATCCTGTAATTGATTCCGAAGTTGATAATCCAGAAGGTGTACCAATTCGTGCATTCATTTTCGGTGGTCGTCGTTCTACCATGGTTCCATTGGTTTACCAATCGTCTAACTGGAATTTCGGCGTTTATATGGCTGCAACCCTGAGTTCAGAAATGACCGCAGCTGCTTTTGGTGATATTGGCGCTGTTCGTCGTGATCCATTTGCCATGCTTCCTTTCTGCGGTTATCACATGGCAGATTATTTCAATCATTGGTTACAATTCGGTCGTAATATTGCTAATCCTCCTCGTATTTTTGGTGTAAACTGGTTCCGTAAAGACAAAGATGGAACCTTCTTATGGCCTGGATTTGGTGATAACATGCGCGTTTTAAAATGGATTATTGATCGTGTTAAAGGGCGTACATCAGCGGTTGAAAGCCCACTTGGTTGGATGCCAAGATACAAAGATATTGATTGGACAGGTCTAGACTTCAGTGAAGAAGACTTCAATAAATTGATGGCTATTGATCGTGAACAATGGAAAAAAGAAATTCTTTCGCATGAAGAATTATTTGAAAAATTATATGATAAACTTCCTAAAGAGTTCTTCTTTATGCGCGAGTTAATGCTTTCTAGTATGTGGCGTTCACCAGAACAATGGTCACTTGCTGAAGAACGCTAGATTCGACACATAGAATCGACTTTTATTAGTTAGTTAGTTAGAGCGTGGTGCGAAAGCATCACGCTTTTTTTGTGTTTAGTAGCACTAATTTAACACCCTACGCCTCCCTTCGATTGATTAATCGAACTTTTAAAATTTCAAATCCACCGAAGGGAGAGATACCGAGTTATGCCTAGGTTCATTCTTTTCGCAAAACTCGGAACTAACCTCTCCCTCCAAGATGAAATTAGTTTAAAAAACTGAACTCAAATTGGAGGGAGACCGAGAGGTGGTCGATTACTAAAAATGTTAAAAAAACAAGAGTTTACCACCCTCTTAATAATTTAGACTAAAGTTCAATTAGTACCGAATACTGTCACACTCAGCCCTTCGATTGAACACTCAATTTTCGAATTTCATTGATCACGAAGGGTGAGATTTTAAAAGCGTCGTTACTAGCTAAATTTCTCAGAAATCCGAAGTTTGCTTCTCAATACTTTATTTCGTAACGGCCTAGTTTATGATCTAACCAGAATTTTGGGCGTAATAGACGTTCAGTGAAATTCGGACCGATTAATTGTTCTAGTGCATTATAAAATTCGTTTTGTTCTAAACGAATCAGTTTACCATAATCTGAATAAGCTAAATGAATGAGGCTATCGATTTCAGACATTGGCAATAAATATCTGTTTTTATTACGCGCTAACATACGTATCGAAGTTCTAGTTAACTCTTCATATTTCCGACCTTTGAAATAATAGAGTACTTTCGCATGAATTGATACAGACAGCGCATTAAAGTTAGCAACAATTGATTGCTGAGATGCAATTGTTGACGTTTCATGTCGCCTGTAAAAAGATAAACATCCTGGTAAATAATCAACCTTACAACCACTTAGTAGAGCTCTAATCCAGAGTTCACGATCTTGTGATGTTGGTAATCTCTCATCCATTAAGCCTGCTTTTTCAAAATACGATCGGCGAAATAAAAAACTATGAAGAGCATAAATATTCTTCTGAATTAACTGCCCTAACATATCAGGGACGTGATTATACGTTAAAATTGGACGAAACTCTTTTCCAAGTGGTGTTACAATAAAATGCTGTAAATCGCCATAAACGGCATCAGTTTGTGGATGTTGAATCAGATAGTCTAGCTGAACACTTGTTTTTTCTGGAGCGATTAAATCATCGGCATCAATGAGTTGAATAAATGGAGCTTCTGAGGATGTAATTCCAAGATTTCTAGAATAGGATTTCCCTTTATTTCTTCCATTTTTTATAAGGGTAACTTGCTCAAATTTAGCGGCTTTTTCTGCTGTTTTATCTGAGCTTCCATCATCAATAATCCAAATTGTCTTCGGAGGTAAATCGGCTTTTAACAAATTTTGAATGGTTTCCTCAATAAACTGTTCCATGTCTTTAACACAGATTACAGCATCATAATAGGGTTTCTCTTTCTTGTCTTTTTCTTTTAAAACTGTTTCCATTTCTTATTAATCTCTATAAAATCGATCGAAGATTAATTTAGGTCTTTTTTGTTTAGAATCGAAGAGATTTCCCCATTTATGCTGAGGAATGCTAAATCCCCGTTTTCCTCGTTTAGTAATTTCATCGGGAAAAACATCGGCATAGGCTTCTCTAAGAATTCCTTTTAGCATATTATTTTGAAATCTAACATTTTCAGGAAGACTGAAGGCAAAGTTAATAATTGATTTAGTAAGAAAAGGAACTCGAGCTTCTAAACTATTAGCCATACTAGTTCTATCTACCTTCTTTAAAATATCATCTATTAAATAAGTGTTGAAATCTATCCATTGAAATCTAGTACGTATTGGTAAATCAGGTTCATCAAATTGCTTGATGTACCAATACGGATCATAATCTTTTGGTATGGCTAAAATGGAATTATATTCGTCTAATTCAGAATGAATTAGACCGTTCATGAGTTCAACATAAAACTCATATTCATTTCTAAAAAACGGATATAGACGACGTGCAATTTTACCTATAAAATTAGCATCTTTTTTATGGGAAATAGCCCATTTTTTAAAACTGTTATATGGTAATGGTTGTTTAAAATCACTGTAAAAGTGCTGATACCAATTATATCCCCCAAATAATTCATCTCCTCCATCACCAGTTAATACAACAGTTGAATTCTGTTTTGCAAATTGTGAAACAATATAAGTTGGCATTGCTGAGGTATCTGAAAATGGTTCATCAAACCAAGTTGGGAATAAGTTGATTAAATCAAGTGCATCTTTTTCAGAAACAATTTTCTCATGGTGATTTGATTTAATTTGTTCTGCAATAATTCGAGCAAATACAGTTTCACTATATTCTGAAACATCAAATCCAATAGAGTATGTGTCAAGAGGTTGTCTGAATTTGGAAGCTTCATAGGTAATAATGGAAGAATCTATTCCACCACTTAAAAAAAACCCAACGGGAACATCACTAATTAACTGTTCTTCAACACTTTTGCTAATTAAACGTTTAAATTCAAATTGAGCATCTTCATTTGAAATACTTTTTTGAATCTCAAATGGGGTAAATGAATAATATTTTACTGATTTCGGGTTCTCAAGATCGTTAAAAGACCAATGCATATATGAAGCCGGCTCAACTTGTTTGATCTCTTTATAATAGGATTTAGGACGAGGGATGTAACCATAAGTAAGAAAATCATAGACAGCTGTATTGTCTATAGTAAGTTGATTTTCATAGGCTTTTAATGATTTTATCTCAGAGCCCCACATAAGTTGTCCATTCTTTTGTAAGAAATATAATGGCTTTATTCCGTTTAGATCTCTCACTAAGAAAACCTCATGCTTTTCTAAATCGATAATTGAAAAAGCATAAATACCATTAATTATATTTACCAAATAATCGATTCCCCAATGAATAAACCCTGCAATTAGAATTTCGGTATCGCTATTTCCTTTAAAATTGTATTGATTTTGTAATCGTTTTTTTAAATCAGGATAATTATATATTTCACCATTAAATATTACACCATATCTGCCAGATTTATCGAACATGGGTTGGTGTCCAAGTGGAGAGGTATCCAAAATACTAAGTCTACGATGACCAAGAGCTATGGGATTGTTTTTGTCAAAATAATAGCCAGAGTCATCTAGACCTCGGTGAGAAAGGCTGTCCGTTGCAGTTTTAAATAATTTTCTATCGATAGGTTGATTGAAATCAATAAGGCCGAATATTCCACACATATCAGCTAATGATACGTTTTAATGCGCCCCAAAAAAACCGTTTCTTAATAATACTAGGAGCTAAATATAGACTTGTGAACCATTTAGACAAACTTTTAGTTTCAGGAGAAAGCTTTACATCAGACTCAGCATGTAAATAGTTCAACTTAGTTATTACTCTCTTTTTCTCTTTTTTTGAAATGTTCTGTTCAAATACATTTAAGAAGGATCTTTGCTCTTCTAAAAAAGGAACTCTAGATGTCATTGTTTTACTAGCATCGTGTAAACGAAAATGGGCAATTACACTATTTAAGTGATAGAATCGAGTCTTATGATTAGTTAGTCGAATCCAAAACTCTGTATCAAATACATATTGATAAGTGGAATCTAAATATCCGACAGTATCATGAAGTTCTCGCTTCCAGAAACTTCCGGGCTGAGGAGTAGAAGCTGTATAATCGATCCAATCCGCTATGGTCGTTTTCTCAGAAAATTCTGCAAACTTAATATTAAACTTTGCGGTCTCATTAAAAAATTGAATTCCAGCACAAATCCATTGAGCATCAGGGTTTTGAATGGCTACTGTTGCAATTTTATGCAAAGCATTATCAACATACAAATCATCGGAGTTTAAAAAAGCAACCCATTCTCCTGTTGCTCGTTTTAAACCTTTGTTAATAGCGTCAGACTGACCATTATCAGGGCTCGATTCCCAATAATGAATTTTGTCAGCATATTTTTTTATTATTTCTACACTCTTATCAGTTGACCCTCCATCAATAACGATATACTCCAAATTTGGATAATTTTGATCTAAAACAGAACGAATTGTTTCTTCTAGATACGTTTCACCATTAAAATTGGGTGTTATTATCGAGATTTTAGGATATTTTGAGCTCATGCTTAAAGATACACTACGAATATTATACATTACAACGTTTTATCCGAGTTTGGATAGACCTCATCATGGAATTTTTTTTCGCGATCATGCAGAGGCTTTAGCAAAAAACTACTCAACAGCAGTTTTAAATTGTTCTGTTTTGAGCCTTAAAGAAAAAAGGATCCGCTTTCAAAAAGATGGATTGTTTCTAAAAAATGATGTGTTTACTTTATTTCAATCAAGCACGACTTTATCTCATCGCTTTAAGAAGTTTAATTCAAAGAAATTAGAAACCGTAGCTATTAGGGGATTAAAACAATTAGAAAATGATTGGGGAAAACCAGATTTAATCATTGCTCAATGTTCACTTCCTGCTGGTGAATTAGCGCTAAAGATTTCCGATCAAAAAAGAATTCCATTTGGAATTATTGAACATTTTTCTTTTTTATCTGAACAAATAAAGCATGAAAAAAATCGAATGGCTCCTATTTACAATAAAGCAGCTTTTTTATGTTCAGTAAATTCAAGGTTGAAAGTGTTAATGGAAGAAAACTTTAAGAAAAATGTTATCAAAATTGATAATGTTATTTCTAGTGAGTTTTCTTTACGGTCAAATAATTTAAATCCGTCGCCTTTTCGATGGCTTCATATTGGCTATGATGATCCCAAAAAAGGAGCCGATTTGATTAGAGGTTTATTAGATCTGCGCCCAAATTTACATTTAACAGTTGTTGGTTCTGGTTTAGAGAAGTATATTAAGGTTTCAAATACAAATGTAAGATATATTCCTACAGCCAAAAGAGATGAAATAATTAAGCTTATGCATCAACATCATGCTTTTCTTTCGGTTAGTAGAACGGAAACGTTTGGAATGGCCATAGTTGAATCGCTAGCAACGGGAATGCCTGCTGTAGTTACAAAATCTGGTGGCCCTGAATCTTATTTTTCTAATGATTATGGATTCATTTGTAATCAAAATGCTGAAGAAATAAACACTTCTATGTTAAAATTAGAAGAACAGTATGCTCAGTTTGATTCAAGCAAGATAAGTTCCTCAATTTTAAGTAAATTTGGCGCTGCGAATTACATTGCTCAACTTGAGCAAATCATTCAAATCGTTTTATGAAAATCTTCTCTTATTTATTGTGTATTCTATTTCTGATGGCTTCTTGTGCGAAAGAACCTCAACTCGCTCCTATTTATGAAGGTATACTTCATTCTGATGGTGGTAACAATCGGTTCCCCATTTATATTGAACAGAATTCTAATAATCCCTCTGTTTTTTCTGCTTATGTGGTAAATGGATTAGATACGGCGCGTTTTACTCGTTGTAATTTTTTAAGCCCTACAACCGTTTTGTTTTCTTTCGAACATTATGATTCACACATTTTAGCTGACATTCAAGCTGATGGTAGTTTAAAAGGAACTTGGAAAAAACGTTTGAGTGGCGGTGATTACGAACCTATGGAATTCTCTGCTAAGCCCGTTTCAAACTTTGTTCGTTACCCAAATCTTACTCACAATTCAGAGTCGAGTGTTTTCAATGGTGAGTGGCAAGTCACTTTTATGGAAGAAGACGGAAGTTCTTATCCTGCAACTGGAGTTTTTCATTCTGCTAAAAATGGTTTTTTTGGAACGTTTTTAACCGAGACTGGAGATTATCGTTTTTTAGAAGGTTCGGCTAACGATACGAGTTTTATTATTTCAGATTTTGATGGTGGTCATGCTTTCCGATTTAATGCCACTCTTCAAGAAGATGGAAGCTTAAAAGGAGATTTTTGGAGTAGAAAATCATATCATGAAACATTCACGGCTATTCGAGGAGAAAATAAATTAGCAGATGCCTATTCTCTTATCGAATTATCTAAGCCAAACGCGAAAATTGAGTTTTCTTTTCCTGATTTAACTGGAAATATTATTGCAGAACATGCTAATCTTTTTACTAACAAACCGATGTTAGTGTATTTATTTGGTTCCTGGTGCCCTAATTGTGCAGATGAAGCAAAAATGCTAACTGAAATCTATGCTAATTTGTACAAAGAAACGGACTTACAAATTGTAGGAATTGCCTTTGAATATACTGGCGATTTTAAACTAGATGCAGCTATGGTGAAATTATATCGTGAACGTTTTCAGATTCCTTGGACAACGTTAATTGGTGGTTCTAACGATAAACAAGAAGCATCAAAACTTTTACCTTTTGTGAAAGAAATAAAATCTTTCCCTACTTCGTTTTTCGTAAACCGTGAAGGTTTTATCACCGCTGTTCACACTGGATTTAAAGGTCCTGGAACAGGTGTTTATCATCTTGAAGAAAAACAACATTTTATTAAAAACATAGATTCTATCTTAAACTAACATGATTAAGAACGTACTTGTCCTTTTTTTCATCCTTTCGACTCTAAGCCTTTTTTCTTGCGATTCGACTAGCTCTTATTATTATGAACCTGATTTTACTAATGTTCCTGATGCTTTTCCTAGAGATGAAGCAAAAAAAACTGTAATGCCAAATGGCTTAATTATTTATGAAGTAGCACTCGGTGATGGCCCATTTACCGTTCAAAATAAAGATGTAATAAATGGCTATTATACCGGACGCAAACTTAAAGATGATGAAATATTTGATAGCACCTTCAAAGACGGATTCACTAGCTATTTTAGCCTGAATTTGGGTGGTGTTAATGTAAATTCAGGAACGTTTAACTTTATTGAAGGATTTCGCCAAGGGTTTGTTGGAATGAAAAAAGGTGGTAAAAGAGTGGTCGTAATTCCTCCTGATTTAGGCTACGCTGGTACGGGAAACTTGCTTCAAAACGATACACTTGTATTTGATATTGAAGTGCATTCTTTTGTGGCTGCAAAAAAGTAATCTAACTATTTAATTAAGTTATAACCCGCTGTTTTATTTATCTATTTGATGGGTAAATGTTAAGCTTTTTGGTATTCTGTTGAAATACAGAAGATGTAACACCTATCAATTTTTCTATTTTCTGACATTTCATTTCTTAAAAAATCCAATCATGCACCCGAACAGCCCTTATAATCAATCATATGATTTTGATCGATTGATAAATCATTTTCCACCACTTTCTGAGTTTCGTTACACCACTCCGGATGGATCAAACTCCGTCAATTTTGCAGATCCTAAAGCCGTAATTTCCTTAAATAAAGCTTTACTCTTAACCGATTTTGGTATAAAATTTTGGGATATTCCAGAAGGTTATTTGTGTCCACCAATTCCAGGAAGAGCTGATTATATTTTTTATTTAGCGGAGTTAGTAGGTTTCGATACCGCAACTCATTCGAACGAAAAAGTACAAAGACATGTCCGAATTTTAGATGTAGGTTGTGGAGCAAATTGCATTTATCCTCTTCTCGGGAAATCCTTATTTGGATGGAGTTTTATTGGTTCAGAAACCGACAAAACAGCGTTAGAATCCGCTGAAAACATTCTTAGAAAGAATGACATTCATGGCATCACTCTTCGTCATCAAGCTGATGCCAATCATTATTTTCATGGAATTCTTCGCCCAAATGAGTTTGTTGATGCCATGATCTGTAATCCTCCATTTCATACTTCTTTGGAAGAATCTTTACGAGGAACAAATCGAAAATGGAAACACGTTGGTAAAGGCCGAGTCGAAAAAGATCGTTTAAATTTTGGTGGTCAATCGAGTGAATTGTGGTGTGAAGGCGGAGAATTAACCTTTATTAGTAACTTAATTCGTGAAAGTTTGGAATTTAAGACTCAAGTCGGCTGGTTTACCTGTTTAGTTTCAAAAAAACCCAATTTGCCTGAATTGTACAACATTTTCGATGAAGTGGAAGCCGTAAAGATTAAAACTATAGAAATGAAGCAAGGCCAAAAAACAAGTCGTTTTATAGCTTGGAAATTTTAGGACCTTCATTTTTTATTAAATGAATACACTTTGAAAACCCAATTTTTGAGGTTTACACCTTACTAAATCCTTCAAATTCGCTGAATATTTTATATAAAACTACTTTGCGAGGTAAACAGCATTTGATAACCAAATTACAAGACAAAATCTAAAAAATGAGGAGAAATCCCTCTTTTTTTGAAAAATGGGTTCCAAAAAAGCGTTTTAAGTACGTCTAGAAACAGAAATGAAAATCTTTAGGAAAAACAGGAAGCTTCAAAGATCAACATTCACAATTACAAAGCAATTAGGAAACGAGAAAAAAGCTAATGCTAGTTTTTTCACAATATGACAGTTGGCGCGTTTGAGAAGTAACGGATTTTAAAGCACTTCCCTTTCAGTGTTATAATTACTTTTCTTAAAATCACTAACCTTTGATTTAGCAATAAACTCGCAATTTCTTATACATGCTGTTAGCAGTTCGTTGTTATAGTGTCTTTTTTCTATTTGAAAAGCTTTTGTCAATCTAGTTTATATACATTAGGATCAAATAGTTCCATATATAATTCTGGTTTTGGTAATTTGGTAAAACCATACTTTTCATAAAGCCAATCTGCTGTCGATGTCAATAAAATCCAACGTCTTAACCCTTGTAAGTTTGGGTGTTCAATTACAGCGTCCATTAGTTTTTTTGAAAGCCCTTGTCCACGATACCGATCCAAAATATAAATGTCTCCTAGATATGCAATAGTCGAAAAGTCCGATATGATTCTTGCAAATCCAATTTGTTTGTTATTATGAAACAGTCCAAAATTTAAGGAATTGTCAATAGATGTCTTTACTCACTCAAAAGGAATGTTATCACTCCAACCAGAATATTTTGAAAGAAAGTCGTGAATTGCAATAATATCCATTTTTGATTTGTCTGTCGTTATTGTAAAGTTGCCAAAAGTGATTTCAATTATTTTCATTTAGTGCTAATTTCTATTTCAATTTTTGTCAATTGAATCGGTTCTACAATGACCGCATACGTCAGTCTGTGAAAAAACTCAACTTAAAAAATACCAATTAATCTTAATTTAGCAAGAGCTTATTAGGCGTAACACAATTATATTCAAGTAATTAATTCTATTTTACTTATTCAGATTATTTCTGCATATATCGTTATCAATTAAGTTTCTATTACCTCAATGATTTTATGGATTCGGAGAATATCGTTCGTTTTTTAGATGCTTGTGTTGATTCACTTGATTTGTCTGAGCTTGTTTTTATTCTTGCTCAGGATTCAGTGGAATGTCGTCCAACGGTTGAGTCTTCGGTTTTTCTTAAACTTTTTTTAATGATAATTTTAACGATTGAGTTTTCTCACAACCTGACAGTTAAAACTAAAAACATTAGGCTCATCGAAATGAGTCACTGCCCCCATAGCATAGTAAAAATAACTACTGAAAGAGCCAAACCCACAAAACGGCCAATTCATTTTTAGCTATTGCTGGTGGAGGTTTTTAAATCTTCATTATTTGATAAGTTTGTCTCTGTTGGAATCCAATACTTAATAATCAGCAATACGATTACTGGGACTATCCAAAGTCCGACTAAAGAAAACCAGTCACTTAATGTACGCCCACCTTCGCTAATTAAAAATCCCGCACCTAGCGGTCCCTTTGAAAAAATTGTGTTAAAGGTAAAATTCCATCCCAAATGAAGTCCTATTGGCATAAGGATTGATTTTGTTTTATAAAAGGATAAAGACCAGGCATATCCCATTATTCCTGTTCCAATTAAAACTACAATCATTGGAAAAATATTACCAAAAATTCCAAATGCCGTTGCTGAAATCAATAAGCCAGCTTTGATTCCAATTCTCTCGATTAGAATTAATAAAATAGCACCCCTAAAAATTAATTCTTCTGTTATTACGGATTTTAAGTCCCAAAAAAACATAGAAGTAAATAATCGAAAACTATATTCTTTATTAAAGTATAGGTTGGATGATTTTAATAACAATTCAATAAGTTCTACACTAAGACAGAGAAAAGCTGTAATCATAAATCCAATCCCAAATTGCTTCATTCTTCTAGATAAAGGTAAAAATCCTAAAGAAAGAATTGATTTTTTATCAAATAAATGGAGAATTATCCAAGAAATAATTAAAGCTGTTACTATGCCTAACATTAATTTTTATAGTTTTTTATCATTCTCTATGGTTAAATTACAGCCAACGGTAGTCAGTGAAAAAACTTATCTTCCAAAATACCAATTTATCCTAATTTAACAAGGTTTTAGACTGGTTTTATTTAGCGTATTTAAGTTATTAATTCTAATTTACTTATGTCGATTATATCTGCCTTTAATCGTTATCAAATAAGTTTCTCTTGCCTTGAAGACTCTATCGATTCGGTGAATATCGTTCGGTTTTAAAATGCCTATATTGATTCACTTGATTTGGCTTAGCTTGTTTTTGTTTCTTGCTTAGTATTCGGTGAAAGTTCGTCCTACTTTTGAGTCTTCATTTTTTCTTAAATTGTATTTGTATATGTATATGTATTTTAACGGGATTCGATCATCTCGCCGTTTGGAAAAAGAGCTTAACTATTCGGTTCAATAAAACGACAATGGATTACGACCACACTAATCTGAGAGGATTGGAAAAAGTGAACGGCAAAATCGCCTTATTTAGGTTCGGTTAATAATTAAAAGCGCGCTATAAATCTGCTCGGGATACAGTATTTGATAGCCAAATTACAAGGCAAAATCTTAAAAATGAGGGGAAATCCCTCTTTTTGTGAAAAATGGGTTCCGAATTTGAGTTTTAAGCTCAAAAAAAAGAAAAACTGAAAAACCGTTAGGAAAAAAGGGGAGCTTGCAAGGGCAACATAGAGCGAATACAAAGCGATTAGGTGGCGAGAAATTGAGCAATTGTGAGTTTTTTCACAACGTTTTGGCAATATGCGGAGGCCGGGATTTCGAAACACCAACCTGTCAAACCGCTTCAATTTTGAGTAAATGTACAAAAGTTTAAATTACCCACATCGCCCAGCTTACGCAAATTGCGTGTTGTGCAAATGTTGCTTATTACGCCTCTATCATATTTTTTCTTGTATTCGTCAGACGTGTGTTTCGAAAATGTCTGTTCACCTCATGAATTAATTTGTAAGGTCTATTAAATGCTTCTTGAGATAATTTAAAATAATCAGAAAGTTTTCTTATCGAATCTTTTGAAAGTCCTTTATGATAGTTTAGAATCTTTGAGACTGTTCCTTTTGATAATTCTAAAATCTCTACTAAATCTTTTGCTTTTAAATCATGCTCTTCCATTAAAGCGTAAAGCAATTCAATCGGGTCAGAATCATTAAATGTGTTATGTTCATTGTCCCATTTCTCTATCAAAAGAGTAAGCAACTCAATCTCGTCTATAGTTGCTTTATTATCATTAAGAATCAATTCTTCTAGGATGTTACAATATTCGTTATATTGCCTTACATCTCTTATTATTTTATATTTTAATGTTTCCATTTTCTTTTCGATTATAATTAATAAACATCAATTTCGTATTGTTTTCCCTCATTGCAAAGTTTTGTGTACTCTGCGTGAGTGCCAATCCACTTAATAAACAAATGAACTCTCGTATTTCAAAAGTGATATTTACAAATCAGTCTAAAATTATTGCCACCAATATTAAACACCACTCTGTCAGAACCTTTACCAAGAATATCTGCACTATTAAAAGTCGAAATAATCTCATTTGGTTCGTTCCAATCAACTCGTTTTATAATCGACAACCAAATCTCAAAGGATGCACATCCCTTGGCATTTTTTAGGAAATAATCCTCTATCGATTGTTTTTTAATCAAATGTACTTTCATATACTTATCGCAAATATTACGAAATAAGTTTCATTAAAGGAAACATTTCTTAGCGGATATTTTAGTACAATGCTCTTTTTGCATTTTTGTACAACGTTAGTCTGTGAAAAAACTCACTTATTAAAATACCAATTAATCCTTAATTAACTAGGTTTAGTCTGGTTAATTTAGGATGTTTAAGTAATTATTTATAATTTACTTATGCCGCTTATTCCTGCCTTTAATCGTCATCAGTTTACCTTCTCTTGTCTGGAAGACTCTATCGATTCGAAGTATATCGTTCGGTTTTTAGATGCTTATGTGGATTCTCTCGATTTGGCTGAGATTAATTTCATTCTGGCTTAGGATTCAGTGGAAGGTCGTCCTGCGTTTGCGTCTTCGGTTTTTCTTAAATTGTATTTGTATGGGTATTTTAACGGGATTCGATCGTCTCGCCGTTTGGAAAAAGAGCTCAACTATTCGGTTCAATAAAACGATAATAGATTACGACCACACTAATCTGCGAGGATTGGAAAAAGTGAACGGTGAAATCACCTTAATTAGGCGCCGTTTATAATCTAAAATGTGCCATAAATCTGCTCGGGATACAGCATTTGATCGCCAAATTACAAGGCAAAGTCTAAAAAATGAGGGAAAATCTCTCTTTTTGTGAAAAGATCGTTCCGAATTTGAGTTTTAAGCTCATGAAAAAAACAGAACTGAAAAACCGTTAGGAAAATCGGGGCGCTACCAAGGGCAACATTGAGCGAATACAATGCGATTAGGAAGCTAGAAATTGAGCAATTGTGAGTTTTTTCACAACCTGACGGTGGCGGTATGAAACGTTGCGCATTTTGAAATACAAACTTATCAGCCCGCTAAGTCGTTGATTAAATGTTGTTTCATTCAAATATAGCAATATCAGCGCAATGTTTTATGACCGCGTGTTACCCACAGTTATTCCTTAAATAGCTACACTTATCCGAATATTTTTTTCTATCTCTGGTCGCCATTGGTCTTGATTTGACATTGTATCGCAAATCTTTTCGTGAAAATAAACCTGAAACCAAGTTTTCTTATGAAACTCACAAACATTCTTATATACTTTCTCAGAATGTATCATTAATTTCATTATAAATTCTTCGTTTGGTTCTCTATGGTTATTTATTACTTGACTCAAACTTACTGGAGCAACATCTATATCTTCTGCGAAAGTACTTCTTTTGGAGTATATTGAATCTATATATAATTTTAGAAAGTCTGAAAAATAATTATGATTATCATAAACTGGATGCTTAATATATTCCTCCATTTTCAATTTCAACTGCAAAAGTTTAGCCTTAGTAATTTGGTCTTTTGAAAGATTTTTCATCCTTCTTAAACGAGCCTCCATTAAAGCAGTAGCTTCAGATTCATACTCCATATTTGATTTATATCTTGAATCTAAACCGTATTCTGTATCCATAATATTTATTTTTTTTTCAGTCATAATCATATGAATTTATTAAGTCTATAATCCCAGGAACTTCTATGCTTAAAGTCATGCCTGTTATATTCATACTGTATTTGTCAATATAGTGTTGCGCAATTTGGCTTTTAGGTCTAAGAGAAACACACGCAAGTTCTCCAAATTCACGAATTGCAATTTTTGCTACAAATGCAATTAAGTTTCCTGCAATTTTATCGTATTTTTTTTCATTTCCTTTGTTTTCTTTTGAAACTGTTAATAGCCTGATATGTATCCTCCATTCTTGAGGAATCTTTTCGATGGAAACTAGTCCAAGAATATCACTTGAACCCTTAATCTGCAATTTGTATACCTCATGATTTTTCTCAATTTTCCAGTCAAAAAAATACCTGTCTTTTCTTAAAATTTTAAAGTCATCAATTTCAACAGGTAAAATGTCTACCAGATGTTTTTCTCCTGTTGATATTTCAATAATATTCATTCTACAAATATAGAAAAAGTTTACATAATTTGGAAATTGTCAATGAAATATTTACAGATTACGGAAATTAATTCTAACTGTGTGTAACGTCAGTCTGTGAAAAAACTTACCTTATAAAATACCAATTAATCCTAAATTAAACAGGATTTAGACTAGTTATAATACAATATATTTAAGTAATTAAATATATTGTACTTATACCATTTATTTCTGCTTGCAATTGTTATCAGTTAAGTTTCTCTTCTCTCATCGATTTTGGCGATTCTGAGAATATAGTAAGGTTTTTAGATGCTTATGTAGATTCCCTCGATTTGGCTGAGCTTGATTTTGTTCTGGCTCAGGATTCAGTGGAAGGTCGTCCTGCGTTTGCGTCTTCGGTTTTTCTTAAATTGTATCTGTATGGTTATTTTAATGGGATTCGTTCATCTCGTCGTTTAGAAAAAGAATGTCATCGAAACGTTGAAGTGCATTGGCTTTTGGGGAATTTGAGGCCGAATTAGCACAGTATTGCCGATTTTTGCAAAGTGAATCTAGTTGCTTTGAAGAAGGTGTTCACTTCTTACGTACTGTTTTTGCATGATTTGGATCTCATTGG
>Ga0210025_1001991_pt1 | contig 20927 bp, 23 predicted proteins | sample CryGeyme20150102_FD_183989 | JGI IMG/M metagenome (GOLD analysis project Ga0210025, IMG submission 183989) | Groundwater microbial communities from Crystal Geyser aquifers in Utah, USA - Crystal Geyser metaG 2015-0102 (SPAdes) (version 2) | ecosystem: Environmental > Aquatic > Deep subsurface >...
CGATGATCGTTTCTGGCTTGTTTTGATCCCCAGTCATTTGCGCACTGCTCGTCGCCCATGTCGTGTTCGTCGTGGTTGTGCTGATTGTAGTACCTACTTCTGTGTCCGTCGTGTCAACAATTGCGGACGACCTATTCAACAAAAAATATGCACTCATACCGGCAAGGACAATGAGTGCCGCAATAATTACAATGATGGATGTTCTTTTCATAATTCTTTAAATTGTTATTTTTATAATATCCATTGATCTAGTATCAGCAGAGAAATGCGCACCCTGATAAGATCGAGATAAACCCTGCCGTGATCCCCCAAAAACCGATCCATATTTTATACGGTTCGATCTGTTTAATAAAATGATCCAGGTCTTTATGTTTCCTAAAGAAATCAGCAAGCAAGATCAATCCCATAAGGATCGCTGGTATCGATTGCGCAAAGCCACCACCGATATAATAGTACCGATAGAAAATCGGCATAAAAGTGATCCGCTCAATCAACATACCAACACCAAGTATTAAAACGACCCAACCGATGATACCCTCAAACGGGCGCAAACGCGATTCGATCTTTTTGATCGCATTCTTGGCTACGCCAAGCTCCATGATCTTTGGCACCGCCAAAAGGAACCCTGCAATGATGTTTACTATTTGAGGAAGCATGGATACATGATACTACCTGTATCGAAGTTGTAAATCCCCTGTATAGGCCCGCTCATATTTGCACTCTTTAGGCATGAAGATTGATAATAGCTTGATTGTATGTTGTATTATGGCGGCGAGTGGAGTCAGTTTGTTTCGGAATGTATGGCGTACGCGCTCTGACAGCGACTCGACTGATTCATGGCATAAAAATATTATACCATGTTTTCTAGGATTTTATTGTACTTATCCCTATTCTCTCTATTCTCTATTCTCCCCTCGTATCCCCATTCTCTCAAACCTCGCTTATGGCCTCAGCTTATGAGCGCAGCAGGTTCGCCGTTCGCATCAATACACAATACAAAAAACACCCTTGGGAAAGATACCCGTGGGTGTTTTTTGCCTAAAGACTGTCTAAAAATTCCCAATCGACAATCTACTGAAGATCTTTTTTCTTCTCCTCAAATTCCTTTCTGTCCATTTCTCCTTTTGCGTATCGTTCTTTTAGGATTTCAAGCGGGGATTTGTCTTTTCCATGCGCGTCATCACCATAACCGTGTCCGCACATATGCCCCCTTCCAAAACCTCCTCGCATAAAGGCGAGAATCGCCCAGATTACAAGACCCCAAAAGATGATCATAAAAATCCAGCCGAAACCGCCAAATGGCCAAAAACCAAAATTCATCATGTTGTTTGTTGAGTTATTACCGTCAAAGGGAGACGACCACCCTCCCCACATCATGGACATCCATGGCGTCCAACCGATGTTTCCAACGGATGGAAACGCCGCTAAGTTATCGCATCCGGAAAACCGTTTGCCCATGACAATATGGATTTGCTCTTCGCCGTCTTCACCATGCGCCTGTATCATCATGGCATTCATGGCGGCGTGCGAATCTCCGGTCATAGTCCCCATAAAGTATTCACCAAGCACTCCGTACTGCTCATCGCTCAAATTTTCGCAAATAACCTCTTTGGTTTGCAATTTATCCCACAGCTCTTTACCCTCCTGTTCTTCACGAGTGGTATGTTCAATAATCGCGTTCCAGTCAAGCGAGGAGGAATTGGAAAACCCACCCATCATTTGAGCGTTTACATTGGTAACAACGAATGAACCGATGACAATTGTTGCAAGAATCGGGAAAATAAATTTTTTCATATTTATAAAGAAATTGATAATTTATGGTCGTCTTTTCCACAAAGACGATTGACTTCATATACCCTACGGGGGTATTATACACTCACATGAACAAAGAAGTCAAGCGAAAGATCATCCGCCGGCTCAAGATTATCAAGGGTCAGGTGCGCGGTCTCGAGAAAATGATCGAGGAAGACGCTTATTGCGTCGATATTATTACGCAAACATCCGCTGTCAGACAAGCACTTTCGTCAATCGAAGATGTCATGCTCGAAAATCACCTGTCCACGCACGTTGTTGAGCAGATGAAAAACGGCGATCACAAGAGGGCGACAGGGGAAATATTATCAGTGTATAAAATTGCAAAGAAAAAATAACATGCAGACAAAATATATTATTGCAGCAGGACTGGCTGTGATCAGTATCAGTGTGGTTTTCATCTTGCTCTCAAATAGACAAAAATATGTCCCCAATGCGGAAGAACACGAGGACGAATCTATCGCGGCGTATGAAATATACCCCAGTGATGTCGTGAAAAAAATAAAAAACAATGAAAATATAGTCCTGCTCGACGTTCGAACGCCGAAAGAATACGAAGAAGAACATCTACAAAACGCGATACTTCTTCCTGTTCAGGAATTATCGGCGCAGTCGCTTGCCAACGTTGGACTTGGCGAAGACGCGAAGGACAAAGAAATTATCGTTTACTGCCGTAGCGGGACACGAAGCAAAACCGCGCATGACATTATGAGCTCGCTCGGATATACAAATATCAAAAGTATTGCCGGCGGAATGACTCACTGGGAAGAGGATGACTACCCATTCACAGAAACAGGGGATTACAGGGCAAACACAGTGACGACAACAAATTCGGTTATTCCCGCAGATGGACCGAGAATATCATTCGATCGAACGTTCCATGACTTTGGTTTGGTGCCTCAATATGGCGGTATCGTCACGGAAACCTTTACGATACAAAATGACGGAACCGACATCTTGAATATCGGCGACATCATGACCAGTTGTAGCTGTACTTCCGCATCTGTCTCCTCGAAATCCATTGCCGCCGGAGAAAGCGCGAAACTGACAGTGCGTTTTGACCCTAATTTCCACAAAGAACCGCTTGATGTTTTCAAGCGCACGATATTTATTCCAACAAACGTCACGACGACGCCTGAAGCGGAAGTGGTTATCCAGGTTGATATCGACGAAGGAAAGTAGTTACATGGTGCGTAAAAAAATAATATGAATAAATATACTATCGGCGGACTGGTTATCATGGCGCTGGGGATATTCGTCTTCGCGACGACTCAACGCGATACTCCATCTGTACCAAGAAAGGACGCTTCGGCATCTGCGCTTGTCGTTGCCGTACCGTCATATGATTTTGGCGATATAGACATATTCGCTGGTGTCGTTAACGCTGTTTACACACTCAAAAATACCGGCACCGAGAATATAACGATTATTTCCGGACAGACAAGCTGTATGTGCACAACGGCCGAAATTGGCGATCTTTCATTTAGTATGCAGGAAAGTTCGGGAAAAACCGTGATCATTCCGCCGGGAACGGAAAAAACGCTCACGGTAACCTTTGATCCGCTCGCGCACGGTCCAGACGGTGTCGGCAGAATAAAACGAGAGGTTCTTCTTACAACAAATTCCGCCACAACACCCGCTGTTGAAGTCATGTTTACCGCACATGTTGTCAAAAATGAACTACCATAAATCTGCGTTAGATCATCGTCACTCATAAAAACATGCGCCGCCACGAACACAAAAATGCGCAGGTGGTGGTTCGTCATGATTCATGCTACTCCCCTGCTTCAAAGACGGTCCATGCCGCGCGTGCAAGCCGCGATTCGGAAATGAACCATGGCCACCACGAACACGGTGACGAACATGACGGTCACGGTATGGACCATATCCATCACTCCGCGCACGACTTCGTAGGACACGGCTCCGCGAAAATGTTTCTGCGCCGTTTCCTCATCGTTACGATCCTCCTCATTCCGCTTGCGCTCACCAATGAGACAATTGCAAGTTTTTTCGGGTTTCCAATAGTGACACTTAAGAAATGGGTTGGTTTTGCGATTGCGACGATCATCTTTAGTTTTGCGCTTATTTTCTTCAAACACGCACGACACGAAATACAGGCGAGGCAATACGGCACTCGAATATAACGTTATTGCGATCCCGGTGGCCACGGGCGTATTCGCATTTGCGGGGTTTTTCTTGCGACCCGAGATCGGCGCGCTTCTTATGAGCCTCTCAACCGTCATCGTCGTCGCAAATGCCCTCACGCTACGAAACGCAAATCTTGATGTGGTGTGATAAAACAAACAACCTTGCCTTGTTCGCGCACGATAGTGTGTTAGGATAACATAAACTCTTTACGCAAGCTGATTTTTTATGAAAACAAAAACGTATACCATGGCAGATTTCGCATGGACGAAATGGATGCCCAAAGACATGGCGCGCATGGCGCCAAAGATCCTCGCGATCAAGAAGGAACGCTACGCGGCAGTCAAACACATAGCCAAAGAGAAGCGCACGTTCGAGAACACCGTTTTTGCGATTGAGGCGTCAGATTACGACATCAATGACGATATCGCCCGCATTGAACTCCTGCTCAATGTCAGCCCGAATAAATCCTTGCGCGAAGCGGCAAAGAAAACGATTGACACACTCACCAAAGGCATGGTCGAGATAGAATACGACGAAGAGCTCTACCATGCGTTTTGTGAATATGCCGAGAAGAAAGAAAAACTCTCCGGGGCGAGAAAGAAGCTCTTTGATGACAGGGCGCGAGGATATCGACGGATGGGTTTTGGTCTTAGTGCCGCGAAGCGCAATAAGCTCAAAAAACTGACCCAACGAATCAATAAGCTCTCCATTGAATTTGATAAAAACATCAATGATCACAACGATCATATCACGTTGCGAGAAAAAGAAGCCGGCGGTCTCTCAAAAGATTTTCTCGCCGGTCTTTCGCGAGATAAAAGCGGAAAATACATCGTTACACTCGAGTACCCCGATATCATTCCATTTCTGCAAAACTCAACAAATGAACAAAAGAGAAAAGATATTCTCGACAAGAATCTTCAAAAGGGCGGCAGACGAAACATGACGATCCTTGCGGAATTGCTTCGACTTCGTCATGAAATGGCGCAAACACTCGGATACAAAAACTACGCCGAGTACGCGACGGAAACACGCATGGCAAAAAACCCTAAGGCAGTGATGCGCTTTATTGAAGGTCTTATCCGCAAACTGAGAAAAGGTGTCGCAGAGGACAAGCAAACACTCCGTGACTTGAAACGAAAAATGACGGGAGATATTACGGCTGAGATCTCGTACTATGACCTGCCAAGCGTCGCGCTCTCATACTATAGAGAACAGCACAAACGACAACATTTCGGTATCGACACAACCAAAGTGAGCGAATACTTTCCGCTTGATGTTGTGCGATCAGGGATGTTCCAAATTTATGAAAAACTGTTCTCGGTGCGATTTATACGGCTTACCGGATATCCGACATGGCATAAAGATGTCGAGGTCTACGCGGTTAAAAACACCCGCAACGAAGAGACGATCTCTTATTTCATGCTCGATCTCCACCCGCGCGAAGGGAAATACGGACATGCCGCGGCGGCGCCAATTGTTGCCGGCAGGATCGAGAAAGACAAGAGCGGGAGCGAGTATTACGTGGCGCCAATCACCTGCATGATGACAAATTTTACCAAACCGACTTCGCGCAAACCGTCGCTTCTCACCCACGAAGAAGTGGAGACATTCTTCCACGAGTTCGGACATGTCGTCCACGGCGTACTCACCAAGGCGCCATTCGAATCGCAATCCGGCACCAGTGTTACCCGCGACTTTGTCGAAGCGCCATCGCAGATGTTGCAAAACTGGGTATGGCAGAAAGAAACCCTCAAGCTCCTTTCAGGGCATTATAAAAACAAAAAAAAGAAACTCCCCGATCGCCTTTTAAAAAAAATGATCATGACAAAAAACCACATGGTCGCCTACTCGACCATGCGTCAATTGGTGTTCGCGCTCTTTGATATGAAACTCCACTTTGGCGTGGCGCGCAAGGATACCGCAAAAATATTCGACGAAGTGACGCGCGATCTCTTGGGGCTCGTGATGCCGAAAGGAGCGATCTTCCCCGCAGGGTTCGGGCATCTGGTCGGATATGCCGCCGGATACTACGGATATATGTGGTCGCTCGTGTATGCCGCCGATATGTTCACGCGATTTGAGAAAGGCGGTATCCTCAACAATAAAATCGGGATGGCATACCGCGCGGAAATCCTTGAAAAAGGATCGAGTGTTGACGAGAGCGAGCTTATCAAAAAATTCCTCGGAAGAAAGCCAAGCAATAAAGCATTCCTAAAAGAGATCGGGTTGTAAAGGCACTGACCACTCCAAAAAAAAAGAGGCTCCGGCAAATGTCGGAACCTCAACCGCTTACACGTTGCGGACAAAGACACCGCGTGACGTCCTTCCGAGCCATCGCACAGCTCGAAAAACGAGATAGACGCCAGTGACAAACACGAGCGCCACTTCCGCGATCGCCATAAATAAGAGTGCCGGCAACATTGTTGCCCCCATAACGTATTTCATCGCTTGTCTCCTCCTTGTCATAGTGATGACATATGGTAAAAAATAAGCATTTCTATTCAAAATAGACCTATTTTTAGGATTGATGTCAATATTTTTTCAACAGGATACACATATACATTGCATTTTTAAAAGTCCGTGATAGACTAAAAGCATGATATTGAAAGTGCCGTCACCACTTCGTGCAAGGTTTCGCGGGACAGAATATTCCACCCACTTTTTGGGACTTTTACTTGGACTACTCCTCTTTGACCGCTCTTCGGTGAAGGATTTACTCGTGCTTACCTAACAAACATTTCAGGCGATCACAAGCAAGTCCTCCACCGAAGCGGTCGGAGGGCTTTTTCGTTGCCATACTGTCGTGCGCGAATAAAATAGTTCGTTGACAATAAAATAGCAGGATATTTCAAAACACCTCCACAAGGAGAAGGAGCCATGGCAAAGAAAAAACGAGATAAGAACCGCGTTTTGATCTTTGATACCACCGCGCGAGACGGGAAACAGTCGCCGGGTTGTAATTTTGGACCTGATGATACAATCAGACTCGCGCACCAACTTGCCCGCATGAAGGTCGATGTGATGGAGGCCGGATTTCCGGTGTCGTCGGATGATGATTTTGAAGCGGTTCGGCGGGTGGCGCATGAGGTTCCCGGAATTACTTGCGCCGCACTTGCCCGCGCGAACAAAGATGACATTGATTGCGTCATGAAAGCGTTTGGAGACGCGATTAAGAGGTCAAGGATTCATATCTTCATTGCCACAAGTGATGTTCATATGGAGAAAAAGCTTAACAAATCGCCGGATGAAGTTATCCGAATGGCGGTTGAAGCGATCAAGTACGCACAGGCATGCGGCATCGACAACATCGAGTTCTCACCGGAAGACGCGAGTCGAACTGGATTCTCCTTTCTGGCAAAGATTGTTGCCGCGGCGGCATGGGCAGGAGCAAGAACGATCAATATCCCCGATACAGTCGGATACGCGGTTGGAACCGAGTATCCAAACATGATTCTACGTCTCATGCACGAAGTGTCGATCATTGAGCGAAATGACATCGTGTTGTCGCTCCATTGCCACAATGACTGCGGCCTTGCAACAGCAAATACGCTTGCGGGGCTTGCGGCGGGCGCGCGACAAGCGCACTGCACCATCAACGGAATCGGTGAACGCGCCGGCAACACTCACCTTGCCGAGGTGGTGATGGCTCTCAAGACACGTCGCGATTATTACAAGCTCGATACCGGCATCAACACAAAAGAGATCGGCCCAACGGCGCGATTGGTTTCGAGCATCATTGGTAAACCGATCCACGACACGCTTCCGATCGTCGGCGCAAACGTGCACGCCCACAGTGCCGGCATCCATCAAGACGGAGTTCTTAAAGAGCGAGCGACATACGAAATTATGTCTCCGGAAGACACCGGATGGCAAGAAGAGTCTCTCCCGCTTTCAAGTCAGTCGGGGCGACATGGATTCAAACAGCGCCTCGCCTACATCGGCTATGAGGTCAACGCCAAAACTTTTGGCGTTGTATACGCGAAGTTCAAAGAACTTGCCGCCATGAAGCCGTTGGTGCACAACACAGACCTCCACATGCTCATGCAGGAAACAGAAGCCGAACAGCACGCGGAAGAGGAAGGGTGGATTCGCCTCTTAAATGTTGATTATCATAAGCTCGATGGCACAAGACGTGTGTTTGTTGGACTCACGGCTAACGACAATACATTCGAAGCGAGCGGTACCGGCAATGGTCCGTTTGACGCGACATGGAGCGCCGTGAGAAGCGCGCTCACTCGCCAAAAGTTCTGGCCGGGCGAGATCAAACTGGAATCGTTTGATGTAAGCAAAGGACAAGGAGGCATCGAGTCTGTCGGGATCGCCCGGGTAAAAATTTCACTTGGAGACTACGCGGCATTCGGTCGAGGATCAGACACCGATATCGTTGTAGCGTGTACCAAGGCGCATATCGCCGCTTTGAATAACTTGATCAACGCCCCCATCCTCCGAGAGCGGATATCCTGAAAGATCAATCTTATACCTGATTTTGCTTTGCGAAATCAGGTATAAGATCAAAACCCCCGCCACACCTTGGTGGGGTTTTTTATAAAAAAATGCCATATTGCATGTTGTAACCGTTTATGTTTAAAATTACATATTATTCGAGAATAGGTAAAACAAGGTGGGCTCACAAGAAATAAAGGACATGGGGAAGCTCATCGAAGACGCCCGACAAGGAAGCGAGGCGGCGTTTCGAGAGATTTTTGAGAAATTGGTTGACAGAGTTTTTTCGTATGCTCTCTCGCGTGTCCATGACAGAGAAGCGGCAAATGATATCGTGCAAGAATCATTTATCGACCTCTGGAGCGCGCTGGGGAATTTTCATTATAGTACCAATGAGGCGTTTCTTGGGTTTGTGTTCATTATTTTGAAGCGCAAGATTTATAAAGATTATAAAAAAGTGAGCACGATTTCACTTGAAGAAACCATGATCAACGAAAGTTATGAAATGAAGCCGGATGATTATCGATTTCTTCTCAAACATATCGGCATTTTAAAAGAAAGAGATCAAGAGGTACTGCGATTGCGTTATTGGTCTGATCTGACGTTCAGCCAGATAGCAACCATGCTTGGTGTCACTGAAACCAACGCGAAAGTTCTTCATCACCGTGCGATTAAAAAATTGCAAGCGATTTTAGAAAAGTATGAACATGATATCTGACGTTGAAAAAAAACTGTCAAGCATAAAACCGAGAAAATTATCTCAAAAAGAAAGGCGGATTCTTTGGAGTGAGGTACAAACGGGAATCGTTTCTGCTCGCGTTTCCGCTCATCATTCAGATAGGTATCGTTTTTATAACATACAGGTCGTTCGTTATCTTTATATTTATCTGCAAAAAAAGAAGGTTGCGGCGATCGGGCTTGTCGCAATAGGACTTGTTTTGAGTTCTTCGGTTACAGTCATGTCCGCAAACAGCGCCAGGCCGGGAGATTTCTTGTTCCCCATTGATCTCGCCGCTGAAAAAGTGCAACTTGCGTTCTCAGCAAAGAAAAACCACAATGTCCTTAAGGTGAGATTCTCAGAAGAACGTCTAGAAGAAGTGAAAGAGATACTCAAGGAAGCCGAGCAAGCTGATTTGTCATTGGGAACAGAGGTCACAATAAATACCAGCGCAACGTCATCGACCACAACTACAACGACATCTCAAACAACGAGAAAAAACGATGAGCGGATCAATAACGCGCTAGTAATAACACTTGATTATCTCGAAAAAACAAAGAGTGAAGCTGAGGCTGACAATAATAATTCATCAACAGAAGCGATCGATGGTTTAATCAACGAGCTTATGACTGTCGCGGAGAAAAGAGCATCCCTTCCTCAAAGATTCGACGCCAAGATTAAAGACAATAGAAACAAGACTAGAGTAGAAATAAAAAAAGCAAGAGAAGATGATGAATACACAAAAGAGGCAGCCACGTTCAAAGAAACCAAAAACTATAAAACAAATGGCAACAATAGCACGAGCATTTCCCCGGAACGCAACGACGATAGCACATCCACTAATAAGGACGCAACCACTAAGCGCCAGAGCGAGGACAACGCGGCAAGTGATGACAATGAAATTACTGATGATAACGGCGGTACGCCGGATCGTTACGAAAAAAAAGAGCAAGAGCGCATATATCTGGATCGCGAACGCGGTGATTACCGTAAAGATGGAGAAGAAGACGATAATGAGGACAACGACGAACACACCATATCCGGTGCTATCGGCACCACAGACGCAGTGGCACCAGTCATTTCAGAGATTGGCACCATAGCGGGAACATCAACGGCTCTTATCTCATGGAAAACGAACGAGGTTGCCGACGGGATGGTGTGGTATGGAACAACAACCCCTGTGACCTTCGGAGCCCAAATAAGCGATACCGATACCACAACAGCGTCGGCGGCATTTTCCGCGAGACAAAGCGCACTCACAATGGATCACGCGATAACTCTGTCGTCGTTGCAGTCAAACACCGTCTACCGCTATATCTTGGCATCAACTGACAATGAAGGAAATACGACAACATTCGCAGAGCAAATATTCAAAACTTCCTCGCAATAAATGTTCATCGAGGAAACTCGCGAGGCGTTGAAGAAATTCACCTTGCTTGTCCGAGCATACGAAACAAGCCGCGCGGCGACAAACCTCCATGAACTCATCGGCTCATAAAACATACCTGTCCATGGGTAACGCAAGAAACCGTTCTCATCGAGAACGGTTTCTTGCGCGGTGTGACGACTGGCTATCTATCTTTTCAACGCCAACATAATAATGTAATCGACAAACTCCGAAAGATCCGAACCACTGGCGTGAATCGCTTTTGGAAGAAACGATTCTTTTGTCAATCCGGGGAGACTGTTCGTTTCAAGTATGTAGACGCCTCGATTTGAAAGAATAAAATCAGAGCGTGAGTAGTGCCTCAAACCAAGCGCGCGATGCGCTCGAACGGCCAACTGTTGGATATTTTGCGTTGTCGATCCAAAAAGATTCGCCGGACACACTTCTTTTGTCGTACCGCTATATTTACTGTCATAATCAAAAAATTCCGATTCGATAGGCAAAACAACTTCTACTGGAGGAAGCGCATATGCGTCATTGCCGCGAGACCCTTCCACAACCGCACAAGTGATCTCCCGACCTTTTATAAATTCTTCAACAAGTACAAGAGAAGAGTGATCAAGCGCCGTCTTCACCGCATTCATAAGATCCCAATAATCGCGCGCGACCGAAACACCGATCGATGACCCTGAAGCAATCGGCTTTACAATATAAGGACCCGGGAATGAACGGGACACTTTAAAAACCGAATCTTCAACATCGCGCCTCTTGTCGACAATCCTGCATTCAGGCGTGAGAAGACCGACTTGTCTGAAGTAGTATTTTGAAAGCGCCTTGTTCATGCCCATGGCCGACGCGAACGATCCGGAACCCGTGTACGGCACATTAAACTGATCAAGGATGCGTTGCACCTTCCCGTCCTCCCCATATTCACCATGGAGCGCGTTGAACACGACATCGATAGTACGCGAGACTTTTTCCGCGCTTGTCGGATATCCATTGATATTCCATCCTCCATCTCTGGTGACCACGATATCGAACGGATCATATTTATGCTCCGGAAGATTTTCAAGTACTGACTGTCCACTCCGAAGCGATACTTCATATTCATTGCTTATCCCGCCGCGCAACACACCAACTTTGAGCTTTGACATGTGGAACATTATAGCACAAACTTTAGTTATCAAAGCGGGGAAAATTGATTTTTGAACAAAACTCGATTACAATGCGAAAGTGCCGATAAGCCGGAGTGGCGAAATTGGTAGACGCGCACGACTCAAAATCGTGTCTCGCAAGAGATGGGAGTTCGATTCTCCCCTCCGGCACACTGGTTGTTATCTCCTAATTCAATTGACACCTTTCTCCTAAATGGTATAAAAGTTACCAGATAAAATCTGTGGTATTTCCGTAATGGTGCGGCGATGACCACATAATTCATGACAAGGAGAGACTGATGGAAGAGACAGATGTTGAGATTGGTACGATTATTGAAGTCGGGAGTATGGTCAATTTGAAGTCGACCGGAGAGTGTATCAGAATTGACGAGATCCATGTGATCGGCGACGCTCCGGCATACGTGTTCGACCCATCGGAGAAGTTTAAGCTTCAGTGGATCTCAGTCTTCAACGCGCCATGCCCTGAGAAGTGCATCGCGCGGGCGAAGGAACTGCTTGTTTGCCGGTAAACAAGCGGCAGACACATTAACTACCCCTCCCAAAAAAGGAAACCCGTGCGAAACGACTGCTACTCCATCACCATCATCCAAGGTGCCCTGCATAGTTTCGGGTTCCGCCAAGCGAGAGTCGCCAAGATAAGAGAGTGCATGCGCGCTCTCCATGTCGAGACACCTCGGTATACAAAAAATGCCGAGTGGGGATTCGGTATCAATATCCCTAATTTCAAAATATATGTCTGGGTGACAACCGCGAACGAGGTCGCTACGCGGGGAATAGTGATCATGTGCGGCGGCGAGGACGGGAACTTCGTGCGGCGAATCGCCGCTTCTTCAAACGATGACGGCGCGCGGATCATCACCGCCGCCGCCATGGCGATAAAAGAAATCAAAAATCGCCCGATGTGCGCATGCGGAACGCACAAGTACATGTTCAAGCCACTGAACATAATTGACAGTTAACTAGAGACTCTTTAGCTCTTTTTAGCCCGACCTTTTTGTTTAATTTCACATCAATAAATTCCATAAGTTTTTGAACCTGTTTTGTCTTTTTAATCCTCCGTGCCCCCGCAAGTCTTCTTCGTTGTTTCGCTAAATATCCCTGATACATTCTCACGATTGCAAATGCTTCTTCTGCATTCGTTTTCCACAATTTGTAGAATGCCATAGGTGTCAGGTATCCAAGTGCCTGATGCGGCCTTACAAAGTTGTAGAAATATTCCCACTTCTCTGTTGCTGCTTGTTGTTCCTCAAATGTTTTTTTGTTGCCTCCTTTCCGGTAGAACTCGAGTTCATCCGTGAGGTGCGATCTTTCAACCCTCGGATTGTCGGTCGGAGTTCCTGCTTTCGAGTAGAAGTGAAAGACTGTATCCTTTTTGAGCAACTCACGAAACTCACCCATATTCTCATTTCCATTGTCGGTGTTTTGACATGCGATGACGAATGGGAACTTTTCTTTTGACCGCTTGTGCGCAAAAGCAGAGTTCTTTGCAGTGCTGTCTGGAACGAGCTCCAGTGACCGTATTCTCGTGAATGAATCTGTTTCGGTATGCTGATACCAGAAGCTCTCGCCTCGTGTCGCTGGAACATCATTTGAGCTTGGTTTTGCAACATATTTCATGTCTTTCTCAACGAGCGCCCCCGGTGCCAAATCCTTGATTGCTTTCGGCGGGCGATATCGCGCAAACAACTCCGCTTCGGGTTTCTCCCTATCCTTTTTTGCTTTCCATGCTCGTTCATTTTTCTTTGATATCTTCGGATCAATCTTCTCATGCTTATGCAGATACTTGTTCACCGTGTTTGGATTCACTTTGATATGGTGATCTCGCAGAAGCACTACGGCAATCTTCTTTTTCCCCCACACATTCTCAGACTGTGCCCTCACTTTCAGAATCTTGTCCTCTACCTCCTTTGGTATTCTTTTTCTATTCCGCGTGTTCTTTGGAGCCTTTGACTCTGGCTCAAGCGAACGAGGGTCTTTCTTGTTCTTCTCAAAAACTGCTTTCATCTCGGACAGCCACTGTCGGGAGATTCCAAGTTTTCTCGCACACTGTGTTACATTTCCCGCCTGTTCGTAGTAGAGCGCATATAGCCACCGGATCCTCTTCTTTGCCTCGTTCGACAGTTGGTAATGATTTTGATTCAGCTCCTTTTCAGCGGTGTTTCTTATACGCTCAAGGCTACGCCTTTTGATGTCCTTCAGCCAGTCATTTTCTGGCAGTATTTTCGTGTTTCCCATTGTTTTCAAGGTGCTCGTCTACTGTCAACTATACACTGACCCAGTGCACATTATTGACAGGAATTTGGTATTTTGCTATAATCTTTCCAGTACCTCGATCCTTCTGGGAGAGGGAGGAGGGATTCCACAGGGAGGTACCATGGAGCCAACAACAACTTCACCCGCAGTACAACCACGAAGTACTCGTAAAACGCCCATCGTCTATAATGGGCAAAGGGTATGCAGTATGTGTTACGTGCATTTTCCACTCGCAATGAAGTACCTATGCAGTCCAAAGGGAAGGAAGCAGTACACCTGTATTTGTGGGCAGCGGTATATCTGCTCGCCGAAGGACTAAATCACAACCATCTCATCACCACCTCTCCCACTATTTTTAAAACCCCTCGGTCTTTATGACGAGGGGTTAGTTTTTTCTATTACGCACATGATGGATACCCTGTCTTTTACCAATCCCCCAAACCACGGCCGTGGTTTGGGGGATTGGTGTAAAGCGTATATTTGCTGTCACACACTCGCACATTCTAGGGTATATGATTGACGCTTCATGGTTTGAGCGCGAGCGCGAGTTCCTGAAGCGTTGCAATTGTCCGAAGACCAACCGTTTTTACTGCGGGGAGCTTTTGCTTTGGCAACCATACGTCGGTTATACCCATCCGTTCCAGTTCTTTGATACGGAGATCCAGATGCGTTACCGGACGCAATTCACCCGAGAGTCCCAATTCGCCCAGTATCGCGGTGTACTTGGGTAACGCACGATCCTGAAAGGCGGATATAATGCTCACCGCAATTGCGGCATCGCTTGCGCGTTCGCGCACCTCAAGTCCTCCCGCTGCATTCACAAACACATCCTGGGATCCCAAGGGCAGCTTCAGTTTGCGGGAGAGCAGCGCGATGATGAGCTGCATACGTGAAGCGTCCACGCCCGAGGCTCTCCGTTGCGGCATGCCATAGGCGGTTTTGGTGATGAGCGACTGGATTTCGCAGGCAAGCGCGCGCGTGCCATCAATGGTTGCGGTTATAACCGAACCCGCGGGAAGCGCCGTTGGATGTTCCAAAAAGTGGGCGCCAGGATTTTGCAGGGGAATAAGTCCTTGCACTTCCATGGCAAATACGCCAATTTCTCCCGTTGCGCCAAAGCGGTTTTTTGCGGCGCGCAATATACGGGTTGCACCATCCTCGCGTGTTTCCAAATAAGCAACACAGTCAACCAGATGCTCAAGTGTTTTTGGGCCTGCAACTTGTCCATCCTTGGTGACGTGTCCCACGAGTATCAACACGATACTCTGTTCTTTTGCTATCGCAACAAGCTGCGCAGTGATGGCGCGTACCTGCGAAAGCGACCCGGCCTCTCCCGCGACAGCCGCATCAGTGAGCGTTTGGAGTGAGTCCACAATGGCAATGGAGGGGTGTTCTTTCACCAAAAGCGCTTTGACGCTTGCGAAGTCATGAACATGGACAAAGGCGAATTCGCACGCCAAACCCAGGCGCTTTGCGCGCAAACTCACCTGCGCGCCGGACTCTTCCCCGGAAAGATAGAACACGCGGGCGTCGCGCGCATGGAGCGACTGCGCCATTTGCAAAAGGAGCGTGGATTTTCCCACACCTGGTTCTCCGCCAATAAGCACAACCGATCCCGGTACCAAACCACCGCCCAATACTCGGTCAACTTCGGTAATGCCGGTTATGAGACGATCGTGTACCGCGGTTGCAAATGAGGCAAGCGGCGCAGCCTCTGGAGCCTCGGCAATAGCCGCAGCGTCTGGCGTGGCGGCAATGACGGTGCTCCAGCCGCCGCACTCTCTACAACGTCCTTGCCACTTGGCATACTGCGTGTCGCATTTGGTGCACCAAAAAGCTGCCGTTGCCATAGAAGTTATCGCGCAAGCTCCGCGTCAATAATTTTTTGAAACGTTGCAAAGTCTTGCGCGCCTATGACTTCCTGATTATTTACAAAGAAATATGGGGTTGAGTCAACGCCGTGGCGCATACCTTCCGTAAGTGAATCTTCAATTACCGCAAGTGGCGCATCGGGCCGATTGAGGCATTGCTGAAACATTTCCGTATCCAACCGCAACTCTTCCGCAAAGCGCAAAAAATCGCTCAACGCGCGCGTGTCTTGGTCCGCGTACAGCGCATCTTTATAAAGAAAGAAAGCGTCTTGGGCAAAGGCACACCGTGCGGCAACATGCGCGGGGAGCGTGTTCGGATGGAGTTCCACCAGGGGGAAATCTTTCCACACGAAGCGCACATTATTGCCGTACGCTGTGGCAATTTTATGGAGAGTTTGCTCAACATCCTTGCAATATGGGCAGTCAAAATCGCTAAATTCAATGAGTGTTACGGGTGCATCCGCCGGACCGAAAACGGGGTCGGTCGGCGAAACTTCCGGTGCGCCAACCGGATGCGCTTCTATAATTAGTGGATCATCGGACGGCGTTGCTGTGCGCTGCTGCGCTGTAGTACCCTGTTGCTGTTGCGCGGCGGGTACGCGGTTTGCGGTACGCAGGCTGCCGACCGCAACGAATAACCCCACGAACAGCAAAAGGGAAACAATGATAAAAACGCGCGAGGAGATTGAGGAAGATGTTGGTTGGGACATACTCATTGCAGCCGCATGGTATGGAGGCGGCCTGTTTTTCGGTCAGTGAAGTAGAGCAAACGCTGGTCGCCGGTAACGATAAGCTGCTCAATTGCAACAGCGACATCCGGTTTGCCCACAACGGACTTCACGCCGTTTGTAAGATTTATTTTATACACTGTATCAGGTATGTCGTAACTCAATTCTTCATAGAGGCCTGCCTGTTCAGGGAGAGAGTCCGGTACCGCGCAGTAGAGCGTTTTCGTATCGCCGAACGTGCATTTATCCGCCCACGTGGCAAGACCCAGATCATGCCGGTTATTGCCGATCGCATCGCCTTGCGCGTCTACTACCCACAGCTCGGGGCGAAAACCGGTGGCGCTCGTATACGCGCTGTAGATCAGCTGCGCGCCATCCGGCTTCCAGATGCTGCGGATATCCCGTCCTTCAACGAGCGTCAGTTTGAAATTTTCCTGATTGAGGCCGAGGAAAAACAACTTTTGCTCATCAAAACCTTTAGCTTCCCTATAGGTACCGATCATTTGGTTGTTCGGCGACCAGTTGATGTCCACGCGATCCGCGTTTTCACCAAGTGCCTCAACTACGCGCGCACCGGTGCCGTCGGCATTTGCTACGAACAGCCAGGTGTTTTCTGGTGTCGTGCCAATGGATTTTCCGGCTATTTGTGCGCTGTCCGGAGAAAAAGAGAACTCTTCCCAGTGTTTTGGCAGGGTAATCTGCCTTGCCGTAGTAAAATCGTAGACCACGTTGCTGCCGTCGGGATATTCTAGAATCGCCTTGGCGCTCATCTTGTCCCACGTAACCTTTTGTACGTTGTGAAAGACCTCGCCGGTGAGCTCATGAATGTCGCCTCGCGCATCAACGCGGTAAAATTTTTCATTAATGCGGTCATAGTACTGCACATCGCCCGATGCGTTGAGCGCAAGCGCATCGGAAATAGTCCGGTTGATGGTTGGTGTCTGCGTTATGCCGCCGCGCGCTATCAGGCTTGACCCGAGCTGATCCGCGCCTCCGGAAGTTACGGGTACGGTCGTGGTCGGCACGCCCGTTACCACTTGCGGTCCCGACCCTCCGGTTCCGGGAAGCGTGCCGCCTCCGGTTGCGGGAGGTTGTTCGATTACCGGAGCGATAAATGTTCTGAAAAAAAGCAGATAGAGCAGGAATGCAAAAAAAGCTGCGGTTGCAACCAGTAGCACGGCGAGGGCTACTTTGCGGTAATCAAGTTCGGGGAGATGCATAGGAGAAACGTGATTTACAAATAATCGTGGAGCGTTAGTTTTGGCGTAAGCGCGCGATCCGTTCCTCAATAGGTGGGTGCGTTGAAAAGAGGCGGGCAAGGCGGGGCGCGGCTCCGCCAAAAGGATTGGCAATAAACAAGTGTGCCGTTCCCGCGTTCGCGCGCGCCAAGGGGGGGCCGCCCGCAATTTTTTCCAGTGCGCGCGCGAGTCCCTCGGGATAGCGCGTCAGCAGCGCGCCGGAACTATCAGCCAGAAATTCCCGCTTGCGTGAAATAGACAACTGAATCAGCTGCGCGGCAAGCGGCGCAAGCAGGGCGGCGAAAATACTCAAAATCAGCAGCAGCACACCCGCACGCCCGTCGCGCGACCTGCGGCTGCCGCCAAAATATTGCGCGCGCAACAGCACATGCGCCAATATGCCGATAGTGCCAACGAGCACCAACACCATCATCATGACCCGTATGTCGTAATTTTTTATGTGCGAGAGCTCGTGCGCAATCACCCCCTCAAGTTCTTCATTTTCCAGTGCTTGTATGATTCCCGTGGTAAGCGCCAGTGATGCGTGTTGCGGATCTCTCCCCGTTGCAAAAGCATTCAGCGCAGGGTCGGTGATGATATGGATGCGTGGCATAGGAAGACCCGAGGCAATGGAGAGATTTTCAACTAAACGATACACGTATGGATTATCGTCTTTGGTGATGGGCTTGGCGCCGCTCGCGGTAAGCGCCACCGCATCGCCTTTGTAGTAGCTGAAAATGGTTGTGCTCACCGCGAACAAGAGTGCGATTACAAGGAAGAGATATCCTTCGCCGAAGATCGTATCAAACAACCAACCAAGCGCGGAAATGATTGTTACGAAGAGTGCCATCAATGCAAGTGTCTTTTTCTTATTGACGTCTATTTCCTGGTACAGTGCCATAGGCAATATGCATCTCCCGGATCCTTAAAAGTTTACTTTAACCGCTTCGCGTTCCTCCGCCTTGTCTATCTCAAAAAACGCAACTTGCACAAAATGAAACACTTGCGCAAACAGAGAATTCGGAAAGACCTCTATTTTGATGTTGTAATCCCGCGCCATACTGTTGTAGAAACGCCGAGCTGCATGAATCTTGTTTTCGGTATCTGCAAGTTCATCTTGTAGCTGGGAAAAATTCTGCGTCGCTTTGAGGTCGGGATAATTTTCCGCAACCGCGAACAAAGATTTGAGTGTCGCGCTTAACGCATTCTCCGCTTGCGCTTTTTTTGCAACATCGGTTGTTTGCACAGCGGCCGATCGTGCTTGTGTTACCTTTTCAAACAACCCCGATTCGTGCTTGGCGTACGCTTGTACTGTCTTCACGAGGTTGGGGATGAGATCGTAGCGGCGTTTCAACTGGACTTCAATGTCCGCGTACCCTTCACGGGTGCGCGTGCGGGCGCGTACCAGGCTATTGTATATGGCGATAATCCACAGTATGACTGCGGCGAGTATGGCTAATACGAACCAAAGAGAAAATTCCATAAGGCGTGGAAGTGATGAAGTAAAGATATGTGTAGTATACCACAATATGTACGATATGCAAAATTCATAGCACGACCATACTTTGCGCCACACAGCGTGTTGCGCATCTTGCGATGTGTATGTTGGTAGTGTTACGTCTATCTGATCGTAACTTCGGTGTTGTGGAGAACTTACATTTTGTGCTGAAAAGTGTTTTATGGTATAGTAAAAAACATACAACACATACAACTATAAACTTTTTTGGCAGAGATTTTTCCTGCCACCGAAATGTCTTGTCGGGTTATTCTTACGCTCTACCTCATATGTCCCTACTCTCTTCACGGGCAAGTTATTTGGGTGTTGATATCGGCAATGCGAGTATTAAAGTTGTTGAGCTGAAAAATCAGGACGGCAGGCCGCAGCTGGTTACCTATGGTTTTAGCGAAACACCGGTTGCCGACGCAAAATTGGGAACGGATAGCAAAGCGATAGACCGTCTCAGCGAGTTATTGAGTGAGGTGTGTAGCCGCGCGCGCATTACCACAACCAAAGTCATTATTTCCCTTCCGACCTTTTCGGTTTTTAGCTCCGTCATTACCCTTCCCAAAATGTCCAAAAAGGAACTGGAATCCGCGGTGCACTGGGAAGCGAAAAAGGTTATACCACTTCCCCTGGAGGAGATGAACTTGGTTTGGGAGTTGATCAACCTGCAACCGGGCGGAGGACATGCGCAAGCGGGGCGGCGGGGATTTTTTAAGTCAAGAAAAGCGGGTGCAAGCGATGCAAAAGATAGCATAACACCAAAAGAAAAGTATCAGGAGATACTGCTCACGGGGGCGCCAAAGACACTGGTGAAGCGCTACATTGACATTTGCCAGAAAGCCGGACTGGATTTGTTGAGTTTGGAAACTGAAATTTTTGCGCTTGCCCGATCGCTCGTTGGTAGCGATCCGGAAACAACCATGATCGTTGATATTGGAGCGGTTACCACGAATATCTCCATTGTTGTCAAGGGCATCCCGTTTCTCAACCGGAGCATTGAGATAGGCGGTTCAACCATTACGCGCGCCATTGCCAATAGTCTGAATATCAGCCTGGATCGCGCAGAGCAGTTTAAGCGCGATGTTGGTGTCGCTGCCGCTATACCGGGAAGCGTGAATTCCTTCCCCAAGACCATTGAAACCGTCATCAACCCCATTCTGCAGGAAATTCAATACTCACTCAATCTTTTTCAAAGTCAGTATGAGCAGAGGTATCATGGCAGCGCAACATCCGAAGCGTACTTCGCAAGGGTAATTGTGGACGGTGCGAGAAACAATACCAAATCATCGCAAAAGGTTGTGGCTGCGGATACCGCGCATACCAAGCGCAAAAGCAGTGTTGACCGCATCGTGCTCACCGGCGGCGGCAGCTACCTGATCAATTTGGAGTCGTACATTGCCGATCGTACCAATTTGCGTGTTTCAATAGGCGATCCTTGGGCGCGCGTCATCTACCCCGAAGATTTGAAGCCCATTCTCCATGAAATCGGTGCGAAATTTGCCATAAGCGTCGGGCTTGCCATGCGCGATATCGTCTAAATTCTCAACTATTTTTCCATGTCGTCAGTAAACTTGCTTCCCGAAGAGTTGCGTAAAAAGGAGAGGCTTGAGCTTGAGCGCGCCAGAAAAAATCGGAAGCGCGTATCATTGC
>Ga0210025_1001992_pt1 | contig 20918 bp, 30 predicted proteins | sample CryGeyme20150102_FD_183989 | JGI IMG/M metagenome (GOLD analysis project Ga0210025, IMG submission 183989) | Groundwater microbial communities from Crystal Geyser aquifers in Utah, USA - Crystal Geyser metaG 2015-0102 (SPAdes) (version 2) | ecosystem: Environmental > Aquatic > Deep subsurface >...
AATATGGAGGAAATTCTTTCCCTCTTTTACTACAGCGACCGAACTATTTATTGTTTCCTTTGTACCTCTTGCTCCTTCTTGAGCAGTATCTCTTTTACCTAGTTTCTCTTGCGGGATTGAGCCTATGTACTGGCGAGGCAAGGATCGGGGTTGTCTAGTGCGAAGATGATGGTCTTTTTGGTCTTCCTTATTAAGCCGATGGTCCTGAACAGGTTTAGAATATCGTATATTCTTCTCTTTATGTTTGATATGACTTTCTTGGCTGACTCTGAATCAGATTATTTGGCCAGCTGCTGAATCATGATGTTGCATAGTTGCTTGTAGTTCGTCTCTTTTAAAGAACGGATCAACTCAAAAGCTGTCAGGGCAGTGCCTCTCAGCCCAGATCCTCGGTTGCCTCCTCTTTCTCTCTTCTTTTTTGACGCACCATCAAAAGAAATATCGTCTTGATCGCTTTATTTCAATAAATCGATACCATGGAATATCCCATGTCTTTAAACAGCCCTACTCTTTACGGGTTCATTCACAATTGGCTATTTTTACTGCTCAAGTGGGAAGGAGCAAGGCGAGTTGGGCGCAAAGAAGTGAAGGTTCCTATCTGCTGAGTCTGGTTAGTCGTGTGCTGGCTGGGTAATTCTCCAGAAGTGGTTGGTTTTATCTGCGTGACTGTTCTTACCGTCGAATTCTTAGAGAGCGTCTAGTTGGTCGGTGAACACGGGCGTCTCTTCAAAGTTCATTTTAGCAATTATAGAAGGCCTGCCTCAACAGTGCCACTTCAACTTCTTCAGAGCTTCCAAAAGAATCGTCCAAAGTAATTACCACTCATTTCTTTATAGCTGCCTTTTGCCCTATATATCTATCGTCCCTCCTATTTTATGACTCTTTCTGGGATGCTTGTTTTATTTTTTGACTGCTATAAGCGAGTGCAATTATGATATTGATAAATCTCTTATGAGGTAAGATCATTACTTTCTGAGGAGGAAGGCAGTATCACAGTCACAAATCACGACCTTTCAATAAATCCTCCAAGGGACGATTGTCGGTCAGGTCAAATTACCACTTCGAGAGCAAGTGAGGCCTTACCTTGGCACTGTAAATGTTTATCTTCAGCAGCTACCGCCATAAAGGGTCCCTCAGTCTCTCCTCTATTCGCAGCTTGACCCTAAACCGGGGAAAGGATAGCTTGGGTTCATCGTATGATTTGATAAAGCTGGTGATGTTTGGGTTGTTGCTGGCCTTATCCAGAGGGGAAAAACCGTAGTTGTTCTTAAGGTTAGGATCGCTGCCGTTTTTTATGAGAGAGTGAATGGCCTCGTGATTCTCATTGATAATTGCATGGTGAAGGGCTGTATTTCCTCTTCTGTCTGCCTTGTTTACATCTGCTCCTCTAAGCACCAGCATCTCAATCAGGGGGTAGTGGTTGTTTATCGCAGCTATTTGCAGACAGTTGTAGCCGTATTTATCCTCGATGCTCTAGTCGACTGGAAAGCCGTCCTCGAGCAATCTCACAACCTAGTCTAGCTCGTTGGTGGCGATAGACCTCATCATTCTGTACTTTTTTGTATGCGGAAAGACAGTGTGGTATTTGCTGTGCCAAGCGATGAAGACCTCAAAGTAGCTGAGAGGCATCATCATGAAGGAGTTGGGGGAGTACCTGGGGAACTTAGGCAGCCATTAATAGATTGGGAAGCTGGGCCACTGACTGACCGAAAAAACTGCCGGACTCGTGAGTATATCAACTGGGTTATTTCTCTGCTTTAGCATCTTCTCACCACTCGTTATAATTAGAGCATTTCAGAGGAGGGTATATTACTAAGGTTGAAAAGTGCATATTATGAAGGTCCAAGATCAATCTTTGTAGTGCTTGTAGTGTTGGAAGGTCTTCAGAAATTCGTTGTTCTTGGCAAAGGGTTGCTGATTTGATGACTTGGACATGTAGATGCTGCCCTCTTCTAACTTCTCGCGCCAGAATGTCACAGGTTGGGCTCTCTCGTAGCCCACACTGGTTTCCACCAACTTCCTTAGCTCCTAGTCACTGCTGATCTGCCCTCTCTCCTTGAAACCCAGGGATTCTCTGAGGTCCTAATCAACATTGGCGAGGTCGACGTGGTTGCCACTCTGGTCATACATGACCAGCCTGCCAACTCTATTCTGATCAAGTGGCTTTGGGATGAAAGTTTAGGCGTTGGTGGTTTGGTAATGACCTTTTCTGGCCTACTCCTCTTTCTTTCTCTCCTGGTCTTCGATGCTTAATTTGACCTCCTTCAGATACTACATATCAATAGGCATACCAGCTGTTCGTAGAGTTGATGACGTTTGCCTACTTTGGCCATCTGTTCAGCCTTGTTGCTGCTCTTGCCGTAGCTATATGTAGAAAAAGGCATACTGATAGTTCTAGGTGCGGGGAAGATGGTAGTTGGTATCTCCTAGGACTCGGTACTTGGTGTCATCTTCTTGCCGATTGAAGTTCAAAGTGTTGGACTCCAGTAGGGTTTAGTGGCGTTTTGGCAGGTGTGTTTTTGTGGTGGCTCTTCCTTACTTCTGATGATCACGGTGGTGTCTTTATTCGAACCAGTTGGCCATGAGGGTACCTTTCTCAAAGGAGATGTACCTTGTGCTCGGGGGATGTTCTTGTTGTAGCTATCGAGTTGTGTCTCGTTGTGGCCCAGCATCAGTTATATTATCAAAAGAACATCACCAGCACCTCATTGCAATTACCAAAAAACCCTCTCAAATCAATCTCACATCAAGCAGCTCAATGCCATAGCACCATAGGTAGTATCATGATCTTTTCTGGCTGGCCAGCAGGGAGTTTAGCTCACCTTTTATTGTGTTCCACCTTTAAGGGTATTCCAAACTGTCAGTTAACTTCTAGTAAAAACGAACCTTCCATGGTTTCTCCTCCTGATAGTGTTGCGGGTACTGATGAGGAAGGTAGCTCTGAGGTTTGTACTGAAGGTTGCCAGCATTCATGGCCTTTGGATTAGCTGATGGCTTACCGGCGTTGTAGTTTGGAGGGTCGACCTTTTGCTACTGCTTGATTGGGCTCGGATTGATCTTTGTTATATTGTAGGGGTAATTGTGACCCTGAGGAGCATCTTTCCTTATCTCTTTTTGAAAGTTGTTGTTTCTGCTCTTGTCAGGGTAAGACGGGTCCTTTTTGCTGTCGGGGGCCTTGTTCTGCACCTTAGGAGGGGCGACCTGTGGAGTATTGGGTGTCGTGTACTGATAATTCCTGGTCTCGTTTTTCGCCTTCTCAATCACAATGAACACTGTGGTGTCGTCCTGTAGCCAACTGAAAAAGGCTTCAACTATGTCGTTGTGATCAATAGCTCCATTGGCGATGTTGCTGGCGATTTACTGTTCGTTGCTGCCCGGAAGCAACTTTTGCAGTTGGAGGTAGAGATAAAATTTATTCATAATGTTGGTGCTGAACTCCTCCTCAAAAAATATCTTTCGACGGGTTTCGGCTGGCTTGTCGAACTTGAACTTGGCCTCCTCGTCGAAGATCGCTGCAAAATCAGCATAGTTGCTGGGTTACCGGGCATACTTCAGGAACTATTACATTGTGTAATTATACTGAGAAAATGAGATCCCAAAGGGGCGAATGATCAATTGTGAATGGGACAGCTGATTTTTGTATTTTGGAGATACTCCCCATTATGCATGAACGGATCTTTAAGAGTAAGCTCTTGAAAGGCCAGAATCTGTAAGTATTGCCTCTTTTATATTCATTATGCAACCCACATCGTCCGTCTACCTAAGGGGAAAACTGCTCAAAGTCAGGTTCCACTGCCCAGGCCGGCCTAAAAGCAAGGCTTTCCAACTCTCGCAACTCACCTACCCGCAACTGCTGGCTAACCTTGTCTCCTGCTTCAAGTTGGAAATGAATAGCTTCTATGAGCTTAGCTACCAGGATTAGGAAGGAGACACGGTCACGGTCAGTAATGAAACCGACTTCGATAGCTTCCTCGAACACGCAAAAACACCAGTTCTGGAGCTGATGGCCACCAGCGAACAACACAAAGATTTCCGCAGAAATGTAGACCTTCCTAAAGCTGAAGGAAGTAACCTTAAAGAAGAGGAGTTAGCAGGATAACTGGAGGTCACTAGGGAAAGAGTGAGGCAGCTGGAGAAGGAAGTAGGAGAGTTGAAGTAGGAAAATGCAAGCTACCAGGAGAGATTTAGAGCTCAAGAGAGAGAAATAGCAAGATTAAACGAAAGGAACAAGGAGGATGTGCTATAGTAGAAAAAAAGATAGCTTCTGACTGAGTTCGAAAAGTACAAAGGGGAACTAAGGGATAAATACGCACAGATGCTTGAATAAAAATTGCAAGAGTCGCTGAAAAAGCTTCAAAAAGAGCCAGAGAAGGGAGATAAGCCAGTTGAACCTCAGCAGGATAAACCCAGTGCCAACGAGGAAAAGGCTAGCATGTTGGTGGAGATCTTGTCGATAGCTCCCAAAGCAGCCCTTTCTCTGGTTAGGGATAATCCGGGAAGCGACCTTTAGACCTTAGTGGCCATCTATTACTCCCAGTGATGCTGTTCTATTTCAACATCCTACTTGTTCTTAAATGCACATGTTTTACAGTATTGACGATCAGGGGGCTCTTTTGGTTTCCATCATGATGTCGTGGAACATTTCGTGGATCTTGGTGTGGTTCTGGTCGTAGTTGTCGAACATTTAACATGTCAGTTTCAGCTCCCTAGTTTATTCGTTGTATCTGGGGCCAACCAGCACCTTAAACCGTGCCATCTGCATCTCAGTCAGCTCAAACTGCTCGATGTCTGCCAGCAAAATGGCCTTTCTTTCCTTCAGGTTGGCACCTATGTCATTGTTGTAGTATATCTTCTGGACAGTGATGGTGAATGGTTTAGCTGACAGTTCGGAAAGGACCTCTTCACGAGTGCGTAGTTTGTATGTGTCGTGGATGTCAATGAAGTGCGGTTTGACGTAGTGGGGAATTGCTTAGTAATGTTTAGGCTTCCAGAAGCGAGCTTGCCGGGCTGTCCGTTGAAGGTGGTAGCGGGGGACAGAGAGCAGTGCGAACATGGGCTCAATTATTATTTATACCAGCTATTATTAAAATTGAATGAAAAAGGGCATGAATGGCTTGATGGCCGATACAGCTGATATTGACTTTTGCTATGGTAATAATCGAAAAACAAAATATAAATATAGATGACCTCCCGTCAGCATATCAATCCCTAAATAACACTCTCGGCTGATAATTCTCATTACCATACTCCCATCCATCCCAGAAATACAGTGCATAATCACTCCACAGCAGCTTCTACACTCACCCAGCATCATGTGACAATCAGCAATCCTAATAAATTGCAAGCTTCATTCAAACCAACTCACAAAAATGTGTAATCCTTCATGGATAGTCCTGTTCGCCCTGCCCGTCTCTTAGCCAAGCAAAATGAGGACTTGAGTGAGCAGTCAGAGCAGAAGCAGTACTTGAGGCATTTGCAGACGATACTGTAAAACTACGAGAAAACAGGCTCTATTTTGGAGTCAAGAAGAGACAGAAACAAGCAAATGTACAAAAGCAGTTTGGATAAAATAGATGAGGTTAGAAATAGATTGCTACAAAAAGAGAAGGAGCTGGCCAGTTAATTGAGAGAACTTGAGGAGGTTGTTGAGAATAAGGGAAGAACATATAGATGATATATTGAATTTTCTATATTTTTTGGTGGATCCAACATACCGAATAATCTCAACTTCGAGGTTATTCTTATATATTTTAGTATTGACAGATAATAATCAGAATAAGATGGTTCGCTTCAAAAACAGATACATCCTTGTGGACTATACCAACATGCCCTTCAACTAGCCAGTCACAGAACGGGCCCTTCTCAAACTCCTCAAAGAAACTGCATAAGACATGATGGGACAACTATTTCTCTCCAAAATCACCTTTTCCCTTCAAATCAAGTACATGCAGCTGGGAAAAGCCATCATTCGGGTGCCCCGTGACCACGCTACCGAATTGCAGGGGTGCCTGTTCGTTTTGAAGGGACTCAGGGTGCTAGCTGTATCAGGAGTGATTCGAGGAATGCAGAAAAGACTGTTCGAAGTGATGAGAAAGGAGCTGAGGAGATAGCTGACTGCTCAGGAGAACGAAATGATTGAAAAGATAGATTACGCTTGAGTGTATGTATAGGATAGTGTATGATGGGGCGATTATAGAATGTTATAAAAAACGCCCACCGTGGGGCTCGAACCCACGACCATTAAGTTAAGAGCCTAACGCTCTACCGACTGAGCTAGACGGGCTATCTGTTTGCTGCCCTTCCAGCTCAGCTTTGTAACCCAGATGTGGAGTATCATTGCAAATGAGATTGGCTTTCACATCATGCGACTCGAAAGGAAGTTCATCACCTTGTTCTCTCCACCTTCAGAAAATCTCATGGACCTCCTGGTCATGGGCTTATCTTCCAATGCTGGGTTGGCCTCCACATTGTACATCATTCTGGTTTCCCTGGGCAGTCTCTTCCACATCTGTCGACGCTCAGCACTGATGCTGACTCCCTTGGATCTCTGGACATCCATGAACAGTTTGCGACCTGTCCTTGGCTTGGACATTCTGGAACTGCTTCTTCTTCTGAGCCTGCCGGCATCCTGTTTCTTTTTCTTCCAGAGGAGTCTGACAACTGAGCTGATCTGGGCTGAAGTCCATCTTCTGTGCTCACGGGTCAACTTGTCGAAGTGATACTTGAAGAAGGAAATGTACTCATTCTGGTTACCTTTTTTAGCAATTTTTCTGCTTTTCATCGGCTTGGAGCTGGAGGAGGCATCAAATTCCTTGACTTGGACATCTTCTACATTGACCTCTTGGGCTTTCTTTTATTTGGTTCCTGTGGACTTTTCCTTGTTCTTTGCGAGTCCGCCTTTGCTGGGAGTGGAAAGAGGCTCGACGTTCAGCATGACCATGGAGGTGTCTTTGGAGTTGAAGTAGTTGTTCTTTTGGTCGGCAGACATGTTTTCCCATTCTCGGATGACTCTGGAGACAATTTCGGATTAGCGCAGGTGGGTCAGTGTTTTCTTGAGTTCGTTGTACCTCTGTCTGGAGAACTGTCTATAGGCGGCCCCTTGGGTCCTGCTCTGCTCTCTGCCTTCAGCTAACATATTTGAATAAACAATATGCGCACAAATTTAAGATCTCAATTTTAGGCTAACTATCACTGCTATTATCACTCACATGCCCCATTCACCCTATCAGATTCGACCCGCACCCGACACTCCGAAAGCCCCCTCTCTTCCACATTTTTGACATTCCTTGACCTCGGCAAGTGTGGATCTGTCCTCTCTTCCCTGGTTGGTCTTTTTGCCTGAGTCTTAGCCGAGAGGGTGTTGGTGAGTTGAGGGCAAGGGAGTCTTTGAGGAGGAGAGGGGGCTGTTGCTGATGGCAATATTATAAATTCAATCAATATACATCATATAAGACCATTGGTGGCTGACCGCCAGTGTGAGGGCACTCAAATTGCCCGCCCATCCAGAAAGGTCTTAATCTTCGATATTTTATGCTTAGGCTCCTCCCTGGTTGAAGACTGCCCCCTCACTTCTCTGGACAGCTCCTTCTAGCTCTTCTTTCGGTAGTTTAAACATTATTTTTAGTTGAGAGGAGGAATTGCTTTAGGTCGGTTGACATTGGACAGAGGCAGCTGGACATTTTCCTTCTGGATGTTCCGTTTGTGTTGGGACTACTTGTTGGGACCGAAGGCGATATCCTTTTGGTGTCCAAAATCTGACATCACATATAAATTGTTCATTTCGTATAGGATATTTTGACTGAAAAGGCCACTCCATTTGCCTCTCTCACTGGCAGTTAGTATGGTGTTTCCCTCGATATTGACGATTTCGATTGCTTTGAGGGTCGAAATGCCAGAAAGTTGCCCTTCATTTTCAATGAGGTTGTAGCTGAGATCAATAATTTTAAGATTCTCACCTTGCTCTTCTCCGACAGGAGGTAGACTTGTTATTCTATTGTGGCTGGCATGGATTTCCTTGATACTTCTGCATCTCTAAATCACAGAGGTCAGCTCAGCGACCTGGTTGTAGTTGATATTCAATAATTCCAGTTCATTGTGTTCACCTAGTTCAAACAGAACCTCCTCGAGACTACAGATGTTGTTTTTGCTGATGTTCAGAATTTTGATGTGGGAGTGGATCAGGGGCCGAATGCTGTTGTAGAGTGAAGGCGAATGCTCTATTTTTATGCCTTCAATGGCAGAAAAGTACTCTCTCATTTGGGTGCTCTGCAGCAAAACTGACATTATTTTGGAGGTGGGTTCCTTGAAGGAAGCTATATCTTCCCAACTGACATAGTAACTGTAGTGCTCGGCTCCATCATCTCCTCTCATCGTCATCTTGTAATTTATCAGCTGTTAGAGGAACAAGTTGAGTTCCTCCTAGCTCTAACTGCCCTCTGACACCATTTTTGGGAGGTAGGTATGCTGAATCTTTTTTATCTTGCTGAGGATGCCCTCGAAAGATCGGACAGTCTGCTCGAAAGATGGGTGGTTATCGAGCTAAAGGTTGTCCAGAGAAAATGACACATTTTGCTTATGCCTTGGTAGAGTCAGCTTTTGCATCGATTCATAGATCTCCGACTCCATCAACTCTCTTGGGGACTTGCCTTCCAAGGTCAGCATGCCCAGCTACTCGCTTATGTTGCCGTGTTGGAAGGAGCCCTTCTTGAAAAATAATGACTAACTGTCATACTGTTGAAGGGTTTATCGGCTGTTGTTGCCACTCTGCGACTATAATATGTTGAATGCAGTGAGGGAAGGAGTCAGAGTAGAGCGATTACGGATAAAAAGAGGCGATATGTCATGGGAAGACAGAGGTGTTTAGGAGTAGGAGGGTGTTGTGTGCTCAACAATAGTATTCAGAGAGGTCTTTTTCGACGGATTAGGGCCATCTGCTGTTTTTTTTTTGCGGGAAGACTCGTCAGAAGAGTTGCCTTCTTGAAACCTGGCAGTTTCCACTCCTTCCTCATGCTCCTCAGAGTTGCTATCTTTGTGCTTGTGGCTACTCCCTAATTTTATCTGATGCTGCAGGAGGCAATTAAGCACATCAGCACAAGTGACCTTCACAACCCCCTCTTTTTCCTTCTTTTTGCTGCCCTTGAAGTAATTTTCCAGAACAGTTGCCACCTGCTGCTTTGAAAGATTGGTCTAGAAGGGCACTTTATCTATAACAAACTTGAGGGCATCCAAGTCAGCTCCGTGCACTTTTCCCAAGTGTGCTACGATGTTATTGATGTTGATCACCGGGTTTTGTTTATTTTTGGGCTATCGATTGAAGTACTTTCTGATGATGACCATCCACGCCATCAGAGGATACTGCTCATGCTTCTGCGTGTCCTTGGGCTGTAGGTACTTGTGGCCCTAAATGGTGGACAGTTTTTGCTTGAGGACAACACCCGAGCACATGTCTTAAGACTGGAGGTCGCAGTTACTGCTAAATTTTCGGTATTTGAACAGTTTATGGGCCTACCTGCTGTTGGGCACAATATTTCTATCCGAGAGACAGCTACCCGATACCTTATCCTTTTTGCTTTTGCTTTCCACAACTACTATTGTTTCTGGTGCTATTTCCAAGCTGTTGACTCTTCTCTTTTTGTGAGGATGCTTTTCGTCAAACTAGGCGAGAGACATGGAGTGCTTGTTGCTGTTATGTGTTTTTTTTCCCAGGCCGTGCCTGTCGACAGTGTTGACTTTATGCTTGAGGTAGAAGTGTTAGGAGGATGTCTTTTTTTTGAACTCCCTCGACTCTGATCTCTCCTTCATCTATTATTTGAATTCAAAGGAATAACCGCTAGATTGCCCTCAATAATAATCAATTGTGATAACAGTCATTAGGAAAGTCTGACTGATGAAGTGGGCTTTGTTTATAGCTGGTGAGGACGACTGAAGGGAAAGAAGGTGGTCGGGAGTGAATGGTGGTGACTGGTTGATATATATTTTATTACTTCGAATGATGAGCAAACATATACAGTCCCTTCTGCAAATAGTGGTCCTTCTTTTTCTGGCAGCAGGGGTCACCTGTCCACGGTCTTTCTGCTCTCCAATGTGTGCCAACAAGGGGTGCGACGGGAACGCCATGAACAATTGCAATGGGAAGTGCAGTACCAACTGGATAGTCTCAGGTAGCAGCTGCACCCCCAACAACACCAATAACCTCTTTCTCCACTAGTCTACCAACGATATAGCCAGTATAGGAGGACTAACTGTGTCTCCTATTAACACGGCCTCTACTTTTTGTAATTCATTCTCGCTCTACGGACCTTTTATTACAGCAGATACTGTCACAGTGAGTGGAAGCCCAATAAACGTTCCTTTTTACCAACTGATCATCTATCTTGGGATTCAGAGCATGGATGCCGGCTGGTCAGAGAACTACTGGAACGACAACATGGAATACCAGATATAATTTGCTGATCCATCGACTGTTCAGACCAACACCTATAAGCTGTATGGGTCAACCAGGACAGAAAGAGAACAGTATTGCTACAGAGGCTCGAGTAGCGAATACTGGCACAGAATCAGTCAATCCTATACCTACAACCTCACGGGCAACAGCTTCACCTGGATAATCAAAAGTCTAGAGCCCAACAATGCTTCAGCCACATGGGGATTCAGGTAGTTCATCGTCACCTATCGCAAGTGTGACTGGAGATGCATTGATTGTTTCGGGGGAAGCAACAGCCAGTGCTCAGCCTGTCTCGACAACGGCACCCACACCATGTTCAAGAGTGGAACCACCTGCGATACCACTTGTGCTCCAGGCTACGGCTAAGTCACAGGTAATAACAGCTGCATTCTCTGTGACTTATACTGTATATTATGTCAATAGCTGTCGACCAACTGCAGCAGTTGCGTTAAATCGGGGACTTACACATCCTATCTCTACCAAGCAAATTCCAGTTGCCTAGTGGCTTGCCCTGATGGATACTACGCCAATAAGACTAATCAGACATGTTAACTGTGTGGAGGTAACTGTCTGACCTGCCTCAACACTGATACCTACTGCACTTCCTGTCCAGTCTACTACGGATATGCCAACCACGTATGCTATCAGCCTTGCCCGACTGGCTACTACAACAATAGTAACGGCCTGAATTGCACGGCCTGTTCCCCCTATTGTGTAACCTGTTTGGGGCCATCCACTTTGTGCGATGAGTGTGTCACCACCTCTCCCTATGTGTCTTATCTTTACAACACCACCAATAACACAGGATCCTGCTAAAGGAACTGTCCGCAGGGGTGGTATCCTGAGACTTTTTCGGGAGCAGGACCCAACTTGTGTTTGGCCTGCGATGGTGTCTGCACGGTTTGCACTGGCAACCCCGCTCCATGCTCCATATGTGCAGTTGGGTATTACCTATACCAGTCGAGTTGCATCTATCCATGTCCGACCGACTACTTCTAGTACAATTCTACTAGCACAGGTCAGTGTTTATCATGTGCTATATACTGCGTACATTCCACCATCGATATGTACTTTCCCAGCATAACAAATTCAGAGCTGTGGGTGGACATTGCCTTCACCTGGAAGCTGGACTACTCCACCTTCGACATGACAACCTACCAGGCGATCACGATAGAGAGTGGAGAGTATGCCTACACTTTAGACATGTTCAATGTCACATACACTGCCGTCAGTCAGTCGCTCTACAGAATCAAGATTGTCCCTAAGTCATACATATTCCTCTACAACGCCACCTTCGTCGTGACCACCAGAGACTACAACAATGTCAAGGACTACTCCCAAATAAGGTATCCCTTTGCATAGACAAACTATGCTTTCAGCTCTAGTAAAAATTGGTTCCTGATCAATGGTCCTCCCTTATCAGATCTAGAGGTCAATGTGATGACCTCCTTCAGCAGGCTAGCCACCAAAACTAACGACCTGCTCAGTAAGCCCTACATACAGGAAATAAAGAAATCAGGAGTGTTCAACCTCCTTTTTGCAGGAGCACAGATCACCTCTTGCTCAGTTCTCTCAAACCAGATACAGTCGCAGAACCTGTACTAAGGAGTGAGGTTTTGGGCTGTCTTTGTCTTCTTCGATGCTCCCGGATACGAGCAGATCAGCAACCAGACCAAAAGGTTCGTATCTCCGACAGTTTAGAATCAGATCCGGAATGCCCAACAGTTGCGGAGCTAGAATTCTGACCAGACATCTCGCACCTTGTTCAGCACTGACACCATGTACTGGCGGTTCCAGAGGACAGGTCAGACCAGTTTTTTCATCTACGATTGTTACATCCCTATCTTTCTCATACTTCTCTGCTGGGTGATGCTGTTTGTGGCTTACAAGTGTCAGCACATGCATTGGCACAGCAGACATGCGGGAAAGATATACTCGGCCACCCACAAAATCCACTAGATCTCTTTGCTGTATATCCTGATGGCCTCCATAGTTGAGTTCATTTACTTCTAACCCACCTCCACTCAGAGGTACGTGTCTGCTGCTGTTTGCATCCTCTTCAATGTCTACTTCGTCATATACGAGCTGTACATATACTACGACATGCTGCGATACCCCATGGCTGAGATAGGCAACAGGCTCTACGACTACTACGTGATGCGCTACGGTTGCTTCCTAAAAAATATCAGATACGTTTAGTACGATGTAAGTATGAGTATATGCAGATCAACGAGGAGTGGTCGGTCCGGCATTGGTTCAGACCCTACAACTATCACTTCCTGTCCTATTACAAAAAATTTGTCATGATTATTGCCCTGCCCCTCTTCTATAACCTCCAGTATGCACAAATGGGCATCTTACTTGCTGTTCAGACCCTTTAAATTGTCAGGTTGTGGAATACCTGGCCCTTTGTCTCCTCCCACCGCAACTACATGCGACTGTCACTAGAAGTAGCCCTCTTCCTGTTCTTCCTGGTCAACATCATCCAAATCAACCTACTGAACACCATCCAATCGGGAGACATGAACCAACTCTAAGGCACCATCCGTGCTTTCTACGCATTGGGGTGGGCAGGTTTCCTCTTCTGCTTCTACTTCAACATCATGTTTGTCATCTTTGCTGTCTATGATCTCTGTATCGGGCTGAGGGCCAGCAACAGGGAGAAAATGGACAATGCTCGGAAAAAATACTACTACGACAAGATAAGATAGTACGAGAAGGACAATGAGGAGGCCAGTAAGGATCTTGTCAATAGATGGGTCAGGTTGGGCAACATCAACAACAGCTATTATGGGTAGCTGCCATAAATCAACGTCAGAATAGAGGAGTACAGCATGAGGATGACTTTGGGAAAATTTGAGGTGGGGGTCAGGAAGATAGACTCACTGAGAATGATGAAGCCCAAGAGCCACAGGAAGAAGAACAACACTGTCACCAGCAAAAAGATAGAAAAGAAGAGAATTGTTGAAAAACATGCCTACCCGCAACTGCATGCACATCTTTACGCTATCTACAAAGAACACAGCAACAACCACGTCTAACAGGTGGTCCTCAAAACCTTTATCAACGTTTTTCAGCAGGATTTCGCAGAGGGAGAGGTGGTGCCTCTTGACAGGAGCAACATGTTCCAGAGAGTGGAGATGATATCCTTTGACAACTAAAGGCAGGAGAAGGAGCTGGATGAAATGATCGAGGGCTTTCCGCTGCCTCAGCACCTGTTCGATAACTTCTGATCTCATTTCTTTGTTTGCTACATCCTGCATATGAATTAGAGTCAATACAGCTATTTAATGCAGTAGGGTATATAATAAATAGAGCGCCATGAGTGAAGCAAGTTAGCTCAGAAAAAGACTGTAAGAGATCAAAAGGATCCCCATCGATAAAAAGTACACTTGGGAGGAGCATCAAAAAAAGCTTAAGGAAATCATGGAAGGTCATCGTCCTTCAATGTTTCAGCCCACCACTGTTGTCCGCAATGAGCCTCCTCAAGGACAAGAAAGAAAACGGCTGCCGGAAAGAAGGACTCTGCGTTTCACTGGCATCAACACTGAATTCTACAGGAATAGTATCAGATTGACGGGTAAGCAGGTCATCGGGTAGCCTAATGCAAAAGGACAGAGCAAATAAAATTAAGTCGATAACTCTGCTGTAGAGTATGAGCCAAGAAGAGAGAAGGTGTAGGAGGAAGCAAAGGCAGTTGAGCCGAAGAGCACTCCATTCGCAGACAGTCTTTTCAAACTGCAGCCAATATAAAACACTTCTCAGCAAAGTAACACACAAATCCTTCCTTCACAAAACAATGGGTCGATATTTGCTTCTTAAAATAGCACTCAAGCTATGTTTACCACCCAGCCTACCCAACCTGCTCAGTAATAGAAAAAGACGGGCTTTCCTTCGATTTTCACTAACAACAAGCCAATGGGCAACATTTTCAACCAGAGCACCCTCCTTCAGCAATCTAAACCTCAGCCTGCTCCCACAAAAGAAATGCTGGAGAACCCTTCCAAGATGTTTGACAACAAGGAAATCAACATCCAGAAAGAGGAAAAGAAGGAAGAAAGCCAAAAGCCTGCTGTCTCATTGTTTGGTGGTTTTGGAGGCAGTTCAGGAGGACTGTTCGGATCTGTTACTAGTCAAGACAATAAACCAGCAGGAATGTCCCTGTTCGGAGCTAAACCTGTTGAGCCACCAAGCATAAAGCCTTTATTTGGTGCTTCCAAAGAAGAATACCCCGAGCCAGAATAGTTAAAACCAGAGTAGCCCAAGCCAGAATAGTAAAAACTATAATAGCCCAAGCCAGAACCCCCGAAGGAAAATGGGCCAAAAGGCAACACAGGAATGAGTCTATTTGGAACTTCAAGTGGATTATTCGGGTCTAACGCTGGTGGTATCTTTGCAGGAAAAGCAATTCCAGTAAACCTTTTTGATGGCAATCATCACCCAATGAAGAGCTAGATAATAATCAACAAAGATCAATAGAAAGGAAGGGAAGCCGAAAAGGTATCGAGGACAGTTAGCCAGCCGGTGGTGAGAGAGGAGGTGTTTTCTGATGATAATTCATAGCATTCAGTTCCAGGCCCAGAGCAAAAAGTTATCAACATCTTCGAGCAACAAAACAGCCAGTCCTCCGATCCCACAGACAGCATCTTCAAGCCCTACCAGGTCAAGCCACAGAGCCAAGAGGATGACAAAAAGACATAAAAGCTTGAGCACGAACATCCCAAAATTCCTCCCTTCGCACAGTCCCCAACTCAATAGGCAGCATAGTCAGGCATCAGGGCAATAGATCAAAAGAAAAGTGAAACAATTGAGGAAAAAATAGCTTCTCCAGCCAAGATGGCCATCGGTCCAGGAGGTAAAAAGGTAGAGCTGCCGGATGAGAAGTTCTTCAGCAATCCTAATAAAGCCAAATAAAATAGCCTGTTCTCGGGTGCCACCAATGTGTTTGGAGGAAGCACTTCTCTTTTTGGAGCAAAAAAGCCAACTGCCTCGTCTGAAAAAAATTAATAGAATAAACCTAGTCAGCCTACTGCTTTTTCCCAGCTCTTTTTGCAGAAAGCAGCCACTGGTGGCCCCTTTGCTGGTAACCCCACCTCCATCTTCAACACTGGAAATACTGGATCTCTTTTCTCAGGTTCAGGATCATCTACAGGAGGGGGTTTGTTTGGCAGCAATCTTCAGAATAGTCTCTTCAGGCAGTAGGCCTCAAATGAGAACGAGGAAGAGGAGGGCGAGGAAGAAGAGGGACCCATATAATAGGAGGACAATGCTGATCCCACAAAATCGACGGGTCACTACGAGTACACAAAAAACAGGGTGATTTTCAAGGAGCAGGCAACAAAGTTGAGGCAAGGGTCAAAGGACGTGATGGAGGGAGTCATCATCAGTCTGGAGCAGTTCTAGGAGTCAAAGTCTGTCTTTTTTATCGTTAGGATGGCTAACAAGTGCGTTGCTTTCACAGCAGTGGTAGTGCCAAAGGTGACTGAGGTCAGGAAATTGGCGAGCGGTCCAAAGAATTTGGAGCTGACAAAGTTGATGGTACGAGGGGCCAAGAATGAGTTGATTCTGGTGCGAGTGCAGTTCAAAGATGAAGAGACTGGCAACCGTTTCTTCAGAGAGGTAGAGTCGGTTGTCAAGGGTGAGTGATGGTGAATATGATTGGTGATAGTGAATATGATTGGTGATGGTGAATATGATTGGAGGTGGCAATGAGGGCATTATTTTATTGGATGGGTAATATTAATTGTATTGCAGACCAATTATGCTTCCTCTCAAAGTTTGTGAACGCCGTTCGTGGTCCGAGGCCTAAGATAGGACCCTCAAGCACCTCTACGAGAGCCTGCAGCACAACAAGTGGAGTCTTATTGCTCAGCAACTCGAGGTCTATGGCTTTCCGGGGAGGACGGGCAAACAGTGCAGAGAAAGGTGTTTTCTGTTCTACGTAGGTACAACAACCAGCTGGACCCCAAAGTGTGCCACGAAGAATGGGACTTCGAATAATAATCACGGCTCTACCGCCTTCATGACGAACTGGGGAATAAGTGGGCCGTCATAAGTCACCGCCTGGGAGGAGGAAGGTAGTTTAGCTCTGATTTAGGACCGACAACAGCGTCAAAAACCACTATTACTCACGACTCAGAAAATCTCTGCGAAAACTTAACAAAATTATCCATAGCCAGCACAAAAAAACATTTAGGGAAATTCAGACAAAAGTGTTATATAAAATGATTGAGGCCTCTGAGGAAAAATTCAAAACGGAGCCGATGGTCGACCCTTAATACTCCGAATGGGGGTGCAGTAATCTTGTTAACATTCAGAGCTGAAAAATAAAATACTTCTCTTTTCATACGAGGAGGACGAAACAGGGGGCTTCAGCAACCAGGATGAGGTGGCTGTTGAGCTCATAAAAGAAATTAATGACTTCAATAGAAACTACAAGAGAAAGCCAAAACGGTTCAGAAAGCTGGGGGCTCCCAACATCGACATGCTGGACAGCATCGACTCTGAGGAAGTCAGGCAGAGGAAGGAGCGCCAAACAGAGACCACCGACAACATGGCGGGTTCCAACTTTTCTCTGGCCCCTCTCAAGTGCAGCTTCCAGGAAGAAGAATAGGCTGAGGTGAAGGTAAGACCGAATATATTCAGGTTCAACAGAAAAAGTTCATCATTCCCATCATTGTGACCAGCCAGAAGCTATCGGACTCTAAAACCAACTAGAGAATGAGGTAGAGCCTCAACATGCGAGAAAGCTTTAACATGAGGGAAAGTATAAATATGAGGTAGAGTTTCCACATGAGGGAGAGCTTCAACATGCGGGAAAGCTTCAATATGAGGGAAAGTATCAACATGAGCATGATGGGTAGCATGATGGTCGGTAGTGGTCCCCAAATTCTTCAGGATTTAGGTCTACTAGAGGATGAGCCTGACCTTCCCCCTCATCCTTAGCTGACAAAAAAGGCGACCTCTCAGATGAGCTGCGACATGCAACAATCGAATGAGTAGTGGAAGGCCTGTACATATTGAAATATCATAGTTGAAGATAGTTCTGTGGACATGAGGCTAATGGCACCTCCCCTGTTGAGCACCATCCACAAGCGAGAATCCGACCACGAGGAGTAGCTGTTTAACTGAATAATTTCATTATCGAGTACCTGATTCAATAACACTCATCATGGTCTGTCGTATAGATAGGTCTTATAGGGTATAGACAACCCTATCGGTTCACATCATATATTTATCAAGATGATTAGAAACCTCGCGACAAGGGTGCAGTTCAACTTCGCCATCGAAAAGAAGCTCTTTGTTTACGACGGGAGGAATAGAGACGACGAGATGGATAACAGTCTACCTAACCTCCACTCCGGCATCAGAGCCACCATCTTCGGAGCATCCGGTACCACAGCCAACACTCAGGAACCATGGGAAGACCCATCGCAGCTACTCTCGGCATGCTCAACAGCAGTGTCATCATGCCCATCAACCTCGACCATCACTATCGACACTCCGAACACATCAAGGAGCTCAAACAAACAGGATCAACTCGTAAATATTACACAACAAAGACAGAACATGGGTCGACTACACCATGAACTACAAGGACCAGAAGCAAATCGAAAGAATGGTCCAAAACTCTAACGTCGTCATCAACCTCCTCGGCCCCAGACACAAAATCAAAAAGCAGGAAGACTTCTAGTTTATCAACATCGAAGCTGCAGAGAGGATCGCCAAGGCCTGCGTCAAGCATGGTGTGCATCGCCTTATCCACTTTTCAGCAGCAGGAGCAGAGGCCAACTCTCCCTCTCTCGACTTCTCCACCAAGCATCAGGCTGAAGAGGCAGTGAAGAAGATATTCCCCAATGTCACAATTTTCAGGCCCTGCCCTGTCTTCGGAATGAATGACTATTTTGCCTCCATCATCAGGCAGCAGCTCAACTTCACTTGGAACAAGTTCATTCCAGTCTACGATGATTGTCTTACCAAAAAGCAGCCAATCAAACAGAGTGATATAGCTCTCTGTGTAATCAATGCTTTGAAACTGGAGGGCAGCAAGGGGAAAACTTATGAACTGGGTGGCCCCCATGCTCTGAGCATGCTGGAGGTATATGAGATCATCTTCAACATAATGAAGATCAGGCCTTCTCTCGGCTACCTCAACCCCGACTATATGCAGGTCATTGCCAAGTATATCTACAACTGGCCCTTTTTCGGGCAGTAGCTCCTCAGGAAACGTATCTTTGTCCTTAATTGCAGGCACGATAGAGGAGGTGGTGAAGAGCGATCGATACCTGACTGCTGCTGACCTGCTGGTGGAACCTGTTAGTTTAAAGAGCGGTGTTTATGAGATACTGAAAGACTATATCGCCTATTACAGAGACGTGGACGAGGAGTATGATAACTGAGGGCTTAATGGATTTGTTGGATATCTATCAATTGAATAAATGTCCAGGCAGGATTATATTATCATTAATTGTGAATGAGAGTAGTCCTCAGACAATACCAAACCTCTTCCAGCCTGCTCATCTCCCTTAGGTACCACTGCTCCACGCAATCAGCCATCCAGGAGCAACACTCCAAAAAGCATGATATAGTTGAGCAAATCATCGACTAAGAAACAAGGGCAAAGCCCTATCTCAAAAAATAACAAATCAATCTCACCTATAAGGATTACGTCAAGGAACTCATCTAGGAAAAAATATATGATGCCAAGAATGAGAGAAGAAGAAAGAATCAAATAACCAATCTTGAAGAGTAATGGGAGCTTGCTTCAGATGCCCTCATGCTCAAAAATTACGATTTGATGACCTCCCACGACAAGCAAAAGGTCAGCTAGAGACAACTGAAGGCCTATGAAGACGGACTGAAACTGAACATTGACAAGCTTATCCCCAAGATCTACGACGATCACTCATACCTCAAAAAAATGGGAAAGTACCATCTCGGGTAGGTCTCCAGCCTCACAGCCTCATTCATCAGGCAGGGGCACAACTTCTTAGACGGAAAGGTTCTCAAATTCAGTACTTCCCTCGATATTTAGTTATTTATTCCCAAAAGATCAAACTGCTGAAGGAACTGATGAGAGCAGGCGCTTTTGATAACAACGATAGCGTCGATAGCACTGTTGTAGATCTGGTGCTGGAGGAATATTAGAAAAATCCCAGAAATTTGTTTATGGTCAACCTTCTCTCCTACGAGAGAGACCTCAATTCTGGCATGAAGGCATGTCGAGCCCATCCTGAAATCAATGACTAGACTGTACTTGAGGCTAGAAACAGGCTCTTTAAGAAGATTATGTTCGACATGCAAAGCTCAAAGGAGGTTAACAAATTGAGATTTTTATGGAGCTGCCAGCGGTACTATCTTCACGAGTATGACTTCTACGACCTCATCATTCCCGAGATCAAAAACATTCAGTTCAGGTCTACAGATCCACACGTATAGCTTTCTCAGCACAAAATATCGAAGGAGATCAGAGCTGTCCTCAGCAGTACTTTTACCCACTCCTCAATGGCGAACCTGTTCCACGAGTTGCTCTAAACATGTAGGACCTACGACAATTTTATAATTGCCTACTCGCTAGTCATATTGCTGCTGTCCAAGCTGAAGGGAATTCCAGGATTTCTCCCCTAAACAAAGCACGATGAACTGAACAGTTTATTCAAAATGATAGAGTTCAATCTTCCCCAGTAGGTTTCTCACAGCATTATAGAGGTCTCTGTCAAGAGCCTACTAGCTGCTTAAGGCAACTACTGGGTGCTGAAGGCAAATTACAACAAGTGCTTGGAACACTGGAAAAAGGACTATACCGTCAGCAGACGGAGCGGCTTCAGCTCACCCTTCAATACTCTGCTAGAAGACGAAAGGCACGACATTGTTGTAGAGTATAAGAATGAAGATGCCGAGCCCTGGGCCAATTCAATATTAACAATTCACAAAAAAGAGTCATCGAAGGGAACAGGGGTCAAGACTCAGGCCGACGTCATCAACGATTTGCTGAAGGGAAATTATGAGTCTGTTTTGGATGACTTTTTGGTGAGGTACACCCTGACAGGCAACTATGACCTTACGGCCAAGTATAAATATGCATTGCAAGATGTAGACAGAACTATGGAGTTCCACAGCAAAGACTAAGAAGCTCTCTACAAACTCAAACTTGCTTATTCTTTCTTTTTCACAGATTCATATACACAGCCTCTGCAGCATGAGCATTTGCTGTTCATGAAGTAAAACATCGAAGTCGCCTCCATCAAGGACAGGGCTCTTTTTGAGGGTGAGCAGGTAGAAAGCGACAAGGCTGCCCTTGAAGACCGGAAGGAGTAGCAGCAAATGATAGACTACATCAACAAAAAGTAGGGATTATCTTTAACACTTTCCACAATCGAGCAACCTCTTTCACTACTCAACAAATAAAAGTAAAGCTAAAATGTCTAGCTCGAGGGTGCTGCTGCCGAAACTGACTAAGTTGACAAATACCTTT
>Ga0210025_1001997_pt1 | contig 20885 bp, 17 predicted proteins | sample CryGeyme20150102_FD_183989 | JGI IMG/M metagenome (GOLD analysis project Ga0210025, IMG submission 183989) | Groundwater microbial communities from Crystal Geyser aquifers in Utah, USA - Crystal Geyser metaG 2015-0102 (SPAdes) (version 2) | ecosystem: Environmental > Aquatic > Deep subsurface >...
TGAAATTTTACGTTCTTTTGCCAGCTCCTTACCCTATTGTTTGATACTTTCGTTGGTTTATGCCAGCAAATCCTTGAAGGTAGAGCTACACTCCATTTTTTGAAGCTGGAATAAATCGGCGATATCCCTGACTTTTTTGAGACTGCTTTTTCTGCCAAATATGTCGAACTGGTTGCGATCTATCAGCTCGTTTATAATAGGGCTCTAATTGTTTCTGCTACACTTCGTAGCCACTAGAAGTTTGTCAATAGATCGCTTCTTGCTTAAACTTTTTCGAGGTGATTTAGGAGGAGTACAAGGTCTCACTGATAGCGTAACCTCTTGCTATTTTTTTCGAAGTTGGATCTAAACTGCTTTCTAAACACTGGCCATCACTCTACTCTTAAATTCGTTGGCCTTCTTTATTGTGAAATTTTTATGCGGTGAGTTGGCACTATGAACACCGCTATTAGCTACCCGTTAATCTCCAATGAGAAGCGATTAATTGAATTGTGTAATTTTTATGACTTTATTGATTTTTTTGCGAGATGCGGCTGGGCTTCTGTTGCCATGTTCCAAATTTGTGATTTTGTGCGTATTTGACTAACTATGGGGATAGAGGCGGGAAGGGCGCGGAGAAGTTGATGGTTGTTTATCGTTAATTAAATCGACGAGACTACTTTTGATCATGATGCTAGGATGTTTTATTGAAGGTTATATTTTATTTCACCACTCTTATTTCAAGCTTTCAATGACATAGATATCTCAATTCTCTCGTTTGAACAAAAGTATATTCATTCTTGAAACAACTTCATATATTATTTACTCTTATTCAATGGGTCTTTTATTCAGCAAAAAAATTGTTCTTTCCTCATCAACTAATGCGCCTTTGTGAAACTAGGGGGCTGTCAAGATGGATATTATATGTTTGCTCTATTTGATGATAATTCTTGTAGATATTATAATTTTTACTTACTAATCACCAATGGAGAGTGACTACAAGAACAGTCAGTAAATCGAAGAGTTCATTAAAAACATATACCTGCACATAGTTGGTCTTCCGGCTAGGAGTATCGAATAGGCTGTCATCATGGTCTCCTGGACAAAATAGGTCAAGTATGCCTTTTAAAAGATCATCGGGTAGCCTCTATAAAATAATATACCAGCCTTTCGAAGAGTTGAAAACCAATTCAACTTGCTCTACCCAACTGATAGCTTTCTTCAACCTGAACATAAAAGCAACTTCGTCACCATGCACTACCTTCTCAAAACCGTAAAAAGAGTCAAGTTTTTGTTTGTTTTTGGGCATCAGGATGCAAATGAGCAAACTAAAATGAAAAATGTCAAAATAGCTCTGGAAAGGTTGTTCGCTTTGCTAAAGAAAAATTAAAAAATGTCCAAATAAAAAATGGAGGAGTTGAGCCAAAGTTGTGGCATTTTGATCAATGATTCTCAAAAGGATGCTGCGAAATATCTACCCAACCTTAAAAAAATGGGCTCAGAAACGAAATACATTTCTGATGAGGACACAAAGACATTTGTTCAATTTTTGACAATTGACAACAAGAAACCATTCACAATAGACAAATCCATAAAAACAATGACACAAGAGCAAGTTTCTAAATTTACATAATTTATCAACAATCTCAAGTACTACTAGCTTGAAGGTTTTGAATACTCCCAGTTGCATCAGCTAAACTATGAGTATGATGGATACACCAAAAGCAACATATCTTTGAAATGGGAGAAAATGCTCAAATTCATTATCGATAAGCTAGACGTGATGATTACAGAGTCATCCAAATATAGAGCTGATAATTAATCAGATATTGAAGAAGAAATCAAGAGCAAAATGTAGGATATAGTCATCCCGAAGGACTAAATTGCTGATAAGGTAGAAAAAGATATTCCAGATAGAAAATCATCAAGGATCATCAAATTCATCAGGTCCTATATTGATCTCATCGAAAACAAAGTCAAGTAAGTCAACGATGAAGGTTCTCTGGAGTATAAAAGGAGTATTCTGATGACCTTCATCGATATCCTGTACAAATGTGGCTTCCTTATCTCTGGAAAAATCAAGTTTTTCTTTGAATCATATTTCATGATATACAAGTTTTTGCATATGCAATCTGAAGGTGATCAAATATTTTAAAGCATCAGCTGGAAGTCAATCTTTACCAACAGAAATCTTTTTAACGAAAAGATAAGGTTTGCAATCACTAGTCTACTCAAAGTATTATCAAGTGAATTGGATGAAGCTACCTAAAAATACTAATTCGATGATGTAGTGCAGGAGTTGACATAATTGATAGAAAGCCTCAGGTTGATTGAGCATTCATAGTAGTACAACTTTCTCACTGTGAGAATTTTCAAGAAGTTCAAAAAGATTAAAGCTGAATTTGCATATAAAAAAGCCTCAATCCTATCTGAACAAATTGAGAAGTAAAAAGAGACCATTTAAGCTTGGCTTCAATTTCTCGAGTCTAGTATGGAAACAACCTTGATAAAACCAAAATCAGTAGAAGAAGCCATCAATTTTATCGCAGGTTACCTTACCGATAAGTAGTAGTATAGACTAGCTCTTAAACTGTACACAACTATGCCTGAGCACATATCCTACAAAAAGATTAGAAATATATACGAAAAGGGCATGAATTTTTATCCATAAATATTGAAATACACTCTTCTCGATAATTGGCATCAGCAGAAGGAACACTTTGTTTCTTATTGTAACTTTTTGTTGAGAATGGGGAAAAATGAAGAGGTCAGATAGCTGTGTCTGGAAGGAATCGGAGTTTTAAAGGCTCAAAAGTATTCGGATGTCATGTAATAATTCAGAAGGCTCCTTGTTCATGCCAGGTCCGAAAATAGTCGTTAATTGTTCAACAACATGCTTGACAGTGAAATCATGGAAGAACTCTAGATAAAGTTGAAAAGCGACTTAATCAAAGAAGTTCGAGATAAAATAAAATAAATTTCATGATGGTTTAACAGTTAGTCCATTACTCAAGTATCAATATCAAATATTTTTGAAAGTTGGCGAACTGATGTTCCCCTTAAGTCGATATTTTTCTTCCTGTTAAGGAAAAAGATCTCGAAAGGCTGAATGATTGTCACTTAGCAGGTCACTATTGCTGTACTATAGTTCATCTTCATTTTATTGTGACTCTTATTCCTACTCTTCCACTTCTTGTGGATTGATTAAGCTCTAAGATAGCCCTGATGTTTTATTCATATCTGAAGCTAGCTTTTAGAAACTAAACCTCAAAGCATGATGAATGTCGATTGGATTAATCATGTTCGATTCCTTGCTCGTTTACTATTCTTTTTTGCAAAGCTCAATTGCTAGATGAGGTCGATAAGTTTTGAAAGTTTCAGCAAAAGTATCCAAAAGTTCATTTGATATTTTTACAGAAGGATATAAGTGCTTTTCATGTTCATATCCCTATTACTCTATCTATTGAGCAGAACAAACTTTGCCCTCATGTTAAAGCCCTTCAATATTTTGAAATTGTACAGTGGCCTCAATTCTCTCACAATAGCTATTCTTGACTTGCAAATAATACTTCTAAAGCGAGCAGATATCTTGATCGAGAAAAGATTTCACAATCTAAATTATTTAGCTGTAGTAGGTTTTTATTTTTCTGAGATCTTCGTTATGAAGAGAAGTTAGTTGTGCCAGGTAATCTTGAAGTATTTCTTTCTTTCTGTTGAGAACATTACCATTTTTGCTTTTTTTAACAGATTGGAGTTATTCTAGGATAAACCCTTGCTGAACCAATGCGATGGTACACCTGGAGCAATATACTAAATCTTTTTACAGCTCGTCTTGATTTATTACTCTGTATTTCGCCTCCTTTCCATCATTGTTGCAGCAGTAAGTAACACAATAGTTTTCCCCTCGATGTGAATCAATAGGAGCACTCTGTTTCTCGTGTTTTTTGAACATGTTCTGAAATAAATCGGCATTTTTAGAATGTTGAGATGTATGGCTTGAAGGAGTATATTTTATCCTGTTTGAACCAACAACTGGAGTTTTGCATCTGTTCTGAATCAGATTCTTGAAGCTGATATCTTCAATATGAAAGCAACCACTGTCGATGTTCAACTGAGACATTTTTTTTGAAAAGCAACTTGGTTCTCCAGCAAATGTTTGCAAGTATTTATTTTTTATTTCTGCCTATGGTTCAGTGAACAGTCTATTTTTTGATGTTTTGATTGATTTTTTCCAAGTTTTATTAGGTTGTACAAGAAGAGGGCTCTCAAAATTGTCAGGAATATTCTCCTTGCTTTATTGGATCAATAATCTTTCTCTTTAACCCATTTTTTTCATGTGATTTGTTGATTGGCTGTCACTAAAAAGAGAATGGTTTTGCTTATTTTTTTATTGCCTTTGTCTGAGAGGAGAAATACCTATTGATGCCAAAATGGATTCTTTGGGAAACGTTGCCTGCGAGTTAAACATATTCGTATGTGATGAGCATGCTAAGATATAGTGTTTATGGCCTTTTGTGAAAGGAACTCGAGCTGAATTATTAGCCTTTTGCCTGTGAGTCATTCTAACGTATTTAGTATTTGTATTTGAGATAATGTAAGCATATCAAAGTAATAGCAACGCTTTCGAAAAGGAGACAAATATTCATATCAAGCGAATAAGAATGAAAGAAAATATTTTCGAGTTGGTTTTAGTTGAGTTGATTTTGTGAATGTTATTATACCATTTAATGACAGTGGAAGATAATAAAATTACAAAAATGACACCATCAGTCCAGTTTTTCTTAAAAGAACTATAGATAAAGCTTCTACTCCCAATTAACTCTCTTTGATTAGATTCTTATAAAGATTGTATTGATTTTATCTGAATACCAAAGCCAATCGAATCCGCATATAATCACAAGATAGTCCTGAAGAGGCACAAATTGTGATTTTGGTGGCTCTCAGTATCTGAATATCTTGAGAAAGTTCAGTAGTATTTTGAATGATGGAAATAAGGCTATCTTCAAATTCCATCTTATAATCCAAAAATAAAAGCTGATGAACTCTGCAAGTATCAAAGCTGCCTTCGCTGAACACCGTATTCATAGAGGTTTGCAACACTCAGCCTCCTCAAAAATTATTCATCATGCTCCTGTGACTTTTGCTCTTCAGACTGAGAAAAGATAGATCACTGTCCAAACATCTGAATTATAAACAGAATTCAAACAGTACTAATGGAGACAGAAAACATAACTTCCGATAGTCAAAATACTGAAATATCAAGTTAAGGAGTCAAAAGAAACTGAAACCAGCCTCGTTGTTGAAATATAGGCGTTCCCAATAAGGTTATCTGAGCTAAAAGAACTTCCGTTGTTCAAAATTCTTTATTTACTCAAAGAAACAATCATCGGATATGAAAGATTGGTCGATAGAGTTGGCGCTTTCTATGTTAATCCTAATATGATAGTCTTGAGCCAGAAACATAAATGCAAAGTTTGGCTTAATGAATGCCTGTCAAGCAACAAATTTTAAAAGGCCAGCCTTTCTGAGAGGTAATTCTTGAGTAAAATATACGACATATTTTAATCAAGAACAAATAAACTTAAGAACAATCTGACCTTTTTCACTGAACTTAGAAAAATAAATAGCTTCTGCCATGCCCTAATATACATCTAAAATTATTCAAGATAGCACAAAATCAACATCTCAAATAGTTGCAAGATCAACAGCAATGAAAGAATCTTTGAAACAATCAACAAATCAGGAAAAATATTCGACGCTTCAATGACCATGACTAAGGCGCCTACTTTTCTCAAAAACAACAGCCTTAAACTCACTCTATCTCCCAAGAATCATCGCTTGTTCGACATTGTTCGCAATCAATGCATTGAATAAGACAGTAGGTAACATGAATTTACAGAAAACGATAAGATGAAGGCTTCAGATAATACCGCTGCTGATATTTATTGTAGCAATACTACATCTTTGGTCATCAAGGAGGACTAAATGCCATAAAAAATAACGTTCAAAGGCCCCAAATAGACTCATTCTATCTTAGAACCTAATCTTCACTCTGGATTCTCCAGAAAGTACAGCTCGGATGCATAAAATTATCATATTCATTGCATGACTCCAACAATTGCAGTTGCTGAGTGGGAAGGATACCATCACTTTGACTCAAGATAGAACCACCATGCGTTCTTAGATGATAATTCTGATGAGGAGTAGGCCAATCCCTAAAAAGTTAAAGAACTATTCGCTACCAACAGATGGAACCTGAATATGAAAGGTCTATTCGAAGATGATTCTCCTTTGAGAGCTTCCTTTGTTTCAGGAAAATAAACCCGGAAAACAGAATACGAAGGCAACAAACTTTAACTGTTGGGCACCATTGGTAAATAGTTGACCGAAAGCCATATAAGTTAAGATTTTGATTTATGATATTATTAATTTTCTGCCATTCTCAATAATGCATATTTATTGAATCAATAGATCTTTGATCATTCATTTCACAAGAAATACTGAGGGACGCTCTTTCCATCAGATGCTTTGCCTTCAGTTGGTGCCGCTTCGAAAATTTTGAAATATTTCTGAAGATTCTCGTCAAGTTCCATAATCGAAGCCAGATTTCCACAACGATAGGTGTAATTAGGAGCTGACCAGACAGTCACTAATTTCTCATTGAACAGATATTTATAGCCTTCCATGGCTAATTGATGAGCTCGGGCCACCAGATTCAAACCATTATTATGGAGGAAAGTCTCAACGGTATCCCTTCCAAAGAGATATCCTGCTCCTCTCGCTGACACTGACCACCCTTCGATCATTTATGGATCTGACCACAGCAAATCGCACATCACACCTTCTTGAGGCACTTCTCTGAATCGATCAATTTTATCAAGGTCGTTAATTTCCTTTATATTGGGAGAGAGTCCTCCGTGAACACAGAAGATCTTGTCGTCAATAACAGCAGTAATGGTGAGGAAATCGAATATTTCAGTGAAGGCCCTCCAGACATTGAGAGATCCATACTTTTTGATGCATTAATCATAGAAGCCATAGACCTGAGTAATTAAGCGGGATTCGTGGTTGCCTCTGAGGAGGGTGACTCTGTTTCTGTATCTTACTTTGAGGGCTAGAAGCAGGAGGAAAGTCTAGATGCTATCTCTTCCACGATCGACATAGTCTCCCAGAAAGATGTAATTAGCATAGGGAGGATATCCGCCAATTTTGAATAACTCAAGTAGGTCGTCAAGTTGTCCATGGATGTCACCACATATCGTGACTGGGGATCTAATCTTGACAGTGTTGGGCTCATCCTTCAATATTTCCTTGGCGGTCTAGCAGAGTTTCTGAATGGCAATTTCCTGAACCTTTTATTTCCTCTTGATCTGCTCCACGATTTCCTCAACAGCTTTGCGAGATGTCATTTATCCAAATTATCAAATAATATCAAATCAATTATAAGTATCAGAATTTCTCAATTACTTTAACCTTAGAGATCATCTCTTTGACACAGCATGGCCCAGAATTGGAATACTATCATCAATAAGCTTGACGATTGAACTAAAATCATGCCGATTTATTTTTAGTTTGTAGATACTGTGCTTTGTTGTCCTCAGGAAGAACTTTTTCGCAAGTAGCATCAGTTGATTCAATATCCAAAAGAATTGTTCCCATATTATTTGTTTGTACTTGGGCACGTCACATTCTCCTTCGGCCTTTTATGCTATTTACTCACCAATAAATTGGTAAAAGCTTTGCTCAAAAGAATTCAAGTCGAGATCTCCTTTTTATTGTTGCTGCTCTTTCTTCAAAAAGATTTACCGAAATAGATTGATGTCAAGCTGAGGCGCTAGCAGGATCATGTGCTATCTTATTTGAAGGAAAAAATTAATCAGCTAAACCAATGAATTCAAAGTGGATCTATCTGTCTCTTCAGCAGTATTCAGCATATCCACCCAGTTTTTGTATTTCAGTATTTAACTGAAATGCATTCCAAATTTGATGGGTACATATAGTGATTTTGAATATCGTTTTTACAGCAACAGATCCATTCTTTCTTATTGAAGTTACTAAGCCTTTTTATTGAGGTCTTTGAACTTGGGGTATTTGTAAATGATTTATCCTTTAGATTATGATGCTTTCTGGATTATTTCAATGTATAAATCGAAAAGTTAAAAAATATTTTCAGAAAACTTGTTTTAGTTTCCTTGAATCTCGTACTGTTCAAATTAATTTTCTATAGGAAGTTCGATCTTCTATTGTTGCGATTTACCTGTTTTTGAAAGATGAAATAACACCCTTTCCCAATTATCAATAAACTTTTCATTTTTCATGCAAGCTATAAGCAAGTCTTACAGGTGAGTTTAATAATATTTGTCAAACTATCTGATTTATTATCGGTCTTATTCTGACAGTAATTGAGGTAAAATGACTTATGTTACCTTTTGAACAACTTTTTTAACTTTCTGGTCATTTTTTTTCAGCTCAATTTATAGTTCAGCTCCAAGGTCAAACACTAAATCTCTTTTGAAGAAGGCCATGTAAAAGTTTAGCAGAATAAATTTCAGCTGCATTTGAAATAGTATCTTTGTTTTTAAGGGAGAGCTTTATTCCATGAACTCAACTGTTAGGAAGGGAAGAATTTCTTAAAATTATTCTCTAGAAATGTACTTTTCTAATCTGAAAAAGTCAATGCCAACAAAGGAAAAGTAATTCAGGTGGAACTCCCCACTCTCTGACACAATTATATTGTCCGGAGTGATAAACAAATCTTTGATTCCATTGCCCTTGAAAGTGAAATCAAGAAGAGCCCCAAGCAACTCCCGGCAAAATTAGCGATCCAAGCGATCATCTTTTTGGATCACCAACTACCTTAATGTTTTTCCTGGTATCATTTTTTTAGACAAGAACAAGGTGGAGCCATCAATTTCGGGATTGCTTCCATTTTATTACTGGTCAGAGTCATAATCATAATAGTCTGAGGTTTCCTGTTTATTTTACTTGCCTTGGATGGTGATTTAAGCAATAGAGGATAACATTTTTGAAGGATGGTTCAACGATCCATGGTTTACTCTCCGCAGATAGGGGAGAATGTTGTTGTATATGTGGGTTTTATAGTAGTCCATCACAGTTTCATCTTTGAGGATGAGCCTTTTGGTTATGTGCGTCTACAAGACATCTTTTTGATAGCTTCTAAAGAGTAAATGCTTTCTTGATGAAACCACTTGCTCTATCTTTGGTAGTTTGCCTGTCTCCAGAAAATTTCGGTGCCGGATCATAATTCAATGCGATTATATTTCTAAGTATGATACGTTTAGAAAAGCTGAAGACTCCTTCTTCACATCAAGTACTTAACAGTTAATGTCGCAAATAATTCTAATACTCGTAAAAGTTTTCTATTCTATAAATTAAATTCGATAATGAGTAGTCAGTTGTGTGAGTAGTGCCAAAGCAAAGAAAAGAAGATCAAAATCCTCCAAGCAGACATTGATTTCGAAATCAAGAAGATGAATGAAGATCTGGCTCAATAAAAGGTATTGCTGGAGCTCCAATATCAGAAGTAAAATAAGAAGCTGATCGAAAAATACAGCAAAGAAAAAAACTAAAGATAACTGGAGAACAAAAAATGGTTACTGAAGTACGATAAAATGGTCCAGCAGCATGAGCAAACTATCGAACAACTCCATAAAAAATATCAATCTTCATCTAATCATCTCAAGGAATAAATTCAGAAGCAGTTCAATCAAAAAGAAGAAAAGATAATTGAATCGCACCAACACTAGGTTACCTCGCTTAAAAACCAGCATTAGAATCTTGTCACCAATTTGAAAGAAGAAAGAACAAAAGAAGTTAACTCTTTGATCAGGCATTAGGAAGAAGCGATCGAACAGCTTCAAAAAGCGCAGAAGTAAAAAATTACTTCACTGGTCACAGAATATGAATTGAAAGTCAAGGAGCTAAAGAAAGAAATTGCTGAGGTAACTTCAAGTAGAGATACTCTTCAAAAAGAGGCCAGCCAGAAGCAAACATCCCTTTATGATGAGCTCTACCAAAAAAGGCAAGAAATCGCCAATTTTTCCTATCAAATAGATCATTTGAACAACAATATCAAAAATTGTGAAGATTAGATTTCTCTGAAAAAGCAGGAAATTGAGGCTTTGAAAGAGAAGCACGAAAAGCACATAAGAAGCATCAAATTGTAGTTCTAAAACTAGAAGAGCAAAATTATTGATGAGTTCAACTCACAAATTGAGTCCATGTTGGTCAATAGACTGTAAGAATACAAACAATTCTAATAAAATGTGAAAGGTATATATCACTCTATTCAGAAATCGAAATCAAAAGAATAAATGAAGTCAAAATTTACGAAGATTCACTCAAGCAGGTCAAGGTGCTGGTCTAAGAAAGACCAAGTAGAGATTAAGATGTAGAAAAAATCAAAGTTCTGAAGGACATGCTTAATCAAAAAGACAAATAATATGAAAAAGTGCTCGAGGTCGTCAAAAACTACAAACTTGAGCTTGACTACAAAGAATAAACATTCAACAGAATATTCCCTGCCAACCAAAATCCTTTGAATATTGAACGAATCGGCCTCAAAAAAGAAAGGTCTGGGAAAGGAAGTCAATCCCACCTTAAGGATACCATGATTACGAAGTACAACACAACCAAGACAATTCATACTGTTCAGGATTTCTGTAAAGAGAGGCACAGACTCTCAGGGGCTACTTTGAAGCTGTTTTGATATAAATATAAATATAATATCGATTCTTATTTTTTGAAAAATCTATTTTTTAAAAGTTTATTATTTTAAGTTTTCACTGCAAAAATGTTGACTTTGCGTTACTTTAAAAAATAATCAGATACTCAATTGAGACATGATAGTCTCTAGTATTTGACACTACTATGGAAGAGTAGCTTTAGTTTTACGACCAGCAATTTCAGTAATTGTAGCATCTCACTAATCAAACCGATTTGAATCTTTCTGTTCAAGACAGCAATGGTCTGTATGACTACGAGGAAAAATTCAATGAAGAGAATGAATCTGATGCCGAAATAGATAACTACCACAATTTGTTGATGGAAAACTATGTGGATGAATCAAAGTTACAAGAATACTCGAAAGATATAAAAAGCTTGAGGTACAGTAAATTAAGTAACATCAAAAAAATGGAGCCAAGTTAATATACATTAGCAAAATCTGCATGCTCAACAAAAACTTACAAAACAAATTATTCAGGCAAAGCTTCTCTCAGTAAATATTCGATTGGAGGAACATACACTGATAGTGTTTCTAATAAGTCTAAATACATGAGGCAATAAACAAGAAGGATAAAAAATTAACTGAGACTTGAGGAAGAGCAATAAAAAAGGGAAAGAAGAGAGCTTAAAGATCTATCTATCATTTTTGAAAAAAGCAAAAGCAAGAGTAAGGGAAATGGCTTGAAAAAAAAACTGACTAAAAGATTGCTGTAAATCATGGCTTAGAAATTTTCTGACTATGATCTATCCCAAAGCAATCCATAATATAAGGGACTACGATTGTCCATTCGATAAATAGGGTCACTATTTGAATTAGGGCAAAGCACAATTCACAAACTTTACTCTGAGTGGGTTGAAGATCCGGCTTTTTCAAACAGAATCAACAAATAAATGTTGAAAACGAAAGGCATCGAAAAGAAATTAACTCTCGACCGACTCGAGCATTTAGCCAGACTTATCAAGGACAATCCTTTCATGACGCAAAATGAGCTGACTACAGCCCTGAACAAGATAGATGACTTAAAGACATACAAGGATGGTCAAAAAAAGTAAATAACTAGGACGATAGTATCCAGGTTGCTGAAGTGTGGCAAATTCAAGAAGAAAAGAGTCAAGTGTGTTCCAAAAGAGAAAAATACTTCGAAATCTCTGGAGAACAGATTCAATTATTGTTCGAAATATAAATAAATTTGGCAAAAAAGAGCAAAGGTATACTTTTTAGATTAAAGTGGCTTCAACCTATACATGACCAGAGATAAAGCCTGGGCAAGGCCGAACGAATAAATCACTGTGAACTGCCCTATCAACAAAGGCAAAAGATTTTCGCTGATAGCCATTATTGCTTAGGATGGTCTGACCCATTGGAGAATCATTGAAGGTACATACCGAAAGTACGAATTCATTGATTTCATTCGACAGTTGTTCACCAGAATAAGATAATAGATGGATGATATGACAGAATAGGAGCGTCTGAGCGAGGATAATCAACGCTAAAAATGGCTCATAATGGACAACTGTGCAATCCATGACCGATAGCAGACCAATAAATTAGCTCAATAATGCAATATGAATGTGCTGTATCTGCCTCCTTATTCTCCTCAGCTTAACCCTATCTAGATGTGGTTCAGCGAGGTCAAGAGCAGAGTGCGCAAGACCAACTATAGTACAGAAAAGCAGCTGTTATAAATAATGCAAAGAATATTGAAGGATTACTAAAACTATGATTTCTCCAACTATTTTTCGACTATTCAAAAGCACGTTAACAAGGGGATCAATCGCTAGAAATTTTGAATGATTAGATATTAAATATCATTGTGAACTTAGTTAATACTTTTTTAATGAAAGTGGAACAAAAATAGGAGAACAGTAAGCAAACAGCAACAAATGAGGAATACATTTTCAAGGAGAAGTTGGCCGACAGTTAAGATTACAAGGAGTCTTGTCGCTATCTTATAGATAGGGGTCTTGGGCAAGGCACATTTGGCAGGTGTATCAAGGTCATCAAATTCAATATAGAAAACACTAAATAGTCCAGTTAAGTAGAAGAAGAAGGAAAGGTATCAACGATGAAAATTTTTGAGTTTGAGCAGTCGACAACAATAGAGAAGCGTCTCCTTGAGAGGAAGTAAAAGGAGGAGAAAGGAATAATAGACGACTGGGAGTAGGAAGACTAATAGGGAGAAGGCTATGTAAGGTAAAGGATATAGAATGCCACATAGAAAGAGCACAACTAACAAATGAGCAGTGTACATATATCGATATTAAGTTCAAAAACGAAAAGCAAATTATGAACTACCTCGAATAGCAATACGCAAGCATAGATGGGAGTGACGACTAGCTCATGAGATACTTTGTCAAAATATAAAAGTCTTGGGCTGAACCTAACACTCCATACTCCCAAAAAAAAAGAGCTTTTATTGTTATGGAATACTGTTAAAATGGGGACTTAGAGACCTTTCTTTCTCGCATCTAGGAAAACTAACATTAGCTATCTTCAAGATAAATGCTGTACCTGGCCAAATAAATAGCTGTGGCTGTCTATTTATTGCATAACTTCAAAATCATTCACCTCGAGTAAAATTCCATTTATTTAGCCTCAAATTCAAAAATGTTCTCTTGGACAAAAAATTTCAGGTCAAACTATGTGACTTTGGCACGAGCTACAAAGGATAGGTTGAGAGTTTTTCAAGGAATTTATTTGTTGGAACAAAAGGGTATATGGCTCCATAGGTCTATATATGTGGATTAGCAAAACACAACCATAATTAGCGCCCTACTTACTGCTATGAAGCCGATATATTCTCTTTCGGCTGTTTACTGTACTTGATGCTTTAGATAGATATAAACTGTTTTTCAAAAAACTTCCAGAGAGGTAAGATCGTGACAGAGGAATCACAAAGTAATGTTTTTAGCAGATTGAAGCTTGTAAAAATAGTGATCTAAGCAATAGAGATCAAATTCTCTTGATGAATCTGATTGAATTTTCGTTGATAACGAGTCAAACTAAAAGATACAAGATTGCTCAACTACTATAGCTCTTTCGGCGCGAAATGGTCGAAAAAAGTCGAGATAACCCTGGTGACTAATATCTGAAAGGGCTCTCAGATAAAGATATAAAATAATTGATTCAGCAGAACCAGCTTTTGTTCAACGCTCAAGAGGTTTCAAGTATTAAGGAGAGTTTAGCATAGAAACTGAAATCTAAATACAATGTCACGGTTACCAAGGTCTACCACGTGGAGCGTTTAGGCTTCTTGTTTTTGCTTTCAAGCCATAAATTTCAAGCTATATTAGTAGATAAGGGCAAAGTTACCTAATTTTTGGACATTTAAAAATAAATTATCACAGCTATACAAAATCACTTATTTGATTGCCTGAAAAACTCAAAAACAAAACTGAACAAAGTTAATATATAAGTTCTAAATGATTAGATAGACAAAAACTGTGGAAATATTTCAAGCAAAGATATGAGAAGGAAAAAAGCCTAAGCCTTTTTGAAGTTTCTTTTTCACCACAATCATATCCTAAAGGATTATGAAGAGGTTCGAAGTAATCAGGAGTTCAACTGTCACAAGTAGTAAGTCAATTTGTAAATTGAAAGAATAAAAATCCCCAATCACAAAACTATCATCCTCATGCTTTCAAACGGGGTCATCCAGTCCTTCTTTTCCTCTGAAAAAACATAGAATAACTTCAACACATGTGTCATCATCGGCCATCTAAGAAAATCAACATATTCACCCTTTATTGATACCTCAAGACCACCAACAATAGATGTAACAGTTCAATAATTTTCGAAAGGATAGAAACTCTTCTTTGTAAGTGTTCAAGATGCGATGAGCCACAAATATATAGGGAATTATGTCAGATATATCCGAAAGCATATTTACGAGTCATTCAAAGGAATGTAAAAGGAATTAAAGGAATTCAATAAAGAAAAAGGACTGAATTACAGAATCAGAAATTATTGATAATTATGTTATAATGATGAAATTAATCGAACGAATCATTTTAATAACTTCACCCATCCAAATTTGTCAGGAATACGTCCTTCTTGAATACCCAGAATTTTGTTTCTGATTTCGTGTGATATAGGTCCAATCAGAGTCTTATCATCAAGGATAGTAACCTTCTGTCCCCTGAATTCGATCTCTTTCACGCCGCTGATAATAACAGCTGTTCCTGCTCCGAAACATTCAAGAAGCTCCCCCTTTTTGTGTCTTTCGATAACCTCCTGAATGAATATTCTCCTCTCACTCACTTTGTAATGCTTTTAAGATCTCAATAATTCCTGAGTCAACCGATACTTACCAATATGGAGTCTCTGGTAACTCCTGGGAGAATAAGATCCTCAAGTTCGGGAGTCACGACCTCAATTTATCCTGATTTGCTGTCCTTAAAGATGAAGAAAATATTAGATGCTCCAACTTCTACAATTTGGTTTTCGTACAGCCAAAGAACTTGTTGATAACCTTCAGCTAGCACCATGTAAGATGCTTGTAAGGTCGGGGCATAGTTTCTAAATATATAAAGCCTTACCCTCCAATTTTGAAGGCCCCTGTTCCTAAGGGTGCGCTTCGGATGGAGCTTTCAGTACAAGAAAGAGAAACTGGTTTGAAACCTGTGGGATAATAGGGCCCCACTGGTCCTCCCATGACTAATAATTTGCTTTGACTTGGCTTTTTGACGCCCAAACTGGGTTCAGTGGCAATGTGAAGAGGTCGAATGTAGTAACTGAACTCTGAAATGGGAGGAATCCATCTTTCTTCAGTCAGAATGAACTGCTATATCAGTCTAACTAGCTCTTAACCATCAAAATCTGGAAGTGAAAGTCTCATTGATGATTTTTTCAAGCGAAGCGCATTACAATCAGGCCTAAACAGTCTGATTTATCCTTTGACGTTCTTGTAGGCCTTAAGGCCTTCAAAACATTGAGTACCATAATGAAGGCAAGATACAAAAGGATTGATTTTCAGTCTTTCGAAAGGTTTAATGACGGGTGCAGACCATCCATTCTTCTCATCATAGTTAACAACTCCCATGTGATCGCTATGATGCCTTCCGAAAAGAAGAACGTTAGCTGTCATTTAAGGCAAATCTAGAAGTTCTGCTTTTGGTCTTTACTCCCTCACTAATTTGTCAACCTATATGATATTTGCTATACTGTGAAGGTGCCTGCAGAGGAGCTAAGGGATTTATTTTTGGGATATGCTGTGAATGGTGCTCGGACGAGCATGTTGAGGAACCGATGCATTATTGATGCAATTATGGATGACTATAAATTATATTAGGTGAATAAGGGGAATAATCTATCAGAGGTTCCCTCTCTTTGCTTGCTCTTCTTCAATGGAAATAAATAAGCTCTTGAAATTTCCAGCTCCGAATCCTTCGTGGTTCTTTCTCTGGATGACTTCAAGGAATAGAGTGGGTCTGTCTTCAATTGGCTTAGTGAAAATCTGGAGGAGGTATCCCTTGTCATCATAGTCGATCAGGATCTTGTTCTTTTGGAGAACATCGATGTCTTCAGAAACCTTGATATTCATATCAGGGAGGTTCTTTCTGATATTGTCGTAGTAGGTATCGGGAATGCTCAAGAATTCCACGCCTCTTCCTCTCATATTCTCCACAGTGGTGATGATCTCGTCCGTCTTAAGAGCAATGTGCTGAACTCCAGCATCGTGGTAGTAGTCAACATACTCTTGGATCTGTGATTTTCTCTTTCCGTTGGCAGGTTCGTTGATGGGCATCTTGACATTTTCATCATAGTCAGTCACTACGATGGATCTTAGGGAAGAGTATTCAGTGTGGATCATCTTGTCGTCAACCGACCAGAATCTATGGAAACCAAGAGCATTTTCGTAGTATTTCACAGCCTACTCCATCTTGAGGTCAGGTTGGTTCCCAACAATATGATCAATTTTTTGGAATTTGATAGGAGGAAGGATAGTGTTAAAGACTTCCTTGTTGTGGTGGGCCTTGTAGCCAGGGAGGAAGGCACCCTTGTAGTTAATGTTTTGGATGAAGGTGTGAGTTGTATCTCCATAGGTCTTGATGGCAGCAATGATAACGGTGCCGTTTTCATCAGAAAGTTCGCTGGGAGGAGATACAGCAACACCACCATGAGAAGTAGAGTATTCATAGATGGCCTTAACATCGTCAACATAAAAGGCAACATCCTTGACACCGTCACCATGATCAACAAGGTGCTTGTTCATTTATTCTGAGCTGTCCTTGTTGTAAACGGAGCAGAAGCAGAAAGTAGCACCCTCGTGGTTTCTGACCACGTGGCTGGCGACCTTTCTCTCTCCATTTTCAAGTCCCTTGTAGGCAAGGTATTCAAAGCCAAATCGGGAGGTGTAGTAAGCGGCAGCCTGTTTCGCGTTCCCAACCCAAAAGGTGAGATGTCCTGAATTAAGAAACTCTTACCGAACTTAAGAATTTTGCCGAAGCTTGGTCTTTAGCCTTTTTGTCCCTACATGTAATATCTAAATAATATGAGGGAGGAATTATGTTCTGGAAATTTATAGCGCAAGCTATTTCAACAATAGTTCTTAACCAGGAAAAAATATAAATATATCTCGTACGACCTTTTGATATCTTATTTTTTCAGATTTTATAACTGATTTATCTTGTCTCCTTGAACCAAAAGATTTTTTTATTGATAGTAGTATAAAAGTAGCACTGGTGATGAAACATCAAAAATTGGACTTGTATTTTCCTAAGGCCTGCTTCTGAATGTTCCGATTAGGCTTTCGTAGTGATTTTATTGGATTTTAATCTAAATCCTCAGCTTTGTATTGATACAGCCATAAATTTAAGCCATCATATTGACTCTTCTCAGAAGTCCGGATAGTTGGCTGTTGCTGCTTGGTAGAACTTGAAAAAATTGAAAAGCTGGTCTCGCCATGATCTTCAGAGGTCTCCCAGTATTTTTTGTATTCATCATTGTCAGCAAAATAGGAATTTTTCATGGTCATCTTGGTCCTCTTTTTGCCTGTAAAGTAAGCTGAATCAATACTGTTTGTTCTCCTGACTTCATCAAGTACGTCCTCGTAGCGAGAAGGAGATTCTTTTTGGGAAAAACTGGCTATGGGTTCAGAATTATCAAGAGTTGGATAGGAAATTTATTTCACTTTACTCAAATTCATTGTTTTATTGTCGGATTCCAATCGAAGTTTATCCTTTTGTAACTGTTATATGATGTTGTGTAATCTTTATTGTTCCGCTTTTGCCTTTATTTATCTCTCTATCAGAGCTGAGGCTAGTTAGTACCCCATCTATTTTGGGTTTTGCTATCTTATTTGCTGAAGCACTTTTTCTGGAGAATTAACAAGTTGAGCTTCAATTTTACTCACTTGCTATTTTTGCTGAGTCCTGGCAATTTGCTGGCAGTTGATATTTTCTTTGATCACTCCAACCTTATTCTACATCTTTTGGAGTCGCTCATAGAACTCAACCAATCGTCTATTTTGCTGTTTTTCAACTTGACACCCCCCGCAATCTACATAGAATAAAGTTTACTATCTTCCGAGTGAGGTCCGGAGTGAGCCGAGTGCTGATGCTCTGGGTTTTGTTATTTTTTATTCATATGTCATAATAACATACAACCCTCATAATTTGTTTTATCGAATAGAAAACGGCATTCAATTAAGTGCCATTTACACCCATATATTCAGATATACATTTAAAACAATAATGAGAATAGTATAAGTAAAATATTGATATTGAAATTGATAAATGATCAGATACAATTCAAAAACATCCTCCTTTAATTGCATTGATCTTGTTTTGCAAATGATAATATTTTTTAGAAGTAATGCCTAAACCCATAAGTATTGAGGTAGGTGGGTCTATCTAAAAGGCAACACAAACACCCAAAACAAAACAGCTATACGAGCTCCTAAAGCAAAATAGAAAAGTACAGCAGGAGCTCAAAAGTAAACAAGTATATCTATTCAGAAGCCAGGGGCCTCATTGCTGAACGAATGGACACTATTGATGAGTATATCAGCACCTTTCGGCTCAAAAAATAGTTCCCGAGATCAACTGCCCTACTGAGCCTACTCAATTTCTAGAAAAATCTGCCTTAAGCATTGAAGGAGCAAAATAAAATAATAGACAAGTAGGGAGGTAAGAGCCTCGAAGAAGATGATACACATGATAAACAGGCTCAACAAAATAAGAAGAAGGGGAAAGCAGCAACCAAGGATAAGCCTAGAAACAAAAAAATGAACAAATCGTTTGACCTTTCAATGCTCCCTAGTGACCCTGCTCTTATAAATTTTGTTGAGATTGCGAAAATAACTGAATTTACTTTTCCGATAGATCTTTACAAGGAATGGTATGAGCATAACAAAAAGAAAGAACCAAAAGTTCCATTTACCGAGGAGGAGGAACGGACAATTAAGAAAGTTCATCAAAAATATTCAGTGAGTTGGGAAAAGATTTGCCAAATTATTGACTGGCGGCCTTTTGAGGAGATATACTATGAGTATCAGAACAGATTGAATCCAAAAATTATATGTGGAAGGTGGCATTTACGATAGAGCCTTATGTTACTAATACTGCTGGAGCATTTTGGAGCTGGAAAATGGGCTCTTATCAGTCAAAAAATTGTCATTAAAAGCTAACTGCAGGTGAGGGAACGCTATTGTAACGTGCTGGACCCAAATTTGGGCAAGGACAGTTACTGGACAAAATAGATGGAAGAGAAGCTGATGTAGGTTGCAAGTTAGTATGGCTACAAATGGAACGAAATTGCAAAAATTAACATTTTCAAGAATAAAAGTGACAACTGCATTTGGAGAAGGTTTAGAATCATCATGGTCAAAAATAGCAAATAGTAAATTCTCAAGCAAATACCAGAGCATGGTAGCAGGGGTTTAGCAGATAGAATTCTCAAATACAAGTAACAATACGATAAGAGAAATCGGAAGTTTCCTTAAAGAGAAAACAAGCAAGCTTTCGACCCAAATGAGAGAGCTCGACAACTCAGACAAAACTCATCAAATATCATCACCAATGCCAGATAAGTTGAAGTTATGAACATAAGTCAGCAGCAACCTATGGAGGCTTAAAATTTCATCTAAATATATCCCGAGCATGCCGAAAACGAATTCAGATTTTTTGATTCTTGAATAAAGCTAAACAATGATTTCAGAGTTTTAAATCAATATGACTCATTCGAAAATCAATGGGATGACAATGAGACTGATATCGTCCATCAAATCATCCTTTGCGCGCCAGCGTTTGATGGCTTCGAACATCAGTGAATGTGTATAGTTCGTCAAAGTTACAGAATTACTCTTTTCAAGAATGGCAATAACTTCATCATTTTATTCGACAGTCCATAATCCATCAGAAGCGAGCACCAAAAATCTGAAAGAACAATCTACCTTATATATACTAGCTTCTGGATCAGGAATGACCCCTAACTTGTATGCACATGAAAGACCGAGAGTCCGGGTTATGGTGATTCCTGGAAATTTTTAATTTTTGGCCCAAATTCGGTCAGGACCAATATCAATCCCTCTTTCGTTTTTATAGGGCTAAACTATTCCTCCATTTTTCGTGATCCTTAGCCTTTAGTCGAATCGTTCCAAGGTATGGTCGTGGGTAATCTGAAATGATTTGACTGACGGTGAGTCTTTGTAGACTTTTCCAAGAAGAGCCCTACTATTTCCTGCATTGAAGACATATATGGTAGTAGAGGTGATGAGAGCTATCAAGGCAGTGGTTCCAGAAAACTGTGCTTCTTCTGCTTTGTAGTGCAGAATATATGAATTTGTTTTTTCGATCACTTTTCTGACGATTATATCGATACCAAACATTGGGCTTTAAGTTTTGAGCTCCTAGCTATATTTGCTGAGCAAATCTACATGTGAGTGTGCTTACTTTGAAATATGTTTTTGGCTGTCAGAGCTATGGTCTTTCCATGTTTTCCATGGCCATCGAAAATTCCATATATTTTGCATTTGTTTGCAATTTAGTCCTCCAATATAACATCTTGATTTTCCATATTATCGTAATTTCTCATACCCATACGTGAGATTGCAACTGCCTGTATTTGGCTAATTAATAACTGATTGGGTTTATCCTTCTTCTTTACATCTACACATTAATCGATGCTCTATCGAAAACGAGTGTTCTTAATAACGGTA
>Ga0210025_1002006_pt1 | contig 20839 bp, 10 predicted proteins | sample CryGeyme20150102_FD_183989 | JGI IMG/M metagenome (GOLD analysis project Ga0210025, IMG submission 183989) | Groundwater microbial communities from Crystal Geyser aquifers in Utah, USA - Crystal Geyser metaG 2015-0102 (SPAdes) (version 2) | ecosystem: Environmental > Aquatic > Deep subsurface >...
TGAAGAACCAACAGATTTACGATGCTGTCATGGAAGAAATGCTGGAAGAGCACAAGAAGAGTGACTTGTCTCATTTGGAAAAGATTGTCGCTGTGAAGCTATTGAACAATCCCTGGACCCCTGACAACGGATGCCTTACTGCGGCCAACAAGCTTCAACGTCGCGCCGTCATCCAGCAACACGAAAAGGAATTCAACGAAGTCAAGACGAAGGGAATCTTTTAAGTAATGAGCTACATTTCATGCGAAGTACATTTGCGTTTCTGTGTTGGTTTTATTCACTGCGTTCTGGGCATGCACTACCACATGGTCTACAAGGTATGCAACTGGCTGCTGTCCCGCGAGTGCAACTATATCTGTCCGTTTTGATGTCTCTACTTGTAGGGCTGCTGACTGTAGCTGCTCTTGCTAGCTAGTATTGAATGCCGTAGTACTGTATGCGAAAAGAACCTCGTATCAGTTAACCCGGGGCAATACGGCTATCTCGTAGTACCCTACTACCGACTACCAGGAATCACTAGCTAGCTACTACCAGGTAGTAGCTTTACCGGTAGAAATGATGAAGTCGTGGACATTGTCTCTACTAGCTACCAATTACCAGGTACTGGGCCATTCCTAAAATTGAGGCGCACCAAATTCTTGAAGCCAGATTGCTATTCATTTGGTGCGACTAATTTGGCTTGCCTGCTCCTGAAATCCAATTTGGCGCCGTTAGGCCTGTTTAAACTGCAGTCTTTACTTAGAGGTTTTTTTTGTCACACTGTACTTAGGCATTCACTTAGTAAAGACTGCGTGTAGAACCTGGTAGTGTTTCTACAGAGCTCCCTGCATTGAAAAATAAAAATAAAATTTGGAGCCAACTTTTCTAATTCTGTAGCAAAGACGAGACATATCTTGTTGTTATCATCATCATGATTACCAACAACATTCATGAAGATGGTGATCCACCACACCACCAAGACGAAGTGGAAGTTCAACAAGAAAACAATGAGGAAGGAGATGACGAGGATGATGATGAAGACGACGAGGAGGAGTACGCAGCCGCAATAGCTGCGCATTTTAATAAGAAGATGCCCCCCCGTGTCAAGCCTGCTGCTCCTCCTGCACCACCACCTGACTTCCATCATCATCATGCTGCTTCTGCCAGTGGGGGTATGATGGTACCTCCTCCTACTCCTGGTGGTCCTGCTGCCTCTGCTCCTCCTCAGTTTGCCTCGTATGATCATCCTCCTCGTCCTCCTCTTCCACCTCCTCGTCTGAGTCAATACTCTTTTGTACCTGCTGCTGGATCGTCATCACATCATCATGCTCCCCTACGGGCACCATTTCAACATCAACACCAACTTGTTGCTACTACTACCCTTCTTCCGGCTCTCCCTCCTCCTGCACCTGCTGGAAACAAAAAGAAGAAGAAACAAGCTAGGCAGCCCCCCAAGACAACGACAACAAAACAACGAGGTGGTCAATTTGATATGAAAGAGTTGAAGTCCCTTTTTGACACTATGGAAAAGGTACTTCCCATTGGCTTGCGCGAGTGGGAAGTCGTCCTTGAGCAACACAATAAAATTTGGTCTGCCAAGGAAAGGGAAGTTCGTGGGTTGCGACAGAAGTTTAACCGGCTGAATGCTTCAAAGCTCCCTACTGGTGATCCCAACTGTCCATGGGACGTCAAGTGGGCAAAGCAATTGAAGAGGAAGATTGATGAAAAAGCAGACTCAAACCTCTTGAATGATGTCTCTGAAGCTGAGGACGAAGTTGAAGACGATGACACACCCGAGGATGATGATGAAGAAGAAGAAGACAACAACAATACCAACAACAATACCTCCTCTTCTTCCTCGGACGACTTGATCACTCCTATGAAATTGAATAATACAAAAGACAATTTTGGACGCACTATTTCTTCCCATATGAGTCGCAACAAGAACAAAAGGAAGTACACCAGCAAGACCAATGTTCCGGCTGTAGTGGATACCTCTTCGGCCTTCACTGATTTCATGCAGATGCAAATGGTAATGGAGAAGCAGAAGGAGGCGAGGGAAGAGAAGCGACGACAGGCCGAGAGACAAGAAGACAGGAGACGTGAGGACCGGATGATGATGATGATGATGGCAGTGATGAGTGGGAACAAGACCATGATGGAGAGGAGCATGATGATGATGACGACGACGAAGGAAAGGACCAATAACAAAGAGAACAACAACAATGAGGAGGAGACAGACGAGGACGATTGTAGTGGCAGCGAGTAGTAGGAATGATCATGGTTAACTTCTTGCTTTATCTAGTAGTAGTAGTTATCATTAATGAAGAACATCATATTGCTTAACATTGTACTACTACTACCACCATGGTTAAGATAGATTGCATGCAATTAACATCGTACTACTACCACCATGGTTAAGATGATAGATCGCGTGCAATCAAAGCCTCACAGTCTCTGTCAAGATGAGGCATGAACGTTGTCCTGATTTGGTTGATGCCACAGTAACGAGCCCTGAAGTTGTACACCAGCATGATGCACTGGATAATGCACTTGCGTTCACCATGCTCTTCATACTTCAACCTCGCTTTGAGCCTGGGGAAGGAACCTTGCAGTGCCCTCATTCCCCATTCAGCAGCTTGTCTCATCGATGTAGCATCGCAAAGCATGGTGTATTCCTGTGCGTCTTCTCCTAATGTGACATCCTGTGCTGACTTGATGACAAACGCATTACCTCTGGAACAGAAAGCCGAGTCCATTACGCATTTGCCACCATGCTTTTCATACTGCTCCCTGAGTCTCTGGTACACGCCTCCAAAGTAAGCAAGCTCTGAATCATGCATGGAGCCAGGACAGTTCAATACACAATCGATGATGGTTCCATCCGGTGCGAAAACAAGAAGGTTGGTTACATAATGGTCATGCGTCCATCCATTATAGAACATGGACTGTACCAAGTCGTTATCTGTGGACTCCAACATGAGTTTGAGTCCATCTGCGACACAGTAGACGTCCTTCAAACTAGGATACATGGAAGTAATGGCATCCTTCCATGAATCGACTGTCTCTTGTGATGGGTCCCTTTCCACACGACCGTAAACGTTGCTCCGGAGAACCTTAACCAGCACCATTCTTCCAAACTTTAACCAAAGGTTCAATGGTGTGGCTGTCAAACCAAAGAGCTGACAAAGTACGTACTCCTGGCATGAAGTCCGGTTGTATGTCAATACCAAGCCAAGTACAGCTTCACTAGACAACATTCGGGGGCGTCCTGACCGTGTCTTCCTTTTCTTCAAGGGAACAATCTTTCCATTGTTGCTGTAGGGAGTAAAGTTCTTGTAGTAAGGGTAGAACAAACGGTGCAAAGCAAAGAAGGATTGGTTGTCAAGTCCTGTAGCAGTGATCATACAAGCATCGTTGCCTCTGTTGAGTATCATGCTCCAAGGGGACTCCTCAGGCAGCAGCAGTGATGGCCTTGCAATCCGACGGTCGCGACGACGTCTTCCTGTTGAATCCAACAAGGAGATGAACCTGTGATTGTCGTTCTCCTCCTCCTCTTCTTGTTGCTTCCTCTTGGCTTCGTCTTCCATGAGCTTCCAAGCCCACATGAGTAACAAAGCACCTCTCATGGTGGTAATGTTGATGTTTGATGAGTACGTGCGTCGTTTTTGACAAAGAGTTATCAAAGTTGCCTCCAAAAATAATTTTTTTTTTACAAAAGGTACTGTTTTTGTACAGTAAACTATATTTAAAGATTTCTTGCAAACCTATTTAGAGAAAAATGTCCGTTAGACCCCAGAGCCAAATTGAGATTGGACGAGACGACCGTGCTTGATTTGGCTTCAGAGGCCAAACTTTCCCCTAATTAATTTTTTCGCATGAAGAGCAATCTGGCTTCAAGAATTTGGTGCGCCTCAATTTCAGGAATGGCCCACTACCTGCTACCGTAGTAGCTAGCTAGTACTCTATGGTAGTAGAGTAGACTGCCCCTGGTATTACAGAGCAAGTTATGGGATCGTTCGCGTTCAATCGGGCCCTCGCATCGCGTCCGCAGTCGTTTGCCAGCGCTGAACAAGAAAAGAACAAGTGCGCCACTGACAAAGTGCGTCATTCGACTGCTTTCGTGACATTGCATGAGGATTTTCAAAACAAGAAAGACGCCCATAACCTTTTTTAATTAGGTGCACCTTGCTTTCAAAATGCAGCAATGGCGAGCAAAACATTACGCAATCTTCTCTTGCTGACCCCCTCGCTGGCACTGCTTGATCAATTCCAGCAGACAGGGTGCTGCGCAATTAACTTTTTTCATTAACGATCGCTAGATATTATTTTACACAAACTTTGTGTGAGCTCGAATCTACAACAGTACAACGACAACAACTAACTATTCTAAACTTTGGATTGTCTTTCAGGTGTGTACCTTATATTCATACTGAGATTTTGTTTCCTTTTCGTCTGGTGCACTGGATGACCACGAGGGAGTTTTCATCCTCCTCTTATCCTTCAGAATGGTAATGGTGACTCCATTACAGGCTGTCTAAAAGGAAAGGGCAGCTCACTTTTTGGCCGTTTCTTTCTTTCCATAGCTGCCACCACACAGCTGATCTCTCTTCACTCAAACGGAAACGACCAGTTTGTGTTACAGAACGACAACCAACAAGGATACCCATAGACACTGTCGGAAAAAATGTCCGGAGATTGTCTAGAACCTCCTCCATTAGATGGCCAAGTCGGCAGTGCACTATCAAGTGAAGAAGCAGAAGACAAGCAGGAGGATGGAAAACCCAGTGCCGGAAGAGACTCCGCCAACAGCTCTACCAATAGTGACAGGGATTTTGGTCGTGATGGTGATGGTGCACGTCCTTTATCCAGAAAACGACCGAGATCCTCCTTAGCTTCTTTGACTGCTCGTTCTCCTGCTCCTTCACTTAAGCATCAGCTGCACCCAGAACTAGAAATGCAAGACACATCAGAGGATGGAGATGATGACGCAGAGGAGGACGAGGAAGAGGGAACGGACCAGCATTCAGGTGATGATGATTATGAAGTGCCACCTCCGCCGCATTTAGGGGGTGGAGAAATAGCCTTTGCTGGTGCACATGTCTCGGTGGTGTCCATGCAGGAGAAGTGGGATGAAATGTTCAACAGACTGATTCACTTCAAGGTACGGAAGCAAGCGCGTAATGTGTCTGTTGTCTAGCCTGTCCCAACGAGATAAGGCTCTTCTTCCTCACCGTGACACCCTCGTCTGTCTTGCCATTTTCATAATTGCATCTAATCACTTGACATTGCCTCTCTGTCTGTCGCTTGCCTGCCTATCTGTACCTCACAGGAAATCCATGGCCACTGTCTGGTGCCAAATCGATACAAGGAGGACACATCTCTCGGGTCTTGGGGTAAGTAGCTAGCTGGTGCTGCAGCTCAAATGGCAGCTGCTTGTTGGCTTACTCGCGGAATTAAAGATGTCGCTTTAAAGACTTACCCTGCACACCCCCCCATACACGTATCACGTATTATTCCGTTCTTTCTCGTCCGTGCAGTGGCGACCCAACGTCGAACGTACAAAAACATGATGAGCGGACAAACCGCCTCGAGTGGTATGAACATGGAACGTGCTCGACGACTCGGGGAAATTGGATTTGAATGGTCCACCACGGATCCACGACATCGTCCTTGGGAAGAAAGATACGAGGAATTGAAAGCCTTTGTCGTACGTATTTGGAAGGGAGTTGTCGGCAGTTGTGTCTTGTTGTGGTCCTGGAAACTTTCTTAACATCTGATTTCATCTCTTTCTCACTCAATATCTGATCGAAAGACTGCTAACGGACATGCTGAAGTGTAAGTCGTTTCTCGTATTATCACGGCTGTGGTTGTCGCCATACTCGACTGTTCGGGTATTTGTTGTTGCCTGTGTTCTGTGCTCTGTGCTCTGTTAAATGAGCACATGTCGATCGTGTTTGACTCACGTTACTCTGACTGCTGCTTCAATGCCGTTTGTCGCTTTACAGACCAATGAGATGGGAGAAAAATGTTCAACTGAGTAACTGGGGTGCGTTTGTTTCTAGCAACTATTGTCGTTGTCGGGAATTTTAGAAAAGATGCGGACGAGTTTATGTGTAGCTGGTGAACTTTGGCATGGAAAGGCATAAGGCATTGTCTAACTCCCGTTCCATTCCGTTCCTTCTGTTTTTGTGCTGCTTCTGTTTTGTGCTTTCGCTACTTTCTACATTGTCTATTTATGTTAGTCTCCAAGCAGGTAAGCCAGGAGATTGTACGAAGGAGTTCTGTTTGTGCAAAAGCGTGTAATTGAGGGTTGTTAGTTGTTACGAAGGAGGTTCTGTTTGTGCAAAAGGGTGTAATAATGGTATTAGAGAGTTATTCGAACACCAGCCAGCTTAATACAAGAGAACTTACATGCGTCCAATTCCAAAACTCTTAACTCTTTCCCTAAAAATCTACAGCGCCAGGATTACAAATTATTACAGCGCGGGAAAACTACTCGACTGACCGAGAAGAGACGGAAACTCTTGAACGACGTTGGTTTTGTATGGGAAATACCGCGCAAAGGTAGAAGACTGCGCGTGCTGTCCAAGAAGGTAGTCAACCCTGCTAGCGGTACAGTTCCTCCTGTTGTTACTACTTCCGGTAGCAGCAGCAGTAACAACCATAAAAAAAGCAGTAGCAGCAGCACTGCTGTTCGAGTGTCGGCGCCATCAACGTCGTCCGCTACAGGCGGATGTTCCAGTGGTCGCACATTTGCGACGACAGCTATGACGAAAGCAGCTGTTGCTGTTGGTAATTTTGCCCCTAATAGTTCGACTGTAGTCGCCGGAGGAGAAAACATTGCAGCTTCTGTTGCCGAGACATTACTTTCTGCTCGGCAAGCCCCTGGAATAACAGCTTCAGCATTTTTTCCACCACCAGCAGCACCGCCTCCGCCACAAGGGCCATTGGATTCGGATTCTGTCTTGCGTATTCTGGGAGCTCTGGGTACGTCAACAAATAATGTGCATATTGCCAATGTTGTCGCTTTGGCGCAACTTATTTTGAATGCCCAGCAGCAGCAGCAGCCATCCGCGGCTGCAAACATTGCGTCTGCATCGTTGGGTGGTCAAGGGCAGCAGCAAGACAACATTAACTTGATGAACATCGTGCAAGGCATGGTGCAAGCATCTACCTATCAGCAACAACATCAACAGCAGGATGTATCCGCAGCTAGTTTGCAATCAATTGCCACTGCTATTATCACAGCACAATTAGGCACTACGGGTGCTGGCAATGCGCAGGCAGCAACCGTGTCGACCCATCAGCCCTCATCGACCGCCGCTGCAGGTGGTGAGGGTGGTGTCCCAGCAACGGTTTCCATATTTTCTCCTAACAACACTACCTTTCATAGACAAACGCCGCTGAACAGTCTCGGCAACACCTCCATCCAACCAAGCCGCACAACCAAACAAACAGCTGAAATTTCGAATGCAATTTCCGCCCATCCAGCAACGTCGTCTTCTGGTTCACAGTCACAATCGCAACAGCCTTCTGTGCAGCCGTGGCAACCACAGTTGTTTCAGTTTCCCCAGCAACAAGGAACAGCCGCTTCAGCAAATACTGCCACTGCTGGTGCCGCTGTTACTACTTCTTTCGGGGGCCAACAGCAGGAACAGCCAACCTTTGTGCTTCTGCCTCTGCCAATGAACCAGACTTCGCAACAGCAACAACAATTACTACCACTGCAGCTGCAACAAATCTTGGCGCAGCAACAACACCAGCAGCCTTTGGCTCAGCATCCACAATCTCAACTGCAGTTTCTAAATCCTTCGTTGCAGCAGCATGGACCCGCAGGTGGTGCTGGTGGCGTGCTGAATCTGAGTGCGCTGGCGAATTTGGGACTTTCATCAGACTACTTGAGAGCCTTGGGTTTGTCGGCTCCGCAACAGCAACATCAATCTGCCCTGCTGCCACCTGCTTTGCAACAGCAATTGCTTTATGAGCAATTGCAACTCTTGCAGCAACAGTCTCAAGTATCGGTGGCGGCCGCTGCCTTGCAACAGCAGCAGCAAGGAGGCAATGCGGACAACACCGGGAGAGATTCAACCAACAGTGATTCAGCTATATGAATACAAGGTTTAACAAATGGATTGTTAAGCTACAGTACTTATATAAACTACTCATCAAAATTTAGTCTATAATATGTGTTTACCAACCTCCCAAGTACAACCCTCCTCCTTCGTACTCTCCAGCCATTCCTCCATCTTGATAGTATTGTTCGTAAGCTTGATACGTTTCTTGCAGCCGTTGTCCCCGCTCCCAACAGTGATGTGTTCCGTAGAAAGGTGCAAATATCTCTTTGCATTTGTTTGTTTCGAAGAACAGAAAAGACGCAACGAATGCTGTTAGCCTGCGAGACCGGACGCTGCAAGAGGTCATATGGAAAACCACGCCGCCGGCCCACTTTTTGCTTCGTTCTTTGCTCGACAGGCAAACATGCATACACTCCGAACGTCATAGACGTGCACGTACCTTCCCCACATTCGTAACAAAAATGTGTTCCACACTGACAACTCATGTGAAAACAACCCTCTAGACGTTCGATGCCCATTCTGCACCCAGGACAGACCCGTGCGCCACTGGACTTGATCCAATCGTTGATCGAATCATCGTGGACGCGGTATTTGGCGTAATGCTGAATCCACGGCCACTTGGCTCGACAGGCTTCTCGTCCCTTCTCTCCCGCCGCCAGGTATCGTTCGCAAAAGGCCAAGCATTCTTCGGCTTTGCATAATCCAGGCGTCGTAGTATGTTCATCTACGATAACCTTTTGTTGTTGTATTCTCTCGCAGTTTTTGGTTCGTACCATTGTTTTGTTTGACTTCGATATCTGTTTGGTTTTGGGAGCTCGCTGCAAACAGAGTTCGCACCATCTTCCGTTACAAACTTCACAGGTTATCAGATATGAATCGATGGCTTCCTTTCTCAGAACTTTACCGGAACAATTTATTTTCAGACACCGGTCCAGGGCATACGATGGTGGATTCTTGATATCCCTGTACCAGTTCTTAACCTTTTCCAGTAGATCTTTCGTCAAGAAGTCTCTGACACAAGTTTTGATTTTCATGCCACGACGACACTTGACAATGGGACAAACAAAGGGATTATTGACGATTTGTCTAATGTCACCGTTGTTCTTGTTGGTAATTTTGGTTTTCGTAGCAGCCGCGGCAGCCGTAGACGACATTGGCGATAGAGTGATTTCGGTGGCCTTGATTCTCAGGTACTGGGTCAGGCAGGATTTACAAAATCCGTGATTGCACGTGACAATTACAGCGTGTTGGGGCAATACAATATCAAAACAAATGGGACATTCAATGGGCAGCCATGATTTCCAATGAACAATGAGAGGGACAATCAGGTCTTGTTCGGGTCGCGACAAAGAGGATGTATCGTACAGCAGTTCTTTGGAACCATTAGGATACTGCCGTTGCAATGGCAGCACCTGTTTGACCGTGGTTGTGGTCGATATGGTCGGTAGATCGTAAAAGAGAGGACCATCGTCCTCGAACACGATCAGATTGCCCAATTTTTTGTCGTTTTCCGCCGTTAAGAGTCGCGGGAAAAAATCCAAAACTCTGTGCTGCACAAAATCGCACACCGAGTACGATATTTGTTCCTCTTTTAGTATTGTCGTAGCTTGTTCTTGTAACCACTGTAACCATTTCTGCTTTTGTTCTTGGGGAAAGGAATGGGGATACGGTGACAATAACTTGATTTCTACACGATCATAGAGTGATATAACGTCGTCATTACTTGGTTTTTGCTCTTGTTGCTGCTCTTGTTGTTGTTGACTGGGGTGGCACCAAAAGACAAGTTGAAATCGAAAGGAACATTCTGTTTTTTCGGTACACAATTTCGAAGAAGACGAAGAAAATTGAGTAGCTGCTTCTGATGATGCCGTTGAAGGCTTCGAGCTTCTTTTTGTTACTGTTGTTGTTGCTGCTGCGCAGAAGTAGTTGCTGCTGTTGTTGCTTTTGTTGCTGTTGTTGCTTCTCAAAACCCAAAAGCGATACCGTGGCATCTGCGCATCGAAGGGTCGCACCTCTCTTCCAAAAACGAATTCTTGTAAATTAAATTTTAATTCAATGGAACCCCATAATAATCCACCAGCATTGTCAGTTGTTGTGGTAGTAGTGCTAGTACTAGTGGTGGTGGTCGTCGTCTCCTTTTTGATACGATCATTCTCAAAGCCGTGTTGTTGTTCGTCTTGATCGAATCCACTGCTACTACAGTAAATGATTCGTGTAGCCTCCCAATCTTCGGCTGCCTCGATGCTCATTGTTGTTTGACTTTTTGCTTCCTGCTTTTTTATGAATCTTTATGTTTCTTTAGGTTTCTTTAGATCTGACGTAGTTGCGTCGTGTTGTGTTGTTGTGTTGCTACGAGTTCATGCTTTTAGAGAGAGTACTCGTACTGTAGTCGGACAGGTAGGTAGTGTTGCGTGTTGAGAGAAATAAAGAATAAAGAATGAATCAAATGTTTGCTACAGTAGTCTAGTCTAGCTAGTAACTCTACTAGTAGTAGCTAGTTGTGATGATGATTATGATGATCATGATAATGATGATAACAAACTTTGGGGAAGGGAAAGTGTGCGATTTAAATTTAGCTCCATTAAGTACTGACTTTAGTAAGAGCAGGAGCTCAAAACCTGATCAGCTGCAGACCAACGAAAAAATAATAATTATTTTGTACACTGAAGGAAGAAATCTCAACAAACAATATCTACTACTAGACTACTAGTTGTAACTCTTGATCGTTATATAATTTTGTTTTCCTTTGACCTACGAATTACAAAACGACCAACAATCCCAAGTTTAACGCAAACAATTGAAAGTCAGAAAGTAGTAGATCATCATGGCTACGAAAAAAAAGAAAAGTAGCAGCAACAAAAAGGTGGGAAAAACGTCCAAGCCACAACAAGAGGAGAAAGAACAACAAGAGCAAAAGGAAGAAGTGGATTACGGAGCCACGGCAGATGAGTTATTCCAAAGATTCAACGACAGCGACGAAGAAAAAGCTGTTGTTGCAAAAGATGAAGGAGAAGACAACGTAGATGAAAATGACAGTGATGAGGATGAAGAACATTCGAAAAACGACAACAATGATGAGCACGTAGAAGAAGAAGACGATGACGAGGACGACGATAATGATGACGACGAGGAGGAGGAGGAGGAGGAGGAGAACGAGGAAAAAGTCAGGGAGGAAGAAGCGGAATCAGAGGAAGACGAGGAAGACGATAATCGCGAGGCCGCCAATGCTGTAGCTGCCAACGCTGGGGACGAAGCTTGTTCGTTTGACCTGCGAAATCTGACAGCTGTTAACTCACACCCTCTCCAAGAAAGTTTGTTATACAAAAGAAAAATGAACAAACAAGAAGTCACATCAGAGAAATTGACAATCGGAGGAGACGTCAAACGACCTAACGATATCAATGAAGATTATTTGTTGGAAAAGGCCACGGAAGGAGCTGCACAGCTGATTGAAGCACTGTGGTTGCTTCCAAGAGAACGCAGCGATGCTGGACCACTCATGACACTGCCCTCGTACAGTGTCTTGGAAATTCCTAGGGCCTTGCCTCCTCCTCCACCCAAGGTAGAATCCAAGTGGGAGAAATTTGCCAAAGAACGTGGTATTGCTCTCAATAAAGAAAAGCGATCGCGCAAAGTGTGGGACGAAGCCACCAATTCGTGGAAGTTTCGTCACGGCTACGACAAGGCGAATTCGACGGAAGGCGACGGCGGTGGCTCGTCTCACAAGTGGCCCATTATGGAAGTTGGCGCCAACGATGATCCCTACGCGGATCCGTGGGAGAAACAGCGCGATGCCAAGTATGAGCGCGCGGAAAAGAATCGAGAAAAACAGCTCAAGAATCAAGAGCGTGCTGGATTGCTTGCGAAAGGAACTACGAATCGTATCATTAAATCACGAGAAACAACCCGCAAAACAGGAAAGGCGGGCGGTCAGAAAGACAACAATGCACTACTGCCAGTCGGTGTTCCTGTCGACTTGCAAGGCAACACGCTCCGTGGAAAACCGTCCTTGACGGCAGCCCTCAAGGCAACGCAGTCTTCCACGGCATCTTTGGGCAGATTTGACAAGATGCGAGAAGGAGAACCAGAACGAAAATTTCCACAATCGAAAAAGAAGCGCAAATACGTGGCCGACACTACTTCCGCGGGCGTGGGAGAACAAGATCGCGCCTCCAAAGTCTTACAACAAGTGTTGGTGAGTGGCGGCATGGAAAAGGAAAAGGCCCGCAAAAAGGGCAAATTGGCCAAGGGTGTTACGGCGAACGATTACGAATACGATGATGGCTCTAGCAAAGCGTTATTCTCGAAAAAGAAGGGACGTGGAGGCATTGGAAAAAATAAGAAAATGACCAAAAAGAGAATCAAATAGCGCCTACGCACAGTATTCCTGAATTCTAACAAGCAATAATTAAACGCAAGCAAAATTGGCTCTTTTTTGCTTTGCAAAGGAATATTAAGATGGAGATAAGAATAAAAATATTCGAGTAGGTCTAGCACGTTGAACACCATGTTGTAAATTCTGGTTGATGCCTCGGCGGCAAGCAGACCAGTCGAGAGTCAGAGTCCAAGAGGTGGAAACGAAACGTATGCTCGGGTGTCCTACTTTTAGTCACCCAGAGACATCACGAACACAACTCGACTACTCTAGACACCAGGTAGGTAGTCTACTGGAGCGAAGGTAATATTATTCAAGTAGACTAGACTAGCTACTGGAGTCGTCTACTACTCTAGTACACCACAAGGAAAAGATTGAATGGAACATCTCCAAGGGCTCTCCACGATTATTCGTAGCAAACAATCACAGGTGTCGCTCGCTAGAAGAAAAAAATCGTCGCTTTCATTTTGATCGAAACAGTAACTCAAACGAAAAATAGTAGCTAAGATAAAATGGCTTACTCTACTTTTTCATCGTCGATTAAGGAATGGGAAGTAGACATTCTTCTTGGGGAAGGATCGGTGTCACATCTTCGATGCTCATCGATTAGCATGAGCACGCTCAATTTCATGCATTTGCATACGCTGGTTCCTTGCAGCCAAGTACATGTCTGCGAAGATGGTTTCTTCCACAACGACGTTGGCGGCAGCAACGAAGACAATGGCGACCACAAAAGCAGCAGCAACCGCGACAACGACTCGGTGGATGACGAAAGCGATGACTCTAAGTCCGCACAGAACCGCAATGAAATCACTTCGGCCTGTACGGGCAACGGCTGCCCTCCTACTTCTAGCGCTGATCGACAATGTCAGTGTTCGAATTGCTCTCAAGTCAAGTCTTTCATAGTGCTGCGAGTCTTCATGCGCCCATTTTGTGTGGCCAGCTATTGTGTTTGACATGTAAGTAGGACTTAGGCTTGCTTGATTCAAGACGCATGCAAGCATCGTAGAACACGCGAACATTTTCTTTGTGCTAGTTACTGTAGTACAGCACCAGCCAAATAGAAACTTGCACTCTATAGAATGATACTAACAGTAATTCTATATACATGGGAAAGAGACCATGATGATGTGACCGCCAAAACTACTTTGTCATTCGGTTATTGCCATCTTTTTATATTCTGCTTGGCAAACTTCTATGTACAAGGACTAGGGAGCATGTCCGTATGTCATAATTAATACTCGTACCACTTTGTGATTCGAACATTGTCGTCTCATCATGTTCTGTTTAACAAACTTCAATGTACAATGGAAAAAGAGAGAGAACCGATCACTATCAATACTGCGTTGTCATTGGGACGTAATTATCTCTCGCTGTATGCCGTGGCGTTTTCTATGTACAAATAATAAAGGGTCAAATAATAAAGGGTCAGTAAGACCCCCTATTACCACAAACAATTCTTTGCAATTGGGCCGTCATTGTCTCTTTGATTTTCGGTTTGTCATCTTTAATCCGAATTTCACATCTACTCATCTTTGGCCTTGTCTTCCAATGGAAGAACGGCATTGACCTTGTCTTCTAATGCAGATTGACCAACTTCGGGCTCCACCTCGCACTGAACACCAACCTATGTAGCAAAAAAGGCATGTGGTCGTATTAGAAAGCATGCGCAAACAATGGCACATTGAACAAATGACAAAAGCAACAACTTACAAAGTTAACAATGTTGTTCTCCGAATCGCGAAGCGATGCCAAGAAAAACTGATTCCAAAAGGGTGTGCCATCAGCCTTGTAGTTCAAAATACAAACAGTTGTATCAGCTCCAGTTTGAATGCCTTTTCGAATCACCTCAACCGCACGCGGATCGGTTCCAGGTCCTTGCAAAAAGCGGCAGTTCCTTCCAAGCACTTCTTTTGCCGTGTAGCCTGTTAACTTGTAAAATCCTGGACTGGCAAAGACAATAGGATTATCAGGAAGTCGAGGATCACTGAGAACAAAATTCTGCTGACTCCCAGATAACGACTCCATGAGAGTAAAATCGGACTTTTCCAGTTGCTGCGTTGTCTTCTCCGATGCATTCTCCGAGAAATCTTGACCGTCCGCGAACAATGGATTGGTTGTGCAGCACTCGGCAATGATATCCTGCGATTCATTAGGCAGGTGCGTCTGAATGAGAAGTCGCAGACTTTCGTTTTCCTTTTGCAGCGCCTGTACGTCTGCTTGCAAAGATTCCAACATGAACTTCTTTCGCACACGACTTCGCTTGGCGTGTTCGCGGTTTCTCTGACGACGTTCTGCAATGGCCCCATCGGACATGCCAGCGTAGTTCTGATCCCACAAGTTGGCACCAGCACCCATATGAGCTGTCTGCGGTGCTACACCCCCAAGTCCTCCCACCTGAATGCCAACTCCGACCGGTAAACTAATGCCTGCACCGGATGCTGCGTTTGCTACCATTGCCATCGTAGGATCGTGCTTTGCCTTCTTGCTGGCTGGTCCCCCGAGCGCCGCCTGTTTCTGGGCGGCTAGGGCAGCAGCATGTGCCTGTGCGGCAGTTGTTCCTCGATGAAAGGGAGTCTTGATTCCACCCGTGGGTAGGCTGGATGCTCCTCCGTAAGCAGCGGCCATTCCTCCCGTATAGGCATTCAATGGGTCCTCAAACTCATTGGTAAAGTAATCTGCAAAAATTTCGTTAAGATCAAAATCGTCTCCACCGGATGCCCCCTGGTAGTTTCGCAGCGGATAGGTTAGGATTTAGGATAGGATTAGAATGTTGAAATAATTGTGAGTCACAAAGAGAGAACAATGAAAGCAATCGGAAAAAGGACAATACGCAGCGGGCGTTGATAGGTGGGGGAATAGTTTGACTGGAACGTCGTCGCCTGGGATATTGTAATAGCAGACTCTATATTCATTGGGAATAATTGTCACACAACATTTAGCCGATGCCTGGAAGTAGTAAGAGCCATGATGAGACTGCCCGAACCGAGAGCCAATGAAATATAATATTTCGCAGCCTTCAAAGCCCGGACGAGCCGACCTTTTACTTCAAACAAGTCTTCTCTAGCGGTGGCATGTGTCATCATGAATCGAGACCCATTCGGTGACAAGTGACAAGTGACAACCAATGTGACGATAAAGTTTTTAAAAACAGAAGAGAGGAAAACACCTACCTGTTGATTCAACGTAGGTTGCTGTCCTGGTGCAGGTGCAGCTCCACCATGTTGTTGATATTGTTGTGCTTGAGATGCTGAAGCAAAGAGTGGATGACCCACAAAGGAAAAGTTGGAGGTCATGTTGGGTGTTGGGTGTGTGTGTGTGTGTGCGATGGTGCAAGTTCTCGTTTCTACTGTCCTGGTTGACTTCACTTAAGGCAAATACAACTTTGCGCACTGAAAGCTTCTCTTATCTCCAGTCTTTGCAGTTCTTGTGCCGTGCAACTCCCAATGCTGCTGAAGGCCGTGTACTGTACTCTGCACTGTAGCTACCAGTACCAAAGTAGAATTTTTTGTGTGGCTGCGGGGGCAGTGTTCGCTTCGTGCGGTAGAGTATATCCGAAATATAGTTATGAATCTTTACTCCTCGATATATTTCTATTGAAAGGACTCCTGATGATGGAGATCAAGCCTGAACTATCTGATCCGTTCTTGCACAGCAAAGGTGTGATTGTTGTTGTTTCGGAGGAGTTATAGTTATTTGGCTCCTGTCCTTGTTATTAACAAGTGGAAGAGTATTACTAGGTCTACTCTATTTTTTATTTATTATTCCAAAAAAACATGCTTTACGGAGCAAGCGGAGTACCGCTGCGGCGACTGCACAAAGACATCAATCAATCACATGAAGATCTTCAAGCTCTTCTCCTCAGCTGTCCTCAACACTATTTAACAGAGTTTCAATTACTCACATTCCCAAGTGAGATATGAGGAGAGGACACTGAAGAACCCAAAGATCTTTTCTTCAATGGTCAATTGTGACTTTTGTTTCACGAGTTGTTCGGGAATGAAGAGTTCCTGTGCGCGAGCCCATACTACTAGATTAGCTACAGTAAAAGTAGCATTATTTTACGAGTCTGGGCCATGACATCCAGCTGATATTGATATTGAGCGCTGTACTAGTACTACTCAAAAAATTTCATAGTTCCCTGCTCTACCTGCTGCAGCAGCACAAAGCATGCAAACCAACGTTGTGCTAGTAAGCTATTAAAACGAGCTGGAAGGTTAGCAGCATTAAAAGCACGCATTTGCATTTACATCAACGATCCACATGATACCCTTCCACCAATTTACTCAGTTCCAAAGCACAGTCCAATGGCTTCACAGGATCACCGTGTCCGCTCGGTATGTCTCCCTCGGGTAATTTCCAAAGTTTCTCACCGTTACTCCCACCGGCGATCCAAGGGTGATTTTGGGCTTCTCTCACAGTGATTCGTTCTTCTGGATCTGGCTTCGTTAGCTGGGTAATCAGCACTGTAGCACCTTTTGGAATATCGTGGGCATCTCGGACACGAATATTTTTCTTTTCTTCTGGTGGCGCCGAACAGCAGCAAAAGAGACCTCCCTGTCTCTTTTCAGCTTGTCTCTCTTCTTCTTCCTGAACCTTTCTGACGTACTGGGATATGGTGCAGTTGGGAGGAACCCCCGTTAAAATCACTCGCATAGTCCAACCAACCGAATATGCATCCACAATCATTCCGTAATCTGCAACGCACTCTGTAAGGGCTGCATTGGCTTTCCCGTGATCCTCTGCTGTCTTTTTGCGCAGCTTCTTTTTAATTTCAGGAGCAGCATATGCTTTGGTGCCTAAAGCACTCATACTTCGCATCTTTGTTCGTGCTGTACTGCTAAGTCGAGTATTGATAGCCGGGGACAATGTCTTGGCAAATTTCTTTTCAACTGCTTGCAATTCATTCTCTTGAAGCGGGACCAGGTGCCCAGTCACAGAAGGACGAGGTTTTCGCAAATCTTCGTAGGCATCCATTTCTTCTTTGATAGACATACGTTGTCCCTTTCTACTACCATTGGTAATATAAGTTTCCTCCTCCACAGGAACTTCTGTCATTTCGCCATCATCGTCGGCTTCGTCCACAATGGCCAAGGGAGTACCAATCGATGCAGCTGCCTTTTCAATCGCCGCTGCATCGGCTTCTTCGTCGGCGCTTTCGTCTTCCGATTCGGTAAAGCTCTGATCGGCTGCCACGGCTGCTGCAACATCAGCGGTGGACATCCTCGTGTGGTCCGACGTTACAGTTTTTGACTCAGCCAAGATAGAGTTCCGCATATTTCTAGGTTGGTTGAATACTTCTCCAGGTTCTAGAGCACGTGCGAATCCAAAATCAATCAGCATGAGCTTCCACTTGCCCGAGTTCACCGCTTCTTCGCATTCTGGACCGTCACTCCAAATGGACTCATCGTCGAACCAATTATTCTCCTCGTGGGGCTTTAAATGACAGTTTTTCAAAATGCAATTTCCAGGTTTAATATCTCTGTGAATGACGGCCCGTCCATGCAGGTAGGAAACTGCAGCTGTCAATTCACGACAAAGCAAGCGCGCCAGCGGCATGCCAAATGCACCTCGGGTCATGACCAACTCGTTGAGGTTGGCGCCACGGGCCAGTTGCAGAACAACCAATCGCGATTTTCCGTCGTGCACTGGGAATTCTCGAATGAATCGAATGACGTTGGGATGTTTCAGTTCATTGAGGATCCGAATCTCGCGCTCGGCATAGAGGGCACCCTTGGAATTTGGCACTTCGATATTCTTGATAGCCACCAGCTCGTCGTCCCACTTATCCTGGGGAGACGTTCGCCGACGAGCCATCCATACAATACCAAAAGACCCTCTGCCCAATATATCCAGGCGTTCGTACATCTTGCAGGCCTCTGGCGGCCAATCCTGGTAGACACTGCGCAGAAAGATGTCAGCTCCACTCATCTTGTGTATTGTGTATAGTGTGAAATATCTTTTCGTTGCGACTTCTAAAAAACAATGATGGCCGAGATGTTGGATACTGATTACCCGTGAAGTTGTTTTGCTTTCTCGATTGGCACCAGAAAGGCACACGTGACACAAACAATAATTATATTATCGCCTACCCAGGAGAATCCAGAAGAATTATAGAGAGGGTTCCAAGCTCCAATACTCCTGCTAATAAGTATCAATATATCCGTTTCCAAAAGTAATTGATCTGATTATTAGCTTGCTACCATTCTCCTCTCAGCTTTACCTGATCTTGGCTGCGTGCAGTTTTCGTGGTTGTCCTCGTCGGAGGATATTGATGCCAGCCAAGTAATTTCACCTCTCCGCTCTCATTAAACAGAGAATGACTTCTTTTAACACGAACACCAGGTAATTATTTTTACTATTATTATTTTCAAAACGTCAACTGAGATTTGGTCAAAGAGTGGGGGTTAAAATCCTGCTCGACTCACTCGCACTATTCGCACTACTAGTAGTACCTGTTAGACCACTACAAGCTAGCTAGACTAGCTACAGTCTACAGCAGACAAGTAGCAGCTCACCTTGTGGTCATAGCAAGGGATTCATCACTGGTCTTTACTCTAGAGCTACTACGTTTTAATTTTGACTGTGCGAAAACTATGGTAATTACATTTGTAGACATCAGATGATTGGAAAGTTAGCTCTGGCGACCATAAGCATGATGGCTACGGAAAAGAGATTGATAATTCTCCCAGAAATGGCGCTACTGGACGGTGTAGAAGTCGCGACACTTTCGACTACGGTTGATTCCGTACTCGATGCTTCAACCGATGACGGCTCAGTTTCCTCCGACATGGGTGGTGAAGCTGGAGATGGATCAAAGTCCGTGGTTGTCGTTCCTTGATCGAGCAAGCACTGTGATTTCAGTGCCCCAAACTTGCGGTTCAATCCATCCTCGCCCTCAAGAGTACCCCCGCTGTACTCGGCGCTGCATGTTCCTTCTAGCCAATCGATGCCATTCCCACATAACCAAGGAATGCTAAAGTTGCCCTCGGCTAACTGAACGTCAAACGTTCTCCTAGGATAGTAGTACAAAAAGGCAATACACATTTCTTCTTGAGATGCCAAACCAAAAACAGAATCACTGTTGCCATTGTAGTAACACTTGGTACGGAAGCTGTCACCAGGCAAAAGCTGGTAGGGTTCTTGCTTTGTCGCAATATTGCCATTGGCGTTGAATTCCCAAACTTCCGTCGATGCGGTGCGGACGACATCATCATTGCGGATTTGTTCGTTGGTCATGCGAGCGCCCACTGCATGCATGTGGAGGTATTCTCTTAGAACTGTCACTGGCTCACCATCGGCCAGGTAAAGACCAGAGCAGGAGGAGGGACAATCAAACTGGTGAACGTTGTACCCTTCACCAACAGAATGACCATTGAGGGTCACAAAAGGGTCGCCAACTTGTAGAACACCCAATTCGACCTCTCGAACAGTGGTGGAGTAAAAGAATTCAACACCACTCGAATCCACCACGCCCTCCTCTAATTCAGGATTGTCGTAGTGTATTTCAATATTAAATCCTTGAAACCCATCTTCTCCAAAAATGCTCGCGCCTAGAAACTCAGGCAATACAAATTCTCCATCACCGGGAGCCCAGACATATACTAAGTCCATTGCATCACTACACTCTTCATCAGATGGTGCCACGTCGCGGGAACCGGACACGACGTAGTGGTGTACAAACTTAGCAGAATATCCTGCATCAAGAATAGGACGGAATCCAATGATGCTCATCTTATCATCCGTTTCGGGGACACCCTGTGCGATCATGTCTTGGCGACGAGTGCAAAAGTCAGCGTAGGTAGTGCCATCTTTGGGAATTGTGTAGTTACTCGCTCCTACAAAGAAGGATCCACTACTTTCCCTGGCCATCAGTTCATCAAAGGATGGCTCTGCGACATCGGCTTGAAAGACCCGAAAAGCACCTCGCGCTACGCTGTTGGGTCCATGAGAGCTCACTTCTGGGCTGTCACCCCAGGCGGCAATGATCCGCTGCTCTGGGAAAGTCAAGCTGTCATCGCGCACGAGAACAATGTCCTGAGGGTCTTCAGTGTCCAACTTGCGACGGGTTTCAAACATGATAAAGTCTGATGCATTCGCAGAGGTCATGTGAGAGCTGACCAAAATCCAATCTTGTTGGCAGTCGTCGGTCTGGGGAAATCTCGCCGAGACAACATGTGCATCCACAATCTCGTCCGGGCGGCTGGCAGTAAATAGAGCCATATCAGATCCCAGCATACCTGCGAGATAGATGCAATTAAGTATAGAGACAAGTGAATTAATCAAGAAGTCAATGAGTAAAATACTAGCAGCAACCAGCCACAACTCTGTGAGCGAGCCAACAGAACTCTCAAGAGATTCACGATTCACTCAGAACATCCATCCAAAATCTCACCTCCAGCTTCCG
>Ga0210025_1002013_pt1 | contig 20808 bp, 19 predicted proteins | sample CryGeyme20150102_FD_183989 | JGI IMG/M metagenome (GOLD analysis project Ga0210025, IMG submission 183989) | Groundwater microbial communities from Crystal Geyser aquifers in Utah, USA - Crystal Geyser metaG 2015-0102 (SPAdes) (version 2) | ecosystem: Environmental > Aquatic > Deep subsurface >...
AAGATATGTATCACTTACGCTTCATTACTCACATTTTGCTCTACCTCGATTCTTTGGGGGCTTGCACAACTCCTATTACCTTGGAGGGAATACAAGACCTCAAAAATCGAGCTCTTTTTGCGTACGTGGATCATCTCTCCCGCCACGAAGACCTATGGTGCTTTCTCGTCCTCTATGCAAGTCTGTTGCCAGAGACAGTGATCATGGAATACTTCCCCCCAAAACTAGTTCGTGTGGAAGGATTACACGAACGTAAAATGATGGTAGAGCAAGCTCGATCTTTTTTTGCTAGTGCTGATCTCGACTTGAAGGTCTTGAAATCCGTTGTTCGGTTGTTGTTAGCGGAAGGTGATAATGACTTCGAAGTGGCGGCTGCAATTGATGACAGTACCAGTGAGACTCCATCTTTTTCTGATGTACGAAAGATGAAATCGATTCAATGGTTGTGCTGCTACGAAGAGCATTTTGGTGATGCCCTGGTTGCCGCGAAGTAAGTTGTGTTGAGTCAGAATACTTTGTGTAGAGTGTTTGCTGTATGAAAAATTCCATTTGTCTGACGCTTATCTCATTTGTTGTTTCGACCTTTTTTAGTATTCTCCTTCGAAAGTTCCTGTTGGCAAACAAATTTGCCAGTGCTATTATGTTTGTAGAGGATATTCTGTCATCGGAAGTTGTTGACACTGTATTGAATTATTCTTTGAAGTCTACGGTACTGAACGTAGACAACGAAGATGCGATCGCCGACGATGAGCGCTACCAGGCTACCATTGGTAAAGCACGAGCCGAGTATACTGCTTATATATCCTATCTCAACGCGTTTCGTGCCAACCAAGTATGGAATGAAGTTGTCGCCAGTGTGTCGGCTACAAACGAGTGCGCCGACGAGAAAGTGGAGCTAATGGGCCTGAACGAGTCGGAACAAACGATCGCTAAGTCGATGGAGCGTCGCAATCTAATTCTCCAGAAGCGAGAAGATAGTGCGGTTGTCATCAAAGCTGCAGACGCCGCGCGCAGACTTAATTTGAATGTGCTCCTCCATGATGGTGGCTGGCTTGTAGATTTCGAGGAGGGAGACGAAGAACCTGCGAGCAATGAAGACAGTCTGCGCAAAATTCAGATGGAAACTCTTCGTTCCCGGTTATTGCCACACACCGTCAAACTCCTTCACGATGTCTGTGAAGGTACGGCCGAATGGATGTGGACGATGCTCTTGGATGGAACACCCAACTTGGGAGCAAGCCCCAAAGAGGTACTGGATGCCTTGGACAATGCTAGCGGTTCGTCCTGTTCTTTATCTCCTCGATACTGGATGGAGAGGGCCTTGGACGTGGCCGAGGTTGTTTCTTCCGATGAATATCTTACGCTGAGCGCTTTCCGTGCTGCCGAGCTCAAGGAATTGATGAAGCGATTCAGTGACATTGCCGTGGTAAAGCTAATGTATTCAGCTTAGTACTTATAATAGAGTGATGGACGAAGGAACGATACAAACCCGCGCTCTTCGGTTGGCCGTGGTGAGACTCTAGCTTTGTACATAGGATTGCAATGCCTGGAAAGATACAGCTTTTTTTTAAGACAGAACGCCTCATTATTTATTTTCAATCATTCATGTTTTCATTTATTCATCATTTTTATGCTTTTTACTTGGATTTCGTTGCTATTCTCCACCCAACTACTTCACAATCTATCTACCGACTCCCTGAACGGTAGGGTCTTCCCTAGTCGTGTGCTAGCTGTATCGCAGCTTCCATCGATGACGACAAAGAGTGAAGGCCCAACTCTAGTAGCCAAAGAGTATCATGTTCGGTCTACTCGTCCATAATAAGAGTTAGAACCCCGTACTAGTGATGTAAGATACAAGCTACTGTAGCTAGAGTAGTAGTACTCTGAGTAGCACCGGTAGTAGTTTAAAGAAGCATTGTCTACATGCTACTCTAGCTCTCTCTACAAGTAGCTACTGTAGCTAGCTAGCTAGCTAGTAGTAGCTACAGTACTACTCTAGCTAGTAGCAGCTACTAGCTACTACTACTCTAGCTAGTAGGTAGAGTAGCTACTACTAGCTAGTAGAGTACTACTAGAGTAGACTAGTAGTAGCTAGCTAAGCTACCTACTACTAATAGCTACTACTACTAGTAGTAGAGCTAGCTAGCTCTACCAGTACTAGCTAGTAGTAGTAGTACCTCTATTGTTGTCGTAGATTCCACGTGGAATCACTGGAAGAGCAGATGACCGTAGAACAATCACAATCACGGAAAAGTGCAAGGATATCAAAAAACAAATCAAGATCAAAGATTCCGGATCAACTAATAAACGAGGGAGCCATTATCATTACAGTACTTTCCTTCCGGGAAAACAGCACTCTACTGTAGAACGATTGAGCCGAGTCGACAAAATCCATTATTTTTTAAACCTTCATCGAGCCACGGTATCATTATTAATTTTTGACAGTAATTCGTTCCATTTAAGATGTTTCGACTCGCCTCCCACACTGGTAGAGCTTCAGTGCTGACCACAAGATTTCAGGCACGATATGTGTCTGCTTTCCGTGCTGGAGGAGGAGGAGGAGGGACCGTGTCTGATTCAACGACGGCACCAACAACTGCAGCAGCAGACCATGGTATACCATTTGCATTACGAAAATCGAGTTCCAAGGCCCGGAAAGATGGAGAGCGAGCTTTTGAAAAGGGTAAGCCATGAGCCATGAGCACATATTAATATGAAAGCACTTGTGGGTCATTATTTTCGTTTTATGAGGTTCCAGTGTTTGCAGGATTGTTGACTTACCAGTACTCTCTGCTTTTAATTTTTTTGTCTTTTCATCTATCTGTACAACAACTACAGTGGCTTTTCTTGGTACTGGAAAGATGGCGCAAGCGATCATTGATCCCATCATCAACACAGGCCTTCAGCCAGTCGACAGGGTTTCAATTTTTGATGTGAGTGTCAACCAAATGAAAGTCGTTCAAGCCAAGCACGAAGGCATTATCATGGCAGAATCTATTTCGGAACTGGTGGATGGAGCCGATCTTGTCGTGTGTGCTGTCAAACCCCATAACATTAATGCCGGATTGTGCACTGAGCTACAGAAGGGTAACGTTCCCGAAAATGCGACATTTCTGAGCGTCATTGCTGGACTTCCATTGGAGAGATATTATTCGACAGGTTACAAGAAAATTGTACGGTCCATGTAAGTTTCGAGCGAAGCCTTTTGTTTATTCGAAAGCTTTTGCCTTCTTTGGAAGACTAACTGGTACTTTGTTTTGTATTCTTGCTTGCTGCTCTGTGCTTGTCCAGGCCAAATACTCCCGCAATGATAGGGTAAGTCAATTGGATTCGAAAAAATGTGTTGACCCATATTGTATTGCCTTGCCTTACGAGGCCGAAGATCGTCGCAATCTTTTCGCGCATTTCTCAACTTCTCTTATTCTATCAATATCAAAGGCAAGGCATGACGGTATGGTGCTGCACGGAAAATTTGACTCTGAAAGAACGCGATGTCATCAATGATGTTTTGAGTTGCCTTGGAAAGACGGTAAGGACTGCAAAAATGCAGGGTCAGACGTTTACGAATATTACTTAGTAAAAGTAGGATTAAATGGAGGAGCTAACAATATTTTGGCTTGTTTCTCTTCACAGATCTACGTCGACGATGAGAAGTATGTGGACATGTCAACAAGTATTAGTGGATCGGGTCCAGCTTACATTTTTATACTCATGGAAGCAATGATTGATGCCGGTGTGCACATGGGTTTTCCTCGCGACAAGGCGACAACATTGGTGTACCACACACTCCTTGGATCCACACTGTACGCCATGGAAACTGGAGAACATCCCGCCATTTTAAGAAACAATGTAACCTCCCCATCAGGAACTACTGCGAGTGCATTATATGAATTGGAAAACGGCAAATTCCGAACTGTCATTAAAGATGCCATGTGGGCCTGCTACCGGCGTAGTTTGGAGATGGGGGGTCACGAGTCGAATGTCGGACCAGGTCGGACACACATGGTAGAGGGCCAGTCTCTACGAGAACTGTTTGGCAATGACGATGATATGAAGCTGACTATCGAAAAGAAGGACCATTAAGCATCACAAAGTACCTTCTCGTAGACACAATGCAATCTAAACCTACAATGATAATTGAAATGGTAATTCGTGCCATATTTTAGTACATGAATGAACACAGTACATTCTGTAGCTAGCCTGCCAATGCTTGGGTGACAACATGCATGTAATTGAACCATCCGAACGAGTTCTTGCGACGACGAACGTGAACATACCGTACACGAAAAGTCTATTCGCTTGTCTTGCAGTTGTGAAAGTATCGACCGTAGCGTCAATTGATGTTGGAACACAGCAGTACTATCAAACGCTGGCTCGCTGTATTTGAATGGGGCCGCAAATGATGCGCTAATGTGTTAATAGTACGAACGTCCAATAGCTACAACACCTGCACACACAGACAGTGGAAGGGTTCCTGTTCCTGGCGTACTCCCATTCGACAACGATGGTGCACGACACTAAAAAATTGAAACCAAGCCGACTTTTTAAGTGGACGGAAACAGAACTAGTAGAAACCAAAATTTGAAAGAACAGCCAGTGTAAGTCGCGAAAAAAGAAACACTGCTATCTGCTATCCGACCATGTTCACTAGAAGCTCCAGTATCATCCAAAGTTTGCTCCCGCCAACGTATGCAACCACTTCCCACGACTGTTTCGACATCACAGCCATTTCCTTCCAATAACATATGGTCAGATAACAAGAACTCCTTCTCTATACAGTTATCCGGTGATTCCTTCTGGTTCTTTTGTCACGAGGAAGTTTAAATATATTTCTATATCGTCTCTTGATACTTGTTTAAAGCTCGCTAGTAGCTTCATTGTCGTTGCTCGGTGCCAAAAAAACTTGGTACGCCAAAGCAGCGACGAACAGAAAGACGACCACAATGACACCGACGGGTGTTTTTTGGGCAGCATTTTTGGAGGCTTCAGCCTGTGCCGCAAGCTTGGCTTTGGTTTCTTCGTCCATGTGGAATTCTCCAATATAGTGTTTAGCAAGCTCCTCTCGCGCTTCCTTCGAATGCCCGATATCTTCAAAAAATTCGTCTGCATCTTGTCCGGCAACGTCTAGCATAACTTCAGCACCTCCTGGGTGATCATCCAAGTAGTTGGTAACATCGTACACCTTTGGTCCGCCTTGAAAGCACCGGCATTTAAAAATTCGAAAAAGGAAAAGGTGAGGTTTTACTTACCTAGTTGGGCTTGCAGGTTTCAGGACAATTTTTAAAAGCATACGCGCGCACACACACAAAAGAAGACAAAGTACGATTTTCTAAAGGAGTGGTGTTCATTTTCATCCAGTCTGGAACCAATCCAAAAACAAAAACAAATTTACCATTGGTAGCATTCCCAATTATCAACCAACAGCTCTTGGAGGTTGTATGCTTGGAGATCTCTTCAAGATCGTACTCTTTCTTTTCTTCAGCTTCCTTTGCCATGGCTATAGTTTTATTGATGCGGGGCTGTCTGCTATTAAAATAATGATTATTATAGTAGTTACACTGCGTGAGCTCTTCTCATCGTTGTGAGGAAGAAAAGCAATGCTAATTGCTACTGTCGCTGCTGCAAACCCGGGTTGGTTGGTTTGCCTTCTTTTATTGGTTGCGTGGTGTGATGAAAGAAAATTAAATAATGGAGAAAGCGCGTGCGTACTCTACAGTACTAGTAATGACGACTATTCCGTGACTCAGGGTGGAAATTGCAATTCAGTCTCACAATCAAGCCTTAACAACTCATTACTACAAACTGAGAAATTTCCTCAGCAAAACTAGTACTCTAGCTAGTAGCTGCCTCCCAGGAGTGAGAGGACATGTAAAGACAGAACAAAGTTGATTCCGCTCTGCACACGCTAGGTTGTTGCAGCAGCATCTGTTGCTGTAGTTGACAATTTTGCAGGCTTGACTTGCTGTGAGGACTGGTTTGGTGTCGATGTTACTGACTAACGTCGTGTTCCTTTCCGCATGAATGATGTTGTCCGATACGACCGAAGACCCAAAGCAATTAATAATGCCGCAAATACGCAACGTATACTTCATGATCAAGCAACTAGTATCGTCTTGCCCATTCTTATAACACGCCGTTTGCAAATTCATGTGTCTCGCCGCGTTGCTTGTATTGTAGCTGGGGAGAAACCAGGGCTCTTGCTTAACCGAAAACACTACAAACAATAACGACAAAGTCGGTTGAAACAATATTTTTCTCTCTTTTAATTCATTTACGATTGCTGTTGAAATTCCTTTTTCAATTCCCACATGTTCTTGTGGTCGCCGCTCCTGTGAAAGTTGCCGATTTCTCGTAAAATATCTCGAATTTCCGTGTCCGATTTCTTGGCACCCACCGTGGCTCCTCCTGCTGCTGCTGCCAACTTCAAGTCCTTGACGGTCCAATAATTTTGGGTTTCGAAGAGTTCAAAAATAACGGATCGCAGGGGTTGATCCGGCGAGAACTGGCGGGATCGTTTGTTGGGTTGGGCACCGGCAAGCATGGAATTGTGAGCCGATTCGTTCATTTGTTGGGCTTCCAATTTCTTTTTGCCAAATTGGTACACGGCATTGGCAAACGTCGCTGACTGCGGTTCTTCCTCTTCGGCGACAGCGTCATCATCTGTGCTCTTGCGTTTTCCAGTAACCTTTGGAACTACTTTTCGCTGTTGTTTGGCAACAACACTCTGCGGAGCATCAACAGGCTTAACGAACCGGCTAGAATTCATATTGGTCTGAACGAGGCGCTGCTGAAGCAGCTGCCTATAATTTTGATCCTGTTCGACCTGGAGGTTAGCCGTACGCGTGACAGTCCCCCACAGTTTGACACTACCGTTTTGTGGGTTCCTCGAGAATGGGTGCAGTGTCGGGATCTTTTTGGTCATGGCCTGCATGCTGTAATTGAGCGGAATAGTGAGCTGGGTATCCGTCACAACTGGTGTGTCGTCCTCAGGATTAACTTCGTCTAGCTCTTGCAGCATCTCTGGTGCTACACGAATTTCGAGCGCCGGTTTGGTTGGCTTGGCGCTTTTGTTGGTACCAGGAGGAGGAGGACCGCCCTTCGTAAACACTAAATCTCCTAAATTAGTTCCTTCCGGCGCGGCATTCCAAACGTGGGCTAAACTGGGTGGGATTCTAACAAGCCAGCACTCGCTGTGGACATCCTCGGTATCCAAGGCACCGTAAGAGTGTGCAGTAACTTTTTTGTCGTCTGACATGGTGCTTTAGTGACACTTCTGTGATGTCTGCCTTGTGGTTGGTGGTTTACTTGGGATGATGAAGTTTAATATTAGTAGATGGTAGATGTCGTTGCTGTTCTACATGTAATAAGTACTCGAGTACTCGGGTATGTGCCTATTTGCCTCAATCTGGAATTTGGTTTCGTTTTGGAACTTTCCAAGACTTCAATTTGATCACGAGTGTGACATGTGAATACGCGGACACAGAACGAAAAGTAGCTACTGTAGTAGCTAGGTCTACTACTAGTAGTAGTAGTAGCTACTAGTGAACAACTTCACAACAACACTGCACTTGACGCAACCAGACAGGTCGTACCTGTTTGCATAAACAAATATGCAACCATTTTAAACAACTCAGGCGAGATGAATGGTGCAAGATAGTCACATTGATCCAGGACGCTTGGAGGAAACCAAGACTCCTCATTGGTTTGGTTTCCGGTTCCACATCAGGATGTCCGAATCTCTCTTCCTCTCACACTTATATAGTTTATAGTATCAACAAGTTGAATTGCTCTATTTTTCCTTGCCACACGATCCTACTAATCACACTTCAGGAAAGACAGTCGATTTCTTCAATTGTGGCGATGGTGTTGATTTTTGGTTGTTTTGGAAAGAAAGCCTTTCTCACGTTAAATGATTTGAGGTTCCAAACCCAAGGTGTTGCTTTTCTTTTGTACACACCTAGCTCCTAGGTGGTTCGTGGCTCGTGGCTCGTGGCTCGGATCGCAGCGGCGAGTGGAATGCTGGTAGAAAATCGAATTTCTGCGCTCAAGCAAATCATTCAGGCGTTCGAATGGGGATCGCAACAGCTGAAATTGATATTAAAATTTAAAAAACAGTGGTGACGGCTAAAAAGAGGGTTTAGAGTAGACACATCTTTATCGACTGATTCAATTATAATCTGCATTTATCCGTAAGCACGAACGTCGACTGCATTGATCGCCTTGTGTGCCTCACCAAGGTCCCCTGAAGTACAACCTTTCCACGAAAGGGGCTAAAAAATCCAAAGAGGAACGATTACCAGTCTACTAAGATATTTAGCTGGCAGCTGGCAGACACTGACCTAATCAAGGAGTTCTCATACATGAACTGACAAAAAGCCATCGCAGCAACCGGTAGAAAATCCATGGACGATAACAAATACATTTGCTATTTATACGATTAGATACTGTACTAGTAGACTGTAGCACGTATAGCTGGCAAGCAAAACACAGTGAGTATTATCCATTTATTAAGCTACAACATGTTGTAATTCTCGTCTATAATTGAGCTTCAATGTACGTCAAGAAGGATTTGGCAATCCCATATTCCGTATCGCAATCGTCAAGAGGATGAGTAGCCACCCACCGCAAATATTGACGCCGAAGACGTTGCAATTCTGCTGGCGAAATGTAACGATTGGTCTTAAGAAACAATGGATTGTTAATACCACTACTTTGAGTCATCGCAGCCGATGTTGCTGTTGCTGTTGCTGTTGCTGCTGCTGTTGTTGTTGTTGTTGCTCCTTCCAAAGTCAAAACAACAGGAATGTTTCCACTGGTTCCCGTTCCCAAGGTTTGTCCATGTATAATGGCATCGCAAGCAGACTGTGTGACGGCATCCATTTCGTGCAAGACGTTGGCACTGCCTGCCACGACAGGTTGCTGAGTGGAAGTTCCTTCAGTGAGGGGACGAACGTGCAAGAGAAAATTGTCGAGAATAGCATTGACTTGATCTTCCACACTCGATGCTGGGTCAGGTTGTGGAGGATGAAGTGATGGTGATTTGTTGTTTTTGTGGCGTCTTGGGGTATGATTTGGATGAGGCCGATTGTCTTGATGTGAGGTACCATTTTCATCATCGTCACTGGTGATGTCGCTTCTGTTGATTTTGATATTGTCTTGGAACTGAAATGATTGCAATGGTTCGTTTCGATTGGCTGGACCTGAAGAATACAAAAAAACTTTGGGATACAAAACAGCTGCCTCGCGACCGGTATTCAGGAGATCAGCCTGTGATAAATCAGTGGAAGCAGAAACATTTGCATTTGGTGAAATCATGGTCGGCTTTACTGTTTTATTGGTAACCTTGCAAGCACGCTTAAATCCTTTGAATGACTTTTTTGGCTTGGCTGTTGTGGCGTCGTTGTGGGCGTTATTGCTGACAGTGTCACCATTCTCACCCGTGTCTGGTGCCAATTCTTTCGTTTGACTAGTGCTGCTCTTTGTTCCCATAACGTCGCTCAGGGCATGCATATTATAAACACTCTTTTCCAATATCTCCCCTTCTCCTCCTCCTCGTCCTCCTGCTTCCGTATTGGCCTGCGTTTGTTGCTGTTGCTGCTGCTGTTTCTTCAACTCCATGGGACGCATATTTACTTTGTACAAGGGTTTATCCCACCGATTTCTTTCATCGGGTGGTTCGTATCGTTGCATCAATTCTTCCATCGTACGATCCGAGTAGAATGGTAAATGTTCCTCATCATTAACGGATGAGGATGAATGACGTTGCTTTTGCTTTAGGGCTTGTCGATTGCGTTCGCGATTCCAACATTTAGCCGTTTCCGGATCATTCATTACCCAAATGACACAGTGTTGTTCTCCTGCCGCCTTGGATATGCAGTGTAATTCGTACCGGTATCCCTTGATGTAGTTGAGAGAATCTAGAATCACCAAAGTTGATTTCGCTTTCTGTTGTTGCTGCTGTGTGGCATGATCAAAGCACGCCTTGAGGGCGGCTCTTGTTTTCTTTTCGTTGTGACTGTTTAAATAACATTTTGCTTGCGTCAAACCAGGACAGGCCGTACTTTCATTGACAATGATCACTGATTGAATCCGTTGCGATGGATGTTTCAGGGCTTGTTCTTTGATGTGATTGGCAAGTGTTGTTTTTCCCACGGAGGGATGGCCCGTGAGAATGATACACGGCATTGAATTTATTTTTTTCTTGGCAAAGAGGTGAGTGTCCTTGAGGTTTTTTTGTTTTGCTAGGCACCAAGAGTTCCAAGCCAAAAAAATGTACACTCCAATTTTCTTCAAGTTTGTGTGTACCCTGTCAAAATCCAAGTGCAACACGAGCAGCTAGTTAGGCCTTAGCTACTACTCTTTAAAAATAATAATACTCGATCGTACAGTAGTTCTTTTGGGCGTCGGGGGCTGAGATGGAATAATACCAAAACACAAAAAATAATACTCGAGTAGTCTACTAGTCTATTCATTGTGATTTTTCATTATTTCATTTTCTGGTCGGTGGTTCTCGTGGCTTAAGGCCATACGCGGCTTCGGCCACGGCAGCTGGTAAAAATACTAGCTAGTTCGATCGAACTGAAGATTCAGAGAGACGCACACTTGACTTAATCTGACTCATCTAAACAAACCAAAAATTTTAATAATAATAATTGAAACAAAATCGCACTTTGTTTTTCTCAACTGAGAAAATCTAGTGATAGATAACAGAGTTCAAAGGATTACCATAAAAAAATTAACAGGATGCGCCCAGTTGCTTTCTTCTTCTGCCTCTGCACAGCTTTGCTGTTTATCCACGCCACCGAAGCTTTTATCACTGCCTCTACGTTTTCCCTTCCTCGTGCGACTAGTAGTAGTAGGCTCCAATCTCAAAAGCAGCGGCAACAGATCAAGGACGATGACGGGCAAGAAAAGAATTCTGGAGATGCTGCTGCTACTGCAGGTGGTGGTGGTGGCGGCTTTATGAGCAACTTTATGAAAAATGTTGATCAGCAGATTGATGATTTCTTCAACAAGCGGATGGGAAATGGTACGATTGTTTTCTTCAATGACGACTTGTAATTTTCCATCCTTACATGATGATCTTTTCGTGTTGTTTGTTCGTGTGTACGTGTACGCGTGTACCACAACCTTTTTTTTTAAACAACATTACAGGAGAGGTATTTTATGGAAAACGAAAATATAACCCGTCCGGCAAAGTGGACGGTGAATACAATGGCATGGGTCTAACCGACAAGACTCGTATCAATATTGCAAGAGCACGCAAGGCGCAATTTTTAGCAGAACGAGAAGAGAAACAACGTGCCGAAATGAAAAGACGAGGATTGTTGTAGAGAAAAGCGGTTTCAACTTCATCCATGCACGCACTTTATCTTTACAAAAAGCGGGCGGTGAGTTGCGCAATATCTCAGAGAAGCAAAAGTGTTGCTTTTTGTGGAAAGCAGAAGAACGTGCCTTTTTCAAAGCAATTGTTTCTTGAATGGACTGGTTAATGTTGTATCGGCAAACATAAAAAAAACACCACAAAACTTTCTTATATGTGTGTGTGTATGAGAGAGAGAGAGAGACAGGATCACAGCAATGGCGCCGATTGTCGCTAGCAACAAATCCGTTCTTTTCTGTTAAAAAGAAACATTTGGTTTCATAGTATTAATTTTGGCATAGCAGCTTGTGCATTCTTCCGTACTGTATTGAGCTGTCCCCACAGATCTTGTGCTCTCGTAAACCTCTTGAGCCCGTGCTGCGTTTGCTTGTTGTTGGCCGTGTGATAAATCAGGTGCTTGCCAAAATGATCCGGTTTCAAACTTACAATTCGCTGCATGTTGCAAGCGTGTCGCTTGGTGACCAAGTGCATTCCTCCGCTCCACCATTCCACGTCCCTCAGGTCCAATCCGTCGAATCGGTAGTGTGGGGCTTCGTAGGGTGGGAGAAAGCCACCGGGACAGATCTGAGTATGCCAGTTCCAGATCTGTTGTCGGGTTGCCATCCAACCGCCCATATTGTTGATCAAATTCCTTGAATTACCACCTGGTCTCCTTCCCGTAAAGTACCGTCCATCGGTACCTGCCCAATAATCACTAATAATGGTATTGGGTGGATCATCTTTGTTATACGTTGGTCCTCGCAACAATGCCACCCAATCCAAGAGTGTGTCGGGTTGTTGTTGTTGTTGTTGTTGTTGTGGCATTTTTCGTACTCCCAGAGCTTGTATGTCCGTTTCCCACAGCAGCAGGTGTTCTGGTTTTGGATGACTGGGTCGCTTCGATGAAGATCGCTCGGTAGAAACGTGACAACAAGAGGCAGGATCAATGGTCGAGTTGCTTTTGCTGCTGCTGTCATTATCAAAAACGAAATCGACCGGCACAGGGGATCCTTTGGTCGAATCCGAAGCCGTAGTATTCGGATCGAGTAAAACCTCTACACGGATAAAACCGGGAATGATGCGACGTAATTGTCCTTTGGTCATGGGACCCGAATAGGTAGTCGTCGTTGCCTTCGAAGCGGTGGGATTGTTACCGTTACCAATACTATTATTATGATTGTCGGGCAAGTCTTCGGGAGCCGCGGCTTGAAGTTGTTCAATTTCTTTGCTAACTCTGACGTAGTGTTGCACCAAATCTCCGGTAACGAGCATATCGTCTTCAAAGTTAAGGAATACATCGTACTCCAATAAGTGATCGCGAACTACAAACCTGTGTTGACGTGCCAGTGATATGCTGCGTTCTTCAATTTTACTGCTGCCATCATATTCTTTGTACTTGCCAGTATCGTACCCCAGTGGCATGGCTATATTATTGTGAATAATTATCATTATTATTTGTTTTGTTGGTGCGTGTGTTTTGTGGTGTGGTGTGACGTCCGTTCGTACGTATCCGAATCGTCGTGATAATAATAATGCAAGTACGGTTATAATGGTAAATGGTAACAATAGATGTAGTAGCAAGTAGCAATAGTACGCTGTGTGAGCACAGTTTTTCGTGTGACTTGACAAAAATCACACCATTTGTTTGTGTTCGAAATTCAAACCCTGCACTGCGCACGTTTTACGTTTTACGTCTTACCATTGTCCCAGTACCGGAAGGAAACATTGTTCGGAAGACTGTCCTGTATCAATTGTTTTCGTTCTGGTAATAGTTTGTAGTGTGATACTAAAAAGACATCAACATGGTATCCAACTTGTTGCATGCTTCGTACACCTTCCGATACGACCGGTATTAGTGTTTCTAACAACCGATCAGATCCCTTCGTAGTAGCTCGAGATCCTGTATTGTACTCGGCAAGACTTGTAATAGTGTACAAAACGCGACAACAGCGGTCGTCTTTTGCGACAAGACGACGTCGCTGTTGTTGTTGCTGCTGCTGTTGTTGTTGTTGTAAAAGTCTTCTTTGTCGTTGTTTTTCAGTGGCGGTAGGCATAATGACAGCCGTCGCGACTGTGGAGTCAGTGTTGGATCGTTGTTGGATTCGAAATGCGGAGTTGGACACAGTGGATGTGATGAACGGGAATGAAAAATTACTGGACGACGGTGGAAAAATAATACCGGTGTTGTTGTTGTTGTTGTTATTATATAACAACTCTCCCCCAGAAGAAAATTGTATGAACATTATTACTACTAGTAGCAGTAGCAGTAACAGTAGCAGCATGAACTCGAGTCCGAACAGTATTCCCCATACGCGGGGAAATGGTCTGCCATTCTCATTCTTTTTTTCTTCTACTAACATATTGTTTCTGTGGTTGTTCAAAGCATCAACATACTCATTGTTCCTCTAAAGTCATACACTAGAGTACTAGTACTAGTACTAGTACTAGTACTATCTAGAGGGGGGTCTACTAGTAGTACAATAGACGTTTTCGTGTGGTGAAGTATGAGAGCCGACAAGACGCGAGTATGCGAGCGCGCGAGAGTGTTACGGTTTTGTGACTTTTTTCCCTTTTTGCATGTTGCTGCTGGATGCAAGAGGAAAAAAATCTTTTGGCTTCCTACCAGGTAACGTAAACCTTACAAATAACAGTAACTCTATTTCAAACATACAGTGCGTGAAAAGTACTAGCTAGCTACTACTGTACTAGAGTAGCTAGTAGTAACCAAAAGAAAAAAATGACAACGGCAAAAACAAATTAAATAATAATACTCCGAGTACATACTTTACACCACCAGTGGTAGAGCACCAGTTACAAAAAATGAAAAAAAAGAGCGGTGCAAAGCAGTAAAAATAAAAAATTACCAGTAGTAATTAGACGCGCTGCCCGTTCATTCCCTGACCATTTGTGCTGACCGTTAACTGACTACTACTAGTACGGTACCAACAAAACTGCAACGAGAAAAGGAAGGAATGACAATGATGTCAAACGTTTCAGATAAATCATGCAAAGCCATTGTGCAAAAGGTATTAATGGAAGATTCGTCCGATTCGAGTGATGAAGAGATGTATGAGCCCGTGATCTTTTCTCAGTCTTCTATTACCGTGTCGTCGTCGAGCAATGTTGCTGATGATACTGATAGTGATGCTCTGCTCGGTACAACTGCTACTGACACTTTCAAAACGAATACGAACAACTCAATTGCTTCCAATGCGATGACAACAACAACAACAAGAAGAAGAGTGACCGATACTTGTCAAGATAGTGACTTGTCAATGCAGTTGCAACAAAAGGCGCGCAATAGAATCCGCAATAGAATCCAAAACAATGAAAGCATTTACATTCTTCACCACTGTCAGGCGATAAACAATGACACGGATCAATTGTTCTGGTGGATACAGCAACCAAAACGAAAATCCCAAAAGCCTACCAAGGTCTATCCCTGTCGTATTGCGCACGAAGACGAAGCCAAACTTTTGGATTTGACACCACCACCGCCATCTGCTACGACTAATGATAATGATAATGCTCCTGCTACTGACAAGAGTCGAAAAAGGCTTGTGAAATTTTTAGGTGTCAAGCTTGCATATGCAGGAAAGATTTCGTGGGAGGATTCCAAGCATTTGGTCCCAATGGTGGATTCCAACAATAACAATAAAAACCCAGCAATAATATCAAAAGATCACATGAATATATTCTTGAATACAATTCGACTTCAGAAGTATTACAAGGAAAATCCTTTCAACCTGGTGCTTGAACAATGCTGCCTCGAAGGGATTGTGGAAAAATGTTTACGTGTACAGTGCAAACAAGGAAACGATAACACCAATAAAACCAAAGCCAATCCCAACCAACAGCAGCAGCAACAACAACAAGGTCCGAATTCCGACTACGAAAACGACAATGACAACGAAAACGATACACTGCGTCCAGACACGGATATGTTATTGAACGACGATAGTCCAGTATTTAACTCTGGTACGGACGCTACAGCAGCCAAGTTACGCTTCGCTAGTACAACTACCGCTACGAATAGTTGCATCGGCAACAATGACAATGGTAAGGACAAGAAGCAGCCAGCAAAACGAACCATCAATGTTGGAAGCACTGTGGAATACTACGTACCGAATGCTGTGGCGAGCAAAGAGAATATACGCAAGTCCAAGGTCAGTCAAGTGACAAATCATCGGAATGCAGACTTTGTCTTGCACTTGGAAAATGGACAAATGTTACAACGAGATGATCGCGTTAAGCTTTTAGCACACATGAGTCGAGGGAAATTGAATACCCTCGCAAATCCCACCTTTCGACCTGTATCGGCCTACAAGTTACAAAATAATAATGGTTCGTCCAACGATCAGCAGCAGCAGCAGCAACAACAACAACAAGAATGGGTTGGAATGAAACAGGTCCGCCAAGTGCGGGAACAAATACAGGCTGCACAACTGGATTTGGCCAATAATCCAGAGACATGTATGCTTGTGGATACCTTTCAAAAAGGTCCTTCATCCAAGAAGCAAAGAAAGGCATTAAAAACAATAGCAACAACAGAAACATCTGAACAAAAATCTAAACAGCAACGACAACGAGGACGTGAAACCACAACTTTGGCAATCACCACTCGTTCGGAACCCACCAGTGTTTCGATCGACGTCAGTGCAACGGAAGAACAGTCCAAACCACCACAACGACGGCAGCATCAATTACAACCAATGAAGAAGTATCTCAAAGATTCCAAGGCTGCGTCATTCGGTAGCGAACCAAAGATGAACAATAACCAAAAGACTAAAGGCATTGCATCAATGACTGTTAAGCATGGTGTCGATAATACGGAATGCAGAAGAATCATAACAGCCAAATGGTGGAATCAGACCTCCAGCGACAAGTTACTGCAATTGAGCAAGGGTATCGAGTCTTCTCAAGCTGCGTCGATTGGGAATAGTGCTGCGAGTAGTAGCCGTCGGATGTCATCAAGAGTAGCGAGCAAACACCACATGCTACCAGAACAGCTGCAGTGTGCAGCTCAGGTCCGAATGCGAATAGAAGCTTGTGTGAGTAAGTCATCCGGAAAGTTGACGGTGGACGACGTTTTGTCGGACATTGTAGACACTGCCGCATCAGCTGCTGTTCGGGGAGACAACGAAGGCGACGTACTTTTTTCTCTGTCACAACTGCGATACTTTTTGGTAGGAGATCCACAAATGCTTGTTAAAACCAGGGCCTTGAGTAACATTCATATGGTGCTCGATAAATGGCTCCGTGACTCCTCGACGGATCTTGACGAGGAGAAAAACGATGACTGCCAGCAGAAACGCCATGCCATCGTCGAAATACAGAAGAACAAAAAGCTTCATACCAGCAGGGCTTCATTTGGAAATGAAAACACCGTTAACGCAAAAGTAAGCGACGGCAACCCTTCGCCTATTAAAAAGCGAAAGGTCAAAGCGGCATCCAAGCCTTCTGCGACTGCTGCTGCAAGGTCACGTCGGGCGTCCACGGCTTCCGGGTATTCTAGCTGGGGAGTGCCGAAATCAATCAAGCCATGAGGTATCAAGTACCAACAACGGTTACAAATAGCTACAGTAGCAAGAATTGCAAAAATAAATAATAATACTTCGCACAACAATGACGTGGAACCTGCTGTTCTACGGAACAGATGGGTTCATCTCGGCTGCTAGCGAACAAAACCTATGATCGTTGACCGATGCTTCCATTGCAACGGATATTTCCGTAGAGATCAGTACTAAGAACCACTGATATGATCCAGATTTGGTGATCGATGATTCGTAATTGATGTGATCCATGATTGATTATCCACGATACTATCTTCCGAGACTTGGCGCTACAATACGGACGAGCTGATGAAAGAATATCCATGAAGATATCTCAATCATTTGGTGGTCCTTGGTCAGGGAACTACTATAAGCCATAACAGCCATCCGATTATCGCCATCATGATACGAGATTTTGTCTCAGCTACAATTCGATCAGCGATGACGATTACGATACAGGAATAATTTTGCAGGGGATGAATGTGAAGTAGATGCTATGATTGGCCAGCCGATAGAGCAATTGTTGCATGAAAAAGAGAGCCACGAGTTGCCGAGTCATCGATTTGTGGACAAGAAAGAAACCAGTTGGGTCCGAGTTATCCATCTAAAATGGTTGTATTTGGGTGCTCTCTACACTCGTGTTACCTGCGCTATTGCATGAGCTCTACCGGCGGGTCCTTTTCTTTAAAAGGAACAAACATCGAAACAGAAAACAGCAAAAAAAACGTATTTTTAATTCATCCAACTATTGGAAGGCTGTGTAGTCGCCAATCATTTCCTGCGGGTGTAGTCCTCAACAGTTAAAGATTCATAGCTGCTTCCAGCTGAACTCTCGTGAAGAACGCTACTGTTGTCCATGCCTGTGGGCATCGAAAGTGGTTCCTTCCTCTGTGGCAGATTTCGGGTCGGCCTCGTGTTCTTCTGGCGCATCCTTCGTCGTGCACTACCAAGTGTTGCAGGTGTCATCATTGCGGCTGGAGCCGATCTGTCTCCCATGCGACGCCAATAATGTACAGGGGCTGGTTTCTCTAGGCCGAAGACACTAGGCGTTGTCTGCGCAGACCGTTCGTCCATATAAGACGAAAAGCTTTCTTCGCCACGGACCTCCGGGGCAGAGGTGTTCAAGAATTCCGCGAGGGACTTGCTCGATTTTGAGCGGCTCACCTGTTTCCGACTGGAGCGACCATTCTGCTTGCCAGTAGGGCTCTCCTCGTCATCACTCTTGATAATTGATTTCCAGCGTTCACTGGCAGCTTTGACCAATAAGTCTCTGGCTTTTGTCGCTTTGCCGGCCCGGCTTGGACGTGACGGTACTTGTCGGCTTGGAGTTTGTGTTTTCTCGGCACCAGTAGATGATAATGCTGTTGCAGTTATTGATAGACAAGCGGGGCTTCGAGATCGTCGCCGACTTTCACTTGAAGGATATCTCTGAGGTGTGCGGCTGATATTTGTTGGTTGCGGTGGAGAAAATGACCGAAGTCTTGAAGTACTCGAGTCCGATTTGGTATTTCTTCCATTGGTGCTTGTATTTCCGTGAACACTTTCTTCCAATTTTGCCAGGCGTTTCAAGATATTGTCGCGTTCCTCTACGTGCTGCACCATTCCCATGACAGAAAAGGCCTTTATCAGGTTGACACGATCTAGTGATGAAGGAGCAGAATTTCGTTGAGATAAGTGCAATACGCTCATGTAATAGTCTCATTGGTGCAGCATTGTTCCACGATACATCAAGGCCAAATGCACTAGACAAGTTAATTGGCTTCGACAAATTCAGCAGAGCCCGGCTTTAACTCACCTTCCTCGAGATGCTTGGTTTTTGCTTTTAAATTCTCCATATCATTGATCATCGCAGATTGTGCTGTGAGAAGCTCCCGAATATTACTCTGTGCATCTTGCTTGTCTGCGCGCAGCCGATCGCAGTCCTTCTTTAAATCTTGCAATTCTGTTTCAGCTTCGTACTTGTACTTAGCTAATGTCAAGAAGATTGAGCTTGATTCCATTGCATTACCTTCCAATTTTATTTGAAGGTCGATCGATTTCGATGCAAAGGATTCTATAACCTCCAAAGCACCCTTCTGGGCAATGCGATTGTGCTGCAAATTCAAGAGACGAAGATTTTTCGTGACAGCTCGAAGGCAAGATAGCTGTGCAATCCAAGAGGCGCCGTTACAATCAATCTGGTTGTAGGAAAGATCAATTGCCACCAATGGTGGTCTCGCACTCCGCAGAGCTGTTATGATGCGCTTGGTTTTTTCGGAAGTCAACCCTGCTCGAGATATTTTCAGGTGTTGCAATTTGTGAAAGCCTTCCAGGGCTGCGCAGATTCCAAAGTGATTGCTATTCGTGTCGTCTTCACCAATGATAATGAGCCCCCCTGTAAGTTCCAAGTGTTTCATGTATCCATGCTCGCTCTTGAATATATTCTTGGAGAGCTGAGCAAGTCCAACCACGGGAGGATAACATCCCGGATGATGCTCCTCGCTTTTAATTTCCCAGCAAAACGATCGAAGATCATGACACGATCCTAATATCTGATTTAAAGCTTCGCAAGCTGGCTTCCCCGTTCGGACCGTATTGGAAATATGAAAGACGTTTAATGTATCCCCACTGTCAAATATTGACTGCAGTTGCTGAAAACTGGTATCCTTCATTGTCACATTCTCCAAAATCAAAGTTCTCAGATCCTTTTGGTTTCCCAATACCTCCCAGAAGAAAGGTTCAATAACATTATCGCTCGCATCAATGCTGATCAATGAGGAATCTACAAAAATGCGACATAGAGCCGCCAAATGATTTTTGTCGTCTATTGTATCGTTGAAGCTGATAACATTGCGAAAGACAATCTTTCGCACGCTCTCGGGAGCATTTTGCATGACAAAAAAATTGCTCATGGCAGATATGCCTCCCGCAGTGAAACGCAGATTGGATATGGAAAGGCTTTCGAGAACGTACTGCGTTCTACCGCAACTACTGTGGCTTTCGGATAATTCATCCAGCAGACGGTCCACCAGATGGCTGGCGATGTCTGTATCAATCTTATTGCCGGGGATTGACACGACAAGCCGAACCTTAGGACCTGTATCAGCAGTGGCCGTGTCGCTATCATTCTTTATTAGCTGATGCTGTAGATTATCGTGGCTGGCGTCCTCTTCTATTCGTTCAATCGAAAAGACCGATGGGCGAGTGCTAGCGGGTTCTACGTTCTGGTGTAAACCTCGTTCCTTTTGACCATCACTGTGTGAAGATCCGATCAGTTCTAAGGAGAGAGGAATTTCATCGTCGTACAACCGAATGGATTCATCGTTCATTGTGTGTACAGCGCAAGGGAAATTGAGTAGCTAGCAGGATGCAAATTCATGAGCTGTACCTAGTACTCGCAAGCAAGAAACTCTCTCCTCGTACAGATTAAGCGGCGAGTTTCTTGAAATGATTGTCTATTTTCTTTTGTGGTGGCCTTAATTCCTACAGTACTACTACTACTACTAGGTACAACTGAGCTACAGTAGCAGGCACTACTATCTATCTGGATCTTGTTTGGCTACAATAGGGTCTTTTTAAAGTACTCGTGGAGTAGTAGACTCTTCCAGGTACTAGAGTAGCTAGTAGTAGTAGTAGTAGTAGTAGTAGTAGTAGTAGTAGTAGTAGTAGTAGTAGTAGTAGTAGTAGTAGTAGTAGTAGTAGTAGTAGTAATAGTAGTAGTAGTAGTAGTACTAGTAGTAGTAGTAGTAGTAGTAGTAGTAGTAGTAGTAGTAGTAGTAGTACCTGGTACTAAAGTAGTCTCAAGCTAGCTAGTATTAGTCTAGCTAGCTACGACTCTACTAGTGTAGCTATAGGCCGACTACTACTACTACTACTACTACTACTACTACTACTACTACTACTACTACTACTACT
>Ga0210025_1002014_pt1 | contig 20804 bp, 17 predicted proteins | sample CryGeyme20150102_FD_183989 | JGI IMG/M metagenome (GOLD analysis project Ga0210025, IMG submission 183989) | Groundwater microbial communities from Crystal Geyser aquifers in Utah, USA - Crystal Geyser metaG 2015-0102 (SPAdes) (version 2) | ecosystem: Environmental > Aquatic > Deep subsurface >...
CACACTGTTGTCAGGCGTCTTGTTAGCGGTTGAGAATGCCGGTGTTTTTGTTATCGTGGCAGTGCAACTGGCATCTAAAACCTTGAAGGGTGATTCTACCAAAAATTGAAAAAACGATCCGTACGACTGGACAATTTGCTGAAGCCGTTCTGCGGAAACGTTTGGATATTCTCGTTGCAGCATGCGCTTGGCAGTATCCACAAATCCAGTCGGGCCCCGTACGGGAGCACTGCTACTGAGAACAGGCAGACTACCAGTGTCGCTGCTGTTCGCAGGCGAAGACCATTCGTCATCTTCGGGTATTGCTTCGTTCGTGGATGGAGCATTAATACCACTGCTATTGACACTATTTGAGTTTGCATTTTTACCAGAGCCGGAAAGATCACACGTGAAAGGGTCTGCATCCTGGTGGACCTTGTGTTGATACAAAAAGTACAGCTTGTGTACTTCGGGTTGCAACGCACTCTCGTGAGCTGGAAGAGTGTGTACCTCAAAAGGATAGGCTGTGTCGGATGATGAGACCGCATTGGAAATACCATTGGAATATCTTGGTCGACGAAAGCGTGCTATACTCGGCCCATGTTGGTCCAACCAGTCTCGCAGTTTGTCGATGGGAGGCGCCGACAGAGGATTGGCTTCGTACATAATAGCATCGTCATTGTAATTTCGCAGGTTGTGAACTTGGTTACCATCGTCATTAGATTGCAAATGCAATTGAATATCGCAAAAGATCTGGCCACTTTGGGCATGTCGGTGCACATTTTGAAGAATCCAGCTTAACGAAGGATCAGTACCACCATCAGTGGTGGTGGAATTTGGTAGCGCATGTGTTCTTCCACCACCGAATCCCGACTGCAGCTTCTCGGCCAGTTGTTGAGATAATGTATCCTTCATCACTACACCCTTGGATAGACCTGACAATGCGGCGCAAATAGTAGTACACACTGTTAGAATAGTGGCATCAGTTTTGGTGGCATTCCCGGCGGGTTTGGATTGTTTGCCGGGTGGCGCTTTAACTCTGAAAGTGGGACGAAGGTTCGATGTTTGCATTATCTGTTTTAAATTTGAGTTTTCTTCCAGTATGGATTGAATTAAACTTTGTGTCCAATTTTCAAGTTGCGTTATGATTTGCTCTTGATATGGATTGTTTCCAGAAGTGGACAGTCGTTTCCTTTTCTGCTTTTTCTTGGGACTTCCATAGGGACCTCTCGCAGGGGCATTACACGAAGTCCATCGCGCTCCTCCTTGCAACAACTGTTCCATTTTCTTAGCGACTTTGCGCTGACTTTTGGTAGGATTAAATTGCCGAACGGGCAGCCGAATTGTAAAAGCCGGACAGCAAGATACCCAATTGTTAGGTTTATAGAGATATGTTCCTGATCTCCGCCAACCCCTGTACACAAATCCCTCGTACGTCTTAGGGGTCATGAAATCTCCCAGCAAAGAATAAGATTGTGATGAGTTCATGTCTGGTTCTCCGCTATCAGTTGTGGCTCGTGAGCGTCGGCCCTTGCAGTAGCCACACTCGGAGGGAGACGTGCCGCAAATACGAACAACGCCAGCCGAAGATGCCTGTTTCATGGCGACAGCGGCCTGCAATGCTACCTGAGCTGCAACAGCATTTTCATCAGCAGTATCTTGATTGGTCGGACTGCTTTGACGCTTCCGTTGAGTAGGAGGGCTGCTCATGACGATGGCTGCTGGACAGTATTAGGCGAGGAGTGTGTGAAGAAAGAGGACTTCACTGTTCGTCACCTATCACCTAGTCTCTCGTTTTCCGGTTATTCTTTGCCTTAGCTCAGCATCCGGATCAAGTGACAACTAGCACGTTTTTGAAGCTAAATGAGTTGCGTGCATAAAAGAGGCGATGGAGGCTAGGGGACTACGAGTAGTCAATATATGTAGCTAGCTAGAGAGCTGTGTTGTCTGAAAAGTTAGTTTTGCTTACCTGGTATGTGTGTGGTCGCGAGGTCATCATCATGATATCGTATTGAGGTTCTCTTCACTCCCTGGTCATAATTTAGCGTTAAGAATAGAAAGGAAAAAATATCATGAAAAAAACCAGAAGTTTGCGCTGTCTCCACTTTTCTCTCATCATCTGGTTTCAAGTTCCAACAAACAAGGAGAGGAGAGTCTGCTAATAAATATTAGGGACTTAATTTAGGTTAAGTTTTGCTGAAATGTGTTGAATTGAATTTTGATTGAAATTGAGTGATCTTGAAAATCAATAATAATGTTTGAAATTTGCTGCTGAAAGAGACATTCCTTTTTCGTCGCTACTACGATTAATCAGCGAACTGGAACACCTAATCCTCGATCCAACAAACACTCAAGAAAATGGCACCAACGCATTCCGTTGCCGCTGTGGAATCTCTCCTCACCTTTCTCAAAGGCGGTGGCCTACAGCCCGGCAGTAAACCAGGATTCGGCCACTCACTGCGACTATCTTATAACACCCTGAACAAGGAACGAGTTTCCGTATCAGACAACAAAAAGACTCTGACCTACCGCTATTGTTTCGCTGAGCACGCCACTCATCCTTCTGTTGGTTTGTACACGGCCTTGATGGACGAATTGACTACTGATGCATGCTTTATTGCTGGATCTCCCCATCCTCCCGGTGTAAGCCTCCAAATGCAGACTGAACTCCTCGTGAAGGATCATCATAAAAAACCACAAGAAGCACTCCCAAAATATGTCGATATCGTTAATACTGTGACGAAATTGGGTCGGACTGTTTCGCACACACGCACCGACTTTGTTTGCGCGTCTACCCAAACACTCTTGGCCTTTTCATCTCATGTGAAGTACATGCCCACCGGCAGCCGTTTGTTGGACTTTTTGTTCACCAACAAATTTGTGTACCGAATCTATGGACAATACTTGCTGCCTCAACAAGGAGATCCAAAATTGTACCCCAAAAGAGAACTACGCAAGGAGGTAATTGGGTCTAGTCTTGAGCACCATGGATTAGGACGAGCGAGTTTTCATATTACTCGGGAGCATACCAATCCCTTTGGTGCTATGCATGGCGGATGCCATGCCATGGTCATGGAGCAAGCGGCAGAGGCATACGCTAAGGTAGAATTATTGAAAGAGAATGAGGCACCAGCAGAGAATAAGAAATGCACCGGCGACTCTCCCTTGGTGTTGTTGGAGGCTATGCACATTGACTTTTTAGGAGCTGCCAAAGGAACAGTGGACGTTCTGTGTGAAACCATTGGGAAAGTAGATGGGGAGCCCTCTATTCATCTTCGAGTCATGCTCATGCAAAATGAAAAGATCTTGTCGGAAGGCAAGTTGCGGTATTCTCTGCTATCATGATGACAAATGTTGTTGCAGTATCATTCTATTCTAGGAATAAAAGTAAAGCTTATAATTTATGTAGTAGCACTGAAAGACGGCAGCGTCTTGGTGGTACAGTGTGCTTCAAAGCTGACCACTACTTTTGCTGTAGTGGCTTCGTTGGAAGCTGCAGCAGTTTCTGGTCCTCGGCAGTGGCATGTTTCAAATGAAACTGATGGTAGCGGACTAAGTAACCTTGCAAATGCACCAAAGAGCGGTTCCAATGGCTAGTTCCGACCAAGCCCCGCAGACGTTCTGACATGGAATCTGATAGAGGACTGAAATGCGTATCGCCCAATTGGTGACGACGACAACACTCCGCGACCAAAGCCTTTGTTTGAAGGTACAATTTATAGTTTTTCTTAGGCCCACCTGACATGGCAACGGTTCCCTCCAGTTGCAGTAAGAGAATGGCGACAAAGGCCGCGAATCTCTGATTGGGGGTCTTGCAAGAGCGGTTTTGCAGAGAAGGTGGCAATTCCCGTTTGCTAGATGCAGGATGACGTTTGCGAGCAATCAGACGACGCGAGATCTGTGTCGAAAGACATATTTCAGTCTGTTTACTACGGGTGATATTGCTAGCGGTAGATGGAGAGGCCACCGGAGAGAGAGTTGTAGGCGAGGCAGGTACCACGGAAGTAGAAGACACCGATAGCACCGACGGCGAGACTTGTCCAACCGGAGGCGCAGCCTGACATGAAGCTAGTTGACATGCGTGGGTTGGTAAGGCCTCTTCGCTGTACGGCAGGGCGCTCGAGAAGCCATTAACGGGTTGCTTGGAAGTCATGCACATCTTGAGATCCAGTAGGTGCTGATAGACTTGAATCAAAGTAAATAATGGGGAAATAGCACAAGATGTGCGAGAAGACCGTAGCTTGAGATTCAAAGTTGTTCGGATGAGTGCTTTTGGTGTTCGAATTGGGGCATTTAAAAAGGCAATAGCTTGCAACCAGCGATAACAACGAAGACGGGACAAGTACTCGAGTAGTGTTGTCTAACCTGCCTCTAATAACAGAAGTAGAGTAGGAGTAATTACTGGTAGGGTCTCCTAGCAGAAATACTCGTTGATCGTGTACCAGGTACTATCTTACTCGAAAGTCCAAAGTAGATTTTTTCTACTGGTAGGCAAGCCTGTGTAACAATTCAACAAGGAGTCTTCACAGAGATAAGGCTTTGCGACCGAACCCGAACTCTGGGTGTTACGGTTCGGATTTGAGGCCTTTTCCAAAAATCTCCGATTGATAAAATAATCGTACGTTCGCTAGCTAGCTACTACGTAGGGTCTAGTAGCATAGAAATTCTGATGATGAAATCAGTTGGGTCTTCTGGTACTAGACTAGTACAAGTCTACGTATGGGCATGGTAATAAAAATAAACCGAGCAGGTCAGTCAGAGCTGTTTTCTCTATTACTCAGAGTAGCTAGTAGTACCCGGTACTAGTAGTACTACTCTACTCTACTACGTAGTACTCTGAGTACTGGTAGGAGGTACGGTAGCTAGTAAACTAACTAGTCTTATTTGTAGTGGTGGTGGCAATAGCTACTACTACTACTAGCTTGCAGCTCCAGTCACCGAGTACTAGAGTACTACTCCGAGTACTGCTTCTTACTAGAGTAGTAGTCTAGCTATTCCACCAATAGTACTAGTAGACCTCTGGTAGAGTAGTAGCAGTAGTAGTCGTCTATTAGTACTAGTAGAGGTCTACTCGTACTGGTAGTATCTAGCTTTATGAGACGTATCCGTAGAGTAAATTATCGGTTCAGTTGTTCACATCCAAAGCGCGCTTCCTCATCCAAAAGGGCTAGGTTAGCCGTTTGCACCAACTCTGATGCAAGGTGACCATCTATCGTATTTATCTTCCCGGCAATGTGTCCATCGGGACGAATCAACCATGCACACCCATGATGCTTCTCCAGTAACGTCCCTTGCTTTGGGTGAGGCACCTCTTGCAATACCAGATTCTGGTCCATTCTGCCACAGCTAAGGGAGGCAGTCGAGTCTTTACCAGGCAAGAAAAGGTGGACAATTTCCACAAGGATTCCCAAGTCTTCTTTTGCGCGCTCTACCTCACTCTCTATCCGGTGCGAACCTTCGACCTGGACGAGGACTAGGACAAAGCATGGCGTGGAGTCTCTGGAAACTTGTGCAGGAAGATCCGTCGTGCTGACCACGTTGGACGATGAGGATTCTGAAGACTTGAGAATTCTCAAGTTTGGAAACAACATTGACGCCAGCTCTATATCTTGTACGGTTGCTTCGATATGAGGGAATAATCGTCCAACATGAATTCCTGGTCGAAACCCTACGACGTCGTCCTCCGGACGAAGAGTGCCGCCCTTTTCGGCACTTCTGTAGTCATATCCATAGCCCAGCTCTGCTGTAGGGAAAAGAAGGGGCAGTCCACCACCGTTCCTCAAGATGCGTCGAATGTTTTTACTTAAGTGCTGTGTGTAGGGGTGTTGCAAGTCATTCAGCGACGACAGCGTCCAAGTAGCTGCCTTAAAGAGACTCCGAAAAGCTTCTCGACGAGCTTCAAATGATAGTAACGATGAAGAAGCTTCTAATGCTTTGATCAGCAGAGTGGGATATTGCTCGGACAGATAACAGGCCTTTGTAATTTCCAATAGACGGTTGTAATTTCGAACCGATAGGGCCGCGTTTGCTTGAGCTACGGGGCGTCGTTCTTTGTTATAGGATTGTCCAATCTTGACAAGAAGTGAATTGTGGCTTTCAAAAGTGCATGCTGCGTTCGTGTGTATGTCTAAATGGTGGTTGTGAAACGCCCACGCCAGTTTCCAGGCTAAAGTGTAAACATCTTGCAATCCGGTATTCATTCCCAGTCCACCCGCTGGCGGGAAGACGTGCGCTGCATCGCCCACTAAATATCCCACACCACCGTCGCTATTTTCATGACAATAGTCTTCAGCAATAAGGGAGCTCATAGTCCAAGCTTTTACAGAAACCACTTGCAGCTTAGATTTCTTTTGGTTTGCAGTATCGTTGATCTCTATTCCCATGGCATCAAAAACCATTTGTTGGACAGTCTCTCTTGAAAAATCTTCCAAAGTCTGGTAGGGAGGAAAGAACGGAACTTGAAAGACATACTCTCCTACAGAATGGCACACAATCATGGCCACAATATTCGGATGAAATACAGAATACAACATGGCGAAGTTTCGATTTTTGTCGTGCAAATATGACCTTGCCCATTCGGGGCATGTCTTGACATGAACGTTCAATAAGTGTTGTATTCCAACTTGACCGACTTGATCTATTTTCCACTGCGACCGACAAAATGAATGGGCCCCGTCAGCGCCTACGCAAATTTTAGCATGAATTAAATTGTTAGAATTCGTGTGAATCACATGATAGCCATTTCTTTTTTGTGACGACGAAGTAGATTTGTTGCCGCTATTGAGCTGTGTCACTTTAGTATTGTACAATAACTCTGTCTTCAGAAGCTTTTGTTCCATGGCAGCATCGTACAGAATTCGACAAAATGTATGCTGAGCCAAATGCCCCACTGAGCATGCACTTAATGGCATTTCCTGCATTTGATCGTCTGCTGACTGCATATCAATTGTTTTTTCTTCCTCTGTCAAAATTAATTTCCCGTTTGCATTAGTATTGGCCAATAAGGGTCGGTCGACAGGATGATCAACTCGAGCAAGGCTCTTATGGGAAAACATATTGTAACCAAATTGAAAATGTTTCCACTGGCGGACAGGTGCCATTTGCTCTAACACTCGTTGGTAAACAGTTGGCATTAGAAACCGCAAAATCTCCATGGTTCGGGTATTCAAAAAATGAGCCTGAGGATGTGAGCATCGTTTTTCGATAGATTGTCCATCGATCAACACAGAAGGTACTTTATATAGAGATAGCAAGTTTGAAAGAAGCAACCCACAGGGTCCGCCGCCCACAATGGCAATCGGGGTCTGGATATCAGTGGCTGTGCGATCATCACTGGAAAAAGGCCGACACGTCTTTGGAATCTGCAACACTCGCCGACGTTTCGATCCAATTCGAAAGAGAAGTGACATTGTTGGCTGCCCCGCGAAACTATTAATGTACAATTGACACTCCTCACTGTTCGAGTAGTACTTGCGACTTGCGAATGCTACTTTTTCAGTTTCGTGTGAAGTTGGTTCATCCGAAATCCGAATATGGAGAGAAAAAGTGAGGTGGTGGAGGATTTTTCGTCGAAATTGAAAGTAGGTGTGCGTCCAATTTTAAATAAGTGTGCGTCTTTAGACAGCGCGGGGAACGCTTCCGACGGCCAGATTTGTTCCTATTCTATCGATAACGACTTCAACAGCAGCACAAGTAGGCCGAGAAGCCAGAAAATAAGCAACGTTCCAGTGACAGCTCCTGAAATGCTTAAAAGTTCAAATCCGTAAAATGTTGGGCCAATCGAGTAATTTGCAATAGTCCACTCTTTAAGTGCCTTTGTTGGTTCCGGCACCTTGATCAAATAATCTAAACTCCGTCTCCTCTCCCTTAAAGGGATTCGAAAATTCTAGTGATAAGGCAACCACAACGGTTCAACAAAAGGGAACATCTTGGGCGGAGTGCTATTTCAGGGCGGCAATCCAAGTAGAGCTCTGGGCCAAGTTGTGACTATTCCAACAGTCTCCACTTCTCTTTGTGGTACCTCCGAAAAACATTGAATACGACAGTTTTCTCGCAATCCAATCGAGTCCCGAGTACGCTACTAAGTGCAAGTTGTGAACGTTCTCCTTGTCTTGGACCAGATTGTATGCTAAGAATTAGAACTCATCCGACCGAAAACGCCGTCGCATTAATCCAGTAATTGACTCGTCGTGTTCCATGATTCCGAAATACCGCAATAAATACGCCACAGCCAAAATGACCAGGAAAGCCAACATAGCTTCTCGTAGGTACATGAAAAGTACTTTGATCATTGCCATCACAACGGATCGACCCTTGTTTTGCCGTGTCAAATGAATTCTCCGTTGTCCCCGCTCGTGTGCTTGCTGCGTAAAATGATCCCATTCTTTCGCCAGCCGCTGTGTCCCAAATGTCTCCAGCACGTGTTGTCGTCCAGCTCGTCCCATGTCTTTTGCTTTCTGCGGTGCCATTAACAGCTTGTTGATGGCATCAGCGAAGGCTTCCGGTGTCGGGTCGCACAAAAATCCCGTCTTGTTGTCCAAAATCGTTTCAAGTGGCCCGCCACTGTTGCAAGCAATTACGGGCGTTGCAGCGTACATGACTTCGATAGGAACGATCCCGAAATGTTCATTAGGTGGTGTATAGACCACACATCGTGCGTCACTCAAGAGTTGGGTACGACGTGCATCACTAATGGACGTCAAAAATTGAACGTCATCCTTCCTTAAACCTAGGGTCTGGAACGCCAAGGTTTCCAGTTCACCCCTATACTCGACATTTTCCACATTTTGAGTGTCGTAACCTCCTGCAATCACGATTTGAATCGTTTTGGGCGGGTACTTGTCACAAATTAGCGCGTAGGCTTGTAAAATCAATTCAATTTTCTTTTTGCGTTCGTAACGATTCAAAGATACAATTGTAACTCGTTGTTGATTTCGTTTCGGTGGTTGCGGGTCGTCACTATCCTCCTTACTCTCATTCTCGTTGGAAAGTGTTTGATGTGGTGCTTTGTCATCATTGCTATTATTATTATTATTATTATCCATGGCATCTGTATCTAGCGCTGGATACAGAACTTGTAAGTCACCAGGCACTAAAAACGGAAACTCTTGCAGTACAATTCGCTGTGTAAACTTGGAATTCACCAGAATAGAATCGGCCATGGGTATACACCATTCTTCTACCTTATCCATCAATCTGCGATAAGGAGATTTTCGATTTATTGCTGCTGCTGATCCCAGCGTTGCATTGTTGCGAATAAGTAACTTGTCGGGGAAATGACAGTAGAACAAAAGACTGGACGAGGTAAACCATTGAAGCCACCACAGAGGTGATGGTAGCACATCCAAAACTACCAAGTCCACTTCACAGTCATTACCACCGAAACACAAGTACGCTGCTAAATACAGCACTCGTAGATTGGAACACAGGGCAGTTCCCATGCCCATAATATTGGCAGGGATCCAGCGGCCTCTGACTTGCACATTCTTAGCCAAAATACCATTGGGTGATTTCACAACAGCGAAACAGTGGTCTTGATCACAACGAGTCGTTAAAATTTGCACATGGTGCCCCAGAGATTGAGACGAGGCGGCCAATTGCAAGACAAGAGCTTCGGCACCACCAATGCCCAAATCCAAATGCAAAAAGACCACATTTTTTAACTCTGGTGCATTCTTGTTGGTGTTGTCATCGCGAGGCGCATTGGACACGTCGGTGATTCGATGGCCCACATCTAACACTTTCTTGTCAGTCATCCGAAGCTGGTTTTCCGTGTATGAATGATTGGTCTTGCGCTGTCTATGGTGCGTGTATTCTTTCGTGTCGTGAAGATAGAAGATGCTGCTGCCGTCCAGAACCCCAGAAGAAATGATTTGCTTTGACTTTCTTCAACAGGGCCGTTTAGTACGTAGCGTAGGATGTGAAGTTTTTGTCGGCGGAGAGAGCTCATCATCATCATCATCATCATTCAAGGAATAAATGTGCGAGCTTTCTTAGAATCAGAAAGTGGATAATAAGAATAGGCTTCTAGTACTTAACATGAGTGGTAGTAGTTAATGTTCTGTAATAACAAGACAAGCAGGAAGAGCAGGTAGTAGAGAGCCATAATTAAAATGATTTTTTTCATAAAGCTCCTAAAATGCTCCTAATTAGGAGCGTTTAGTAGGGGTTGTGACAAAGAGCAAACACTCCTACTAATTGAAAAACAAACGCTCGTCCTAATTAAAATCAAGAAATGCTCTTAATTATGATACTTAATATCTAGGAAAACAAGAACAAAACAATCCTAATTGAAAATTAAATGCTCCTAATCAAGAATGGAATGCTCCTAAAATCTCCTAATTGAAACACTCTAAAATGCTTCTAAATATTTTTCAAAACGCAAGTATCCTGGAAAATAGTACACTTGTTCATACTACTGTCTCTTCCAGCATCATAGCCTGCAAAAGAAATGTTGCTTTCCTTCCATCGCAGTTCAAAATAGTACGGAGTACCCAGTAATTCCGTGTCATTGGTAACGTCCATGTGCCCAATGCGCAACATGACCTCTTTACCTGCTAGCTACTATGATAGTAGTAGGGTCTACATGGTACTACTAGTACTAGTAGTAATTACTACTAGCTAGTAGTAGTACTACTAATAGAATAGTTGGAGCTTTCGTTCAGGTACCTAAAATAGGTGACGCACACTTGCCATTCATAATTTTCCGATTCGTGTCGTTTGAAAACCTTCTTGCGAGAGGGTCGCAACTTTTTCGCGCAGAGAAAAATTGCTTACAATAATTCAAGCAAAATTTGCCTTGATTTTACCTGCAGCACTTCAGCCAACCAACTCATTCAACTTTCCATCGCTTTCCATGCGCGCTACCTTCAACACAACGGCCAATCCTGCCGTCGCCGATGTACAAGGAGAAGCCAATGCCTGCCTCTCCGCTCTTGAGACTTTCGTGGAGAATTCCAACGAAGTCTACGAGTCCCCCTCTCTTGTGCTGCACCATTTATGCCTGTTGAAATGGTGTATGGAGGAAAATGAGCGCCTGGATCGAGAAACGATTTTGGGATTGGAAGCAACCAACAAGAAGTTGTTGGAAGCCCACGCTGCCATGCACTGGTACTCTTGGATGACATGTATGTTCTGCTCCTGTCTTACCTTGGTTACTTTTGTTATCGCGGCCATCACCAACTACGTTGCTGTTCTTGGCTTTTGCTTTTGTCATCGTCGTTCATGTTCTTGTTGTTGATACCGTTTTCAGTGGTGTCATTGTCGTCTAATAAACGCCTCCCCTTTTCTCTGTCGTGTCGTTGTCATTCGCATACAGTGTACTTCCTAGCTATGGCGTTCATTTTGTTCCCTTTCGCGAGTGGATATTTCTTTATTCTTACTTTTGGAGGGGTTATGGGTGTCTTGGCTGGATTGCATCGTCGTGACGAAGAGGCCATTGCTGCAAAATATAGCGTGTCAGTGGTCCTCGATGGAAAAGAGAAGCCCGTTTATGTTCCTTCTAAGGTTTCGAAAGGTGGCTTCGATCGGAGCGAGCACCAATCCGGTGCAGTCAATGAAACGTTGGTCGCGGTTGCTACGGTGTCTCCCAAGAAAAAATTGAGCAAGATTCAAAAGGCGGAAAGACGCGCTGCCCGCGAAGCTGCGCGCCTGAAAGCTCAGTTGGTCATGGAAGGTCCAAATGGAGAATACGAAAAATACGACGAGTCGGAAGACTGCACTGCTCCACTGCATCCAATTACTTAGAAGAGCGGAGTATAATTGTCCAAGAAATCAATTGTTCATTTGCAGTATAAGACGTCCCAAAAACAATCCTCGATGGTTTTGCATTTGTGCGAGAAATCAAATGTTTCTACTTCTATGTAATCCCATAATTCAGAAAAGAATACATCTATAAAATGTGCGCTACCGTGTATGCCATTTTGCCTTTCTAAATATAACTTGTAAACAAAGTAATCATCAGTCGACGAAATAAATATGTTCGATGCTCATGACATTTCCAAATTCTAATTGTATGATTCTCTACTGCACTAGATGAATTTCTTGGTATTTCTTGGTTGTACAAGCAAGTTGTAGCAAGAAATGGGAGAAGGAGAATTATACAGCAGAATGAGATGATTGGGCGGATATTTTTATTTGTTGCTTGGGACGAATTAGAAGTACTGGTCTTGTTGGCAAGCTTTCGAGTGCAGATCTTTGCTGCTTTCCTTGCCTCCTTCAATTTCACATCAGCAACAATGCATGTCGATTCTGTTTAATTTTGGTTGTCCTTTTCATCTCTCCGTCTATCTGATATTCTGTCCTCTCTATCTAAACCGATTGCATTGATACACTGGCTCCTTTCAATCCTGCTTCTTCCACTGATTGCTCCAAATTTGATGCCAGAATAGGTGCAGGTGGAAACCCCGTTAACAATCGAAAAGGCTGTCCGTCCGCTTCTGCACGCAATTGTGCCGCGAAATCTCGAACCGTCGCCGTTAGGTTGATTTTTACAACTTTACGTTTCCCATTGCTCAAACGAACTTGAATAGATGTTGTGGGTTGACTAGCATCAACCGCTGCAGATTCCTCGGGCAAGGATGCAGGATCGATTCTATCGGGATTGTTGCCATCTGCGGCTGTTGTTCCCAGGGAAGCGCCCGCGCCACTAAAGGAGCGAAAAGTTTCCACATAATCTTCGTTGCGCTTATCAATCAAACCGACCGTCACATCACCTTCGGCCAACAATTCACGAGGAGTCACCCCTTGTGCTAAGGATCGCAAAAAATCGGCGTTGGCGGGATCGGTTAATTGACGGTACGGTCCATCATCGACGACAAAGCCGTTGCGATACATGGTGATTGTGCGACGGACTTCCTCCCCTCCAGCGCTACCAACATTCTCCGCTTGACGAAAGACCGAGTCACGAGGATCATTACCGGCAGCATTAGCGTCATCGTTATTGGGCTCTACCGCCAAACCACTGTAGCGAATAGTATTATTGTTTTTGTGGGAAATAGAAAATTAAGAATTGGTTGGACTTTAGATGGGATTGGACGGAGAAAAAACAAAGCAACAGCAGCAGAAGCCTGTCGAAGAAGCAACGAAGATTAACACGAAAGCTCTAAAACAGCACAGCCAAGTGAAGTAGTATGATGTACGACAAAAAGAATTAAGATAGCAACGCACCTGCCACCTCCACGAGCCCCAATGCCGCCGACGTAGCGGTTGTTGGAATCATCCTTGTCATCCTCGTCGTCATCCTTCTTACCACTAAAGAGATCGTGAACATTCGACATCTTAATTAATCTGGTTTCAAAAAATGGTCCTTGGGATTACTTCTTGTTGCCAGGACCTCAAAAGTTAGATAAGATTTCAAACAAACAAAATCGACTCGAATTTTTTATCGTTGATAGATAGGGTCTAGTAGATTCACCTACTGCTGTACCACAGTAGTCTAGTCAGTTGATTCCAGGCTTGAAATCGAATTACTGTATTTTACAGCACAATTGAGCGAATACAGCATTTCGAGCAAACGACAAATAAGACGTGTCACTTTGGTCAAATTTTGTCTGCTCATCAAAATCTTCCAGAATTTTTTTGACTCTACTACTACAGTAGTAGACTAGTCTGGCTACTAGTAGACTAACTGCATAATAATAATAATAATAACAAAATTGAAACTCTCCCTGGTACCTACTACTAGCTAGTAGACTAGTAGTAATAGCTAGTAGTCTACTACTACTAGTAGTTAGCTACTAGGTAATCCATAAAAAATGTACTCTCATTAATAGAAGGAAATGTGCGTCCTTCTGGAATAGATTTTACCGGACACAAAAAAAACTACAGCGGCTGACAAGAACTAATAGAATAGAATTATGAATTATAAGCTGTTTCTTCAGTGCGAGTTCTGGCATCAATATCATCTTGAGCTTCCGGCTCCTCATTTTGTTGGCCCAATCGGCTCGTGGCTCTCAAAAGGGTCTCCTTCAACACGGGAAGTGTGTAAGGTTTTGGTAGGTACGCAGCGGCACCACAATCCAAACACTGCGCTTCAAATGAAGCAGATACGTGCGCCGTCACAAAGACAATGAGAGGTTTCTTGTGACCGCCCTCTCGGGCGACAATCTCCTTAACGGCATCAATACCATCCATTACAGGCATTTGCATATCCATCAAACAAATATCGTATTCAGTGCGAGCCTCCTCTTCTACAGCCAACTTGCCGTTGTCCTTCATTTCAATGGTGGGAACTCCCAAACGTTTCAACATGCGAAACAAAATCTTTTGATTCACGGTATTGTCTTCAGCACACAAGATTCGCAGGTGTGTTAAATCGCACGGCGCTCGCGCCAGTGTCTTTCCGTCTGCTCGGTTCAAGTTCGAATATTGCGAGTTGGTCATGTCGCGAACTTCTTCCACCATAGTCGCAAGCTCTTCGATAAAGACGGAAGGGATCACTTCTTGTAGGGATGAATATTGCCGAACAGACTCGTCAGTTGTTTTTACAGTCCCCAAGACTACAAATTGGACGCCGTACTCCCTGGTAAGACGCTTCTCCATCTTGCCGTCAAAAAGGTCGGCGGGTATTAGGGAGACTATCGCAATCATCTCTCTTGCTAACTTTGACTTGGATTTTAAAATCGTTTCAAATTCATTCAGACCCACAACATCTGTTTTGGATAAGCGGAAAAACTCAAAAGCGTCCATAATGTACTTGTTAGGCCCAACCATGTAGATGTCAGCTTGGTCGAACTTGCCTTTGAATTGGTGTCCACTTGCTGGTGCTCCTTCGTACGGAAGATCGACAGTAAATTTTGTCCACTCTCCCAGACTGCTATCAACAGAAATGTCACCCCCAAGTGCCCGAATAAGCTTTTCTGTTATAGCTAGACCTAGTCCCGTCCCTCCGTCAATATTATTGACTCCAGAATTTGTTTGGGTGAACGGTTCGAAGATTTTTCTGAAATTCTTTTCCTCGATACCCTTACCGTAATCTTTCACTGCTAATCGGAGCACAGAATATCCAAACTTGACCAGTGGTTTTCGTTCCTCGTCGGTGCTATCTTCGTCATTAGCAAAATATTTTTCAGGAGCACCCAATGACTCTACACGATCGCAAATATCGATGCAGACTTCGACGACGCCATACTTTTTACTGAATTTCACGGCATTCGATACCAGATTGAATAGAATCTGCAGCAGGCGACGCCCGTCAGTCATCACATACTGCGTCACGCGAGGGCCATAGTACGTCGAAAACGATAAGTTGCGCTTCGTTGCAATCACACTAGCTCGCATCGATTTGACTAGATCAGCAACTACACGTTGTATGTCAGCTTTCTGAATGTCTACTTCAGCATTGCCAGACTGGAGCTTGGCGTAATCTAATACATCATCGACGATATTCTGTAACAGCTTGCTGGAAGCAGAAATCATGGCAATTTGTTCAACTTGCGATGGATTCAAATCGGTCCCTTCCATTAAACTCGAAAGACCAACAATGCAGTTCTACAAGAGAAGTAGAGGAAGCAAGACGAACAAGGTGAGGCGACAAATGGCAATTTAGTGATGTCCGTAAACAATCCGGGTAATTGACTTGCTAGTGGAGTTCGAATTTCGTGGCTCATACAAGCAAAGTGTTCCAGTTGCATTTTTGAGGCTTCCTCAATTCTCTCGTTCGCAACTGCAAGGTGAGCATTGAGCTGCTCTAGTTTGCACACGCGCTCCTTCACAGAACCTTCCACTCTCAATGTCAAGTCAATGTACTCTGCCGTTGGTCGAAAAGATGGCGTATCAGACATAGAATTTCTGATCAATTCGCCAATCTTGTTGGAACAGCTGTCAGGTATCGGAGGTCGTTTTTTGATTTCTGGATCACAGACTTGCTTCAGTACCTCGTAACAGCTTTCTCCTTCGTAAGGATTTCGCCCAGAGAAGACTTCATACATGAGCACTCCCAGAGAGTAGATGTCGGACTTTTCATTGTTTGTACACTCTCCTCTTAACAATTCTGGTGCCATCCAATATGGAGTACCAGATGCATAGCCTTTCTTCTTTGTGCCAAGTCCAAAATCAGTTACCTTTGCGAATCAACAGGTACACTTGGTGAGAAGATTGATTTCTTTCGGCTGGTCAGGTCCATGGTATATCCTGTACATACCTTAGCGCGAAAATTTGTATCAATCAGGACATTCTTTGCCTTTATATCTCCGTGGATCACGATCGGTGTAGCAACGTGCAAGAATCTCACTCCTTGAGCAATGTCCTGTAGAATGGGCAAAGTGTGTTCATCTAAATCAAGGATGCTTTCATCGCGCAATACATCGTAGAGTGACCCCCTGCTCATGTACTCCATAACCAGCATTGGCTCACATCCCGTGTTGACCACGGCTCCCATGACTGTGGTAATACATGGATGCCTGAGTTTGGCAAGATGTCTCATTTCCTGGACAAAATCTGCTTTAAGCTGTCTAAATGTTGCTTTTTTCGAGCTTTTACTCCCCATAGATGAATTCAAGCGTTCCGCCATGCTTCGAAGGCCAATTACGTGATCGCCTCTTTTCAGATTTTGCAATGGAGTATTTTTCTCTCGGGAAAACACGGTTTTCAGACCTGGACATATGATTTCGGATTCAGTATCAATGCCTCCTGATTCAACATCTACGTTTCTACCGCAGCTGTTTCCTGCAATTGTTGTGTGCTTGGTCCGAAAAATATTCCCGAAAATCGCCTCCCGACTTCCACCTTTCTTGGGTGGCGGTAATACTTTTTTTACGGCAACCTAAAGGGTACAGTACGACTGCGTAAGCTAACAGAACCAACACACACGATTATTCATTCGGATATAGACACAAAACAACATCGCAACAAAATCGCCAACCTTGGTTCCTCGATATTCCGCTAGCAAAACAAACCCAAACGATCCATGTCCAAGAATCTCCGGCTTTTCGTCAAATATCAATTCCTCCGCATTTATCGACCAGACCGAATCAGTTTGCTTGCGCCGATATTCAACGTAGAAATGAACTGCCACAATGATAAACAGGAAGAGAGTCACTAGAACTGAAGGCAGAAACACTTTGTAGGCAATGCAGGTATCTCCAATTGAGACGGCGTCGACACATTCAACAATTTTGCTGCAAGGACTGCAAATGCATTGGTATCCCTTTTTGCATATCAACTCCAAATTACTGCAAGCTGTTGCGATCATATCTTCGCTTGCTTTGTAGTAGCCACTTGGACAAGAAATAAAATCGTAGATTATCGACGACCTTGTACACTTCCATTTGTTGTCGTTTGGGTCCATTTGGATCAATCCAGTTACCTCTTGCATCGATCGCAGTTGCATGTAACTCAGTGTCGTGGTCCAAGATGAATACTTTCCTCTTTTTGTGGCGCCCAATGCAAGCTCAGATAGTTCTTGTGTCGTATCGCATCTTGGTTTCGACATATTCTCCCATTTGCAAATCTTGGTTGAATTGTAAACGTTCATGCACAATTGCATTTTGGCAGCGGGTTCCGCGTGATCGCCGACAGCCAACATGGCCTCCTGCAACGCTCTGGAAACATCGACCGGAACGTGCGACAATGCCGCAACATTCCATTCTGGATACAGTGGTGTTGAAGATTCAAACGGGAAGGGATCTCCATCTATGTTAAGATCCGGTATTGGATCTAAAATTTTTAATTTTCTAGGGTCCACCAACGTTCCATTGGAGCTCTTTGTGCGCTCGATTTGATCCGTCCGGACAAACCCAATGTCAAACTCTCCATTCAAGACACTATTCACTACAATTTCCTGATTGGAGGTAAATACAAGTTGCTTTGGGTCTGTTTTAAAAAGTGCAAATGTTAGGTGTCATACAATCTATTCTTAAGTTACAATAAGAGAACAAAAAATAAAACATACCGTTAATGTAGGACATTCCTGCTTGTTGCATGGCTAGAAACTGCATCTGACCACTGCCCAATCCGCTGATGGAAGCTGCCGCAACAATTTTATCTCGGATGTCTTCGATGGTTCGAATATCATCTCGATCATTCCTGGCGAAAATGACCCCCCCAAACTTGTTCAAAAGATGAATGTTCCCGTTAATATTCCGCCTTGACACTTGAGATACCAAAGAGTGTGCAGTAAACTCCGATTCAATACAGGAAAACGCACTAGGATTTGCATAAACAAAGTCCACTAGGCCTCCTGCGGTATCTGTAAACAGGGACATAAAATCCAGAGGCTTTAATTCAAATTTGACCGGAGGATCAAAGCGCTGTCCTGCCGTGGCGGTTAAATAGTCCCCAAATGTCTGATTGAATTCATTGTAGGCTGCTTCGAAGCCTCGTATGGCCAAGACACCAACCTTGTACACTCGCTGATGCCGGCTTTGGTCAAATGGGAAAACGTGATCGTGACGACAAGAAGGTGATGAGGCTGAAGCATCTACTGCTATAATGGTGTCGGATAAATTCATATTAGAAATCATTTGTGCTTGCACCATGATGAAAATGCCGCTACCAAAGAGAGAAAGTAGACTTGCATATGCAAGCAGATGAATCTCAAAAGAAGGAGAATTTTGACGAATCATTCGACTGGTTTTCCATGTATTGGATGAACTTGATCGGTTTGACTGCTGCTGGCTGCTGGAGACTTCTTGCGTTGCGGGACGAACGTTCGTTTGCTCTGACAATTTGCCTTGATTTCCCTTTGATTCTGCTGTTTTCACTTTGATGGAGCTAAGTACTGGTAGTGGGGTGGTTTGCTTGTGTTTCTTCCGATGCCGCAAGGGACTCACTATAATTAATTAATGTAGTACTAGTACTAGTAGTAGTAGCTAGGAGTACCGGGCTGGTACTACTAGCTACTACTGGTACGTACTGGTACTGTAGTTTGGTTGGTATTTCTTGTTCAAGGAGAAAGGGAAACCATGATTTAATTTAAACCAAGCAGCTGATCTGTTCTGTTCTATGGTAGTACCTGGTAACTACACTACTACCGTACTAGTAGTAGAGTCCTCCTCAGGAGGCAGGATGACACTACTACAGTACCTGGTGCCAGTGGTACTACCAGGTACTAGACTAGTACCTGGTACCGGTACTAACGGTTGAGTTGTAGTGAATGAATGAGACATCCAATCAAAATACAAAAGTAGTGCAAATGACAGATCTCATTGAGAGTTTTTTTATTGAATTTGGAAAAGTACTTAACGAGCTTGAGGACAGAATCTAAATCATACTGCCTAGAGCCAGAAAGCTTCCAGATGACTTAACGTTTATGCAGTCATATTACTTGTAAACCTTGAATGATGGATTTAAATGGGTGTCACAAAAGGTTTAACAACTATTAACACGACCAGGTACCTGGTACCAGGTACAGTACCATGTACAGTACTAATACAGTAGCTAGTAGTACTACTATCCAACATGAAAAATTAAATGATTAAGTTTCACTGCATGTGTACTCTAGTGAAAGGTAACAGTCAGCCAACGGTAAGTTTCAGCCTGGTGACTCTAGCTAATACTCGAGTACCTGGTACAGTACCGGTACTACTAGCTAGTAGACTACCGTACAAGTATGATTGTAGTCCCGTAGTACGTACACTATGTCCAGATACTTATTTACTGTGTATTGGATTTTTAGCTAGTAGTAGTGCTACGATACCAGTACCTACCTGGTACCAGGGTATAGAGTAGAGTACTAGCATGCAGAAACTGAACCAGCACGCTTGCAATCACCACAAAGAATAATACAAGAACGATTGTACCGCAGTTGGACAGAATCAATACTAATGCTCCCGGAAGAGACAGTAGTATGACAAGTAATTAATTAGGAGCATTTGGTTTTCATTTAGTAGGAGCATTTAGTTTTCATTTTTTGGCAATTAGGAGCGTTTCCTTGCAATTAGGAGCATTTAAGGGAGAGTTGTAATTAGGAGCGTTTGCTTTTCAATTAGGAGCATTTGATATGGAATTAGGAGCATTTGTTCTGCCATTAGGAGCATTAAAAATTCGTCTTCTAGCTATTATCTCTTTGATCTAGGAGCATTTATTAGGAGTATTTCTTTTCCAATTAGGAGCGTTTGATATGGAAATAGGAGCATTTGCTTTAGCAATTAGGAGCATTTCCTCCATAATTAGGAGTGTTTGCCAATTAGGAGCATTCTTTCAGTACACCTTAAAAATCTCCTATTTCATTGTTGAGTACAGAATAGTATATAGTACCGTCTCTTCCCGGTAAAAGCTTATTTTCTGATCACAGCGTATAAATCTTTTTGTCGACGAGACCTAGACCTACGGTAATAATGTAGATAGAAAAGTAGTACTACGTAGTAGTAGACTAGTACCAGGTAGCTAACTACCACTACCACTAGCTACTACTAGTAGCTACTCTCTAGTACTGTAGTAGTAGCTAGTTGTAGTAGTAGTAGTAGTAGTAGGCAGGCCTTAGTAGTAGTAGTACTACTAGTTAGTACTTCCTAGCTACTACCCTGGTACAGTACTACGTAGCTAGCATTATTCGTACAACTATTAGTACGGGCACCCGGTGCCAGGTACAGTAGTAGATTACCTGGTAGTAGTGTTGCAGTGGTCTACCTACCGTAGTACTAGCAGACTAAAATTAAATAATAATAATAATAATAATAATAATAATAATAATAATAATAATAAGAATAATAATAATAATAATAATAATAATAATAATAATAATAATAATAATAATAATAATAATAATAATAAAAATAATAATAATAATAATAATAATAATAATAATAAAAAAGCGATGAATGGAAAAAAGTTATGCAAGACCGGAATCAAGGAACTTGACCGGCTGCTTGGCGGGGGAATACCGA
>Ga0210025_1002023_pt1 | contig 20751 bp, 10 predicted proteins | sample CryGeyme20150102_FD_183989 | JGI IMG/M metagenome (GOLD analysis project Ga0210025, IMG submission 183989) | Groundwater microbial communities from Crystal Geyser aquifers in Utah, USA - Crystal Geyser metaG 2015-0102 (SPAdes) (version 2) | ecosystem: Environmental > Aquatic > Deep subsurface >...
CCTATGCTTGCTCTGTATCCACACACTAGTCTAGTTTACTCCTATTTGCCATAATATTCATATTTACTCTTTATGTCTCCACACTAGCTTTTTACGAAATTGTGTGTCTCAATATTCACAATTTCAGCTTACAACAAATAAATTAATCATCTCTCATACATTCACTGAACTCTCGTTTAAAGTTCCAACTTCCAACCGACCACAAGAATTCATTACATAAATTTAAAACGAAATTCAAATTTTGACAACTACTTTGACCACAAAGAGAAAAAGAAGCATGGACAATCTTTTTGATCTCGAACAGTTCTCGCTTTTTCTTGCGACCAATCTTACGGGAGGACGAGAGGCGATGGAAAAGAAGCTGGGAAGCCCACCACCAACACCAGTATCGTCAACCGATCATCTTTGCCTGCCATTGTATTGGAGATCGCGGCTCTTAATAGACACTCTTGATCCCTCGGTGTTCTTGCATTCTATGAATACGCAAGATGCTCCTATCTTTGAAGTAGCCAGCAGTTTGGAAGTTGTTTTTGTAGACGCCACAATTTCATTTCAGGTTCAGTTGCGCAACAACAACGACGACAAGGAAGACAACAAAAAGCAATCTATAGCTTGTCCTATTTCCATTGCATTTGGGGCTCTGGTACGCCACAGTAGTAGCAGCTGTACTACTAAAACAAACGAATTTTATTATTATTACCTACGAGGACCGCCTGTTACACAATCCTTTCTCCGAGATCACGTGGACCAACACGATACGGTTTTGGAGGAAACCAAAAGTTATGTCATTGCCAATCACATGAGTCTTGCTTTGCAGCAACTTCAACAGAATGTGCGTGTTCAAGTCAAGTTCCAAAATCAGCAGCAAGTGAAAGACCAAGAATCAAACTCAATTCCAAGACTCCAACAAGTTGACATTCCATTACTATACGATAATGGATGCGAAACTAGTCTACTGCATCTCGTCGATGACAGTGGTACGGGGATCCGTCCATTGGACCATCATGTAGCATCCACTTGGTTGTGTAGTATGATTGCTTCGCCTCTTGGTGGAACTGGAAATGCCACGTCCAATGATGGTACCTCGTCCGTTGCCGTCAATCCAACAACCAGTAAAGATGATGCTAAACAAATCTGGAATGCCTACCAAGATTGGAACGGTCGCGGCAAAGAGTGCTTGCAAGACGAAGCAGCTAGACGAGTAGCTGGTAGTCAAGATTTTTTTTTCCAAACGAATGCCACAAACGACAGTGTCTTGTCCAGTCCAGCCAAAGATGTACACTGTACTACTAGTAGTAACTACACAGGCGCTACTACTACCACTACTACTACTACTACTTTATCATCCTCACCTTCGCCCAACACAGATATCAAAATCAAACCCCCCAAAAAGAAATTTGTTGGACCACGGGGGGTAACGAAAATTGGGGGATTCACGAAAAAGACCAAAACGAAATTTAAGTTTGGTTCTATGATGACCAAGTAGAAGCAGGAAAGTGCCCAAAAAACAAAATTAGATTTCAAAATAATGCAGACGAGTACCAAATAATGGTATTATACCTCATATTGGTAGCTGCAGCAGTACTTGCGTAGTGGTCAATAGATAATTGATCAATCTTCTAGCTAGTAGCAAGAATGACTGCGTGTTGACATTTTTATCCATCCCGACTTTCTCGGCGCTAATCTTAGTCCTCCTCCTCCTGCTAGTCTAGCTAGCTCTAGCTTAGCTCTACTCTATTGGTAGTAGAGAGCTAGCAATCATAGCTACAGTAGTACCAGACTCAACTACTACAGGTAGTAGTAGACTATCTGCTAGTAGGTCTCTAGCTAGTAGTAGTATTCTACTCCGGAGTACTCTCTATTTTACCGAGTACTCCTCGTAGACTAGCTAGTACCAGTCCTTAGTACTACCACTGGCTGGCTGGAGTATTGTTTACTATCCCAGTACAGCAGCTACTACTAATTTATCGTACTCACAATAATAGACTAGACCTACTACTACTAGTAGTAGTAGTCTACAGTAGTCTACAACTAGTAGCTACTACTCTACTAGCTAGTAGAGAGAAGCTAGTACTCGTAGTAGATTCAATGGCAGATTCCAACCGTCTGTCTGTCTGTCTGTCTGTCTGTCATCCGTATCTTTTGAAAAAGTAAAAACTTCTCGCTAGTCTACTACAACAATCTTTGTCCGCGTGGTTGTTGTTGCTTAAAGCAGCCCATCCAGAGAATCACTATAATCACTACCATAACTCGAGTACTCGGAGTACACACTTACTTCACTTCTTGGCCATACAAGCAACGCTAATCAAGCAAACAATTATAATTGTTATTATAATATTAGTAATCGAAATAACAACACAATGTCAGTAGCTCCACCCGAAGCCCGCCTAGAGGCTGTTGAAGGCCATTCGAACCTAACGAGTATTACAAATACGGCGTGGCCGGAATCGTTACCATCCAAAAATGAGGAACGGATTTTGTCGATTTGCTGTGGCAACACGAGCCTGAAATGGGCCATTCACCAAGGAGCTGCTGGTGATTTCTTGCCAATTCTCTTTTGGAGGTATGTACCACTCTACCTACTGACTTTCCAATTTCTTTTCTAAAGCTAGTAGAGCCAAAGTGTTGGCAAAATAATTCGTTTTTGATGTGCCGAGCTCTGAGCTCTGTCTGTCCATGTTTGCGTGTTGATCCTTGTGCAAGTCATTATTGTTTCACCGTTGTAAATTCACCCTACTTTCCACGCAATTGCAATCACAATGCCATCCCACAGCACCCCAAGTCCGACCAAGGACGAGATTGACGGAGGAGATCCTTGCACCATGTTGGAACGTCATTTGCCACCGGGTGGACATGAAGTAATTTTTGGTAACAAAGGTGCAGCAGCGGACAAGGCCCAAGCGGCCAGAGCCGCTGCCGAGCGTCGCGTTCCCACTCTCAGTGTGTACGTTGTATCGACCAATCCAGACAATGAAGCTGGCGTCGAGAGTATGTTCAAAGACATTCCCTGTCGCATGTACCGCTTGCAAGCTTCCGATTTCTTTTCCGTGGACGATGGTGCCTACGAAGGCATTGGCATCGATCGTTTGTCTAATTTGAGAGCCTCCACCAAATTCTACAATACTCCTGTCATGGTCATCGATGGTGGGACTGCCTTGACATACACAGCCATCAATGCGAAAGGAACGATCTTAGGAGGGGGGATCTGTCCGGGGCTTGCGGCTACCTTGCGTTCTCTGCACGACTTCACTGGCGCCCTACCACTCCTTCAACAACAAGAAGTAGAACAGTTAGTCGCTAATGCAGCGAAAGATCAGACTCCCTTGCCCATCTTTTCTCGCACAACAGAAACGGCAATTGTTGCCACGGCTCTGAAAGGAATGGCAGATATTTGTTGGGGTGCCCTGAAGGAGTTCAAACGACAATTGGAGGCCGATGCAGGAGCACCTGCTAGTAGCCATGGCGATAATGACCCGCCCACCAATCTGGACTTGGAAACCACAAATGGCAAGAATAAAAAGATAACAATTTGTCTCACGGGTGGAGATGCTGAAATGATTAGCAAACTTTTGCATCCTGAACGTAGTCACATTGTCCAATCGGATTTGGATGGTGATGCCATCATGGAGAACGTCGAAATCAACAGACACCGCAATTTATGCCATTACGGGATTGGCGTGGTATTGGAAGCCAAGCACAATGCATCGGTGGAAGTGCAGAGCGAAGACGATAAAGTTCGTGTCGAAATTATTGGACAGCGTGTTGCCAAAGAATTTTACCTGAAAAACAAAAAGGAAGTATACCGCGGAACTGTTGCTGCTGCCGCTGCTGGGGAGAATCTCGAGGACGATTGGTTCTATATTCGATACGATGACGGAGATACAGAGCACTTGACTATTACGGGATTGTATGGTACGTTTTATGTCTTTGCTTTTTCCTACTCGTATTAGTCTGCAAGTCTTTGAAACTCACAGGACTATTTTCTTTTGTGGTATATGGTATAGACGCTTTGAAATTGTTCAGTGAGATTGGGGAGGAGGACCCAAAGACTGCAGATGCAGAAAAGACGAAGAAAAAGCTAGCAGAAGCCAAAGATATGGCCGATGTTTTGATTGATAAGAGCCCCGCAGTGAAGAAACATCATGATACACCAGTTGAGCAGCGCACGGCCAGCACTTCTCGGAAGCGAGGACCGACGGGGTCTACCAAGAATACACCCATGCCAGCAAACAAGATCGCCAAGACAAAGAGTTTTTCCAAAAAACAGGATCCTCATTCCTACGTCAACCTAAGAGTCGCCAAAATGTTCGGACCGGAATTGTACTTTGGAACCATTACAAAATTCATTGCTCCACCCACCAGCCAGGACGACGAGTTGTGGCATGTCCGGTATGACGACGACGATAATGAGGACTATGACGCAAAAGATTTGAAGAAAGCTCTCAATCTCTACAAGGCAAACATCAATAAGGACAAAAAGAACCGAGTGGCCAAGAACTCTGTCGAGGCTGCTTCAGCGCCAGACGCCCCTGATGCTATGGATGCTGATGCTCGTCTCGAAATGGATTAGGCAGGAGATGATGCTTAATATGTGCCGGGTCTAAGTAACAGCCATGGGGACAATACTCGTGCTCCGGATATTATGTAGTTGGAACTATCGCACATTGGAAGCCTACTAAAACGTAGAAGGGTTTTGATTATGTGTTTTTTTTAATTGATTATTCTTTTGTAGCTATGAATTCTGCAGCACGTCGATTGCTAGTCAATGCAATGTGCCATTGTGTTTGCACGTAGTGTGCTGCTCTTTTTTTTGTGGAAGACAAAAGATGAGAACTTGTGTTCAGATATACAAATGGTTCATTCGATTATGATGTAACGCGCGTGGGGAGACCATCAATCTTATCCATAGAAGCAGGATCGGGTGGGACCATGCCGTGCGTCTTCAAGACATCCTCTGCAGCATACTTTGTTTCTTTTGGAACGGGATCTCCTGGTTTTGTTGAATCGCCACGAGATACTGCAGGATGAGCCACTTGGGTGGCATTTGTGTCCATGCTGTCCAATCGGTTTGCTGATCTTTCGCTGTCAAACATACTAAGACTTGCAATAGATCCGCTGTTTGAAAAAACGGACGGAGAAGCCTGAGCGGCATTCGTGTCCATGCTATCTGCTCGTGTAGCGGAAATGACGCCATCGATCTTGTCGAGACTCTTGGGGTCCAAAGGATATGGTGCCTTGCCCTTGAGAATATCTTCCGCACAGGCACTGTTTTTGTTGTGGCTATGTTCCTCCTCGAGCACATGAGCCGTAATTTCCATATGATTGGATAGGTTGGCAACTTGATCCTCCATTCCATAAGCAAGGAGCTTGGTCTTGGCCATTAGATTGTGTCGGATTTCGCGAATCTGGTCACTGGATTCGTTGACCAAGGATAGGACTACCTTGGCACGGTACTGCAACTTGTCGACCCCTCCGGCAGCCACAATGCTGTCGCTGTTCTCAGCGATGCTAGTTCCTTCCAGCTCCACGTCGGTTTTCGGTTTGACGGTTTCGGTCGCGTCGGAAGATTTTTGGTGTATGCTTTCTGCCAACTTGCCAGCCTCTTCGAGTGATCTTTGAGCGACATCAAGAGCTATTTTTGCATTCGTTACCCAGCTGCTCATGCGGTGGGTATCAGATTCGAGAGAGTTCACGATGGTTTCGGCATTGCTCGAGATAGCTTGAATGTCGTCGTCATTGCTGCTGGGAGGATTGGGAATCTCTTCAGGATTTGGTTTGATAGTGACTTTTTGGCCGGTGTGTGGACTCCCGGATGAATTATTTTTAGAGATCATGTTGTTGTTGGTTACTACTGTTGTTGATAATAATATTATTATATGATTGGGAGTTATTAGTGTCGTGTTTTGTTGTTATTGTGTTGCTATGAACGTTGGTGTTCTGGTTTAAATCCGAAATCTGCAATGGATCTTGAGGCGACTTAAAATGGATGTTCCGTTTAAGAAATCTTTCGATTTTGTGAGAGACTCCAAGAGTCAACTCTCTCAAGGGAGAGGCCCGCCAACGGACGCTTGCCTTGAGGATTTTTCGAGGGGATCTCATCCCCTCTGGCGTTTATTTCTAGCAACAAAAAACGCATCAAACAGGCGGGGCGGGAGGAAAGATTGATGAGTCGATCAAGATTTGTGCACTACAGTAGCAGGTATGATGCCTGGGAGTATATGTAGGCCTTCACACCGCTCGGTGACTTTCCAGGAATCCGAGAGGAACATTAAAAAAACTTCTAACATATCCGTGCAACGGAGCGACCGGTGCGCCTTCTGTGAGGTCTTTGCATGCCATGCCAGCTTCTGTTACTTACGGATACTGTAGTAAGTAAAAGGGTGTCTCCTGGTCTGCTCTGTTATTTTTATTTTTTCTTGTAGTGAGATTACTACCTGGTAGGATACTCTAGAGTAATGCTTAAGGTAATATAGCCCGGGTGGTCCATCTATTTTGTGGAGCCGGGTGGTAGAATCACAAAACACAGACCCTAAAGAAAAATTCAAAACAGGCTCCTTAAACCTGCACACGTCGCTGAAGAAGGCGACGACTGGACTTTTCCTGGTTGGATAGTTTTTATCATGAGATGTGTCTTCATCCTTCAATACTGTATCACGAGCCAAAGAGAACAAAACAAACAAACTTATGAATACTCGAGTACGGAGTACGGTTCCGGTAGCTTTTATCAATAAGCATTGGTTGGTTGCAACAGTTCGAAACACACACATTTTATTCTCACTGCAGCATAAAAATAAAACAACAAGTGCCACCTGAAAAGCTGAGAGGCATATTAAGAGCAACCTAAATATTAAAAATAGAAAAGTAGAAGCATGATGGAGCACGTACCTGCTTGGATAAGGAATGTTACGGCGACCGCGAGCGTGCATCTGTCATCTCGCAATCAATTCATCGCATCTTTTGTATCCAGAGAAATTCAGAATATGGATATATATCTACTATTGGCTGTCGCTGGTTTAACTCTATTGGTTTTCTTCCAACTGGCTGTTTTTTCTCGGCCACCTCCCGTCCCACTCAAGTCCTTGCCTCGCCGACCTGCCCTGTCCATTTTGTTCAAACCAGACGACATTTCGGCTACTACTACTCGAACTACATCGACGACGACGACGACAACAACGACGACAACAACAACAACAACAACAGCAGTAGATGCTGCCATACAAAATCGAAGTTCCACCAGAAGGCGGCGTGCCGATTCGGGCAATATGGATGAATTTGAAGACGCCATCATGGGCACAACATCAACAACACCCGAAGGAGGAGGAGAAATTGGCAGTTTGCCCTCGATGAAATCAGGCAATTCTACGGAAGCATCCACGGTCGAAACACCCATGTTTTTTGATACGTTGCCGGATTCCTTTGCTCCGCTACTGTCTTCCAGTCACACCGAAGTTGTCTTGAATCAGCTCACTGCTGACCTGCTTCATGCCGTCCAAGTTGATGCCAGTGTCCGTGTCCGCGAGGGGCGTCACGAAATTCCTCTCAACAAAGATCACACGAGACCCCAATTTCAATTGCATTCTCCAAAGGGTGGATGTCGAATTTCGGCCATTGCCATTGTTGGCAGTGACAACCTAACACTGAAAGAAGATTTGGATGTGAGTCGGAAAACAACCAGTCGCTCCAAACCCATGGTAAAAAAGGCTCAGCTTATTTTGGATCCACCCATGCCCTTGGCCAACGTAGCACCGACCCTGATTCATATTCCAACGCTCTTTGAGGATAAAAAATTGCCATCTCTCCGTCGAATTCAGTTTGTGAGAATGATGATAGATTTTGTCATTTCCATTTCCAGTTGGCTTGAGAAAGTACTGTGGATTATTGAAAGTGTGATGCAAATTCATCTTTCCAATATCCAAATCACTCCTACGTTCAAAGGGCGCGAACAGGACAATTCTCCAGAATGGCGATTGACCCTGGCCTTTAGCGGACACGTTTCTTTGTTTGGAGTACTGCCCATACCCTTCATCAGTGTTGTCCTGCCTACATTTATTATTCCTCAACCACACGCGCTCATATCTAACTTGTTGAGTGCGCATCCCTTGGCCTCTGCGGAACTAAAAAGAGAAAATTTGGAAGAAAAGAAAGTTTCGTTGGCAATCGTCAATGCGGCAGAATCTTGGAACGTCGATTTGAAAGTGATTGCAACTCCACCTGCTTTGTGTCTGGATGTGACTCTTCCAGGAGGTGGTAAGTTTCTTTTTGTCTTTTCTTGCCTTTGGTATGATGTTGGTCGCTGAGGGATGCAACTCGAGACTAAGTGGTTTCCTGGATGTCTTTTCTGGGTGATCTTGCTTGTACCTTTCAATCACTAGCTCACGAAATCTGCATTTTTAAACGGGAACAGTGGGAATGGCATTGGAAATCATGTATGGACGTGATCCTTATGCGGGCTGGAACCGCGGCGAAGCTACGGCGTCGACGGTCGGTCAAAACACCAAGGCAACCCCAAGCGGCCCGGCCGCCTTCCATGCTCATCTACGAAATTCGACAACAGATTCTCATTCGGGATCATCTTGGACGACACGACAGGAAAGCTTTCACCGATCTGCTGCTCATGGCACTACTGCGGCAGCCATGTCCGCACCGCAGTATGATGCAAATGAACAAGTTCCATGGTCGTTAGATTTTTCGGCTAAGGGAACTGTCAGCCACGAGAAATTGACGGTGCACGTGCGAAGAGCAAATTTATTACACGATGACAAAGTCACAGACATTCCATTTTTAAGCAAGTTTGGAGCTAAGGGTAGTCTTGCAGTTTGGAAAGCAGATCCAACGTCCAAGAGTGTTTCGGCGTCAGCCAGAAGATCTGAGCGCAGAACCAATTCGTTCAATTACCGACCAGAACTTACCGCATGCGAAGACTCTCCGTCAGTTGCTACGTTGTTGTTGTTTCCAGACGACGCGGAAGCTTATCATCGTGATCTTCGGCTGGTCCAATACGACTATGCGTTTGATGTCTCTGACGATTCCTGTGTGGACGCCCTCACAATATCCGTTGGTGCGAGCCACCCGATGCTGAACGGAGGCCACATGGTAACGACCATGCTAGAATCTATTTACCTCTACGGATCTTTGACGGCAAGAGCCGGTGCATTGTTTGATCCCTGTGAGTACGGGCGAAAGAGGAATATTTTGCTGCACTTGCCAGCCGTTGATTTTACTTTCGGTGTTCAGAACATCTTTATTCCACCCGAAAGTATGAGCTATTCTGACGATGGCCAGGCTCGGTGCATTCCTGAAATGGAGGGAGGTCGCATGACAGCTCGATTGCTTGGAGGTACGGGAGACGACGAGGAACGAGATGGGGATGATGATTCTTCGGCCGTCAAGCCTGTCAAGGAGGGAATCAAGTTTCTTGCCGACTTTGGCATCGGCTCTTTTACTCTGACAAACGAGACTGATGTCAAGGAGTTTCCCGAGCTTGATATCTTTGAGGGCGCGAAACTCCGAAGTCTGGTTTCAGGTGCCATGAGTGGAAGCGCTGGCGCACACTTGCGCCCCCAGAAGCTATCATCGAAAGTGTCCTCGACCGGCCCGAACATATTTAATCCTCTTGAAGCGTACGAAGTTGAGTTTTCGGGTTCCAATATATCGCTGAGAATGAAGGAGATGACTGCTTCCCTCGGGCATAGAAGGCTCATCATTCCTACCGAGACAACTTTATCGATCAAAGTGGTGGAAAGTGTTGTTGACATGTCTGCTGAGGGCCAAACTAAATGTGAAGTCGGATGGGATTTTCAAGGACTGTCACCTGTTCTCCAAGTTACAAGCATAGGAGAAAAGCCAGAAGAAGCCGACCCGGAAATGCGAGAACAGGCCTCACTTCTTATTCCACCGCTGCGTCAGGGGCGATTGACTTTGAATGTTTCTTCCGTCGGTGGCATCAGCATTACCAAGGCGGCAACGTCACGGGATGATAGAGAAGGGCTTTACGATTGGAAATTTTTCAATGCGTTGGTATCCCCCGACACAGATTCCGCTGCAAGGATCATGGATGTCCTTCACGACAAAAGATCAATGAACAGAATTTTGGACGTTTCAAAATTGATCAACAAGGATATTCACAGACTCATGAAATACACTTTGGACCAAGTGTGGAGAGCCAAAGAGATTTTTGATCAAGAGGGAGTCTCCGACCCAAAACACGCTATTCCAGCAAATAGTATGTCCCGGCTCTTGTCACTGTTCTTGACTGGAAGTGACGACCGAGTGGATGAAATCCTTCCTGTTGTGAATCGAGTAGTTGCCGGCGAAGGACTTGATGTGGTCAAAGTGAAAGATTTGCTTCGCCTGCACGTGGAGGCATACGATGATTGGGCTCCTGAGCTAGACCGAGCAGTTCGATGGGCAGCTCTCATGTTTTCAGCTCCATCTGTCAGCCCCCCATACATTGAAAACGAGTGCTATCCGTTGTGTGAGTTAAGGCATCATCGCTCAAGATTTTGCAATATTCCTTCTGCGAAGGAATTGTATGAACAAATCCACGACAAACCCCACGTACCGCTGGACCCACGCTTTTCAAACCTTGTCAGTCAGATTGCGCCTTATTTGAGCTTTCATCAAATTGAATATATATTGCATGCCCGTTCTGCGAGAAATTGGCAAGCCCAGGACTTGCGGCGTATTCGCTACGTTTACGCTATAAAGAGGAAAGTACTTCAAATCGCCGAAAGTTATGGAGGTCTGTCGTTTTTGCCTCAGAGTTTTTTGGTGTCTGTTTTTTTAGGGGAAGCAACACGTTCAAGCCTGCGTGTCCCTCCAAAGAAAGGTGGAACAAAGAGCCGAACGAGGTCGAGTAGGTTCACTGTATCTTCGAACGTATCTCCGCAGCGGACACGAAAAATTTCGACATTGTCAAAACTTCGCAAGCAACGCGCAAGCTTGCACGATGACGGGATTGAACATGGAAGTAGTTGTATCTACAACGAAGAAGGTGACTTCGGGACACCTGCTGGTCGCCTTGTCGCTTCAAGAAGAAATTTATCTTCAAGTAGCCCGAGCACCAATTCTGGTGTCCCTGGCCTGGTCGGGGATCCAGGGAATACTGTTGGTGAAAGGGACAAAGCTCTCGATCCTTACGAACTCGGAGATGCGTTGTTGGGCCCACAAGACGTGGCTATCCTTCTTCAGGCCGGCCTCGCCTCTGCCATGAAATCATCCACGGTTGTGCAACTCAATCAGCGCATGCTGCTTGATCTGATGGCGAGTCAACCAAGCAGCTTTGCAAGTGCTGTCCTTGCTGAAATTGGAACACCTGGTGGGCAGGGCTCTTGTCGTGCCTTGACTTCAGCTTTAATGGCTCTCTTGGACCTCGACCAAAATTCCTTTAAACCTGTCCATAGACTGGACATGCATGCACTTCTCGAAGAATGGCTACCTGGTCTAAAGGTGCCCAAGCGTGACGATTACATGGCGGGAGGGCGTTGGGCCAGACAAAGCTATTACGATGCGGTCTATGCCGTGGCTAGTAGCATTCTGGACGATGCCGAATGCTACATGGCTCTCAAAAGCCACCTTCAACACGTCCGATGCCACAAGGAGACAGACCCGTTGCCTTTACCTCGTGAAGAATTGGTTGAGGAGAATTCGGATCCTGAAAGCGACAAGAAATTGAAGCTAGCCATTGAACTTGCCAAACAGAAAATTGCAGAAGCAGACGATGTCGGAAAGAAGGTTGCAAGACGACTCAAGGAGGACGAGTACCGGGCAAAAAGAGAGTCAGATTACAAAAGAGCTATTCAACTGTATCGAGAGTCTTTTGATGCATGCGCCCAAGTTCTTGCGTTGGATAAACTTGCTTTCCACTCTTCCTGGTTTGCTGAGTACTACAAGCGCAACTATGATGCATTGATGATCTTGTCAATGTTCGAAAATGTGAGGGATGATGTTGACGAAGTTCGTTATTGGTTAAATGCTGTAAAGCGTGGCGCCCAGGAAATTCAGGATGAAGAAGAGGTAAAGCGAGACTTTTGGGGGAACAGGATCGACCATGAAAAGATGTTCTTGGAACCGCAAAGGTTCAAAGAGCAAGAAATTGTAGACGCAATTATTGACACAATGATTTTCGACCCGAAGGACCGCAAAATTCTGAAGGACGATCCTCTCGTGAGTCTCCTGATTCCCAATCCACCAGGTAACTACAATATTTCCGTGGTTACAGCTATGGGAGTTATCACAGAAGGTAAGAAAGGTCTTGAGCTGCAGGCAGCGCTAGACCGTTTGAGAGAGAAACGAGGCGTTCGTACCTTCCGAGCGGACACCGGGACAGCCCGTAGTTTCGAGTACAATGCAAGCAAAATTCAGGATGCCATTGACAGTGCTGTTCGTTGGGGTCGCCCGTATGGATTGATTGGGTATTCCCAAGGCTGTGCCAATTCCCTGCTCGCAGAGTCCCAATTGCTTTCAGGCTCTCCCTCGCAGCAGGCAAAACTTGTCAACGAGAAAAGTGGACTTGTTTGCCGGCAACTTCTCTTTTCTGCGGCAAACGGATCTATACACGGCAGTGCTTCCGATATTAAAGTACAAAAGCTGATTGTCATGTGTGAAGAATTCTTCAAGTATCAACAAGGATATTCCAGTCGAGCTCTCGCGTCCACGGTTCTTGACGTTCTTACTGGTGCCATGGATTCTTCAGCCTTTCACAAGATTATTGGCGGGGCAGAATCTTTCTTGCCGGATGGTTGCCGAGCATTCTGGCGCGAGTGTCAGCAATTGGCTCACGTTCCTACCTGCGTTCTACGCGGCGTCATGGAGCCGCACACGACTCCAGAATGTCTTCAGATGCTTGGAAATATTCTCACCAAACAAAGTGGCTCAGCACTGCACGATTCTCAGGTTCATGTCTACGACGCCGTCGGCTATCCTATTTACCACCACAACCGTAATGGGCGATTACTGAAAAAGTGCGCGGTCGGCGATGGTGCTATTCAACGGACCCATCACTGGAGTCCACTAAGTACCGAGGTTGAGATGTTGCGCACATGTAAGGATATTGAAAACGCTTCTTTTGATTGTGCCAAGGACCGACACATCTTTCCGTGGCTGGATGTCAATGTCCGCTTTGGTTTTGTGAAATATGCGACCAAAGAAGACGACCCCAGAGATTGGGAAGACGTGAAAAAGCAAGCCTCCGGCATTCATCCCTCCAAGCTCACTGAATCCAAAAAATAAATTAGCTATATAGAGAACTGGTCACATAGAATACAATTAAAAAACTTTCAGATTTACCCAGACTGGAATATGTATCATCTTTGCAAGAAACCACGACCCCCATCTGCTTCTTGATCATCAGGAGCCATTTCACCAAGTGATTCCGGTGCACCGACGTTAGGCCCTTCCGAATCTTCTTGTTGTACTGCACCTTCTGGAGGTGATCCCGCACCTGGCCATTCCTTCTCTTTCTCTGCCTCAAAATTACCTGCTGCTCCTTGAAACCATCCGTTGTGATTGTTTACCTCACCCGTGTGTTGCTTGGACTGTCTTACTATTATCATTTTTTCTTCTTCGGATCGAGGTGGACCCTCATCGGAAGAAGTAATGGAATCAGCATCTCCACTCGGAGTATTGCTAGCTGTTTGTTGTTTTTCATCCACCAAACGAGATGCAGGAACAGCGCCTACAGCATTCGCTTCTGGCACGGTCGTCGTTTTGGTATCCGTTGTAATGCTGTTATTACTACTATTGATGTTGTTTGTGTTGTTGTTTGTGTTGTTGCTGAGATGTATGCCTCCTGCAAGCAATTGTTGAATAGGGGCATGTTCGTCCGCGGCGTGGAATTTTCTTGGTAATGCTTTGTGGTGACTTCGGGCAGTGTGATTTGTAACATGGTGGTGTTTGTTGCGATTGTTGCTGTGCAAAGTGTTGCTGTCATCGTAGGCTCTTTCGTGCACACCGGTTGTAACATCTGGATGACTGTGATCTGCTTTGCTTCCATTCTGTGGACCATGTCTAGTGTAATGATGATAGGCAGGATCGTGATCGTGGATATGATTTTCCCTGTAGCCGAACAGAACGAGAGGTCCCACGAGAAAGACCATTGCAATGGCATAAAGGGTTCGCTTGGGCAATTGTACATGAAAGCCCTTCTTGACTCTGGCTTTGACCTTGGCTCGCACGTTAAAGAAATGCTTCTTACTGTCCTTGATGACCGCGGATCCAAAAAAGGAGTCAGCAAATTTGGCCATTTCTTCTCCCGCTGCAGTATTCACAGCACCTCCCGTGTTGAGAAGAGGTCGCATCTCAATGTGACCACCTCCTCCTTTCGCATCATCGTCGTTTTCGTCATCATCATCTCGTTTCTTGCTGCGAAGACTGTGGTGTCTCTGGACTTGACTATTATTTTTAGTACTGGTGCCACTTACAACTGCAGCGTTATGAGCGGGCCCCGCCCCTCGCCGAGAAACAGCCCTTTCAACGTCCATCGTTTCTATGTTGCGAGTGTGCTTGTGTCCTCTCTGTAAACTGTAAGGCAAGGAAAGGGGCTTATTCAGGGCGGGAACGAGAAGTGTTGTGTGTATCTCTTTCTGCGTCTGAGAACGACTAATCCTCTTTTCTCTGCTTTGCTTTGCTGACTCCGACAACTAAATTTTGACTGAACAATATCTCAAGATGTGTTATTGTTGAAGGATCTGATGCATTTGTACAAACAATATCTATGAATAGCATAGTATATCTTATACTGTATCTTCTTGACTACATGTCGTTTTTATTTTTCGTATTTATTGTGCTTTGTGCTTCACAAAAAAGACTTTCGCCAGTCTTGCGGGATACAGTCGCTTGCTACTGCCTCCCTCAGGGAGTACTACTAGCTAGTAGAGTACTCTGACTAGCTACCCTGCTGTCTGTGTCCTTGATTGAGAATACCAGTAGACCTCTAGCTAGTATGCGCAATCGCAATGCCTTGGCAGCTGTGAATCCGTCGCAGGAGCAAGCGCATAGTAGTACAGTAAGGAGAGATTTAGGATCTACGAGTATCAAATGCATTGGTAAAGTTCGAGTGTTCAGCAACAAAAAATAAATGTAAAACCGACGCACCTGGAGTGGGATTCGCAGAAACAAAAGAACCATGCTACATTTATCAATGACTTGAACCATCAAACAGTAAAAGCAAAGCATGCTTGCGATCGACAATGATCTTCTATCGCCCTTGCCCATCTTTCAAATCCAAGCTCCTAGTGTTGAAAGCTATCGTCTGCTAACCTGACGATCAGAATCAATGATGGAAAGCAAGGAGGAGAAGAGAGATACCTCTAGATCGCAGTACTACTGCATTCAACAGAACAATGTTCCAACTACGGCAATATTTTGAACCTTTTGCTCCGTAAGAGTTGTTCTTGACTTCAAAGATCCTTACAAACAGGGCACTAGTGACATTTTACAACATCCGAAGCAGGGTACATACATTGAATATATTTCAAGGTAAGACTATTGCGGCTGGCGGTCCTATAAACTATCCAATCGAAAAAAAAATTGAAGTATTTCAATATCCTGAGTTACAGCTGGTTGATTCGTAACAGTTGCAGAATGTTGTTTTCGAGGGAGAAGCCGTTTTTAGAAGCTGCTGGAAAACTGCTGTTGTAAACGCTCGTAACGTTCCAGATCTGCATGGCTGACACTAGGAATGATATCTTTGGAAGCTTCAAGCATATCGTCTTTCGTAACGACTGGCACTAGCCGATCTTTGTCCCATCCCGACAAGACTTCGTCCAACAGAGCACGCTCTTCTTCATCGGGACTCCTCATGTTCATTGTTTCGTCCCCAAGCTCCTCGGCGCCGCGCTCTTTAAGAAGTTGTTCGACCTCTTGATCGGCTTGTCGACAAAGGCGCTCTATAGCTCTGGTCAGAGCTCCGCTGCCAATCGAGGATAAATCTGCTCCGGTCAAATTATTCGGTAATTGCTCTACAATAGACTCAGCAACGTCAGAGGGTGATTCCCCGTGCTCGAATGTCAAATGTCGAATCTGGGCGGCCAAAATTTTGGCTCGGTCTTCTGGTGTGGATGCTACGCCCAAGTATACCTTGCGATCGAATCGTCCGGGCCGCAACAATGCAGGATCCAACAGATCTGGTCGATTCGTAGCTCCCAAAACGAAAATGTAGCAGCTTTCATCGCTTGCTTTCTTCTTCTTTTTTGTTTGACCGTTGGCCGTGCTGGATTTCTGCTGTCCCTTGTCTAGCTCGGCTGCCAGTGTGGCCACTACACGATCCATCACACCCCCGCCACTACCGCTGGCAGTATCATCGCGGCGAGGAGCCAAACTATCCAATTCATCGAAAAACACGAGACATGCTTTCGGAGCGTCAACATTTTCTCCACCTAAATCTCTGATTCCCCGTGCCGCCGCGGCCGCTTCTCGGGCACTGGCAAAAACCGCGCGAACATTGGCTTCGCTCTCTCCCACATAGCTTCCAAGCAATTCCGGTCCTTTCACCGACAGAAACGGAATATTGCACTCGGTTGCTACCGCTTTTGCCACTAGCGTTTTCCCTGTTCCAGGAGGTCCATATAATAATATCCCTGATCGCCCGCCGTTGGGGAAGTAATGAGGATACCTCAACGGCAGGTCAATGGCGTCCATGATTTCTTGTCGCACTTGTTTGAGACCACCAACGTCCTCCCATTTGACATTAGCGATCTTGACCAGCGAAGATGAATTGCTGGACGTTTGTGACCGACGACGCTTGTCCAACTCCTGGCACAAGCGCTGAAATGTTTCACGTTCTTCTTCTGCAGATACAGGAGTAGAATCATGTTGGCAGCACAGCCATTGCTCGTGAAGAATACGAATATCTTGTACTGGCCTCCCTCCGAGTAAATCTTGAAAAGTCATTGCCGTTTTTCTCGCTTGGCTATCACTGCTATCTTGTTTCTTACCCGCCATATGACTACTCTCGCACTCTTTCCACAATTGGGCCGCATAATCCATTGTTGGAAGGTTCAGTGAAAGGCTATCGTAGACGAGCTTTTGGGCCAGCGGTCCTGCGGCAGATGTTTTGGTCAGTGGCCGAGTTGTCGATATAACCACCAAAAGAGAAGGTGCCCATCGCATGTCATCGTCACGTTGTTGTTGTTGTGCTCGTTTGCGGTAGCTTGCAACAGAGCTATGACCTCCTTTCGAATCGCTAATGGACGGAACATTTTCTGGTTGTTCATAAATTGTCGTATCCAGAGCATCCATGAGCATAGACCAGACGCGACCTTCTTGATCATTTCGCAAGGTGGGATCCTGTTGCTGCGATATAAATTCCAAGTCCAAATCTACGAGGTGCAAAATACAAGGAGTGCACTTTCGGGCTTGCTGGAGGGCCCGTTGAAGTCCCTCTATTTTATCTGGAAGAGACCCCGTCGTTACGGGATGACCATTAGCGGCAGCAAACTCTGCCAATCCCTTGACTTGAAGACATCGCATGCCCAGGATGTCTGCCGTATCGTAAACCAAGCGTCGGACGTTGTGTTCTTGATCCGTACCAATCACTGGAAACACTCGTTCTAGTTGTTGGGATGTACTGGAAATACCCCGTAAAGCATGTACCAACCGTGGAACGTCGGGATGAGTCCAATGAATAGAGGAATGTTGTAATGGAGGCAGTCTTCGGCACGAAGAATTGTTGTTTTTGGCTGGTGATGTATCGACATAAATAAACTCAGTGTGGTCCGTCGTTTGGAAAGCATCGCACGAAGTAATCTGCTGTACGATATCATCCATCTCAAAACATATTACTTCGTAGTAGACGTATAATCGTGATATAGGGTCTTGAACACGCAGTAGTGTCGAACTAGATACCAAAATGCCGTTTGGTGGACGAGGCCAGACGATTGAGTCGGAAGCAGCGAGGGGCACTGGAAAGCCAAGACAGTGGAGTGTGACTCTAGCAGCAGTCGGAGACGTCATCTCGTTTGATGGATGATTATTCTTGTATTGCCAAGGATTTGACTGGCCGTTATACTGCTGAATGAATCCACGATTCTTACTACTATCCATCACTGACGTTTGTAGATTTTCACATATAGATTCTCCATGGATTGGACTGGACCAGGCACAACCCAAAGTTGCAGCTAGAGTGGATGATATCGCGATGACTGCAAGATCACTACCAGAACCCGATCTTTCATAAAAGATGGTTTCCTCTTTGCTGTCCTTATCGGTAGCTCCTATCAGGAGTGTTGCTACGACGGAGGTAGTCTGATAGGTCAGAAGAGCAACACCGCCGTTCATGAGCGATAGATAGGAAAGGATGCGACTGGCAGAAGAGGGAGAAAGCAAGACAGAATTGTGTATATCATCTGATCGCATATTTCCTTGCTTACGTCCCACTGCTGCGTCGCGTAGCTTTACCGCCATGACATTGTCGGGTACGATCTGGAAGTGGATGGCCATAGTGCAAGTAGTAGTAGTAGTAGTAGTAGTAGTAGTAGTAGTAGTAGTAGACTCGCGGAACGGGTAATCGTCATCTTTTGTAGATGTAGGAAACGCGCGACGACAGAAATCACTTGCTCGAAGTAACCTCTGCTGTTGCACCATTGTAAAAGTGAAGATTGGCTTGGCTTGGCTTGTACTTTGATCAATGTGTACAGTACACTGAAGGCCTTATTCAGCTCGTTTGTAAAAAAAATAATACAGTAATAAAGTTTGAAGGTGGAGTTGTTGTTTTGAAGAAAAAGTGCAATCACGAATGCATGGGACTCATCAGTACTGTACCGCATAATATTCTATGCTCGATTTGCGATACGAAACCTCCCAGAATATTGGAAGGAAAGAATCGAAATTTGAATGTTATAGTCTAGTACCTGGTAGTCTAGTCACTGGATTTAATTTAAAACCTGGAAGCAATATTACTCACAACGGTGGGCGAAATGCAAGAAGGTGTCGGCGCGGACATGCCGTGTTGAAGAAGCTGTTGACTACAGTATGCAATTATTTTCTGGCATGCGAGCAGGCTCCGTCTTCCACCATTTTTCTATTATTTATTTTAGTTCAACACAAACGTGTTCCCTTGATCTAGAAACGCGTATTGAGGTCCTACAACGCTCCTGATGCTTGAGAAAGATTTTTTCTGCCCAAGAACAGTATTATCCTTGTTGCAATCCCATTGCCAGGCCCACTTGACAGTGTCAAAGTGATGTGCAATTGTTCCTCCTACAACATAAGCAGCTTTCTGTAACCCCTGTGTTCAATGGGAAAGGAATTCGATGCTTAGTCTTATACTACTGGAGTGCTTCTGACAGCTTGTAAGGCCTGAGCATAGTCCAGAGCATAGGAGGGCGGCGTCAACTTGTCCACTGGCAGGTCGATTGTCGCCGGTTCTTGATTTCTTTCAAAAATACAAATATGCATTTCGCAACTAATGGAATGCATCAACGGATAAAGCGTTGGAAAGAACGCCTTTTGTGGATCGCTAGGAAATCCACAATAATGCAAATCACTCATCACTTGCGGTAAGAAGTCAGTCCTAAAGGCTCCGGCACTGGGAATCGGTTGAATATCCTCAACAATCATAAATCCTCCTGGCTCTATTTTGGGGAACCAGAAAAAGACACTTTGAATCATGTGTTGTGCCAGGTGGGATGCATCGTCCACAACCACCTTCAAAGGCGGCGAACCAGGGCGATTGATGTGGTTGTTCCAAACCTGATTCAGAAAATCCAGATCGGCAGCGCTTCCACAATGCAAACGGTTCTCGGCAATCAATTGTTCGTAAAGATCTGGAAACGCCTGTTTGGCCGTGTTGCCCAAACTCCAAGTCGCTCCATCCTTGACGCAGGATATTTCAATCGAATGGGCTTCGGCCCGAGGCATGAAATCTTGATAGGCCTTGAAGCCTTTTCCCTGATAAAACCCAATTTCCAAAAATTGAAATGTGTCCACCGAATCTCCACTGTAGGGTTCCAACCATCGTTGGTAGAGCGTGTCGTAGAAATGCCCCCAGGGCTTGCACGCGTTTCGTTCTGTTTTATCAGCATCCTTTACACAAATCCTATTTTCCTCCAGGCATGGCTTAAAGTGTTGATGACCAAGCACTTTGTCTGTTCCTGTGCGCTTGGCAATATCAAGAAAGGAACGCACTTCTGTCTCTCTGCGCTGCGCTTCTTCTTCTTGGTGAGAGGGAATTTGAGCGGTGGTCGCCACTTCTTCTTGTTGTTTTGAAGGATCTGCTTTTGTTAATAAAGACCCTTCATTGTTGGCACTACTAGTAGGACTCGGAGTTCTAAGGTGAAATATTAAGCCGGCCATCAGAACAGCGTTCAGAGCCAGCAAGATATTGCTAAAGCCTGGTGAGGACGAACCATTCTTTGGACGGCCACGGAGCTTCATTGTCTGCATACGCCGCTCCAGAGTTGCAAGAGATCGCAAGGATTGTTCGTTAATTCGAGTCTCAATGTTTAATTATTTTATTATTTGTGACCGAACAAGCTTATATTCCCGTAAAAAGCTAGTGTGGAGACTATTAGATATTAGAATAAATATTATAACTAGAGTAGGAGACTAGTGGTTGGTGTGTGTATAGGAAGCAGGCATAGGCACACGACCTAATAGAGTAACACCTAACTCCTGAGTCCTATCACAGGAGACAAGGTAAACTGCCGTAGTCCACCTGGGCTTAATTTGGTCCCCTTGATTCATATATCCAAGTCTTGGAGATATGGATCACATCACATTGTAGCCCAGCAATAAATCAAATCTGGTCCTGAG
>Ga0210025_1002025_pt1 | contig 20732 bp, 15 predicted proteins | sample CryGeyme20150102_FD_183989 | JGI IMG/M metagenome (GOLD analysis project Ga0210025, IMG submission 183989) | Groundwater microbial communities from Crystal Geyser aquifers in Utah, USA - Crystal Geyser metaG 2015-0102 (SPAdes) (version 2) | ecosystem: Environmental > Aquatic > Deep subsurface >...
AGGGAGGCGGCGGTGAAGGCGGTCGTAAGTTTCGTACCAAGAAGGGTAGTTAGATTTAATCCATTATCAATCAGTATGCTCTTGCCTGCGAAAAACGTGGACCGACGGATTTATATCATTAGTTTTAGGTCCTAATACGACTACTAGCTAGTACCAGTATGCTGCGCTGTACGGCTAGTAGTATAGAATTGTTAGGCGCAAATGTGCTTCCGATGCATTTTTACTTTAACGTGAAAACCTGAAACGTTTTGGATTTCTTTTACTCGTCCTTCGCTTGTTCATTGGCTTCCAACTTCCAACCAAACTGCACCGTGGACGTGGACCAATCCTCTCATATTCGATTACGCACGGTCCACAACAACACACAACACTATCTTCCTTTCACGATAGAACCCATATCAAGTAGCCATGGCGAATCATCAATCCGATAAGAAGCGCCGTCGATCTTCCAGCAATAGTAGAGCGACAGTCGCAGCTGCCTCCTCTGATAGCAACAAGAAGAAGAAGAAGTCTGCCGATACAGAAGAGTACAACGAAGAGGAAAGCATTTACGAAGCCGAATCCGTAGTTGACGCCCGTAAAAACAAAAAAGGACGATGGGAATATCGTATCCGTTGGAAGGGATACAGTGCCTTGGATGATACTTGGGAACCTCCGAGCCACTTATCAGATCATTTGCTACACCAGGGTCGTCGTTTGCAGAAACAGACCGACAAAAAAGGCTCGCCGTCAACGAAACACAAGCAGCAGCAACAAAAAGAAAGGATGGCGTCTTCGACCAAGTCATCGGCGAAAGTTGCACACGCCAAAGTAACAGCTTCGGATTCAATGGGGCCCATCGAACAACGTCAGCCAAAGCTGAAGACCTTGTCCATGTCGTTGTCGTCTAAAATGACGCCTGTCAAAGTGAATCGCAAGCTATTTGATCCAACGGAAGAAATTATTGATTTTGATGATTTGTCAAGGCTAGACGAGAACAGCAATAAGAAACAGAAGGCACAGCTCTCGCCCAAAAAATCGACAGTGGGAATGATGCCTGTAAAAATAAACCGAAAGGCATCGGATCAAACGGAAGAACCACTCGATCTAGACGTCTTTCCAGAAAAAAGTGCAACTGAAAAGGAGATTTCTACTGAGCTTTCAGCATCGGACACTATGGAATTACAGCACCAACAAGATGAGCGGGAAGAAGAGGGAACCAACGAGATAACTCCCGACACTTATGACAAGAACGAGCCGTCCAACCACGCGAATGAACAAAGTCCGTCGGGGAATGACCACGACGATAACGACAGCGAAACCAAGCTTCCGTCCAAGCAACGGTTGTATATTGATCACGACAGCAAGATTTATCGAAAAAATGTCCGCTCAACTTCTTCTGCCGAAGACAGCTCAGTTATTGGACGTGATAACGAAGCAACGGACTTGGCTTCTTCCTACCAACGTATGGCTGTCACGGGAGATCATTGGCAGTGGACCGACGAAGAACAAATTGAGTTTCGCAGTATTGAATCGATACATGTAAATGCACCAGATGCCCGTCGCCGTGTCACGGACGCCCGTTTGAATGGCGTCCCTGTCAAACTGATCGGGCATGTTGGCTGGCCACATTTTGCCCATCGTTGGTTGAAACTAGAAGACAACGAGATTAGCACTCGTTGCTTGGCAGGTGCAGATGTTGCATCCATGGACGACGTGTCCAGCCGCAGTGATACGGCCACGACAGACTGGCTTGACTTGTCCAAGAACTACGAATTGGACGTGAATAAAATGGTGGCTGACATTGGAAAGGAGGATGTACCGGTTCTCAAAAAAGGATACAGCGAAATAAGTCCCGTCGAAAAGCGCATGCCTTTGCACAGTTTTCTCAAACAATGCTGGCCAGGAAATACTACAGACAAGGTCAAGAACCTCCGAGGTCTCTATCTCCACCAGTGGCAATTCCCTTTGGACGCCAAGGAGGCTACTGACAAACTGTGTGGGCGCGGAAACGTCAAACCACTACCGAACGATATTATGGGAGAAGATTTGCTCCAATATTGGCGAGACGAATACGAGTGCAATGGCGATAATCCGTTTCAGTATCTGTTTATGGGCAATACAGGGACCATGAGTAAACTTCATCGCGACCCGGGCGGTTTGGCAATATCGATTGCTCCTATTGTGGGACAAAAAGAGGTGATCCTCGTCCACCGCGCCGATTTGTCATGTTTGTATCATCTCCAGGCCGATCTGGAGACTATCAATCTGCACGAATATCCGATGTTGTCCCATGCCCGTATTTACAAGTCGGTCATTCAACCGGGCGAAATTTTGCTCATGCCGCAAGGAACGTTTCATCAATGTCGCAATGTGACGCCTTGTTTGTCGTACTCCCGATTTCACCTCGATACCGTCAATCTGCGTGGATTTTTGGAATCTCTCATCAACCAAGATGCACCTGAGATGGAACACGAGGATGTTATTTGGAATGCGGCCTCGGAACTTCAAGTCAAGGTCGATGCATACACGGATCAGTTGAAGAAAAACCAAGGTGAGCCTGATCTTGGCGTTTCTCCTCAAATTATTTCCACCATCGATGCTCTACGATCACTTCGTCACATCTGTCGTGAAATTGGAAAACGGTACGAGAACGGCATGCTGGACGTCAATCGTCTTCCACCGGGGCTGGATACTGATGAAGATCCCTCCGAGGGTATTGACTTTCGTCGATGCATTTCTTCGGCAGCCAACAACCAGGTGGAAGCTACTAGGTGGAACCAAATGATTCGTGACATTGATTCAACTTTGCACGACTTTCAATACCGCCACAATAAGAAAAACAAGCCCCCCTTCCAGTCACGTGCTCCCAAACACGTCAAAATCTTGCCTCAGGAATCGGACAGTAAGAATTTGACACCGTTGGAGCTTGCGCTGACGAAACTACCCGTATTGGACCAATCTGTCTCTCCCCTGCCGGAGCGGTTAATTCTAAATATCGGCACCGAAGTCGAGGTCAATTGGCAAGGACGAATTGCTCGGGGTATTATCAAAGAGATTCGAGAAGCCACCCTTGCTCCTTATGTCGACTATGAGGATCTACCTTTAGTCTTTTCCGAATACGTTCCTTTATCGTTTCTACGTGTGCCTGTGGGTGGAGAAATGAACACAGCCGAAGCCACGTCCGAGGATGTCGTTGTGGGAAGGGTGTTGGTCCATCGGCACGGTCGCGAAGAATATCGATGCACGGTGCGATCTACACCACAAGATACGTTTGCCTGTGTCGTACTCCACCTTGGAACGGTCAAGGTAGATCGTTGGCTTCCCAGAAGCGCCATTCTTGCTTGTATGAAGGAATCCAGTGATTCAGAAACAGCGGCGAAGTAGGAGGACGACGACGAGGAGGAGCATAAAAAATTACTAGGCCAAATGCAAAAGGAAACTGAATCAGTGTCTATAATAATATCATCTCGCTGCTATACATATCAGACAGAGATAAAAATAGATGAACATACGCTGATTGTTTGATATTCTCGTACTGTAGTCGATTCTTCCCTTGCGCAATATCTTTGTCCGTTTGTTCACTGTACTAGGAATAGGGTTTCACTACATACGTACTCTACTACTACTAGTACTCCCTGCCTGCCTGCTTAGTACTCCGAGTACTGGCTGTAGCTAGTACTCTACTCCACGAAGGTCTCGTCGCAGCACAGATTTCATAATACAGTATCTAAAAAATCGACCACAGGCGACCTACAGTATCTACGAAGCAACCACATCTCAAGCTCACCTGCTTGCTTGTTAACAAGTAAAGTACATTTGATACGCTCAGCGCAACCTTTACAACGGACATCAGCTACAACAGCATGTCAATTCTTCCGCGCCTGCACCGTCTCGTTTCTTCGCTGGTGGCTCTATCACTAGCTTTTCTACTAGTTGCCTCATCTTCCGGTAAAGGTGTGGAGGCCTTTACAAGCAGCAGCAGCAGCAGTAGGAGCAGCCGACATCATGTTAGTGTTTGGAAAGATCATCACTATCAAAGTATTGCCAGCTTTCATAACAAAGTGACGGGTAAACTTTCTTTTGAAAATCCCGGACGCTGCTTAATACACTCGTTCGCAACGGGGGGCCGAAGGAGTTGTGTGGTGGGGCTGACAGGTGGTGGTCCCAGTAGTAGTTGTCACGAAGATTCGCGTCACAGTGACCGCCGTCATCGACTGTTCAACAACCGGAATCTACCGTTAGTTCGACGAACGCTTTGTCGTGCCCGATCCAAGGCTAGTTCGGCCGTTGCTAGAATACTACAGTGGCAATCGAAAAAGCGCAAACATTTCTTGACGGCGGCTGCCTTGCTCTGTTCCATGCTGACGGTATCGTCGAATCAGATCGATGCTAACTACAATAACAACAATAATGCCAACCTAATGGCCAGTTCCAATACTCGACCAGCTATTGAACGAGTGGTTGCGCATCGGTCAGCTGATAGTGCACAGACGATGCTGCCATCCTCCTCCTCCTCGACGGCTGTGGCAACAACGATGACGACGACTACTAAAACCATTTCGTCAACGCCCCGAGGTGGAGGAAATACAGCTGCCGGAAAAAAGGCCGAAGATGCCATGTCCACGACAAAGAAAACCTTCAAGGAAGCCTTTTTGGATCTCTTTAATTACATGCAGGGTCCAAAGTCGGATACACTGCTTTTGCTATTGGCAACCGCTCTCATTACACCGCTCTGTAAACGGTTCGGCACGTCACCCATTCTCGGATTTTTGGCGTCGGGTATGTTATTGGGCCCCAACGGCTGGGGCCTGATTAATGGAATCCATACCACGGAAACAATGGCAGAGTTGGGCATTGTCTTTTTTCTCTTTGAAATGGGAATTGAATTGAGTTTCGATCGTCTCATTAGTATGCGCAAAGATGTGTTTGGACTTGGACTTTCTCAGTTTCTTGGAACGGCGTTGGTGGTTGCTGGTATTGGAAAATTAGCAGGACTGCCATCGAATGCGTTGGTTGTTTTGGGTGGTGGTATTGCCTTGTCCAGCAGTGCCTTTGTTTTGCAGCTACTGAAAGATAAAGACCAATTGGCAACACGATTCGGTAAGGCATCCTTTGGCGTTCTCTTGTTTCAGGATCTAGCAGTGGTACCACTCTTGGTAGTCACACCAATTTTGGCAGGTGGGGGACAGGGACTGGCCGCAGCTGTTGGTAGTGCCGTCCTGAAAGCTACCATGGCCTTGGGATTTATTGCTTTTGCTGGACGCGTCATTTTGAATCCTCTCTTCAAAACAGTTGCAGCTGCCCAATCTCAAGAGGCATTCTTGGGAGTTATCCTGCTGACCGTTTTGAGCATGTCCTTTATGACGGAAGGGTTGGGACTCAGCAATACTTTGGGAGCATTTCTTGCTGGAGTCCTCCTTTCAGAGACAAAGTACCGGTACCAGGTAGAGGCCGACATTGCTCCATTTCGTGGTGTTTTGTTGGGTCTTTTTTTCGTGACAGTTGGATTTGAAATTGATTTGGGACTCATTGCATCCAATCTGCCACTTGTTGGGTCGATTGTTTTTGGTATCATTGCGGTCAAGGCCGCCATCACCACGATCGCATCGTTAGCGTTTGGGCTCAGTCTGTCCACTTCTCAGCAGACCGGGCTAATTCTCGCGCAGGGAGGGGAATTCGCCTTCGTTGCCTTTGGTCTTGCCCGCAGTCTGGGCATTTTTAGCCCAAATTTGACAAAGCTAATGCTGACTTCCGTGAGCCTTACAATGGCTCTCACACCAGCGCTCGCCAACCTCGGGGGCAAGATTTCCAAGAGATTGGAAGAACAGAGCGATTTTACCCATTATCTCGGACAAGACCGCGATGCCAGCGAAATTAAGGAGAGCGATGATTTTGCAGTGGTGGTAGGATACGGTGCAGTAGGAAAGGTAAGCTTGCAATTCTCTGATATATGCAAGGCACACGATGATGCCAGAGATTTTTCAGCTGACTTTTTTGTTTTGTATCATCACATGAAAACTGCAGGTTGTCTGCGAGCTGCTGGACCGAGTGCTGATCAAATATGTTGGTTTGGAAATCGATCCAAACAAGGCTATCCAGGCGAGAAACAAGGGTCTCCCTGTCTTTTATGGAGATATTGGAAGACAAGAAGTTGCAGAGGCTTTCAATGTCGGAAAAGCAAAGGCTGTTGTCGTTTGCATAGCAGACAAGGCCATGGCTAATCGTGCTGTCATTGCGCTCCGACGATGGTATCCTGACCTCAAGATCTTTGCTCGAGCTGCCGACGCTGATCACGCCAGTCGACTTCAAAAGACACTGGACGTGGCTGCCATGGTGCCTATACTACCCGAGGATAACTTATTGCTTACTCTACCATTTGGTGGTGCTGTGCTCAAGGCACTCGGTTCGCCAGCTGAAGAAGTCAATGCTATCCTAGAAGTCAAGCGTAAGGAAGTCTTAAGCGGAAAGACCTTGGAGCAAGATGAAGAAAGAATGGCTCTATTACAGCTTGGAATCGATCCAGCTGCGGAAAAGAAAAAAAGGGAGGAAAAGGAAAAATTGGAACAAGCTGCCAAGTTCGTCGATGTAACTGCTGAATTCGAAAAAAAAGAAAAACAGGAAGACCAGGAACGCGCCGAGGAAGACGGGGACAGATTTGAATCGGTAGTCGAAGCCTCTCGCGAGCGCTTTGACGAAATGGGAAACACAAGTCCCTTCGTAGCAAGTGTTATAGGAGGAGTGTGCCCCAGTGCGACGGAAGATGACGACGATGACATTAAGGAGGAAACAGTAGAGCTGCTCGCTGCTGCCGATTTACCGGCGTTGAAGATTGTCACTGATGACGAGAGTTCGACTGCTGAACGAAATTCCACCGACGTCGAACTTTCCAAGAAAGAGTAGAAACAGCTTCAAATATTCTAAGCACAGTAGTCAAAGCAATGATATACAAGTGCTAGTACATTTTCTCATTCTATTATGTATCCTTAAATAGACGAGATACATATTTTTCTCCTTTGCTACAGCTATCGAACGCTTTGGCGAAATGAATGAAGTTTAATAAGCCAATGTTTTTGTCAACAATCTCGGATGTTGACAACTTTTGAACTTGCTCCACACAATTGTTGAAATTGCGGTGAGAGCCTCGCCGAGAACGCAAGTCCCCATTCCGCCAAATGAACAAGCTAGCTCATTCTTAGTTGATAGTCACCATTAGCAGTAATATAACGGACCCAAGGCAAAGCTTGGTATCCACTTTTTTCAATAATCTTCAGATATCGAACCTGAATTCCACTCACGGTAAAGTAAGGAATTTCAAATTGCACTCGAATAGGAGCCTTCCACGAGTTCTCTCCCTTCTTTTTATCGGGGTCGACATCGCTGGCCGTAATGGATGGCAGACCAAAGTGAGCTCGCATCAAATACTCTCGACCACCATGAAATTGCTTAATATTCCAAACAATGGCATCCTTGTCTGGTAGGTAGGTAACAGTTCCCACACTTGATTTGAACGACGGACTGTCGACATCTGGTGGCACCGGAATGATGATTTCCACATTGTTAGCCACACTTCGTGACTTGAATTGTGATCTGGTTTTGATCATGTACTCTATGCGAGATCCCTTGTGCGGCTCGACCACAGCTTCCACCCAAATCAAGGGTTTGACATGCGTGTTCAGTCGGTAAGTCATGAGATCAAATTCTCCATCCGGTGGTACAAAGGAAATAGTCCTGTCATTTTCAAACCTAGCCAAACGTACACACTGATGAAACTTGATATCTTCCAGTTCAACTGCTTTGCCTCTGGCCTGGTTCGATTTTCCAGTGGCTTCAAACATGAGTTTATCATTCAAGCCTAGTTTCAGTTCGGGCATGCCCGACAAGAATGACTTCATTTTGACAGCACCGTTAATCTCCGAGTGCAAGACAGTTCCATTGGCAGCTACGAGTAAATTGAGCTTTTCGACGACGTCCAAAAAGATTTCGTTCTTCTTGTGCTTGATGCCTTCGGCACGCCAAGAGACGGCATTGGTCAATGCCACGGGAGGTTTGGACCGAGAATCGTCCGCCATGCGATTGGCTCCCTGCGTAATGAAACTCCTCAAAATAGTTGAGTCCAGGGCCTGGGGCAATCCGTGATCCATTGTTTCATCTAGGAGTTCGTAAATAATGACAAAGTTATCTCGTATGGACTCTTCCTCCAGTGTGCCAAAGTAGTCCTTAAACACCTGGCCCAAACGGAATAAAAACGCCAGAATTAAAGCGACGTTGGAGTTGCGGGTTGTCACGGCGCACAGATACAAATTGTTTTGCTGTTGTTATCATCATGTTGACGTAAGAATTTATATAGTAGGAATTGAATGAGTTGATTCATATCAAACAACCGTCAAAGATATTATTATTATTATTCGGCTTTTTTTTCCAACATTTGATTCACGTAGGAACAGTACTTACCACTACGTAGACGTAGGTCTGGCCGCCCGGCCCTGTCATACCAACACCATCTCCCGACTCGAAATCCCCGTTTGTATCGACGTGAAAGATGGGCTTTCGGGCTTCCTCTTCGACTTCATTTAAGTAATTGGCAAAGACCTCGATGGCCTTGTTGATGGGATAATCACCTCGATAGTTACGGCTGATGATTGCTTTGCCCTGAAGGTCAGTGATAAAGACGGCGGAAGCCACCATGGTGCATTGGTTTTCTGTTGGAGTTGTGGTGCAAATGACCAGATGCAGATTCAAGTACTTGGAGCGCACATTAGCTCTCAAATGCATAATGGTGGGGACGTTCATTAAAGTTATGTAGTCTAGTTCATTCGACTTCGATTTGTAATTAAGGAAGTTGACGTACAAAGAGTGGCACCAAAGAGCTCGAAAGAAGTTGCGACCAAAGACTACTGCAACCGCAACCAGTGTTCGGACTACTGGCCAATTATTTTCAGACCTGGGTTTTCACTTCCAGGTGCGCCCTGCCCTGATTATCGGGATGGAGAACAGCTTGTCCTGGAGAATTGGCCATACTGTATTAGCTAGAGATGAGAAGAAAAGAAAAGAATAGGGATTTCTTCTTTGCTCTTCCACTTTTATCTGCGATCCCATGGCAACTGGCTACGCCGAAATGCACATCTCGGTCTGGCGACACATTGCAGACCTGGATGCACGCGGGTGTCGTTAGGAGTATTCTAAACTCTGACACCTGTTCGCGTCCGAAATTTATTTGTCTCCTCACTATTATTTGGATCCAGGTCAGCTGATATGTTTTTGGCTCCCAGCCGCAAATAAGGCTCTGAACTCACTTTGCAAAAACAATTCGTGCCTAAAGAAATTAGTTCTTCGACAAAAAAAAATCTATGATGATTAAAATCGGCTTAGGTTTGTTTTTCTCCCTTGCTTTCCAGGTTGTGAATGGTCAGTTTGTGTGGGATATGGATTGCACGGCTTGTGACAGCCTTCCTTGTCCTTGGTGGAACTTGCATTGTCACTTCTGTAAAACCACGCGCGATGTCGGAATTACCTTGATGGCTAGTGGTGTTGATCCCTGTGAAGCCGAGAACATCACCTGGGAGGACGATGCTCAGCAAATGATTATCGACGGGAAGGACCGTCTCGTAGAGCTCGGCGTTCTGGAACGTTCTTTTGTAGACAGTGTTGACATCCGTTGGTGCGGGAGCTTGAACGAGAGCTTGCCTGGAACCAAAGCCCTTACTCCCAGCGGTGACATGTTTTGGGTGGATGATTATTTCTTGTCGGACAGCAGCAGCACATTCGAAAAGTTCCTCGGCGTTCTCGTCCATGAGTTCGTTCATATTACGCAGTGGAGAGATGCGAACAACGACGGCATCAGTGAGAACGAAATCTTTTGCAGATTTGGCGAGACGGGTATCGAAAATAGTTTGAATAAAGTCTTCTGTAATGGTGACATCGAAGGACCGGCGTGTGCAGCCGCATGTGCAGCTCAGAGACTCCACCCAGAATTCATCTATGGCGGAGAGAGTTGTTAGATGCGGAAAGGCTGAATGAGGAAGCATCATCTTGCGTACGATGGGTCAAAGGACAGTGCACAGAGAAAAAGCTTCTTCAGTTCTACACTGCGACTATCCTACTATACTATTGAATTGAGAGCAAGAAAGCATATAATTATTTTTTGTCTTTGTTTATAATAGTACAACATGACGTCCTCAAGTTTCCAATAGTCGATCGATATTTCTATTCACGCCTTCCCCCGTCCAAGTCAAACGTCATCGTCTGGTTTACTTGGTGGACTTCTTGGGAAGCAAGACGGCATGGATGTTAGGAAGGACACCTCCCGAAGCAATGGTCACTCCTCCCAACAACTTGTTCAATTCTTCATCGTTCTTGACCGCCAAGGTAATGTGACGGGGTACAATTCGAGACTTCTTATTGTCTCGAGCCGCATTGCCAGCAAGTTCGAGGATTTCGGCACACAAGTACTCGAGGACAGCAGCAAGGTAGACAGGTGCACCAGCTCCCATTCGAGTGGCATATTTGCCCTGTCGAAGGTACCGTCCAATACGACCGACTGGGAACTGAAGTCCAGCCTTGGCTGACGCAGTCGTAGATTTCTTTTCACCACGGCCTCCTTTTCCTTTTCCGCTCATGTTATTTTTGTTTTTGTTTCAGGTGTTTGTGAAGAAGAACAAAGTACTATTATTATTACGTTACTCGTTAATTTTTTGTGAACAATCTGAAGTCATGATTCAAGAATTGTCTTTTCGAGGAGAAGGCCAGACCGCGCCGCGCCGAAATTTTGTTCAATTCATAGCGAGAGCAAGTCCAAGCAGGATCATGAGAAGGAATCCGTAATGGTTTTCAAACAAATCTGCGGCGACCTTTCTGGGGTGTAACAAGCTTCACCCGGACCATCAATTCATGGTGCGGCTGCCTTGCCACAGAAGCTGGTTTTGGCGCAGGTATTATTTAGAAAATATTTTTCGAAGACTGCTGTCTGCCTGCCAGTACTGTTTCCACGCCTTCTTTCGCGTAGCATGAAACAATCATCAACCTGTCTCCTGTTTCGACATGACATAAAATAATTTACTCATCACAACAAACATCAAACCGACCCAGTCGAACTTGCCAACTCAACAAGCGAATTAATAATTTTCCACGATGGCCAAGACACCCTCCAAGCAATCTGCCAAGTCGGCAAAGACGCCTAAGAAGGCTGGTGACAAGAAGAAGTCCAAGAAGCGTGTGGAATCTTACAGCTCTTACATTTACAAGGTTCTGAAACAGGTCCACCCTGACACTGGTATCTCCAAAAAGGGTATGTCCATCATGAACTCTTTTATCAATGATATCTTTGAGCGCATCGCTTCTGAAGCAGGAAAGCTTGCTACATACAACAAGAAGGCTACCTTGAGTTCTCGAGAAATCCAAACGGCCGTTCGCCTCATGCTTCCTGGTGAACTTGCCAAGCACGCCGTTTCCGAAGGGACCAAAGCAGTGACCAAGTTCAGCAGTGCCTAAATGGACGGTACGAACGAACAAACAATGTCAACAATTATGCATGAAAATCATTATGGGGAATGACACAGCAAACGACAAGTCTCTGTCGAATGTCGGTGATCGGGTTATTTGTGATTTCTATTACGAACGTAGGGCTGAATATAAAAATAACACCATCATTGAGACTTTTTGAACGATTTTTCTTGTTGCAGATCTGCTTTATTAGTCGTCTAGTTGTACGTGGTACATATTGGTAATAGAGTGAATATCACGCGTCCTTCTTCGTGAATTTGGAGTTGATCGGGAACCGGGATAACCAATAATGACACGTCTTATTTTGCACCGAAGACTTGACCTATGATGCGTCTTGACGGATCTTTGCTCTGCCTAACACGTGATTTTCGAAGCTTAGACTAGACTACTTTCGTAGGACTTTGAGACTCTTCTTTTTTGTATGTCCAACTTCAGGTTCATTACATGACATCGAACCGAGCTAGGAGGATCTAATGTCGCATAAATAATGGAGACTTTGCTGTAGCACCACCATAGGAGGACTACCCATCGCTTTTGTGCAACACTATTTATTTTCTTATTTACAGTTCCCTCCCTACTGTTTCTTCTTCTTTCTTAAAAAAGTACTAATATTTTTGCTTCTGCTCAGTGGCGTTGCGCTACTTGCATCCTTCAGGGACTCCGCCCTCCGCACTGCGGTCTGGTGCCAACAATTGTACAAAGAAAAACGACGGCAATTGTTCTCGTCATGAAAAATGATGCTGGCTTGGTGTGGTATAACAAATTTAAATAATAGAACAGAGTTTTGTTCTGAAGAAGTGGGTGGCGATGCTGCTTATAAGGGTTGCCTGTTAAACTTACAATTGGCCTTAAATTCGTGCAGTTATTGGTTACTAGTAGTACTCGAGTAGTACTTGATTACTGCTAGTAGCTAGTGCCTGGTACTACTACTACTACCTGGTACTACTAGTTACGGTACTACTAGTTACTACTAGTAGTAGCAGTACGGTAGGACGGCTCTGTTCCGTGCGACCAATACAACCAGCACGTCGCAGTCAATCTCGGGACTGGTTGAGATCTTGGTGAAGTTCCTACTTCTGCATGCCTATTAGCGACTACTAGCTAGTAGTAGTAGTAGTAGTAGTAGTAGACTATTACTACTACTAGCTAGCTACTTAGTAGCTAGTAGTAGTAGCTAGAGTAGTAGACTAGTACTCACATTCCTTCGAAAAGTGTCATGCGAACTCCACACATCAAAACAAATAGCTCAAAAGCCAGACAACAAGGAATGTGCCATAAAAATGCGAAGCCCGGAAGCTGAAGTGTACAAACTACATACACCAAGCCAAGTCGGACATAGTAAAAAATAACAGCAAATAATTATTAACATCATGTCGACTCTCGCCAAGTTGGGACGGGGTCGGACGTCTCCTTTGTCTATCTTTCGTCATCCGAATGTTCATCAGCACCTCATCCCCAGGGCTCTGTTTTCTACGCAGGTCCCCGAATCTGTCAAAGAATGGGAAGCTCTAGCCGAGAAGGAACTAAGTCGCATTGAAGGTGTGACGGTAGACACGCTGCGTAGCAATCGCGTCACACCCGAAGGTATCGCCGTCCAACCCGTTTACTGGGATTTGAAGGATTCCGACGCCGAAATGCCAGGAGTTTATCCTTACACTCGTGGTCCCTATGCCTCCATGTACACGAGCAAACCTTGGACCATTCGTCAGTATGCTGGATTCAGCAGTGCCGAAGAATCCAATGCCTTTTATCGTGCCAATTTAGCAGCAGGAGTCCAGGGGTTGTCCGTGGCGTATGACTTGCCAACACATCGTGGTTACGATTCTGATAATGGTACGTTTTCACAAATTATAAAAGAATACCTTTCGCCAATGATGTTGGATCTGCCAGTTTCTCATGTTAAACCATCTTTTCTCGTTTTGTAGAGCGAGTGGTAGGAGATGTGGGTATGGCTGGAGTACCCGTGGATTGCCTCGAGGATGTAGAGATTCTCTTTGATCAAATTGATTTGACCAAAGTGTAAGCGTACCACTACGTTCAGAATCATGTTTCGATACTGGTTTCCTCTAATTCTCGCCAATTCCTTTCTGAACCGTTCTTATTACAAATCTCGCACAAATTGAAGTTCGGTGTCCATGACTATGAATGGAGCAGTCCTTCCGTGCCTGGCATTTTATATTCAAGCGGCCATTGAGCAGAATCCTGATATGGACAAAGCCGAGGTTATGGCCAAGCTAACAGGAACAATCCAAAACGATATTCTCAAAGAGTTCATGGTGCGCAATACGTACATTTATCCGCCAGAGCCAAGCATTAAACGAGTCATTGCCGATATCATGGGATTTTGTTCGCAAAACATGCCGAGATTCAATACCATTTCTATTTCGGGATATCACATGCAAGAAGCCGGTGCAGATGCAGCTCTCGAATTGGCCTTTACCATTGCCGATGGAATTGAATATATTCGTACAGCCAAAGAAGTCGCTGGGCTCGATGTGGACAAGGTTGCTCCTCGACTTTCCTTCTTTTGGGGCATTGGTCTCAACTTTTACACGGAAATTGCCAAGCTTAGAGCTGGTCGCCGTTTGTGGGCAAAGCTTGTGAAGGAAAAGTTCCAGCCCAAGAATGACAAATCGTTGTTGTTGCGAACGCATTGTCAAACTTCGGGATACTCTCTCACCGCGGACCAGCCTATGAACAATATTGTACGAACTACCGTTGAAGCGATGGCTGCCGTTCTGGGCGGAACACAATCCCTTCATACCAACGCATACGATGAAGCGCTCGCTTTGCCAACGGTTCAGTCTGCCCGAGTGGCACGAAATACGCAGTTGATTCTCCAAGATGAGACGGGTATTTGTGACGTTGCCGATCCGTTTGGTGGAAGCTACTTCATCGAAAGCATTACGGATGAACTTGCGCAGAAGGCAATGGAAATCATTCAAGAAGTGGAAGACTTTGGTGGAATGACCAAATACATTGCCAGTGGTACAGCCAAACTCCGTATCGAAGAAAGTGCGACTCGTAAGCAGGCGCGAATTGACTCTGGCCAGGAGACTATTGTAGGTGTCAATAAATATCGTTTGGACGCCGACATGGCCAAGGCGGAGGAGATCGACGTTCTCCAAATCGACAACATGAAGGCTCGAGAGACGCAACTTGCTCGAATTAAGGCGTCCAAAGAAAAGCGAGATGAGGCTAAGGTGAAGGATGTTCTGGAAAGGTTGGAAGCAAGTGCCAGAATGGCAGATAGTACTAGCGCCGGCGACAATCCCAACAACCTTTTGAATTTGGCCATCGAAGCAGCTTCTGTCAGGTGCGTAGCGTGTGTATGAAATGTGCATGTATTTCCAATGGGTGTTGTCTTTATTACCATGACATGCCCGGAGTACCTTTCTTTCCTATCTTACCCCCTTACCAACGCGCAAAATCGCAGGTGCACCCTCGGTGAAATTTCCCAAGCCCTTGAGAATGCTTGGGGTCGCCATGTCCCAACCTCTTCTGTTGTGCAAGGAGCCTACAGCTCATCGTACAACGCGGCCCAAGGGGATGATGCAGCCGCCTCTAGCTATGATGATGTGTTGAAAGAGGTGAAAAAATTTGAAGAGACGGAGGGTCGACGACCTCGTATTTTAGTTGCGAAGATTGGTCAGGATGGACACGATCGCGGAGCCAAGGTAATTGCCAGCGGATTTTCTGATCTCGGATTTGATGTCGACGTCGGTCCACTTTTCTCGACGCCTGAAGAGGTAGCTATTCAAGCCATTGATAGCGATGTGCACGTGATTGGAGTATCTTCTCAGGCAGCTGCTCATAAGACACTTCTCCCAGCCCTGAAGGCGGAATTGGAAGCAAAGGGAGCTGGCCATATGCTCGTAGTCGCTGGTGGCGTCATCCCACCCCAAGATTACGATTTCCTTTTGAAGGAAACAAAGAGCTGCAGTGCTGTCTTTGGACCAGGAACTCGAATTACAGATTCCGCCAAGGAGGTTATCCGCTTGATCCCTCGTGAAAAGTAAATAGATACTACAGTAATAATATACATCCAACGTACACGTAAAAGGAACAAGAATGAGCTGCATCTAGTTATCATTTATAAAAGGACAACGTAGTGTTGGCGTGGATTAAAGATTGCCAGTCGTTTCCAGTTTTCTATTCCAATGTTTTTTCCTAGATTGTGTACACTAATACACTTTGTCGAAAGGAGCTTAGTCACTTGGAGCCCCATAATCTACACTACCATCGTTGTTTAGAGAAGCGGAATCGTCGTCGCCGCCGCCGCCTTCGCCTTCGGATCCAAAGTCATCGAATTCGGCGGTAACATCTTCTTCGTCTTCGTCTTCCGAACCAAACTTGTCAAACTCGTCAAAGTATTCTTCATCGGCAAGATCCTCGGGTTGGACGGGTTCGGCCGATTTTACATAAACTCTCAGTTGACTCCCGGCTGCCGTCGTTGTTCGGCTGATTCGGAAATCATTATCTAGGTACGTAGTTTCGAATGTTCCTGCTTGAAATTCTTTCAGGGGCGAGTTGACACCTAGAACATCCTGTCCATCAGGGTCCAAAAGCTGACTGGTTCCAGCAACGTTTACTGTTGGAATTTGGAGGGGGGGGGAAAGATGTAAACCAGAGTCAGAAATGGATTCTCATGAAGAAAGAGAGAGAAACTAAGAAAGTGTTCGTGCAAAGTAACTTACAAACAATACTGGCGAGTTTCAATTGAATGCTAAAACCTGGTCCCTTGTTTGTGACATCGGCTTCGTGCACCAGAACAACTTTTCCTCTTGTGACATCCAAAGGATTAATGTTCAACGAGGGAAGATTGTCAATCAAATCTTGCAATGTCTTGGGTGGTCGATATTCCAAAATATGATCGACGCGGTCAATTTGGTCCGAGTTTTTCGTCATTATGGATTGCTGTATTAGCAAACACTTGTTCAACGATTGTCGTATGTCTCTCAGGGGTCCCTGGTTAAAGAACGGCAGTTTGCTAGTATCGATGCCACCGCTGATGGGAGACGGTAGGCTGCCAGAAGAAGAGCTGGTCGTGCAAACCAGAGTCCAATCTCCCACCATAATGTCCTTGACATCATCATCAAAGGCTGGTTTCTCGGCAACTGCTTCTAAATTTTCTACGGCTTGTAGTAAGTCTTCCTTTCCTTTCTTATCAATGACGAAGACTCCAAATTGATCCTTTAGATCGTAAGCAATATCCAATACTCGCTGCTTCGGTCCTGACGTGATGGCACTCTTGTCCAACGATGGTGATTGAGTACCATCCAGTGTAGAAAAGAGATGTGATGGTTGTCGTTGCTGTTGCTGTTGTTGTTGTTGTTGTTGTCGGGTGGGAGGAGAAAAAGCAGAGACAGGTCCTACAACTAATACTGCGAGAGTTCCCAGATAGAACGATATCGAAAAGAATTTCATCATCATTATCTTCGTCGTCGTTGTCGTTGTCGTCTATTAGTTTCAGTTGCTGCGTTTTTTGGAAAAAGTGAGTCGTAGTGTAAAATAACTAGCTTCTCTGAGTCGAAAGCAAAAAACAATTGTGTCACTGCGGTGCCTGCGATGCGACGTTATTACTAGTAGTCTACTAGACTATTAGGCTTTTAAAAGCAGAAGTGTCGATTGAGTTGCATCGCATCCACCAGTGTGTTGCAAAGCAAAAAAACTTAGTCAGACAAAAAGGCACATTAGCGATAAAGTTTTCGGAAACAAATTAAGCCCAGGTGGACTACGGCAGTTTACCTTGTCTCCTATTAGGGACGATGATAGGACTCAGGAGTTAGGTCTTACTCTATTAGGTCGTGTGCCTATGCTTGCTCTGTATCCACACACTAGTCTAGTTTACTCCTACTATTATCATAATATTTATCTATGAATATCTAATAGTCTCCACACTAGCTTTTTACGGAAACACATCATCATCATCATCATCATCATAAGCCGTCAATCAAAATTAATCGCGGCAAAGAAAGTTCAAAATGGATGAGTCACACCACTTGCTTCATTTTCTTCGCTTGCTCTAAAGACCTACTCTCATCGTCACAACAACATTCATAGCTAGTATTCTACGTTTACAGTTCTGTGTACTGCTACGCGAATCCAAGATACCAAAAATCTTTCTTCATCATTATTTCACTATTACTCATTATTATTTCTTCAAAGATTTCTGTACGATTTTGAACCTTTTTTAAAAAGAAAATTTCGACGTTCGACAATGATGGTTGTTTCCCCAAAGTGCAGTACCGTGTTGCTGTTTCTGCTCGTAAGTTTCTCGTCGTACAGTGACCACCGACAGAATGGTGCTGGTGGTTTGCTGTTGCTGGTCGAAGCACAAGGATGCGCCAGCACCTGTCCTCCCATAAATTTTGGATCCCCCGTGCCCTCTCTTTGCGAAGGCGACCTGGCACCCGAATTTGCCAATATTGATCGTTTGTACGAATCGTGCCATCCCACCGATGGAGAAACCTTTGCCTTTCGCGATTTCATGGGACAAGGCAGGGTCACTGTGATTAGCAACTTTTACATTGGTTGCAATGCCGGACGACGCGAGACCGGGGTCTTTGTTCATGTAGCCCAAAGGTACAAAGACATGTACGGTGACCGTGTGAACTTTGTAACGAGCTTAAAGGGAGGAACGTCTTGTGCCCGTTGGGCTCGGATTTGGATGAGTGATGCCATGAATCTGTTTCCCGAAAGAGGTGTCATCCCCATGGATGCCCCCTTGACAGTGTTGGATCAAGATTATGCACTCCGTGATGATTTCTTTACCACACCTTTTGGGTAAGAATGTTGTACGCAATTACTTTTTCTAATTGCTGTGTGACTGGTTGTTTCACAAAAATTCATTTCCTTCCTCTTTACTTTCACTGAACAGACATCCCTCGTACGCGGTTCTGGATGGTGACCTACGCGTTCGAAACAAGTTTGTCGGACCTTGCTGTGGTGCCGAGAGCTACTATGATTGCAGTGCAGACACTGCACGTACTCTCGATGCTACACTTTCAGATTATATTGATGAGGTCTTGGCGGAAACAGGAGAAATTGTCGAATCTGCCTTTGAAACACCGGACATTATTCCAGATGTACCTCAAGATCCAGACATGGTCGTTGCTCAGGACGAAACACCACCTCCCCAAGCAGAGTGCGAGGTAGGATCCTTCTCGGATTGGTCAGAATGCAGTGTTACTTGCGGTAACGGCCTGGAATTTCGATGGAGACTCGTGAATGGTGGTCCTGGTTGCCCGGCAGCTGTAGAGACTCGCTCTTGCTCTATGACTGAATGTCCCGATACAAGCTCGTTTTGCGTCAAAGAATTTGGTTCCTCTTGGGAAGTCAAGACAGTAGCCACTGGTTTCGATGGACCTCGCGACGTAGCATTGTAAGTGCTCTTTATGCTCTCTATTTCACTAGTTATCCAAAGAACCCAAAGATCCTTCTGACATTTCTTTGCGATTCCATCTTACATTTTAAAACAAAACGAACACAGTCACCCAACTCCAGGCATGCACCTCGGTAATTACTCAGAGGGAAGACAGTTCTATCCAGAAGAAGGCGAAGAAGCCTGGGTTCTCAATGGTCTCAATCATAGCGCATCGATCGTTGCATCTCTTGGAACCCCGAGACAAACAACCATTAGTCGACGTGACCGTGGATACTATCATTATATGATCAATGCCACCGCTCTAGCGTTCAACATGGTGGCAGACTCAGGACGTTCGCCAGACCGAGACACTTTCAATTACTGGGCTGTCTGTAATGACAACAAGAATACCTATCTAGGTTTGAAAGAGCCCAACTTCTTCATGGGGCCAACTCTATATGACAGTACGTCGCCTTGTAGTGAAGCTGTTTGCGCCTTCCTCATTGATAGAAAGACTTTCCTCATATCACTTGCCATATTGTTCATCGTTTGTTCATCGTTTGTTTCCAAATACAGCTGCTAGGGGCAACAAAAACCTCGTCAACAGGCTTGGCGAAGAGTGCGAGTCTGATGAAGAATGCTACTTTTTGCACTCTGACATGTTGCACGAGTCGCCAGGTTGCATTGGTCTCGCACACGACCCTGAGGTTCGTACTGCTTGGGGAACTGTCTACTGGGCGTTCGATACCACCGGTAATCAACAGAATGGACAGCTCGTCCGATTCGACTTTCAGCAGCCCCACGGCCCGGGCAGCATGGATCATTCCGTTGCAGCCATCCGCCGATACCCCGAAGTGAAGCTTGACCGTGGTGGGCCTGGGGTACATGCAGGAATGGTCGTCCACCCTGACACAAGAGAGCTGTTTATCGCTGTTCCTGGCGCCAATAAAGTTATAGCAGTTCATGCTGATAGTGGCTCTTATGCAAGGACAGCAAGAGCAGAGTATCCTATCTTTTCTAATGCTTTGCCATCGTTCGAGTACAGTATCTTCGAATGCCCAGAACAACGGGACTTCGCCACCGGCATTGATATTCCAAGCGGGTTGGCATTGAGTCCTGACGGAGAAAAGCTCTTTGTTGCTGAGAGAGCAACTGGAAAGATTTTGGTGTTTGAAGTCAAGTCAGGATCTCTACTCTTCAACATTGACACTACCTTTAAGACCATCGGCGGCATGGACTTCTCTCCTCAATCGCACGTGTTGCATTTCGTGGACGAAGAGACCAATACGCTAAATGCTATCCAAGCCACAGCTCCTTGCACAAGTCCAGTAGAGGGTCGAGCGTCCCCAGAATTTGCCAGTAGGGTTGAGCAAGCTACTCAGAGTCTGGGTAACTCGTTTTCTCTATACCGGGACTATTCTTGCACAGTCAGTCCTCAGATCCCCGACGCTATCTTCTTCGATCAAGTCCACGACACAGGATACGCAGATGACAATCCTGATGTGCAATCTGACATGGCAGGAATGGACGCTTCGGCTGCTCTGCTTGCCAACCGAACTGATTGTGGGCCAACCTCAGCACTTAACTTTGATCAGCTCTTGCTGGGCGGCTACTTTTGCCATCAGTGCCTCCCACATGACAATGGTGCTATGTGCGAAGCAGGTGGAACATGCACAAATGTGCAATGGGAGGGGTACTATTGCGACAATGAGTTCTTCGTCATGAGGGATAACCAAACCGATACAGCCATTTTAGCTTCAAATTAAGCCCAGGTGGACTACGGCAGTTTACCTTGTCTCCTATCATAGGACTCAGGAGTTAGGTCTCTCTCTATTAGGTCGTGTGCCTATGCTTACTCTGTATACACACACACACCACTAGTTTG